>Ga0222661_1000061_pt1 | contig 57381 bp, 70 predicted proteins | sample AntAcemetagen551_FD_179851 | JGI IMG/M metagenome (GOLD analysis project Ga0222661, IMG submission 179851) | Saline water microbial communities from Ace Lake, Antarctica - #551 | ecosystem: Environmental > Aquatic > Non-marine Saline and Alkaline > Saline | place: Antarctica: Ace Lake...
CCATTGGTTTTAAAAATATTATAAAAAAATATTAATTTAATTTGGTTACAGTTATAAAACATTTATTTGGCGTAAGTTCATTTTTGTTTACTCTAGTAACAGGTTTCCCATCTGCTGTAACACGTCTTGTAGGCTCACGGTGAGCATATCCTGTAACACGCTCCTCCTCTATTATTTTCCAGAAATCATAAATATCTTGTAGGCAATTATCAAACCAAACACGGTTACGAGACACAAGCACACAACTAAACTCTGCTAGCTTCCAATAAATGTTACTTATCCATACATACCCATCCGCCTCTCGTTTTGCTTTAACTTTTTCTTCCCACTGTTCAATCTCTAAAATAGAATTGGACAAGACAGAACAGTATTCGTAGATGGGTTTTCCTGATTCTTGTGGGTCAATAAAATACAACATAAGTCCCTTGTAGTCATAGTCGTCATCTTTTTTCGCCATGTAGTCGGCGTAGCCGTCATACTCGGTAAATCTAGTTTCTAAAAAGTCGCACTCATCTAAATTACATACCTCCATCTGCCACTGCATTTGAACCCAATATTCTTCTTTTGGAATACCGTTAATGACTCGATTCACGATATTTTTAATTTCGAGCATGCGACCATATCGCTCCGATTTTAGGTCCACATTAATACCGTCTGGCGACGCACCCATGCACGAATGCAAGTCGTGGGGAAGACAACCAAAATCCTCCACGGTGGTTTTGTACATGTCTTCGTAAATAAGCACAGACATTGGCTCGTACTTTTGCCCCCAGTGAAGTGGAGAATCAACATTAGTAAAGATAGACGACGACTTGGCTCGTTGATCTGCGTCTGCGGCAACCGCTACGCACTTTTCGTAGATAAGACTGTTTTGCATTTTTTGACTTTTCCAAATTTTGTATGCGTTTGATGCTGTAAGAAGCATGTTTCGAAAATCGTACCATTCAGGGGTTCTCTGGGCGGGTTGGGGCTTGGCCCGTAAAATGTTAATTTGATTGGTTAAAGCTTTAATTTTACTGGCTACACTTTTTTTGTCATTAGCAAAAGAGAGAATTCGTGTGTCGGGATAGGAGCGAACTGGCACATAGGTTTGAAAAAAATGCTTTTCAGCCGTGTGAATGAGGTGGTTGAGTTCTAATTTAAACGAAGTACCACCAAATGTAGTACTATTTGTAAAAAGGTCATCTGTCAAGTTAGCATAAACCATAGAATGCACATTAGACTCAAATATTTTGTGAAAACTTGGGTCAGTGAATTTGGTTGGATATGTTACAACATATTCTTTCATGATGTAAATACATGTGTTAAATATTTCGTTGCAGTCGTTTGGAGATATATGGTGGTAGTTATACATGGATGCCATATATTCAACATCATCTTGTTCATCCAAACAAAGTGTTGATTCATCATCAGAGTTAAATTCTGAATCTGAATCTGACGCTAAACTAGAAATATTATCGTCATCAATATCTTCGGTGAATCCCAGTTTATGATTAATTACTACTTTTTTTACTACTCGGCATTTTTGCAAATAACTCAGTACAATTATTGAGTCGTTTTCATCATCAATTTTTAATTGAACATTATCATTATAATCATTGTTATTTTGCATTAATACCGTTGCTTGTATTACAATGTTATCTTTATTTCATTTTTTTGAAAAATTACTTAAATACAATCTTGTTTATAATCTATTTCTACGTGCTAAATATCCCGCAGCACTTGTTCCAACCATTCCATAAGCAGTGTGTGGTTGATAAATAAAGTTTTTAGATGCCGTATAAAACAGGGGTTTTATGGGTCTTTTATTATATGGTAGCACAACACGGTCAAACATTGATAGATAATTAGTTGCACGGTTTGTTCGGTTAGACGGATACGAGGGATTGGTCATAATTGCACTTTTTTATTTTAACACAATATTTATAAAAATGTAAATTTTTGTTAATGGTGTTGTTTCATAAATAACAAAAAAATCAAGCATTATTTTCAAAAAATAAATAATTATACAATACACATTGGACTACTATACTAGACAATTTCAAGAGAAATCCACTTGAATTTTATTTATCATCTTATTAATATTACAAAACTTAGTTTTTTGAACACTGGTCCATTTTTTACTAGATAATTTATTATGATACTTACCCGCCATTTCCACGATTGTTAAAACAAAGGATTTCCAAATTGAACATTCTTTGGCCCATTCATGCAAATATTTAACATGTAGCAAAATATAGTTGAATAAGTCGCCAGACATAATTTCGCGTGAAGTATTATTATCATTATGATATTTGGTATCATCAAGCAGTTTCAACCATTCGTAGATAGTTTCAACAAAAACATGTTGGGTAAATGTCTTATCATATGGTGTTATAGTTCCAGAACGAAGTCTCATAATAAATATTGTTGTATTGTATTAATCCTTACTATAATTATACAATACAAATTTATAAATCATTTTTTTTATTATTATATTTATAATTTATGTATCTGAGCAAAATCCGTTAATGCCCCAACCGCGAAACTTGGAAATATTATTTGGATGAAATCGGTTCTTCATTAAGTCCTCTTTAATTATTAAACAACGTGTCTGAATATCAGCGTAGTCATGGTTAGATATGTCACATTCAGATGGTGCGCGGTAAGCACTTTCGTGCCAACCTCTCTTTAAGTTATATGTATATTTTAACATAACATTACTGTATATTGCAGTATTATACCCTGGTTCGAATAGTCTACCAAAATTATGTCCTGAGTGATAATCATGATACTGATTTTTACCTTTTGAGCAATAATTATAATCTGGTCCACTTAGGGTTTTCTTTTTTCGCGCAAAATTGTTCAAATACCTTTTTACAATAAATACATTGCTTTTGTTTTCATCATTAAACATGTATGTTTGTAAAAATAACAACAATTCTTCGCATTTTTTAAATTCACCGAGAAACTTCATATTGTCTTTGCTATTAACAATGAGGTGAACATCGGTTTTATAGTTTGCACGCTTGTACAGACAGTATTGTTTGAACATTTTCTTTAATTTAATTTTAATCAGAAACATTAAATCATTTTTTATTTATAAAAAGATGAAACAAAACTGTGTGTTGTTTAAAGATTGGAAAATTAATGGATTTGAGTGACTTTATTTTAATTAAATAACGAAAAAATTAATTATTTTTTGTTAGTTGTGTTGTTTCATAAATAATGTTTGTTCATGCTTTTTTGAATAGTAAAGTGGGTTAGCAAAACGTCGTCCCGGTTTAAGTCTAATATGTTCAGTTTCTCATCAGGTATGATTTGTTTAAGTTCTTTAGAATACAAACCATGAGTTTTTATATATGCAAAAAGCAGTTTGGTCACTTGAGTGCGAGACAATTTTGACTCACCCTCAATATCTAAAAACACACACAAGTCATTGCTTAGAAGTTTAGGCGTTGCAATACCTGATGAAACATCTCGCTTAGAACTATTGGTTTCTATATTTGCACGTTTACTATCTTTTAACTTTTGTGCTTCAAGTTTTTTAGTATTTTTTAATTCCTTTTTAGTTTGCTTCTCAATATCCTTAAAAATCTGCTGAAGATTGTTAATTTGAATTTTAAACAAAGAAATAGTTGCGTTGCATTTATTAAACTGGTCTTCCAAAGAATCCATGATTTGTTTATTATTACAATTTTATCTTGTTTTTGTGTTTAATTGTATTTTATAAACAAAGAATACAGGAATCTTTCATATATAATTTAAGTATAAATATATAAAAAAATGTAATAATAACAATTAATTACCAAATTCTCCATCGTCTTAACCACCGTATAATATTATTTTGATTAAACGTTGATGTTACTGCGACTGGCCAACGTTGCATTCTACGAATATGGGGTCGTACAGATGCTCGAATTCTTGGAGTAAATCCTTCTTTTTCAAATAACTTGAAAAATAAAGGTGTAATAAACAAAGCAAATAAAATACAAAATACACAAAAATATAAATTAGTTTGTTTCATTTTGTATTTTATTAATATTTTCTTTTTTTAGTTCTTCTTTTTTTGGTTCTTCTTTTTTTTTGTTTGCGTTTTTTTCGCATGGTATGTTTTTTTCGCATGGTACGTTTTTTTCGCAGACGCTTACTTTTGTAACCACCACCTTGACTTTTACTTTTACTTTTACTCGGTGAAACAGAATCTGCCATCCATTTTTCAAACGATGCTTTGCTGCGGTCTGACCCAGTGTAGTCTGTTGATTTGCCATTGTGCACATGTTTAATAGTGGGAAACGCAGATACGGAACCAACGTGTTTGAGCGGACTTTCATCTAAAACGTTGGAATTCACATCAGCAATAACTACATTTTCATCTTTGTTTTCAGCAGTTATTTTTTTCCACTCAGGTTTAGTTGCGTTGCACGGTCCACATCCGTCCATGAAAATTAAAACAAATACATGTTTGTTATTGTCGTCCAAATGTTCATTTAACGTACTAATACCTTCACTGGTTGATATTTCTTGGAGTTTAGTTGCCCCCATTTAATATATTGTAACATTTTATCAGTTTCTAACTTAATATATATGGTTTATATTGCATTTTGTTAAAAGTAATATATAAATATATAAATATATAAATAATGCAACACAATCTTGTTAATTTTCATAAAGACCCTGAACTAAGACCATTTATAACTTTAATAAACGAAGATTATGGCGGTCAAGGATATGGATTTCATCATACATGTGTAACTGGAAATGGACATAATATTTATATTTTTTTATTGGATACATCAGAAGATACGGATTTGTTCAAAAAACATGATCACATAACATTGGTTGTGCAAGAAAAATATTTACTCGACTGGACTGTTTCAAAAAAAGAGTATGAGTATAATACCAATAAATCAATGTATGTTTTTGATTGGTTTAATTTTGATGTTATTGGACGAATTAAAGAAATTAAAACAATTGTACATGTTAGTAACTACAATAATGATCCAAATTATATAGGTAAATATAAAATCATGAAAATTATGATTAAAAATAAACATCTAAATATTGCTCCTCGATTTAAAGAAGGTCATATACACGAATATGCTCAAAGTAGCTCTATACAATCAACTAATTATAATTACAAGATTGATGAATGGATAGCAGAATCTGTTGAATTAAATTGGTAATTTTGATAGTAAATCACGAAATAAAATGAAAAAAATAAAATACATAACTATAATAACTAACAAACAGTTGTAATTATGGGAAATAAAAACTCGCAAGATGAAGCTAAACTAAAGACAAAAACGTCTGCTGAGCTAGTTGATTATTTAGCCAGCAACTACATCACATCAGCTAGTTTTAAAGCATTAAAAAAGTTAAATAAAAAAGAATATTGTGATAAAATGGTTGTATTAACAAGTGAAATATTGGACACATACTTTAATACAGTTGACATTAGTTATTTAGCTGACCGTGTTAAGTCAGGTTCCAACTCTAGTACCAGTACTGTTGATAAAGCTTATTTTTTACCCCAAGACAAAATGCACACATTAGACACAGCCGAAAAGAAAAAAGCAGTTTGTATGGGAATTGCCAAGTTTTATATTACTGTTGCTCACGTGTTTGCTGCTATTATGACTACTATGAACCCCATGGTTGAATTTACCGACCCTCAAACAAATCAACTACGTCAGGTATCAGTGTTAGAAAAAAAAGATGCCGTGCCCGAAAACGTAGCCTATGAAATTATTCACAAAACAAGTTTATGTGACAGACGTATTAAATCGCTAAAACGAGGACATGGCGATGTTTCGTCTGACAACACTAAAGACACAATTAACGTGCATCCGCAAGTATGCGACATTAACAAACAAGAGTTCGGTATAGATGGAATATCCAATAATACAGATAACGAATCGAGTCAAACTAGAAACTTGGCAGAAGAGCCTGGAATTCCTGAGTTTTTGCAATTGTATTACGACCAGTACAATCCAGAGTCTGGCGAGTTTGACGACATGACGGCCACGTCAAAAACCACATTTGACGATGATTTGCGGATTTTTTACGAGGTTTTTACAGGAAACACAGAACCCATGCCAAATCACATTACTAAGTTTAGCGACATTAAATTACGTAACTACCATAACCGACCTGGATGTGAGGGTACTGAGCCCACGTTAAATAAGCACGTTAGAGGTACAGTTTCGCAAAAGTTGTTTAAACAGTATGCCGATAACTTAACGCAAATGATTTCCAATGCTAATAAAAACCAAGAAGCATTGATGGATATTTTAACACAGTTGTTTGGTTACACCCTGGATGACCAGGGTACCAAAACAGTTAAAGTGAATTCTAGTTTAACTGAGAAAGAAATGCAGAAAATTGTAGTAAAATGTAGAGAGCTTATTATTAAACTCACATTGCAGTGCGAGATTGATTTTACTAATGGCGTGCAAATCTACGAGGCTATTATTGAATCCAAAGTATTTGAAACCGTACAAAATCAAATAAAAAATATTGACGAAAATATTTTAAATGCTAATGTGGATGTGCCTTTAGATAATATTAACCCTGAAATAATACCAGTACCAGTTATTGAACCAGTACCAGTTATTGAACCAGTACCAGAGATTGAACCAGTACCAGTTATTGAACCAGTACCAGTTATTGAACCAGTACCAGTTATTGAACCAGTACCAGTTATTGAACCAGTACCAGTTATTGAACCAGTACCAGTTATTGAACCAGTACCAGTTATTGAACCAGTACCAGTTTTAGAGCCTGTACCAATAATCAACCCTGAAATTCCTGTAAAAATATAAAAAACAAGTAAGTTAATTTATTACTTTTTTTTGCCCTTTTATAATTATCCATTTAAATTATAACTTTTTACTTTGTATATTTATTGGTTTATTATATCTGCAAAATCACAGAGAGATTTATATTCATTTGGATCAATATTTCCAAGATGATCACTTGCAATATTTAAAAGTAGTTTTCCTCCCAATGAAATAACACGATTTAATAAGTTTACTAGGTCTTGTCCAGATTTATAATCGTTACTATCTTGTTCTGTATTCATAGCCCATGAAATACCTATTGTATTTATATGTTGCCAATTAAATTCTAGTGAAGATGGTATATATCTATCACTGTTTACATTATAACTTTGATTTGTATTTTTTCTATTACCTAATCTATCATTTACAAGAATTCCTCTATGTTTCATATCATTAACTATTGAATCAATAGTTTTACATATTATCTTTTGTTTAAATGGCCAATCACCATCAAACCAGAAATGTTTGGGATTATAAATATTCATGAGTTCTTGAATTTGTAAAACACAAATATTATTGAAATAATCGACATTTGTTTTTTCTGTTGCTTCCCAGAACGAATAATAAACACCAAATTCTAAACCAATTTTTTCTGCTTCTTCTTTAAATATCATGACAATATCATTTTTAGTTTTTCTAGTTTCATCTCTAGTATTTGTATTCCACAAACAAACCCCATCATGATGTTTAGCTGTTATTATAACATAAGTTGCTTTACATTTTTTACATATATTCATCCATTCGGAAATTTTATCTCTTTCAACTTGATAAGGTGCTAAATAATAATCAGCATTATTATATTTTTGTATATGATGAGTTTTTGTTTCACTTGTACCAGATGGTGGTCTATAATCACCTGCGACTAATCTAGGAAGATACCATTCTGAACCATTCTTAAGTTTTCTTCTTCTTGCACTTTTAATATTATCATATTTATAATATGAATATATGCCTGTATGAAATATAAATCCTATATCACCTAATAATGCCATTATAAAAGTATTCTAACTTGCAGTTGTTGATGATTTGTTTTCATTTTTATTTTATTCACGCTCCCAAGCATACACGCTTCTGTACACTTTTAATATTTGACAATCTTTTGGAGCCCATTTTAGAACATTATTACTATACTTGGTTTCATAACTTTTTTTAATCCATTCGAAATTTTCAAACAATATTTTTACTTTACGTTCTGATTTAATTTTGTTTTGCATGTGAATATTCCATTTTATATCTTGTGTTTAATCATCATCATCAGAGTCATTGTCTGGAGGTTTATTAAGCCAATGACATTGGCAATAAGGCCCGTCAAATATCTTTTTAAATACAATATCATTTAAACGGTAATGTATCACAATTGCTAAATTAGTATAATAATCACAACCCATTATAATTTGTATTGTATATTTGGTTTAGTTTTATATTTCATTTTTAATAAATAAATAAAAATGAAATATAAAACTAAACCAAATATACAATACAAATTATAATGTTAGACGCAATTTTATACGCAAAAGAGATTGACGACTCGCATGCATATTGTAATTGGATTACGGATATAGTTGAAAGAAGTGAAACAGAAGAAATTAAAGACAGTGAAATTTGGGAACTTACCGAGATGGAATACCATATAGGCAAGAAATATGTCGAAGACCATGAAGAATTGTGGCTTATAGATGATTACTTTGTAATTACGTTTTCATGGCATGGAGGACCAATTATATCTGGTTTTGAACTTTTAAATGACGCACAAGAATACTCAATGAAAATGCAAAACGATTATTACACACGTGGTTCAAACCCATACTTTATGGGTCATGTGTTTTTCAGAAAAGGTATTAACACAAACATACATGATCTTATATTATCTTAGATAATTTTAAATTATCAAAAAACAATATAAAAAATTAACTTGATATAATTTAATAAACATAGTTGTAAAATTTCAAAACTAATGAATTTGCCAGACTTTCACGAATATGTACAAAGAGTTAAACAGGTAAATTTGCATCCCAGACAAACCGCACAACTTGATGTCTATACTGCAACACAATTACAAAATATTAACCATCTTATTTTTTACGGTCCGCCAGGTATTGGCAAGTACAGCCAAGCGTTGCATTTTATTTCTGCATTTAGTGAAAGTCAATTAAAGTACGAAAAGAAAATTACTATAGACCGCGACAACCCCAAACCGCCTCAAATTAAAGTTCGCTTAAGCGACATTCACTACGAGGTGGATATGGCTATACTTGGTTGTGTCTCAAAATCTATATGGCACACAATATTTAGCCAAATTGTTGAAATTATTTTAACCAAGCCTACAAAAACTGGTATTATTCTTTGTCGCAATTTTCATAGCATTCACATTGAGTTATTGGATATTTTTTACAGTTATATGCAAAACAAATGCCAATCTAAATACATTATTAAGTTTATATTTGTAACAGAGGCAATAAGTTTTATTCCTGATTCAATTCTAAGTTGTAGTGATATTGTTGCTTTATCTAAGCCTACAAAAATTGCTTATACCCGTATTTTACAAAATAATATTATTAGTTCAACTAATATAGTACCTTTAAAAGCCATACAGAAAATGATTGATAATATTCCCGACATTTCAAATATTAAACTAAACCAAGTTGCATCTCTCATAAAAACTAATGATAACGTCTTAAACTCAGAGTGTGAGTTACTTCAAAATCCCCATACATTTATTTGCAAAAAACTATGTGACAACTTAACTAATTTTAACAATATAGAAATTGTGCATTTGCGAAACGCTTTGTACGACATTCTTATTTACAACCTGGATTTGTGCGAATGCATTTGGACACTGGTTCAACATAGCATTTTGCTTTTAAAAATAAACAACGACACAAATATTGTACAAAAAACGTCGAATATTTTAGGAAAAACTGCTCAGTTTTTTAAGTTGTATAATAAAAACTACCGTCCTATTTATCATCTTGAATTTATATTTTTTAACTTAGTTGATATTGTTTGGAAAACTAACTAAATTAAAGATTATAGATAAAAACATAGTTTATTTATAGACCAGTTGACCCAAATCCACCAAAACCACGAAATGTGGTAGGTCCAAGCAACGCCACATCTGTCACAAGATTTACATAGATGGGTACTAAATTGGGAGCACAAATTTGAACCAGGCGGCTATAAGGCAGAATTAAGCTTGTATCTTGAGATATTTTATCAAATGCTCCTATTAAGCTACCACGATATCCTGCATCAATAATTCCCACACTATTAGCTAAACGAAAATTAGTCTTGGAAATACTTGACCTTGGATAAATATAAAATCCTGTTGAATAATTTACAATGCGAACATTGTTTCGCATATGAGTCCCAACATATACCATACCTGCCGAGCACTTAACACCAAAGTCAACCTTACTAAATGTGTTTGTTTCTTGCAAAGGAGTTTGGGAACAAAATAAGTCAAATCCCGCATCCGCAAATGTTGGGTCTTTTACAATGTTGGTATTGTGTTGATAAACCTTTTCCTGATACTTTTGCATCAAGACCTTATCTTCAGAATCCACAAACATTGTTAGGTACATAAATCGATCGTATCCAGTTGTGTTTATTGCGGTGAAAAAATCAGAATAAGACATAGTATTAATTAGCTATATAATATTAGCATGTTGTCTTTATATTGTTTTAAAAAACATAATAACTTAATGTTTGCAGATTTATGCAAATACACAATTATATGGATTTATATAATTGTTAAAAACTAGTCCTTGTATAATACATTGTTATACAAGGGCTTGTAGTCTAGTGGTATGATTCTTGTTTTGGGTGCAAGAGGTCTTGGGTTCGATTCCCAACAAGCCCCATTTTTTACTTGTATTTTAACAAATCCACCATTTTATTTGTCCCTATTGTTGCTGTTTTAAATAAGTCTGTACCGTATATTTCCTGTAAAAGTATCCACTCAAAAAGACCCCCAGTATATACTTGGACATTAACACGACTTAAAAGTCCAAGCAATCGGAATTGTTCTAGTTTTTTAGCAACCGTAGCATCTCTGCAGTTTTTGCCATATATAATAAGTTTAGTCACATTAAGTTTATTTTCTAAAAGGTCATTGATAATTTGCTCTTCTTCATCAGGCGGTTTCGTGCCAAATATAACACAATTTTGGTTGTTTAGAGAAAGTGTGTTTATCAGTAGTGTCTTGGAAAAATTATGCTGAATGCTGTCTTGAACATGTTCAAAGTTTATTTGGCTTGTTTCTGCATTTCCCATAATTTTAATTTTATTATTTGATGGTTTTAATATATTATGCAATTTTTATTTAATTTGTATTTGTTTATTTTAATAAAAATTCATATTTCATTTTTACGAAAAAATGAAATAATAAGTGTCAAAAATAAAAAATAACAAAAATCCATGAATGTAAAATTACCAATGTGTTTATTAGATTGGATAAATCCAAAAAAAATATATTGGCGAGACTTGTCTCAAAACCCGTCAGCTATACAGTTGCTAGAAAAGAATCAAGATAAAATACATTGGGATAAATTGTGGGATAATCCGTCGCAAGATGCTATCTGGTTAATAGAAAATAATCCAGATAAAATATATTGGAATCAGTTGTCTGGTTGGAATAACAATAATTCAGAAGGTCATATGCAGCGGTTGCTAGAAAATGATCAAGATAGAATAAAATTGATTCATTTGTCTCAAAATAAGTTAAAACATGCTATGCTAAAAAAAAATCCAGATAAAATAGATTGGGATTTGTTGTCTAGAAATCCGTCAGAAGATGCTACACAGTTGCTAGAAAAGTATCCAGATAAAATACATTGGGGTTTGTTGTCTAGAAATCTGTCAGAAGGTGCTATACGGTTGCTAGAAAAGTATCCAGATAAAATAGATTGGGATTATTTGTCTTTTTGTCAGTTTGAAGGTGCTATACGGTTGCTAGAAAAAAATCCGGATAAAATAGTTTGGAATTTGTTGTCAGGTAAACGATCAGAATGTGCTATGTGGTTGCTAGAAAAAAATCAAGATAAAATAAGTTGGTATCACTTGTCTGAAAATGAGTCAGAATGTGCTATGCAGTTGCTAGAAAAGTATCAAGATAAAATCTATTGGAAGGGTTTGTCAGAAAATTCGCATATATTTAAATATGATTATAAACAAATGAAAATAAACTGTATGTTGTTTAAAGAAGAGTTGATGAAGAATCGATTTCATCCTCGCAATATATCCAAGTTTAAAGATTGGAGGATTAATGGGTTTGATTCAGACTCAAATTCTAAAGAATAATTATTTTTTGCATATATATATATTAAAAATTTGGTGGGTCGGTAAACACCATGGGCGGAACATAGGCTATCTTACCCCCAAGTTCTGCATGAAACTGGTCAAGAATAAATCCACTAATCCAAACACACGCATACACAATCGCTGTATCGCGAATAATACCCTTAATCGGACTGGATTTATTATCTTCATCCTGATCATTATCATTAATAGCTAGATATTTGGTCTCAAAAAACTTGCACAAAAAATAAATAACTGCAATAACAGCAGAGAGCGTAAACGTAGAACAATCCATAGTTTATTTATTAATACTATAAATATATTATACAGACGTACTTTTAACGAGTTTTTTAATAATAACAAAAAACAATAAAAATGATTTTTATTTATATATAAACATTAGTAGCAAATATTATGAATGTTAAATTACCAATGTGTTTATTATATTGGATAAATCCGAATAAAATAGATTGGTGGAGTTTGTCTAAAAATCCGTCAGCAATACAGTTTTTATTAGAAAAGAATCCAGATAAAATAAATTGGAATATCGTTTCTAGAAATACGTCAGAAGGTGCTTTGCAGTTGCTAGAAAAGAATCCATATAAAATATGTTGGTATAGTTTGTCTGGAAATACGTCAGAAGCTGCTTTGCAGTTGCTAGAAAAAAATCCAGATAAAATAAATTGGTCTTATTTGTCTAGAAATCCGTCAAAACGTGCTATGCAGTTGCTAGAAAAGAATATAGATAAAATAGATTGGTATTGGTTGTCTATGAATTCATCAGCTATGCAGTTGCTAGAAAATAATCTAGATAAAATAAATTGGAATTGTTTGTCTCAAAATCCGTCAGAACGTGCTATTTACTTGCTTGAAAAGAATCCAGATAAAATAAATTGGTTTTGGTTGTCTGGTAATCCGTCAGCCATGCACTTGCTAGAAAAAAATCCAGGTAAAATTATTTGGTGGAAATTGTCTGGAAATCCGTCAGAAGGTGCTATGCGGTTGCTAAAACAAAATCAAAATAAAATAGATTCGTATATGTTGTGTACTAATGAATCAGAATATGCTATACGGTTGCTAGAACAAAATCCAGATAAAATAGATTGGCGTTTGTTGTCTCGGAATTCGTCAGAATATGTTATGTACGTGCTAGAAAAAAATCAAGATAAAATTAATTGGCATCAATTATTTAAAAATCCGCATATATTCACCTATGATTATAAACAAATGAAACATAACTGTATGTTGTTTAAAGAAGACTTAATAAAGAATAGGTTTCATCCTCGCAATATACCCAAGTTTAAAGATTGGAGGATTAATGGCTTTAACTCTTAGTCAGATTCCGATTAAATATAAAAAAAATGATTTATTTTTAAACCGAATTATTCACAACATTTTAATACTATGACCAATTATATTATTTACGATATTGAATCAGGTGGGCTGGATGTGGAAAAATCTCCTATTTTGCAACTAACAGTACGCAATGGTAGTAACACAGTACCTTTAAACGGTACTATACTTTTTAATGAATATGTTCAGCCCCATAACGGAGCAATTATTTCTAAAAAAGCCATTGAGGTTAATGGTATTACCAAGCAAGTGTTGCTAGACAATAAGGCAATGACCTTAACCAATATGTGTGAGAATGTGCTACGAATTATACGGAAAACATTTGGTCGCCAGCCCGTAGTGTGGGTTGCATATAATAACTTTGGATTTGACCAGTTAATGCTGGAACACTCTTTTAATCGTGCCAACGTGCGAATGCCCGACTATTGGTATTTCATGGACTTGTTACCTTTGTGCCGCACTCGCTTTGTTATCTCAAACTATCGTTTGGCCACAGTCCATGCCAAGTTAGTTACACGTGACCCAGACGCTGAGGAAATTAAGTTGCACAATTCCCTCGGTGATACTTTGTGCTTGTATGAGTTATTTATAGCATGTAAAGAAATTTGCGGAGAAGAGTTGTTTCCAGATTATACACGACCCAAAATAAACAGTATTCACATGTATGATATGCCCCTAAATACTACCCTGTCGGGTTATAACCCGACCATGAAGTTTGAAGCATTTGGATATAAAACGATTGGAGATTTGTTTAAACAATTTTGCAAGATGAAATGCGACACAGACATATTTGTTAAATTTTTAATGACAGAGTTAAATGTTTACAAGAAATATAGAGCAGACCGTATTACAGAGCAAATGCACATAATTAATATTCTCTTTCTAAAAAACTAAATAATAAATTAAGTTTGTTTTTTTAATATTTATTAACATAAAATGCAACAACCAAATAAACAACCAAATAAACAATCAAATAAACCAAAAGCTAACAAAGTTATAAATGTCTACCAAGAAAAATATGCAAATAATGAATACTGTACTGGACTCGGCGATTATATTCGTGGGTCTTTATGTATGCTTCAGTATGCCACTATACAAAATATACAATTTGACATGCACTATGCAAGTCACCCCATCTCGGCATTTTTACGCAAAATAAACCCGATTTTAAAAGAAAAACCCACGGAAATTGAATTAAAAGAAGATACAAATGAAATGTTAATAATTCATCCTTTTCGTGTATACAATTATAAAATCAACAACTTTCCCAACAATACATTGCAAAAAATACAAAAAGACTTTAACAAAACTATCCATAATAATCCAAGTGGATTTCAATATGATTTAACCACGTTTACTATGTATAGCATTGCGTATCCTTCTTATCCAGTTAATGAAAATCACAAAATTCATATTCGCAATAGTTTGTATCCAAGTATTGAGCTTCAAACTAAAATTAACGCATGCATGATAAGTTACAATATTCAGCCAAAAAAATACAATATCATTCATGTTCGCACTGGCGATAAATATTTAATTAACAACTCAAACGATACATCTATGAGTATAGCAATTGAATGTAAGCGAGCATTTTTACAAAATATAAGTAAAGATGTCTTATCTTGTACCATACCATGTATACTTATTTCAGACAACGTTAACTTAAAAAAACAACTCAGCCAAGTTTTTCCCAAATTTATAATAAATAATTATTCCATTACACATATGGGCGAAAATGCGTTAACTAATAAAGAAAATGCAATAGAAAATACATTAATTGATTTTTTTTTACTAGCCAATTCTAGTTCTGTTTATGCATTTTCTGCTTTGTCTCATGGAACCGGGTTTAGCGAGCAGTGCTGTGAGTTATATAATGTGGATTATTTTTCTTTTAACTTACCGATTTAATTTACTAATTTTTATGTGTTTAATGTCTTAATGTTTAAGGGTTGCACGGTTTTTCGTGACAAGGTAAATAGCATTAATGTGGTGATTGTTCCCATTTAAATTGAGATGGTGCTGTGTCTAAAAGTTTTAAATTACGAGTAAGTTTGTTTAGTTGACGTATAATATTATCACGTGTATCCAACACCTGTAACAAATGGCTTTGTGTATCTTCATTAGACAAAAACGCCGCCTCATTTAAGTTTAGGTAATCATTGTATGTTTTTTCCATTTTTTGAAGTTGTCCCCATGACAACTTGTCAATATATGTTTGGGTATAGTCTTGAACTTGCATTTTATTTGTTTAATTATGCTTGTTTAACTACATATATATATTTTATTTCATTTTTACGAAAGACATAGTAAAAATAAAAAAATGAGTTTAGAAGGAAAAATAATAAGGATAATTAAACTTAATATTATTTGGTATTTATTATGTCCCTTATTTTACGATAACTGTGCGTTAAAATGTCCTCTATTTTTAAAAAACATAACAATGGCACGAGAACAGGCCACATTATACTTCCCATTATACCATATGGGAAGGGTATTGTTAATGATGCGCGTAATAGAATCAATGGATATGTTTCATATATGCTATAATTGTATCGATCATTAGTAGATGTCTTATATACGTCATCTGCTGCTTTTTTGATTATATACATATTTGTTAGTATCACACCACGAACATAAATAGTTGTAATATTTGGTAACCTTTTTATAAAACTATTCATTATTTATAAAATGGATAGTTTTTTTTGTGATATTTATAAAAAAAAAATAAACAAATCATTTTTTATAAATTGATCAGTATAATTTAAATACCATCTATATCCACAACTTTTCCAGTTTCCGTAGTGCTTCCAATAATCTTAGCATCCGAACTTGTCTGCAGTAATGTTTCCAAGTCATCATCGTATTCTGTGGTAAACTTAATGTTGCTACCATTGCTTGTGCCATTACTATGTTCTGATACTTTATCATTATCTCCACTCAAAGTTGACGTGTCGTTAGAAATCAATACCGACCAGTCTGCATCCACATTGCTTTTTAGTTGTTCCTTTTCTGAGCTATTGTAAACTTCTAACAGATCACAGTCATTTAGCTTTACTTTTGTATTACTAGCAGACGCCATAAAAGTCGTTGCTACAATTGCAGACCGTACATCATCGTAGTCGTGCAATCCAACCATTACCCAAGACCCAATTGTAATAAAGTTGTCTTTTTTTCTGCGTCCTGTAAACTTGCCACGAATACGACATAAACGTGAACCGCCGTCAATGCAGTGCACATGCACCATTCCGTTCCCACACATTTTCTTTACAATCGCATACATTTCGTCGTCGCATTCTGAAACACGAAGCTTTGAAGTTCCACTTGTATTCGCAAACTTGCGTCCAAACTTCTTGTGCCCGCTACCGCCATGTGTGTTTTTAACCATTATATAATAAGTACTTTAGTTTCAAGTTGGGTTAAATACAGGTTAAAAAACCATTTCATTTTTTCTATAATTCGCAAACGTGGCATTTCACACGTCCCCAAATAACAAGTTTGCAGTCTGAACAATAATGTATATGAGTATCAGTTCTCTCACAATCTGTTTCATTACAATGTTTGTGATATTCACCTAACTTATGCGTTATCTCGCACTTTTTACTTATAGTCACACATAATTCTTATTATTAATTCAAACAAACACAATTAAATCATTTTTAGTTTACCATTAATAATATTTCACAGAACTCATGTGCGAAAAGCGAAATAGCACCATAAAAATAATGGCTAAACCTAATGCAGCATTTGAATTATACATGGCTGTAAGAATAATGAGTCCAACAAGTACCATATTTCCGAGCAAAGTATCAAACAAACTAACAAATAACTGAGGGAGAGCAAACATCACCATCCACAAGGCAATAAGTAGCGTAAGCAACGTGACTATTGCATGCATGTTTTTGGGGTCAAACAATTTTGAAAGAGACAGGTTTGACATGTTCTTATTATTATTTAATGTTATTTTATTTGTAAAAAAAATGAAATATATCATACTTGTTATAAACTATAATAATATGTCTAGCGAACAAGTAGTAGCTCTCTTTCCGCATGATTTTGAATTGTATACGGTTGAATGCAAAGCCTTGGTAACTGAGTATTTAATACAACTTTCTCCTTTTGATAAGAAAGCATGTGCAATTGCTAAAAATCATCTTGAAACATCGTATGATATTTTGCTCAGTAATGGTTACAATACTTGGCTAAAAGCAAAGCTTAACAAAGTCTAGTAAAACAAAATTAATAAAATAAAGAATTATTAAAACATGCAATATACTAATAATGTTAAACTAAAAATAAAAAAGATAGAAGAAACCATTATAACAAAAATCAATGTAAAACAAAAACAACGTGTTATTCCCTTAAATATTTTTCAATGCTGGAAAACAAAACAACTTGACTCTGGTATGAAACACGCTGTTGACCAAGTTAAAAAATCCAGTCCAGAATTTAAACATTTTTTATATGATGACAATCAATGTAGAGATTATCTAGCACAAAACTGTCATCCAACCGTCTTACATGCATATGACCATTTAATTCCTGGTGCATACAAAGCTGACCTTTGGCGACTTTGCATTCTTTATAAAAAGGGCGGTATTTACCTTGATATTAAGTTAGCCCCTATAAATGGCTTTAAACTTATTAATATGACTGACCAAGAGCATTTTGTGAAAGACCGTCTTCCAAACTCTATTTACAATGCATTTATGGTCTGTAAGCCAAATAACCAGTTTGTTTTTAGATGCATCAACGCAATTTTACAAAATGTCCACCACAAACATTACGGAATTAATCCTTTATGTCCTACTGGGCCATGTTTACTTGGTCGCGTAAGATCCGATGGCAAATTTGAATTAAATGAAGACATAGTTCATCCACCAGAGGGAGGTAAGATCATATATAAAAACCAAGAGATATTTACCACAACATATCCAGGTTATGGTAAAGAACGTCTTGTTGCTGGGGTCCATTACGACAAACTGTGGCAGCAAAAACATATTTACAAATAAATATAAAACTATATAAAATAATATAAAACAAAACAATTAAAACAAATAAAATGAACAACTCAGAGAAACTTATGCAAAAACTCAATAATTACGTGATGGATTTGGCTTGTCCAGAAAATGACCGCAAAGCGTTAATTATATATGCTAATTTGCTAGAAAAAACTCAAGTGTGTTTTAATCCTCCTAAAAGTGGTTCACGTTTAGACCACATTAACCTTGGAATTCACAGGTGTAACTATCCTTTAATTGTAACAGATTTTAACCCAAATTGGATTTGTTCCTATACATGTAAATACTATGGAGACGGAGTTTATCTTCGAAACTATAATCCGAAGATAGATAAACCGCAAGTTACCAGTGTCAAATTGCCAACAAACGACATTGAAGCTAAATTATATCCATTTGTATGCGAAAAATTAAACAATATTTTCCCATTAGCTATATCTTTAGCCGTAAATGGGTTTAGTGGACAAGAAGACGTAACAATATCTCTTGAAAATCCAGATCCGACCATTGATATAAGTATTGGATTGACAGGCAAATGTGTTGTAATAGTTTATTGTAAATATTAAATAAAAGATTAAATAAAAGATGAGTATTAGTACTTATATATCAATTCCAGTGTTTATTGTGAGTTTTATTATAGGAATTGTTTGTATTTTTGTGTTTGGACCTGAAACAAAAACTGTCAGTATTTATCCGTCTCCCGACAATTATAAAGACCTAACATACCAAGATAATTCAAACCAGTGTTTTACTATGTCTCCTTTAACAGTTGAATGTCCTAGCAACTTAAGCGATATTCACGATATTCCCATTCAATAAAAATTAAAATGTGAAGTGCGTAAAAATTGGGAATGTGAAGTGCGTAAAAATTGGGAATGTGAAGTGCGTAAAAATTAAAAATGTGAAGTGCGTAAAAATTGAGAATATTAATTTTCAATTAATTTAAGAAAAAAATAAAATATATGGATAGATTAATATGACTAATCGAATTCTCGGCTATAAACTTTCAAAGTCTATCGTACGTAATTGCACTAGTGAGAAATTAGTGCAGGATATTAGCGACCACTTCAAAAGTGCAGTCGCGAACCTTCAACTTTTGAAGGACCAGGGAAAGATGATTGATATCATTGAAGATGTTTGCTCTATTGTTGAATTATCAGTGTCTTTGGCTAACAAAGATAAGGTTGATAAAAAAGCGGTTGTTATGTCTGTGCTTGATAGACTTTACCCAGAGTCAAGTCCAAACGAGAAACTTGAATACTCAAAACTCATTGAGTACTACGTCAAACATGGGCTTCAGGCCGTCTCCAGATTTAAAAGGTTTCGTCGTTACATTTCTTCTTTTTTTTGTAGTTTAAACGGAGGAGAAAACCACCAGTCCGTATGATGGCGCACTCAACATGTAGTCAACTCGCTAAATTTTATTTAGGTAATTTAATCATGGATCAATTACGTGTCTGGGGGGTTTCAAAGTATGTGTACTTTTTTTTTATAATTTTGTTTTAAAAATATAAAATACTATGCAATACGAGTAATGCTAACATGATTATTGGTTGATTCTGCAATGACCGAGTGTATCAATTTAAACTGAATGTTTGTAAAAGTCTCGGATGTCATTTCAATCGTAAACGTGCCTGTGCAAGTTTGGTTAAAAATTGGAAATGTCATACATGTGCTAAATGTAATTTGCAATTCTTGTTTAGCAAAATTAGTATCTACCAAATTTATGTTTGATATGTAAAACGTGACCAAATAAACCCCAAGTTCAGGCAAACATATGTGGGTTAATCCATTGGAAAATTGTATAACTGACTCTTTAACATGTGATAATATCTCATAAACTTTGTGATATGATGGTATTTTACTAATCATGCTACTACCATCTGCAAATGTTAGTGTATCCACATTGAATATGTTAGTCACAGATAGGTTGTCGAGATTGAGAGCAAAGTCTTGCATACTGTTATTGAAACAATATGTAATGGCTGAGTCTTCAAAATAACAAGATGTTTCATTGTTAGACATAAGAGGATAGTACACAGTTTGTTCAGATTGTACTTGAGATATATGCATGGCATGGTTGGTTTCATTTTCTTGTGGTATTTGTTTTGTCATATGTTGTGGTTGTATTGTTTTTTTAAGTCCTCCTATTTTCCTAAATGAAGCCATGTTTTGTTATTTGTTGAATTATTGTTTTTATGTTAATTTTAGTATCATACATAAATATATTAGACATTTCATTTTATTTTTTTCAAAACGTTTAAAAAACAATTATTATTCTGTGTCAACATCAAAGCCATCAATTCTCCAATCTTTAAACTTGTCAATATTACAAGGATGAAAGCGATTCTTCATTAATTCTTCTTTAAAGAACAAACAGTTTTGTTTTATTTTTTTATAATCATACTTAAACGCATGCGAACTTTGTGACAAATCAAACCAATTTATTTTATCTTGATTTTTTTCTAATAACTGCATAGCACCTTCAGACGGATTTATAGACAACCTTTTCCAACGTATTTTATCTTGATTTTTTTCTAGCAACCGCATTGCACCTTTTGATGGATTTTTAGACAAATACCACCAATCTATTTTATCTTGATTTTTTTCTAGCAACTGCATGGCACGTTCTGACGGATTTGCAGACAAGAAATACCATTCAATTTTACCTTGATTTTTTTCTAGTAAGTTCATAGCACCATATGAGATATTGGAACACAAGTTAACCCAATTTATTTTTTCTTGATTTTTTTCTAGTAACTGCATAGCACCTTCTGACGGATTTTGACACAAGGTAATCCAACTTATTTTTTCTTGATTCTGTTCTAGCAACCGAATAGCACCTTCTGACGAATTAAAAGACAACCAACCCCAATGTATTTTATCTTGATTTTGTTCTAACAAGTGTATAGCACCTTCTGACGAATTTATAGACAATTCATTCCAATCTATTTTATTTGGATTCTTTTCTAACAACCGTATAGCACCTTCTGAGTTATTGCTAGACAAGCCGTACCAATTTATCTTATCTGGTTTCTTTTCTAGCAACCGCATAGCACGATCTGACTTATTGTAAGACAAAATAGTCCAATTTATTTTATCTGGATTTTTTTCTAGCAACCGCATAGCACTATCTGACGGATTTTGAGACAAATGCCACCAATCGATTTCAGCTTGATTTTTTTCTAGCAACTGTATAGCACCTTCTGACGTATTTTTAGACATCAGTTTCCAATCTATTTTATCTGTTTTAATCCAATCTAATAAACACATGGGTAATTCTACATTCATTATATCTTTGTTATCTTTAATCTTACTTAATATAAATTTCATTTTTTTAACAAATAATTTTATTTTCCATAATGCAAATTTTCTAAATCACAATACTTGTCTGTCCAGTGCTCATTTTTCAACACATCCACTGTAACAATTGTCACATTGGACCCAATAGTTTTATTACTTATTTTTTTATATTTAAGGTCAGATAACCCACTACTTTTGTTGTCTTCTTTTAATAATTCATCTTTATTTAAGCATTTAAGCTCTTTGTTAGTTCGTAAAAAATTAAGCTTGTCTTTTAATCCTTTATTTTCTAAATCTTGAAATGTGCCCTTACTTGGAACGCTTATCTTTATGTTTTGTTTTTTTACTCTTTTATATAACTCATCGTCTTCACCTCCCCAGCCCCAAAAATTATTAGGAAATCCATTTATTTTTTCAAACTGCGTTTTGTCAAACGAAACTACTCCCCCAAAATACTGATCATAAGCATACCGTTTCCAAACTTTAGCAATGTGAACAATTCCTTCTTTGGGAGAAGTATAATATGGTAACAATTCCTTTGATGGCAAAAGGTCCACATCATGAAAGATAAAATATTTGTAGTTGGCTTTCTCTGCGATTTTAAACCCAATGTTGAGTAATTTTCCTCGGTTAAACTTTCGACCGTCGTCCGACTGCTTAATAATGTAAATATGACAGCGGTCACAAGGTCTTAAATAAGAATCCATGTAGTTGAGATAATCATTCAAGTGTCCAGAGCGTGTTCCTTTTTTATCATCACGGTATGGAATAATAATAGCAGTTCCTCTTGCTACGCTTTTGCTCTTTGATTTGCTCTTTGATTTGCTCTTTGATTTGCTCTTTGATTTGCTCTTTGATTTACTTTTAACTTTTTTAGTTTTACGTTTAGTAGTGCACTTGTTTAAAATACAATTGTCATTTTTACAATCAGTGTTATCGGCACATACTGAACCAATCTTGTGTTTTATTTTTTTTACTGTTTTTTTAAGTCCTTTGTTAGTTCTGCGTTTAGTTGTACATTTGTTTAAAACGCAATTGTCATTTTTACAATCAGTATTGTCGGCACATACTGATCCAATTTTATATTTTATTTTTTTAACCATGTATAATATATAAATATTTTATACAAAATACCTAAACTAAACTTTTATTGAAAAATGAAATAAGTTTCAAAGATAACAAAAATAACAAAGTAAGCAATGAATGTTGAATTGCCAATGATATTGCGAATGTTTATACTTGATTGGATAAATACAAAATACATAAAAATAGATGTTTGTCAATGGAGGATTTTGTCTATAAATCCATCAGAAGGTGCTATGCAGTTCTTAGAAAAGAATCCAGATAAAATACATTGGGAAATGTTGTCTGGTAATAGCTCAGAAGGTGCTATACGGTTGCTAGAAAAGAATCCAGATAAAATAGATTGGTTTTGGTTGTCTAGAAATCCATCAGAAGGTGCTATGCAGTTGCTAGAAAAAAATCCAGATAAAATAAATTGGGTTGTTTTGTCTTACACTTCATCAGAAGGTGCCATGCAGTTGTTAGAAAAAAATCAAGATAAAATAGAGTGGTTTCATTTGTCTCAAAATACGTCAAAACGTGCTATGCAGTTGTTAGAAAAGAATCCAGATAAAATACATTGGGAAAACTTGTCTTACAATACATCTGCTATGCAGTTGTTAGAACAAAATCAAGATAAAATACATTGGGGTTACTTGTCAAGTAATAAGTCAGAAGATGCAATGCAGTTGCTAGAAAAAAATCCAGATAAAATAAATTGGAATATGTTAAGTTACAATTCGACAAAAGGTGCTATCCAGTTATTAGAAAAAAATCCAGATAAAATAAATTGGCTTGCTTTGTCTAACAATTCATCAGAAGGTGCCATACAATTATTAAAAAAGAATCCAGATCAAATAGATTGGTATTGGTTGTCCAAAAATCCGTCAGCCATGCAGTTGCTAGAAAAAAATCCAGATAAAATCAATTGGAATGTCTTGTCTGCAAATCCATCAGAACATGCTATGCAGTTGCTAAAAAAAACTCCAAATAAACCAAATAATATAGATTGGGGAATATTGTTTAAAAATCCGCGCATATTTAACTATGATTATAAACAGATGAAACTAAACTGTATGTTGTTTAAAGAAGACTTAATGAAAAATCGGTTTCATCCTCGCAATATACTCAAGTTTAAAGATTGGGGAGTTAATGGGTTTGAGTCAGATTTACATTAAAACCGGCTTTTTAAAGAATGACAATTTAAAGTTTGATTTTTTTCGTAAAAATGAAATAAAAATAAAATAACAAATGTAAAATAAAAGATAACTGAAATTATGAATGTCGAATTACCAAAATGTTTATTAGATTGGATTTATCCCAATTTAATAATAGATTGGGAGCATTTGTGTTACAACAATTCAGAAGGTGCCGTGCAGTTGCTAGAAAAAAATCCAGATAAAATAAATTGGAACAAGTTATCTGAAAATTCGTCAGAATGTGCTATATGGTTGTTACAAAAGAATCCAAATAAAATAGATTGGGGTTACTTGTCAAGTAATAAGTCAGAAGGTGCAATAAAGTTGCTAGAACAAAATTCAGATAAGATAAATTGGTACTGGTTGTCTGGCAATAACTCAGAAGGTGCTATACGGTTGTTAGAAAAGAATCAAGATAAAATAAATTGGGAAATGTTGTCTAGTAATTCGTCAGAAGGTGCCATGCAGTTGCTAGAAAAGAATCAAGATAAAATTGATTGGCATTGGTTGTGTATTAATCCGTCAGCTATGTACTTGCTAGAAAATAATCAAGAAAATATAAATTGGGAGAATTTGTCTGAAAATCCGTCAGCCATACAGTTGCTAGAAAATAATCAAAATAGTATCGATTGGCATGGTTTGTCTATGAATGAGTCAAATGGTGCTATGCGGTTGCTAGAAAAGAATCCAGATAAAATACGTTGGAGTTTGTTGTCTAATAATCCGTTAGCTATGCACTTGTTAGAAAAAAATCAAGATAAAATAAATTGGGATATGTTGTCTTCCAATAACTCAGAAAGTGCTACACAGTTGCTAGAAAAGAATCAAGATAAAATACATTGGGAGAATTTGTGTCAAAATTCGTCAGAATGGGCTATTAAGTTGCTAGAAAAGAATCAAGATAAAATACGTCGTTGGGATTGGTTGATTCAAAGTTCACATATATTTAAGTATGATTATAAAAAAATGAAACTAAACTGTATGTTGTTTAAAGAAGACTTAATGAAAAATAGGTTTCATCTTCGCAATATACTTAAGTTTAAATATTGGGGAGTTAATGGGTTTGAGTCTCATACAGAATAATAATGGGGTTATTGTTTTTTATGTTTTATGTTTATAATTTAAAATTTTATACCTAATAACTTATATGTGACCAATGTTACAGTATAATATAATATACCTCCCCATAACATGTCAAGTAAACCGATTATAATATTATAATTTTTAAATATCGCATAATTAGTAAAATCAAAGACACCATAAATACACAAACCTAAAATAAACGCATCCGTTGGTGGTTTTCTTTCTATAATAATAAATTTATAAATTGATATGGTCATTAATAAGTATGCTCCGATTGCACCATTTATATTTAATATCATATCATTATTTTGTATTTTTTTAACCATTGTATTAAACATAGGTCCACCAATTTGTGATAAATATAAAAAATCTATAAACATCATCAAAACCGCAGGAATTAAATAATCCATTTTATAAATACATATATTTTATTGTAAATATAAAAAATAATAATTAAGTTTTTACATAATGGTATTTATTGTTTTATATGTCTCACATACTCCGAACGTGCGTCTGTGCCACTGTGTGATGCCATGTTTTTTAATTCCATCCATGTGTTGTTGGGTTCCGTAGCCTTTATTTGTATTGATTTTATATCTTTCGACAAGTTGGGGATAAGTTTCGCACAGGTTGGCAATGTACTGGTCTCGATGCCATTTGGCCAAGATGGATGCCGCAGCGATTGAGCAGTATTTGTTGTCTCCACCAATTACGGTGGTGTACTCCATCAAGGTTTCAGGGACATGGGGATTGTTCATGGGCTTGAAACAGTTGCCATCCACCAGTAAATATGGCGTTTTGTTTATTACATTTTCGTGGTTCAATACGGTTGTGATGGCTTTTCGCATTGAAGATTGGGATGCCTCTAAAATATTAATTTGGTCAATTTCGGCTTCATTTTCATAACCAACTGCCCATGCGGTTGCGTGTTTCATAATATGTTGAGCTACAGTGTCTAGTTTTTTTGGACACGTGAATTTTTTACTATCTTTCATGAGAGCATAGTCAAAGGTACTTTCATTTGTTTGAATAGGTAATATAACTGCCCCAGCATAAACTCGGCCAAACATGGGTCCACGTCCTACTTCATCAACCCCTATTTCCAGTCGATTTGCATCGTTTTGCAAAAATTGTATTTCAAGTACCATTATATTATAGTATATTTTACATATTTAGTTGTATTTTACAAAAAATCATTTTTTTAAAAATGATTTTGTTATTGTATAAATAATAACATTAAAAAAACTATGAATGTCGAATTACCCATGTGTTTATTAAATTGGATAAATCAAGATGAAATATATTGGTGGTATTTGGCTAAATGCCCGTCAAAATGGGCTATGCAATTGTTAGAAAAAAAACTAAATCAAATAAATAAACGTGATACTAATGGTTGGGAGGATAACCATGCTAGTCATGGTTGGGATTCATTGTGTGGTAATGAGTCAGAAGCTGCTATAAAGTTGTTAGAAAAAAACCCAAATAAAATATCTTGGGGTGCATTGTCTGAAAATCCGTTAGCCATGCAGTTAATAGAAAATAATCAAGATAAAATACAATGGCAGGCCTTATCTCGCAATAACTCGCAACGTGCCGTGCAGTTGTTAGAAAAAAATCCAGAAAAAATAGAATGGGAGTTCTTGTCTCAAAATAAGTCAGAATATGCAATGCAGTTTTTAGAAAAAAATCCAAATAAAATAAATTGGGAGAATTTGTCTTCTAATCCGTCAGAAGGTGCAATAAAGTTGCTAGAAAAAAATCAAGAAAAAATAAATTGGTATAACTTGTCTGGTAATCCGTCAGAAGGTGCCATGCACTTGCTAAAAAAAAACCCAAATCTAATAATTTGGGGAAGATTGTCTAGTAATACGTCAGAATGGGCTATACAGTTCCTAATAAAAAATAAAAGAAAAATATTTTGGCATGTGTTGTCTTGTAATGAGTCAGAATGGGCTATTCAATTGATAAAAGCAAAACCAAATAAAATAAATTGGGATTATTTGTCTAAAAATCCGTCAAAAGATGCTATTAACTTGCTAGAAAAGAATCAAGATAAAATAAATTGGAAGTGGTTGTCATCAAATCCGTCAGAAGGTGCTATTCACTTGCTAGAAAAGAATCAAGATAAAATATATTGGAAGTGGTTGTCTGGTAATCCATCGGCTATTCACATGTTAAAAAAGTATCCAAATAGAATATATTGGAAAAATTTCTTGAAAAATCCGCATGTATTTAACTATGATTATAAAAAAATGAAAGACAACTGTATGTTGTTTAAAACGGACCTAATGAAAAATCGATTTCATCCTCGCAATGTATCCAAGTTTACAGATTGGGGAGTTAATGGGTTTTAGTTTGATTTTTTTTAAATTACGAAAAATAATTTATTTTCTTAAATAATTCCCAGTTTTTGTTCAAATAAGGATTCCATATCTCGCGATAAAATCGGAACTTCAATCAGTTCGTAAGTTTTGTCGACATTGTCAGGGTGCAGTCGCACCAAAACCAAGTCCCGAATTTGCACATCATATTGTCTCTCCAGTAGTTTTTTATATGTGTTTAGTTGAAGCGTATAGTGCCAGTAATTCGTGTCTGGAATATGTAATAACATTGGGTTGGTTGCAAACTGGTTCCAGTTATTTTCAGGATTAATGTCTTTGCATCGCTTCCAGTCGTAAATAGACAGCGTTCCGTCATCTGTGTTTTGATAAATCATATCAATTGAGCCAGCTACACGCACTGTCTCGTCAAAAATTGTCCACTCAGTGCGGTATGGTATAAAGTCAGGATAATCTTTAACAAACTGTAAAAAGAATCCCCACTCTTCCGAAACTTCAAGGGTTAAATCTCTAGTAGCATTATAGTGTGCTAACAAATCTGCGTGAGATGGTTTATTATTTCCACATATAACCATGTTCATAAAGCACTCGATTTGGTAGTGCATGTCTGTCCCAGCCTGTGCAACAGACTGACCATTTTTACTCCACATGTCTTTAATTTGCTTTGCAGTCATACCCCAGTACTTATTAGTGTTGTTCCATTTTTTTCCGTTAAAAATTTGAGAAATAACTTTATCTGAATCAAACTTGGGAAAGTGGCTGTGATTCCAAGTTGTTACTGATGTGTATTTTTTAGTTCCGTCATCGGTTGGGTCAATGGTTATCTCGTATCTGTGTCCTACGTCATAAAACTTAATATATGCGTCACGCTTATGAGGGTTAATACTCGCCAAACAATTAGAGTGTTCTTCTTGTGTTGATTGCATTTACTTTAGATATAATACCAAATTGTTAATAATTCATTTTTCTTTAAAACTCTTTATATCATTTAACATAAATAAAACATAATACATAAAATGCGTAAAAATGACTTAAAAACAATCTTTTAAACATAGTAACTAAAGTAAAATGTCATATCCTCCTTACCAGCCCAGACTTTTACCCAATGGCAAAGTTAACCCCAAATATGTCGATTTAACTAAGGAGATTGACCCTGATCTGCTCAATCAGAATTATACTGTAATGTCCTTCATTACCCCTGGGAAAATTCTTAAAGACAAGAATCTTTTTATGTTTCAGGCTTTTGTTAAAAGATGGGAGTTTTCTAAGAAAATGCAGGGGTATTCTCAGTTTAACAATTTTATTTCGTATAAGTATAATTTAAATGCGGATGATATTAAGAACGACTTTGCAGACTTTCTTCGTGAGGAGGGACAAAAACTTAAGTCGGATGTAGCGGTTGAGGACGACTATAAAAATTTCATTGAGAAACATACTGAAAAGTTGGAAAAAGAGTTTGATACCAAGCACAAGTTCCGAACATCGGTAAATTCGTTTAAGAACAGTGGCAATTTTAACACTGAAGATGAAGCCTCAGCATATGCAAAAGAGATTAATGCTTTGTATCCTGGTCATACTGTGGGTGTTGGTAAAGTAGGACAATGGGGTATCTGGGACCCAGAGAATGAGAAGAGAGGTGATGTGCAGTATGCGAACGAAGAGTTAAATCAACTGGTGCACGAAAAGAATAAAAATGAAGCAATTGCCAAGACTGCGTTTGATACTCGTGTGCGTGAGGCAAAGGAAACAGCCATTGCTGATAACATTGTAAAGGCCGAAAAGAGTGGCAATGTGCTAACCCAGAACATTGACGAGAATGGCGAGCTGTTTGGTTCCACAACACAAGATAATGAGTTGCGTGAAATGGGTCCCAATGTAACAGAGGACGATGTTCGTAATGTCTTGTTTGAGGGTGAGAACGTGGTGATGGATAAGAACACAGACAAAGGACAAAGCCAGCTTTTAAGCGGACCTCTTGCAAGCAAGAAAAACGAGTAAATTAAGTATACGTTAAATATTAAAAATAAAAATAAACATTATTATTAAACAATGTTTATATTCAGCCACAAAATTAATTCAGTAAATCATCCAGTAAATGTAATGTATGTGTATCATACGAAACCTTTTGCAAATACCAGTCCAAAATATTATATTAGTAGTGCATCTCCGTTTGTATATGAATATGAGTCGGATTATCCATATATATTTCAACCCATGGCCAAAAAAAAGATTAAAAAGGCTATGTTTACTGCATCTGACATACATATTCCAGAAGGTGAAGCATGGGAATTTGATATGACAAAAAAAACAACCCTTTTTAATGATATTGAGTACTTTACTCATAAAACAGTTAAAAAAATAAAAAAATAAAACAATTAAAAAATGATTCAGAATATATCGTTTGATTTAAGTAAGGTTTAAATACAAAACACGAATTATGCAACTTTCGTCTAAGACTAACTCGATGACGATGACCATTGGTCAAGTTAATATGGCTATTTCACAGTTTGAGTTTTCAAAAACATATGGCCAATACATGGAAACAATTGACGATGCGGTATATCATCTTACAACAGACTTGGAGAAATTTTGGTACGAAGTTGCCGAATTGCCAAAATTGTGTGAGTTTGTACTTTTACACCTCATAAAATGCATCATCTTCTAATTCTATATATGAATCAGAATCACTCATTTATCATTTATCATATATTTTTATTTTATTTTTCAAAACCATTCTGGCATTTTGTATGCGCGTTTATTAGATGACGTAACAAGAGTTGGTGGTGCCAAAGGTACAACTAATGTGCTGGCATCCTGCAAATATTTTAAATAGCCTTTAGTTTCGCCAGACAGTTGCTGAACACTGCTATTAATTACAAATCCATTAAGTCTGTCGACTTGCTCGGCAACAGGATTAAAGTTATTAACAGCGTGTTGTAAAAAAACTTCTCGCATGATTTCCTTTAGTACGTCACACGGTTGCTCACTAATAGTGTACTGTTTGTTGGAATCGTAAAAAACACCCGCACGAATTCCGTTTTGTAAGATTTGCATGTTAGCAGCCGAGAAAAATGCTCCAGATAAAGGAGTGTTTTCCCAACCTCCTTGTGTAGGATTTCTCAATGTAGCACACTGCTTCGCGGGAATCTTATCATACATAGCAAATAGGTTTTGCATATTGGGTTTTTTATTTATAATGTCAACACGCCCATTGGTAGATTTTTGTGGAGGTAAAATTGATTGAAACATCTTTTCTTTAGTTTTATATTATATAATATTTGATTTTCATTATATTTTGTATTTGGTTTTATTAAAAAAATGATTAAAACTATTTTGCAATTTAAAAGTATAAATCGTATGATGACATCTGTATCTGACTTAGAGAGCCCAATAAGCGACCAATTTATTAACAATGATAATGACTCTGATTTCTGTTTGTATGAGTCTGATATCCGTCTGTTACGCCGTTTACTTGTATCAATTTTATGGTCTGGTTTTACTATACTTTACCAGAATAATATTTTATCGTTAGTGAATGTTTCACCAATTTATGTTCACAACATTTGCTCAGGTTCTCATATGTGGGAATACATTATGGCTAACACGATTTATTTAGGAATTTTTGCTCTCTATTTGGTGCTTAATTATGATGACTACCAACATATAAAAAAATGTACAGATAAAACATTTGCAGGAATAATGATTTGTGTAAGTTTATCTTTTTGGGGTGCACTTGAAACATCTGTATCATGTGCAAACGAATTATCACATACACTGCTGTATACTATGCTACTTACTAATGTCTTAATGGTTGCGGCAATATGGGGACTTTTAATGTTAATATTCACCTGTTGGATATTCAAGGAGACTGTTTGTACATTTCTTAAAATATTTTCAAAACATTAAAAGCAAATAATAATTTAAGTTTTTTTGTTTGTTTATAAATATACGTACTTATTAACATGGAAGAAAATAAAGAAGAAGTTAATAACAAAACTGAACACAAGTCTGCTTTAAAAAAACCAAACGCAAAACCTAAACCAAAGCAAAATATTACATATGATTCTATTTTGGAAAATATGGGAATGTGTGTGTACGATGATCAGCTAACTAAGTTGGCTAAGCAGGCGGATTCCGCAGAAACTGTAAGAGAAATTGCGTATCCACATGTAAACAAAAAACCAAAAAACATTCCTCAAAACGGATATATTTATAACAAATATAACAAGTATATTCCAAATAATAGACATCAACAATCAGCTCAAATACAACTAGGACCGCCACCAACACAGCAACAACCAATGCTTTTTACACCACCAAGTGCTAGTCAAACTCGCAACCAGTTAATTCGCACTATTGTGCAGAATGTTTTGGCCAAAAAACAGACACCAACTCAATCATCAAAAACATTAATTTTATATTAATATTAAAATATGATTTATTATTATCAAGTACTACGAAATGGACCAGTGTTCAAAAAACTCAGTTTAGTAACAAATAAAATTCAAGTGGAATTTGCTTCAATTGTGTAGTATATAGTACTAGTAGTCCAATGTCTATTGGATTATTATTTTTTTAAAAACATGTATAAAATATAAAAATGATTTAATTTATATTTTATTTGTAATTTACCTTTAAGGAATCAATGACAATCACAATTATTAACTATCAACATACTTTAACCATGTCAACCATTATTAATATCAATGAAATGCAGGGAGTACCCATGTCTATTGAGTTGGTAAATTGCCCTGGGAATTGGACTAAATCTACCATTTTTGACTTGTTTTATGCTCAAAACATTGGCGTTGTGCGTCATGTTGAGTTTATTACTCGGTTTGAAAATACTCAGTCTGCATACATTGACTTGGACACTTGGTACACTAACGACAACACGCTAACCATTATTGGTGGTCTTATGAGTGGTCGCAAACGCTCCTTTGTTCGGTTTGATATGTTTATCTTATCGCCGACTTACGAGTTTAAGAACGTGCCTTCACGTGCTAAAAAGTTTGCTCAAATAAAGCAAAAGCACATGTTAGCAAAGCAAGATACAGATGACTGGAATAACTTATCGTCAAATATTAATCAGTTGATACTGAATGAACAAAAAACAAATTAATGAGTAACAACTTGGATTGCAGATTTTATATCGTATCGTATCGTATTGTATCGTATCGTATTGTATCGTCATATCGTATTATGTATTGTAAGATAATTAAAAAGATTTGTTTTTTACTTATATTTATAATATCAAAAATATTAAGTTAAACTAACATAGCAACAAATATACAAATGAACGCTGTATCTATTTCTATTTTGGTGGGTTTTTTTGGAGACCTGGTATTACAACTGCTTACTAAGTACTTTCATATGGGCGGACCAACGGGTTGGGGACTGTTGCCTTATTTTGAAAAACACGGTACCAACGAAGCGGCTTTTACGGCAGCAGGAATGATGGGACTTTTTTATGTTTTTTATTTAAGTATACTGGGTCTGCCCCTTCGCCTGGACTATTTGGCTGTGTATGGTATCGTTCTTGATTTTATTTTTCGTAAACTTCAATTATTTTCCAGTTTGAATGGCTACTATGCTCATTTAAATTATTTTTGGTCTGCCGTATGGGGAGCAATCCCCATGATTTTGCCACTAATTGCACTTCGATTTGTTAAATGAAATTGCTAACTTGAAAAAAAATAATTATTAATTATAAAAATCATTAAGTCTTTACAGTTCAAACTCAACAACAGACTTGAATTCTCGTTTTACTGACTGGTACATGATGTTAAGTAGTTTTGGGTACATGGGACTTTCGTTGTCTGTTGGTATTTCAGATAAACCGCACATAATTTTATTTTTTTCTTTGGATGACTCATTATACCGTGATTCTGTCCACTTGGTGAATTTTTCTACGATTTTTCTTTGTATAAACTTTAGCACACGACAAAACTCGTCGCCCGTCATTTTTCGCCAAGCCAATTCCTTTTCTTTAGTTAACGCATACACATACACTTCGTTTTTTTTATGGTCAAACGCCTGAATTGGCTTATTTGCTTTATCGTCGTCATTATTGCTTGTTAAACTATTTTGTAAGATACGCTGAATGGTTTCAAATGTTTTTATGTCTCCCGATGCAAAATCATCCCACTGATCGTCGGTCATGCATATTTTTGCGGCAATATACTTTAACCACGATTGGTTGGTTATTATGTTCTTTTTTAGCCAATCTTCAATGTTGATGCGTTTCTTTTTTGTATCAACCCACTTTTCAAGACCAATTATCTTTTTTTCTAGCCTAGCGTTTTTTAGAGCAAGTTCTTGCACTATTGCTATCATTTGGTCCCATGTCATGGAGCGTTCTTGTTCTTTCTCATTATCTCGGACCAGAGAACTTTTTCGCTCAGACTTGGTTTGTTGCTTAATCTCACATACAGCATGATGTAACTTGAAATCAGACCGTTTTACAAACTCTTCGTGACATAGTTGGCATTTGTATTTACTATTAGATGTTAAGGAATTAGTAATATCCATGATATTGCTTATTATATTAAAGGGGTAAAATGTTTTTTCATTTTTTTGTTTTTATGCAATACGAGTAAAATGAAATATAGTTGTACCAAAAACATTAGTAGTAGTAACACTTGGATATTCAACCGTAATATAGTCATCCACACTTGTAAATGTTACTGGAACACTACCAGTAAGTGTATTTACGTCAGAGTCAGTTGTGTCTATTAACACAACCGACCCTGAACTAGTACTCTCCCGTGTTAATTTCACTGACTGATAAACATTATTTTGATGATCCCATTTTACAAAACTATAAGAAAATAACCATACACCAGGTATTGACTTTGATGTTCCCGGTGTACCAAGAATAATTGAATTTGTAAAAAGTGTTGAATTAGTTAGTATTGTAGTAGCATTCGCGTGAAAATAAGACTGACTAAAATATTGCCCAACATATCCAATATCAGCAATAGTGGGAGAAGCAACAATACTATAATCAATAACAGGTTGCAGTACTCCTGAGTAAACAACACTTTTGACATTTGCGTTACCCAATGTAATTTCGTTACTAACATCAGGGGCTGACCCAATTGCATTATACCCGATACACGTAATGTTTGACCCAGTTGTAATATTGTTGCCCGCAACTTGGCCGAGAAACGTATTGTATTTCCCTGTGGTATTCAATTTTCCACCCTGTTCGCCAATAAAAGTGTTGTGTTCACCAGTTGTTAAATCGTATCCTGCCTGATGCCCAACCATTACATTACGTGAACCAGTTGCACCTGCAGACCCGCTAGTAATGTTCTGACCAATGTACGTGTTATATTGGCCAGTCGTATTGTTGTATCCTGCGGATGCACCGACAAAAGTGTTGTTTCCAGTTACGTTATTATACCCTGCTTCAAATCCCAAAGCAACTACATTCGAACCAGATGATCCAGTATACCCAGCATTGTTTCCCATATAAGTATTTTTACTTCCAGTTTGGTTTGTTAATCCTGCCCACAGTCCCAAAAATGCATTGCTACCTCCACTGGTATTATTATATCCAGTTTTGTATCCAATAAATGTATTATTTATGTGTTCATTATTATAGCCACATTCAAATCCTACAAATGTATTATTACTACTTCCACTTGTGGAACTGTGTCCCGCTGCGAATCCAATCAATGTATTGCTTTCCCCAGTTGTATTAGTCAACCCAGCACCATCTCCAATAAATGTATTATTAATTCCAGTTGTATTATTTGCTCCACTTTCGTATCCAACAAATGTATTAGAATATGCTTCATTTTTTTTTCCAGATTGAAATCCAACAAATGTATTATTATACCCAGTTATACCTGCTTCTCCTGCTTGAAATCCAAGATACGTATTATTAGTCCCAGTTGTGTTATCTAATCCAGATTGGAATCCTAGAAATGTATTATAATCTGCCGTATTATTTTGCCCTGATTGGTGCCCAATGAATGTATTTTGAATTCCGCCGGTTGTTCCCATTCCTGCTGCACTACCGAAAAACGTATTTTCGTGACCTGTGCTTAAGTGCTTTCCAGCATGATGTCCAACCGCAACATTATTATGAAAAGATAGCGCGATATTACTACCACCCGTATACCCTTGTAAAGCTCGGTATCCAATAGCCACGTTATTATAACAGTTGATGCCAATAGTTCCCGTAGCACCACAAATCGTCTGAGGACCGATTGCTATGTTGTCGTCACCAGATTGTAAGAATTCTGCTGCGTTTGCTCCAACAGCAGTATTGTTGTTTCCACTGCCATTGTCAGAATTAATTGACATAAGTGTCGCCGCACCAATAGCAGTGTTATTGCTGTTGTCATTATTATACAATAACGCATTAGTACCAAATGCAGAATTTTGATTACCTTCGGTTCCCATGGCAGAACTCCATGCACCAACTGAGGTATTGTTGCTTCCACTTGTATTGAGGGTAAGTGCTCCCTTTCCTAAAGAAGTATTGTTATCAGTACTCATATCTTATTAATTATACTTAATATTATTTAAAACTGAATGTTTTTTATTAATTATACTTAATATTATTTAAAACTGAATGTTTTTTAATGATTTTACAACATCATCGTCCAATATTTCAGGAAACTGTATTTTGAATATAATCACTAAATATCCTTTATGCTCATCCCGATCAATGCCAAGATTAGGAATTTTTTTAAGATATCCAGGGCTAATAATTTTTCCTACATTAGTAATGGTATAGTTAATACCATTTAAATGTTTAACAATAAACGTAAATCCGCACAATGCATCTTTTAACCCAATTACTTTTTCCAAGACAAGGTCAATGCCGTGCCGTTTTAGTTCAGGAAACGCAGAATTATCAAGTTTAATAAACACCTTAACATCGCCTCTACACACATCGCTCAATATATTGCCCTTATTTTCAATAACAATAATTTCGTTCTCGTCAACACCCTTTGGCACGGTAACATACAAGATTTCGGTTTCATATTTTTTTACACCATCTTCAATTAACCATCGCTCAATATCAACAGGAATTAAAGCACCAGTAAACATCTCTTCATAAGACACGGTAAGTGTAACTGCTAAAGGAGTAGGTCGTTCTATCTTAATTTCTTTAGAAAAATGTGGTTGTGACTGCTTTGGTAAATTTATTTTTGAAAATAAAGATTGAGCACCACCAGAAGCAGAGTTTAAGTTGGTAAATAACTGAGCTAAAAGGTCGCCAAGACCTTGTCCATTATTATACTCATCATCATTATACTCATCATCATTGGGGGTTTTACAAGTTGTCCCGTGATGTAGCATGTGAAATATAGGATTATTTTTCTTTAAATCATACATTTTACGCTTTTGCACATTGCCCAAAATTTCGTATGCAGCGGATATTTCTTGAAACTTGTGAGTCGATGCATTTAAATTACCTTGATTCTTGTCAGGATGGTGTACCATTGAGAGTTTGCGGTATGCCTTTTTAATTTCGTCAGCCGTAGCTTTATCTTTAATGTTCAGCACCTCATAGTAATCTTTTTCTTGGTCAAGGTCCATGGTTAACAAAGGATGTTATTTTTAATACCTTTTTTTGGCGAGAAACTAACATAAATAAATAAATGTATTTTGTTTTTTATTATAATCTAAATAAAGAACAGAAAAGGTAAAATGTTTCGTTTACAACAGCGTAGAAATTCTTACTCACAACAACCACATCCAGAACTGAGACCACGTAATGCTACCCCTGAAAAGATATTTCTCTTTACTAATGCCCGAGACGAGCCAAGCATCGTAGAGTGGGCATTTCATCACTTGCTTCTCGGATTTACCCATGTATTCATTTACGACCATAAATCCATTGAACCCATTCGAGAAATGTTTTTAGCTCATGTTGCTATAAATCCGCAAAACCAACATTTAATTGACCGCATTACAGTAGCACGGCTAAACTCGGACCCGACAAGTGGGTCGAATTTTAATGAAACTCCGTATACCAACATTAAGATTCCTTTAATGAACTCGGCTCTAGAGTATAGTGTCAATCAAAATGCTGACTGGCTATTATATCTAGATGCCGACGAGTTTCTCACATTAAAACTTGATTCTTTCAAAGAATTAAATCCCTTAAAGCAGTTCCTTAGTATGTTTTACTTTGCCGATTCTTTGGCTATTAATTGGCTCATGTTTGGTTCTTCTGATCACGAGACCCAAGATAAAGACGTTTTATTAACTAATACGTTTATTTACTCTGACAGAAAATTAAACCCTCATGTAAAAACATTTGTGCGTCCTGCATATGCTTATAAGACAACCAACCCGCATTGGTTTCCAGTCATGAATTCGAATCGGTGTTTTGCTGCAACTGGTAACGTAATGGAGCACAAGTCAGCGTTTAATACGGTGGAAATGGAGTTTCAAAACACACCCGCATACATAGCACATTACGTGGTGCAATCCAAGCAAGAGTTTTTAAGACGCAAAGGTAGACCTATGGATGATGGGACAGGTGACAAGAGTAAAATGTATCATGCGGATTTGTTGCACACAGTTCATAACGAATGTTTAAATGAGCAATTAAAGGAACGGCATGGACAAGAGCTGAATAAATTATTTGCGAGGGTTCCACCAAAAATAGATAAACAAGAAATTACATATACAGACATGACGTATTTTACTTAAAATTAAAACCAGTTTTCATAACATTTATTTTATTTAAATAATAAATATTTACATAAAATGCAATTATCAAGTTAAATATAATCTATTATTAAATACAATGAGCCTTGACGATTATGATTTTTCTACCGCAGATGCTGGTGCAGCACATACATTTAACATGGAAGCTGGACAAATATGTGTAGGAGGGTACATTTGTACTAATGGAAAAGCATCCAAGGTTACTGCAATGCATATTTCAAAAACCGGAAAGCATGGACATGCTAAGTGTACATTTACATCCAATGATATATTTAATGGAAAAAAATATGATACTATGATGCCATCTACCCAGACAATTTTAGTGCCCAATATTAAACGTTATGAATATGAATTAGTAAATATTACAGATGACCATTTTACTACATTGATGACTCTCGATGGCAATATTCGTGAAAATATTATGCTCCCAGACTTTCCTAGTAGTTTTTCCAAAGAAATTCGCACAAAATTTGAAAATACAGATAAAACTTGGCTAATTACAGTATTCTCTGCAATGGGTCATGACCAAATTATAGCAATTAAAGAAGATGTTTAAAATTGTGGTTAACTCATACATCCCCATCTAATGTGATTTCCTCCTTTTCGTTTTTTTCGTTTTTTAGATTTTAAACACGATTTCACACGCTTTTTTTTGCTATAACGTTTAGAGGTTCGACGACCTCCCTTATTAGTTGTGGTTCCAACAAGTCCGTCATATTCGCTATTGGCTGCAGAATTGGCAAATAGTTTAGTAATAGCCGCAGAAGATTCATTAGGAGTAACTCCGCCAGAGGGCTGGGGATATGTTGGGGGAAAGGTTTGGGGCGTAATTGCTCCACCTCGTTTGCGTTTTCTTTTTGTACTATGTCTTTTTGTACTATGTTTTTTTCTACTACGTTTTCTTTTACTACGTTTTCTTTGTTTAAATTTTCCTCCATTTTTGTTTCCAATCAGTGCCATTTGCTGAGCTTGGGAGTTTTGGCCTTGAATCATGCCTGCTTGGTATACGCTTCCAGTAGGAATTGCTGCGACAGGTGTGGATTTTAATTGTACATCAACAGAGGATGTCATTTTATATATAGCAATATTATCATGAAATATGATGATATAAAAAATACTATTTACTTTTTACTTTTACTATTTACTTTTTAATTTTTACTATTTATTGCAAAACAAAGATATTTTTTGTTTTACACTTAACATGGTGTCACAAAATAAACAATTAATTAACTTTACTAAACACTCAACCCAAATGTTCAAAGGATTTTTATTAACATTAACCTCAACCTTATTAACATATTTATATTCGTTTTTATTGTATTCAAAGAATGTTTCTAAAACAGGCTTAAATCGTTTTTTGTTGGTTAACAAAGACCTTTGTTCAACATCAATCATAACAAACTGCCCCCATTCATTGTTTGCTGATGTAACGGTCATTTTAGTTATTAATATGTGAATAGTGTTTTAAAGTTTAAACATTTATTTCATTTTTATATTTTACTATATAAAATAAGATTACAACCTTAAATTAATAAATCTGTTTGCTTTTTTAGAATAATTTTCATTGTCAAAATTACAATTAATTTTTTCATTTTGAATAAAACTATAATACAATTCCTTATTTGTTGCCAACTGGTGGATTAAACCCAAAGTTTGATTTTCATCATCTTCTAAATTAATAAATGAATTTTGATTAAAATATCTATATTTGTCTGATGGTCCCAAATATAGGGGAATTGTTTTAGCAAAAAAAACATTAAAAATCTTTTCGGTAATATATCCGTCACTAAACGAGTTTTCAAAACAAAGTATAAATTTATATTCATTAAACACAGTCAATAAACTGGATTCGTGATAACAAGACGTTGTTTTTAAATGTGGTATATTTTTTATACTGTCGCATGTCCCAATTTTTTTAATTTTATCAATAATATTATTTAGTTTACAATTGGGCGTTCTATTAAAACTGACAATCAAACAAAACTTTTTATTTTCAAAAAGAGTTGTAATTCTAGGTTTAATCACATTTTTGTATTTTGTATAATAATCTACTTGTAAATAGATTATGGGAAGTGCAATATATTCCGTTGTTTCAACATATTTGTCAATATGATTATATATGTAAATCTGAATTTGTTTGTTGCCATAAGAGCCATATTTGTTAAAATGTTCAAAGTAAGGCCAACAATTACAATTTTCAACGCAAAGCATAATATTTAGTTGTTTATTATTCATTACTGCATTTTGTTCTTGAATGTCGTATATATTAAAACTGGGTTGTATTTGAGTTGGTTCATTGGTATTGTCATCTGGAGGTATTAAAATAATATTACCATAAATAAACGAAAAAAATAGTTTTTTAAATTTATTTTCACATTTTATGGTATAATAACTATTATCTGTAAACCAATAACTTAATATTTTATTAGTTAGAGCTATAGTTGTCATTATTATTGTTTATAAAATAAAATAATATTAATAACGCATAAACATAATAATTAAATCCAGGTTCCGTTTAAATTTTGATATATATTATTGCTATGTCCTCTGTAAAACATAATCCAAATAGAACAATTTCCACTTCCGCAAATAATATGCTTACACTTGGACATTATTATAGTGATTGCTAGGTAATACTTTGAAAATATATAATTATTGCTCATACACAAATCAACCGATGATTTACATTTATTCATGTGTCGTATTTCTTCTTTAAAGTGAAATGAGTTATTGGGAAAAGTTTTCAAAATATAAGATAAAAACTCAGTTTCGTCACTTTGAATTAAAAATATTGTTTGGGGATTTTTATTTAATATAATATTTGCTTTTTCAATATACTCATCATACCCACATATCTTTGTTTCTCGATTTTTATCATTTCCTCTATAAAATAATACACAAATGTTGTCATAATTTAACGAGTATTTGGTTTCCATTGTTTTTATCATATCTTTGATTTCCGTTGCAGGGGAAAAATATGTTTTAATAAAGGGACAAATCATTTTGTAGTTTAATTGATGATAATTAGTATATTGATGAGTATGTTGATAATTAACTGTAGATGTATAAAGTATATTAAAGTTGGTATACTTTTCAAAATAATCAAATGTTATATCATTTGATTTATTTTGAGTTTTATACCACTTAAATTGAGCAGAACTATCAACAATATCTGGGAGCTTTTTTTGTGTGTTGAAAAACTTAATAATTTGATGCAGTTTTACACTACAGCATGAAAAAAATCCAGCATTGTGAATAATTTTAATTGACATTTAATTATTGCATTATTAATTTAAATAATTTTATACGCAATTTAAAAACATTCATTTTTTAAAAGTACCGTCAATATATTTTCCCCACGACATTCCTCTGCCTGTTTGATATTCACGACTTTCAAGTTTGTTTATTATATTTTGAGATACACATTCAGTCCATATTTGTGTAGGACCAATAGTCCACCATTCTTGCCATTTTTTAGTAAAAATGGTGTCATCTAAAATAATAATTGAATCATTATGTGCCAAATGAATACAATTAATTAAATCCGATTTTACGGTTTCATACTTGTGTCCACCGTCAATAAATATTATATCAAATCGTATGTTTGGATTAGTTTTGAAAAATTGTGGTATGGTTTTAGTACTATCTCCCAGAATTAAAGAATGTCTGTTAGGATAAGTAATATCTATGTATTTTTTTGCAACACTAACATATTTGTGTTTACCTAAATCAAACGAGGTAACATTGGCGTTTAAATTATTTCGTAAAAATAAATCAGCAGAATGACCAGCATTAAAGCCGATTTCCATTATACTTGTTACAGTAGATTTAGTATTTGTTAAATGAATTAAATCATCAACTTGTAAAGACACTTGCTGACAATGTCCTTCAAATGAAGTATATCCTTGATTCTTTAAAAAAGATGTAAGAGACATATATTGATTAAATTGGTTTATGTTTATGTTAGTTCTTCTTGTTTTTTAAGAGTAATTCTTTTATTTTGAAATACCCATCTTTGTCCTTGGTTCCATAAGTTTAAATTATTTAACGCTTCTTTAACTTGGTCAGGGTATTTAATAAATCCGTCATAACCAGGATATGTTTGAGGCTTTGCCCATGTTGTATATGAGTCAATTTTATCTGTAACAAATAAAATATTAATGCAATTAATATAGCTAAATTGTAAATTCATTATTTCCATGCATTTTTTTACAAATTTTTCTGCATTATAAGTGTATAGATTTTTAATTTTATCGCATTGTAATGGATTAGATAATATTTTAAAAGGACATGTTAATTGGTCTATAATAAAATCTTTGTGAATAAATACACCGACCGCATATCCCCCCCAGTATCTACAATAATTTGCATCAAAATTATATATTCCTTTTGGGACTGTATTAAACAAGGATTTATCTGGAAATGGAAATAATATATCAATATCCGTACGGATTCGTATAAAATAATCATATTTATCTTTTACATCATTTAATACTTGAGCCATTTTATTCATATTAATAAATGCTTGTAAACATCCCTCATTGTTCCAATTTTGACTTTTCATTTTAATCTTAGGATTTTTATTAAAATATTCAAAAGAGTTTGGTTTTTTATAAATGTTTTGAAAAACTACATTTCTATTAAATAGTTTTACTTTATCTACTGTATCATTCCAATCTTGACAGCATATGTAAATATCTGCATCATAAAAATCAACTATATATTCGTATAGTTTATTAATATGCTTTAAACATCTTAATTCATTTGTAACTAAAAAAGCAAATTTCATTATTATATATTAATAATTAATAATTGTGTTTTTATCATATCTGATAATTTAAACAAAATAATTGGAAATTAAACATAATATGTAATCAACATCTGTTTTTGTCATGTCAATGGTACATGGAATGCATAAAATATGGTCATAAATGTATTGACTGTTTGGAGTTGCTTTAATGGGATGATAATATTTTCTAGTATGAATATTTGTTTCATTCATTAGTTTATTAATATTTTCACTATCATTAGAATTGTTAAATAAAATATTAATACATGCTGGAACTATTTTATCTGAATCATGGAAACTTGAAAATAAAGTAAATCTTTGCGACATAGATTTAGACTGTTGTTTAAAATAATTATACAGTGCAGAATGTTGTTGAACTATCTTATCAAATTGTAAATTCCAATATTGTAAAATGTAAGTTGCCGAAATATCAGACATTTTACCATTTGTCCCTTCTTTAACATAATAGTCGTCAGTTAGATTGATTCCAAAATTAATTAAACTTCTAACAGTTGACTCGTATTTTGTATCTACAATGATTGCACCACCTTCTCCAAATCCAAACGGTTTTGTATGATGAAAACTAATACCACATCCAACCCCGTAATTAATGCAGTTTTGCCCTTTATAAAAAGTAAAGCATGTTGCAGCATTATCAAATATTAAAAATTTATCATATGTATTTGCCCAGTGCTCATATTTTTCAATATCAACCACATTCCCAAATATATTGGTTACAATAATTCCATTGGTTGTAGTTATATCAACTTTACTTAAATCAATACCTCCATCTAAATCACTGTCAACAATAAACACATTTTGTAAGTTTGCTTGAGCAGATGGAGGAAATGTAAATGATTGAGTTGCCCATTGAAGTAATTTTGTTTTATCATTAACAAATTGAATTGCTACAGCTAAAATATGGATTGCAATCGAACCATTATTAACCACAATAACGGCTTTATTTTTATTTACGCAAAATTTATCACGTATCGTGTTTTCTAATAATTGAACATTTGGGCCATAATTTGTGAATTGGTTTGTTTTAAGGCTGGTTTTTAATAAATTACTTACTATTAAATCATTAATAGGTTTAGTTGGCACCCACGATATCATTTATATTATATATGTTATATATGTTATATTTAAATCATTTTATATTTTAAATGTCAGTAATATCAATTCATAGTGTTCCACGCAGTGGGTCATCTTGGTTATTGTCAATTTTTAATTCTCATCCTGAAACAAAATGTGTGTACCAACCATTATTTTCTTATGCATTTAAAAATGTTTTAACAAATAACTCAAGTAAGGATGAGTATAGTATGTTTATTCAACAATTAAAAACAACTCAAGATGATTTTTGCACTATGAAATCTAATTTTCATACAAATAATGGAAAAAATCCTTTATTAACCTTTAAAAAAAACAAAAATATTTCACATCTTATTATGAAACATGTAACTCATCATTATTTAATAAAACAAATAATTCATTGGAATTCAAATATTAAAATAATTGGACTTGTTCGCGACCCAATTCACGTAATTGAATCTCAAATGAAAGCAAGTCATGAAAAAATGACAGATTGGTTAAACGGTAATGATAAAAATAATAATTTGGAAGAACATTTTTTTGGGTTTAATAAATGGACTGAAACTAACAATATGTTTATTCAATTGAAAGAAAAATACCCGAATAATGTGTATATTATTCATTATGACATGTTATTAGACCAACCGCAAAACGAAATAGAAAAAATGTTTCGATTTTGTAATTTAACAATGACTAAGTCAACCACTGAATTTATTCAACAAAGTACTCAACAAACAAATAATTATGATTATTCTGTTTATAGAAATGTTAATGATAAAAAATGTAAAAAAAGCACATTACCTATTGAAATACAAAATTATATTCAAACACATTAGCATTCAATATCCCAAACATTTGCACAATATTTATTATTAAATATAATATGTTCAATACATCTTTTATAAATATTCATATCAGTTGTTATGTGTTGATTATGAATACTTTTAATTACAAAGTCTTTAGTTATATTATTAGATGAATAGCAAGTGCATTTGCTACATACAATATTGCTTCCTTTTGGTAACCCATTCCATTTATTTGTAATGTGATTAATACACAGTCCAATTGATGCTTCGCCTGCATCTCCAAGCGATAACCATGAAAAATTTTCATGTAATTCTTTTCTTTTTATCAACCACAAATTCCCCAATTCTTTTGATAATGTATTTTTAATTAAAATCATTCCATTATTAAAATATGGAAATAATCGCTTTGTATCTTTTATATAATTCTTATACTTAATATTATCATTAATATGTTCACTTGATGTTATATTTAAATTATATTGATATGTATTTAATACAGTCCATGATTTATTATTACTTTTGTAATATTTAGTTTCTTCAATTTCTGTTGGAATTTTCAAGTTTAATTTATTACAAATACGCATATATGTTTGATAATCTATATTTCTATGACCATACATTCCAAGACAATCATAATTTTGCATATATTCTATATCCTCAATACTAAAGTCGTTTACAAATATAATATCACAATCCATAACACATTTATAATCACACACAATATCATATGTATATATTTTGGGTCTAAAATACTTTTCAATAATATCATCTTCTAAAATAATTATTTTTATATTTAAATGATTGAAAATATTTTTAATATCTTTAGTTAGGTATTTGTTTTTTGTAAAAACATAAAAATCATAATCTACATTGTGAATGTGTAACTTAATTGATTTATATAATACATATATTTGGTTTATAATATCTAAACCATCTCTAATTGCTACATTATTACGTATATTAAAATTACGAGAAGGATATTTATCATTCAACCAATAACAAACGCAAAACGCAACACGCATATTAATATTATATTAACTTAATATTAATATAATTATATTTTAACTCATATAATAAATACATTACCTAAATATTTAAAATACATATAAATATTATACATAACTATATGTATAGTAAAATATGGAGTTTTATGATAAAAACACTGTAAAAAATATAATTATAGATTATCCTGATATTTATTTTACTCCCGAATATGGACAATTGTGTGAATATTCAAATAATGCTTTATGGGAAATATGTTGTTTTAAAGACCTAATATATGTATATTTAAAACAACCATATGAATTTGAACATCAAATATATTATGATTTAATTTCTCCATATGGGTACTCAGGATATTTTTATAAACACACAGACACATTTCAAGAGTTCATTATCTTATTTAGAGAAAAATCAAAAGATAAAAATTACATAACTGAAGTTGTAAAACAAAGTCCCTATTTAAATTTAGATTATACAGTACTAAATATAAACTATGAAGTAATTACCACTAAAAGCATTTTTGCAGTTAAAATTAATGATTGGGATATTTATTTTAAAAATAAATTAAATTCTTCAACCAGAAATATAATACGAAAAGGTGATAAACTACATTATTCTTACCAACGAGTACCATTATCCGAAAAAATACTTAACGATTTTATTGAAATGTATACAGATAATATGAATAAATTAAATGCATCTCAATATTATTATTTTAACACAGAATATTATTCTCATTTAGAAACACTCAACGATTCATATTTAGTTAATGTATACGACGAAACTAACAAAATCATTGGGTCAAGTATCATTTTTAGTTACAAGAACTTTATTCATTATCATTTAAGTTGTAATGATAAAAGTTCAAACTGTATTACAAACTATTTATTAAATCAAGTTATTCAAGATTTAGGAATTAATAAACAAGTAATTTTAGGGGGAGGAATAAAAGAAAATGATTCCCTTTTTAAATTCAAACGGAATATAGCTACAAACAGTCATTGTTATACGATTTATAAAAATATACTAAATTTAAATGTGTATAATAAAATTTGTAAAATTAAAAACTTGACAAAAATTGAAAATGAATATTTTCCAATTTATCGAAATAATATAAATTAATCATATTTTATTTTTTCACTACTTTTATTATCATGACACTTTCTAACTAAATCTATAAACCCCCCCTTTGAATTTGATAGTAATTTATCACACATTGTTATTATATATATGTCGCTCATTACATCTTTGAGTTTTACGTCCGGGTCTATATTTGATGTATGTAAACTTTTATACTGTGTATTGTCTGGATAGTGAGTGAAATTATATATAGTTAATCCTTTACTTTCATCTTTAAAAAACTGCAACACATCTTTATTGTCTGTCGCAATATAGACACTTTTATATGAATGAATTAACTGTTTATTTGTTTGATACAAACTTACGTAATCACATTTATAATCTGTATTGCGAACCTGAATACATAAATACGGCTTTGGTAGTAACAAATGATTTGCCTTGCAATGCTTTTTGATATTGTTCTTAAACTTTATGCTTTTAAATAACAGATACCCATTTCCACCTCCACACATGCTATGTATAATAATGTCTTTTTTAATTGGATGGTTGGGTAAATTTAGTCGTGTATCTTCAAACAAATATGCTCCTCCGCCTAAACAATATGTGAATACTATTTTACCATCGATTATTTCGCTTAATTTATTTTGCAAACATGGCGGATAAATCTGTAATTGCTGATTATTGCAAATTGTCTGTATTTCATTTGTATCATAAATAACATTTTTACGTGGCAATTGAAAATAATCCGAAAAGTTTATTTTTAAAAGGGAATTTCTTGAATCAAATAGCAATATTCGGTTGTGCTGTTGGCAGTAAGCTAATGTACGTTGAATTCCACATAAAATATCATTTAATCCACCTTGTGGTAAAAAATAAACATACATACTTATACTATTGTATTAGTATACTACTATACAATTGTTAAATACTTACAACGCACTTGCCACTATCCATTTTTCGTTTAAGTATAAAATATATTATATTAAAATACGCAAATTTACGAAATTACATTTTTATAACATAATAATTTGCATAATTTAGTACACAAACAGTTATAAAATTACACATTGCTACTCAGTTTTATTTTATTTACCCAGTATTTCAACTCTAATTTTTCATACCGAAATGCCTTGTTATTTTGGTATTCTTTTACTGTGTTATCTAGTAATTTTTGCGTTAGGTCCGTCCATTCATCAACCACCAATACTGGCAATCCATCAAATAAATCACTCACTGGATTCTTTTTCATAATTACAATACACCCCAAGATTAGTGCTTCCCACGTTCGGTGGCAGTCATACCCATTTCCTAGCGGTGATAAAACAAAACTGTAATTCATCTGCTTTCTCCAAGTTTCTGCTCTGTTTATTTTATTTGGCTCATAATATACCAAATCGTTTGGTATTTGGTTTACCGCATTCACCCGGTCAACCTTTGCATACCGTGTCGTCATTGAAAAATGACAATTACTATACATCTTGGCCTCTCTTTGCCAATATGGTTTTGCTGACTTTTGCATCAGTTTTAATAACTGTTCTTGGTGAGCAGGTGATTCAGGTGGACCCCACCACGGGACTTTATTCATAGCTATTGTATGATAATCCATACCAATTGGCATTTTAGATAGTTTTGGATGAGTCGTATCACAATTTTGTGTATACCAATGAATGATTTTTTCATTTTCAATAAAGTGTATAAAATCACTTTTTAACGGAAAAATATCACTTGGATAGGTTGCGTCACTGTCCCCTGTTACCAAAACGATTGGTTCGTGCAACTTGCTGTTTATATTTTTAGCTAGTTGATGCAACTCAGAAGGATACATATATACAATATGATGATTTAATTTTATTTGCTGATTTTGAATTTGTTTTGCAGACCGAACTAACTTTCCATTCAAGGGTGTTATATCGCATGATTCCATCAATCCTCGTGAAGACACATACTGACACTTGTCTGACGTCAAACTCAATTCATTTGCTATATACTCTTTATATAAACACTCGGGGGAAATACAAATCTTTAAAGGTACTGTAGTTAAATAACTTGCTTTTAAATGAAAATACCGATGCTCGCAATCAAATAACCCACTCCAACTAACAATGTTAAACCGACAATCCAATGCTTTTTCGTTTTTTTGTATTTGTTCCGCAGTAATAAATTTTAAACCATCTCTTATATTCACATTGTAAGAACTGTCTATAAACTTGTCCAGTTTATACATACCAAAACCATTAAAAGCAGATGCACATTCCACCAATTCATTGTTATTGTTTGCAGCATTTTGTAATTTGTTAGTTATGTATCGTGTTATTTTAGATACTGTAACTGTTTTTGGAATACCAACAGGATTACATTCAAAGTGCCAGCAACTACACATATAATCATCAATTGACAATGCCCAAAGGTCATAATACTCTTTTTGATTAAATGTTAAACAATCCCACAAATTATTTTTTTCGGGGCTCATGTATTTATGAAACACGTTAATGTTTAATTTAGATGCAGTTACATTGTCCATATCAACCATAAACATATACTTGAACTGATTTTCAACTAAATTTTGGTCGGTGGTTAATCTTTTTTCGCGAATATGGTTTAAAATAGAATTGCGAGCATTGCTTATGTTACTCACATTTTTGTGTGATGTGTTGTTGTTGTACAAAATTGTGATATTCATTACCTTGCTCATTTCTTTTAAAATATTCAAACTATTGTCTTTTGACTCATCGTAAGCAATAATCACTTCAAAGTGATGGAAAAAAGCACTTAATAATTGAAGATTATCTAAAGCAGGCTTTAAATACTTGCCACAGTTCTTTACACATCCACAAAAATACGCTCCTTCAGGATAAATTTTCTTTATATATGTCCCATCGTCTTTTCCAAAATACTTGGATACAGTTAATGACTCAATATTTGACTTAAAGTAGCCCAAAGTACTAAACCCTGCACAATGAGGATTTTCCAAGGCAATTTTCATATACGCCTTAATTTTATCATCTTTGGACGTAGCAGTATATTTAGACATGTTTAAAGGTCCAACCTTGAGTTCGTTGTTTATCTGAGACTTTCCTGGAATAAATGTAAAGTTATCAAACATTGTCCCTAATTTTATCATATTCGTTTTTTATATTTAACTGATTTTAACTCATATATTTATAAATAAGAATTAGCTGCTAATGGTCCGTCTTCATTCAAAAACATTCCTGTGGCGGATTCTTTATCTGGGTACTTGGGCTCATATGTCCACCGAGACTTGTCATCATGCCGTAAATAAGCATTTTTCTTGTTAAATTGTCGTTGTCCTTCATTTCCCGCTTTAGTCGGACCGCTTCCTAATTGTGCTACTGCTACCTGTTCCGTTTTTGACCCCGATTCTAAAGGTCCATCTGGATAATAAAACGCAGCCTGTGTACCAATGTCTGTGGTTAAAGACGAATACTGAGGTGCAGCAAAACTCGCCTTGCCTGCGTCGTTTTGTCCAGGTACATCTTGAGTTAACTTCTTATCTTCAGGTGGCAATACAGGCTGGCAACCTGGGCAATCCACATCAGACGTGCACTGGTCGCGAGTTTTAGCACATTGAGACCGAGGTCCGCAAAAATTACTGCAACTTGTTGTGGTTGTTAAAGGCATATCAACAATATGATTTGTATCTGATGATTTATTATCAGTAAATCCTTCACTACATTTAGTAAAAAAAGTGCATACAATTCCAATAACAATAATACAACCCAGTATGATTATGGTTATTTTTTTTTCATTTGATTTCATTATTTTTTTGTTCTATACTAACAAAATATTTAATTAGTATCCATCATTTTCAAACACATTTGCATACTCGTCATCGTCATCATTATCACCTGCGGTAGCCATAAGTTCTGCCTCGTTTTCGTCAAAATTATCTTCCTCTTCTTGTAACTCGTCTCGCATTGCTTTAGTTTTATCATAAAAATCTGCATCATACTTTTTTAAGCCCGCATAATTCTTAGCATTGTACTCACCAATTCCAAGTTTTCTATCCTCTTGATACGCATGACGCTCGTCCTTATCCATTTTTTCTAAACGAGCACGAAATTTGTTTTTTTCATTTTCTTTATGCTTAAAAACTATATCCATAATATTCTGGTAAGCCTTGTCAACCACATCTATTTTGGCAGTTTTTTTTAAATAGTCTATGCTGAAATCATGAAATTTTTCTTTGGCGTTTTTTAGCTGATTAAGCTCTTTCTCGTCAGATTCGTCGTCCAATATGAGAACCAATTCATTGTACTGCGTTTCTGCAATATTAAAAATTGTCGAAATATAGTACTCAAACAAAGCCAAATACACCTTAGCCACATACTGCACTTCTTCTTTTTTGTTGGGTGTGTAAAACGTTGTTGCCGATAACTGGGCTATATATTGTGATTTTTCCATAATTTCGCCAAAGTAATCCGAGACAATCGCACTATTGTCTGAGCCATTAATAAATGCAACCACATTTTCATACTTGTCTTTTACATAATTTGAAAGTTTATCATTATGCAGATTAGAAAAATCAAACCAACTGCTGTTTGAGTTTCGCGACCAACTTAAATTCCCATTCATTTCATTTGTAATTCTTTTATTTTTAAACATCATGGGAAACACATACGCTATAAGCACTATGTAGCTTCTTAAAAATGCCAAACTTGAATAAATATTATTTATGTCCAAGGGCTTAGCAACATTTGCATCTTCAACATTTGTTGTATTAAAGACAATATTAAACATGTTAAATGTTCGTTCAAGTTGTTGTTTTTTTGCTCGAGGTAGCACTTTAAGTTTATTTGCTGTTTTTTGTTTTAAATAACTTAGCACATCATCATTTTTATCATCTGCACCTGGTTTGTAAAAACGTTGCAATACGTCTCCCAATTCATTAAGTTCATCTTTATTTTTTGTTGTATTACTGGTTTTCATTTCAGTAATTAGTTGAATTAAAGGCAGTTTTACCTGAGCAAACTGTGGTGGACCACGAAGTGTTAGTTTAGAAAATTGCACATAGTCCTGTAAAAACTGTTTAGATATATTTTCATTTGATGCAGGCAACAACTGAATCATGTCTAAAGTTCCAAGAAACTCAATGCCTTCTCGCATAACCTCTTCGTTTAACGTTTGTGATAAAATTGGGTATGGCAATTCAGTATCTACGTTTGACATGAAACTTCGTGTTATTGACCGTACTGTAAGTAACCGCTGTTCAATCTTTTTTACTAGGTTATTATATCTTTTAAGTAAATCATTGTTGGGGCTGTTTTCATTAAAAAACTCAAGTGTAGTTCCAAATGTAGCATTGTTGCCACTCAATGATTCATATTTTGAGGTACTTGTGTTTGTTAAACTATCCAAACAGCATGAGTTGATTTGGCTGTAAATTTTTATGTTTAGCATAAGGGAATCTTTGTACTTGTCTGTGTTTAAAGTTTCCTGAATAGTTCTTTGGATACAATAAGATAGAAAAATCATTTTAGCAAATAAAAACGACTTGTTTCCATGGTTGCTGGATTTTTTATTATTCGCTAATTCATTCTTTTGCAGTTCGGCACATGCTTGAATTCCAAATAAGTCTTGAGGATTTTGTGGCGGTAAAAACTGTGGCCACACAGTTTGAGGATACGTCAACTTTGTTATATTTACATACCGCAACGAGAGCTCTTGTTCAATCATTTGTTTCATTTTAGGAGCCATAACATTTTTTAAAATATCACCTTGCTTCATGTTCATAAAACTTGCCACATTGTCAGGAGTCTTTTTAAACTTTTCCACATAAATGATAGGCCACGCTTTTCGCATTTTTTTTGATTTTAAAATTGTTGATGTCATAATTTGGGCAATGTATTGTACTAAAACACTATGTATGTCTACGGTTGTATTCGAATCTACTTGAATTTTTTGAAGAATCTTCTTTTTTGAAACAAATAATTCTACCATATAAATGTAAATCAGTAGCATATAGTTTGTTTGTTGCATGTCAACGTATTCTATTTTGGTATACATATCCTTGGGTTTTTTCATTACATATTGCTCATACAAATCATTCAGGTTATCTGTTAGTTCTGTCATAAATAAGTCAAATGTTTCAACAATTGCTGGAGTTAAAGTTAGCTTAAACGTTTCTTCATTTAAAATATCCAGCATTTTATTGCCAGTGGTTAAAGATATCTCGTCATCTTTTGTTAAAATTAAAGTTTTGTCCCCTACTTGTAGTTTAGCTTCGTCTTTTAATCCAGACGCATTTTCAATATCATCGAATTCCATGTCCATTTCTAAATCTTCGTTGTCATTAGCTGTAGGCACATCATCTTCTTCTAAAAATACCTCACGTGTTTGTTTTTTAAAGCCATTCTCATCAAATCCTTCATCTGTCACTAAGTTAATTTGCTCAATAAATACTCCAGTATGCTTGTCGTAAATACCATCATCAGTTTGCTCACCAATTTCTTGAATAAGGTTAGCACGTATTGCGTCATAATCACGAGGATTGCGAATTACGGCTGTCGCTAAAATATACTGAAATTTGGGCAACAATTTTACATGTGTTTGCACACAATAATACCACCATTCATTTTCTTTTTCACCCACGTATACTGTGCTATCCTCTGTTGCAATGCCCTGGTACACATACTTTTTACTATCAATCAGTGAAATAATAAGTCTACGTTTGCGTGACGCATCTCTATCTTCAATAATTAAATTTACCATTTCTTGAATTGGTGAAACTGGAATGTTTAAAATTGTTGCAGTTTTTCCCAGTTCGTAATTAGCATTGTTTTCAGCAAGTAAGCGAGTTGTTTTAATATACTCAATAGTTTTGTAAATATTCGAACTATATTCAGCTTCTTTTTCAATTGTGTGGTTAAGTTCTTCTTTTGATAAAAAATAAGCATTATCAAAGTGCTTGTAAAACTGTTCAAATAAATTTGTTTTAATTTTCTCTTTGGTCATTGCTTCTGAAATACAGTCATCTTCATCCCCTTTTCTTTCACTGTTGAAAGACGAAGCAAAACACATGTCTTGCAAAACACACAATACGTCGTCAGAGTTCTTCACATTCATATTCATAATAGACTGAATCAGCGGGTCTTTTTGCCAAGCTTTTGTTTTTTCGTTTTGCACATAGTACTCTGTATTATCGCCTTCAACAATTGCATATTTATTGTTATTTTGCAATTCGGCAATAGTTTTACCCAAAGGGATTGTTTGTTTGTTGTTTAGAAGTTCACTTAGTTTCCACAAAACTGCCTCAAATGCATTTACCACATAGGACTGGGTCATAACTGACTCAGCAAACTTTAATGCTCTTTCCGCAATAAGTTGACATTCTTCCGAGTGCTGGTCACAATACTCTATCTGGCTTATTAAATCAGACAAGTCAGCTTTAACACTCACATATAACCGATTTCCCTCAAGATTTTCTTGATTCATCAAATGATCTATCCACGAAGTATAGTCACTCTTAACACGCAAAATAACTGATCCAGTTCGCATGGTTGTTAATAGGCGGTATGCGTGCACATTGCCATCAATGTGAATAATGTATTTAAACTTACTCTGGTCGCTCATCGGCATACGTGCTACAGGTTTAATAAACGTATTCATGTAGGCAAGTCCGACTCTAGGGTCGTATCGAATCGCGTCAGAGTCAATTGTATTTGGTTTATTAGAAACAATACCCACGTCTAAATATTTTGCATACTTTTGCTCAAGTCCCATTTTGGCCAAACGAATACGCATGTTTGTGTTTTCTGAAACACCACAGCCAGTTGGTCCACCACGAAACACTGCTTTGCTTTTTTTTTTTGCCCAAGTTAGCTCGTAGTTAGGGTCGGGATGAGTGTCTTTAAGCACGTATTGCACATCGTCATAATTGGGAATTGGAATGTCCCAGTACCCTTCTTCTCCTGAAATACTAAGAACAGGAATAAAGCGATCAATCTGGTAAGCAGTTGGCAGGTTCACGTTGCGGTTTAGTTTCCACGGAATCATTCCATTTTTTCGTAAAATAACTGCGTCTGTCAAGTTAAGAATGTATACACCATCTGGTGCATTAATTTTTTTAAACATATCTTCGTACTCGGACGAGGTTGCCGACGACGATGCATAAGGTTTTACCACACACTGCATTATTCGCATTTTTTTTAAACGTTGCTTGTCGTCTAAAAGAGTGCGGTTAATTTTTGGGTCTTGTTTCTTTCGCACATCATTAGTCAAAATATCCTGGAAAAATTGAGACATTTCCTTGGTTTCCAATTTCACAATTTTTTGCTCATCTCCTGCTACGCAAAGCATATAACACGAGTGGTTTAAAAAATTCATAATATAAGACAAGGTTTGGTAAAGGGCGGTTTCTGATTGCTCCCATGGGCCATCGTCTATGTTTAAAGGTAAAGCATAATCATCCATAAGACGGGGCTTTGACTTGGATGTATTTATTTTGGATAGGCACTCTTTGCCAATAGCAAAAGCATCCTTAAATGTACGAACTATCTCCATGCTTTCTATTACTTATCTTTATTAGTTGGTTTATTTTATCTTTCTTTTATTTTACAAATTAATATTAAAAGTAATATAAAAAGTAATGCAATATTAAACTAAATGAGTGATAGTGATAGTGATAGTGATAGTGAAAGTGATTACAGTTTTGACGAGAGTTTTCCATTAATAATATGGAACAAACTACTATTAACGTAAATGTGTATTCTGACATGGGTCATTTAGAGTTTGGGTGTGTGCCTAAAAGTATGTACAATACTTTATTGTGGCAAACTAATTTACAGACAATCTTCAATGAAGATATTGAAGAATATCAGGAAGAATCATCCGCAATAGCATACAGGTTTTTGCCAAACAGGTCTAATAACCGTCAAATTAATTTAACCACATCTTTAGGACAACACCTACTTGTGAATATTCACTATGAATTTTAAAAACAACATAAAAAGAAGATGTTTTACATAAATAATATTCATGGAATATCCAAACACCATTAATATTACCGTGTTTAATGACATGGGTCATTTAGAGTTTGGGTGTGTGCCTAAAAACGATTCACTCGAAACATTATTGTTAAATGCTGGCATATATAAAATATTTAAACAAGATATTGAAATGTATTTTAAAACAATTGGAACATCCACAGGACGTTTTCACAGGTTGCTTCCAAATAAGTCAAAAAAACGTCAAGTTATTTTGCCCACATCATTGAAACAGCTAGTTGTAAATATTAACTATGATTTTTAAAAACAATTTAAAAACAATTTAAAAACAACATACATAATTAATTATGTTTTTAAAAAACCAGTACAACAACCTAAGTGTAACAGCCTACAACGAAATATTAAACGAGTCCGAGTACAACCTGTTTATTAACTGCACTTCAGACAAGCCTCTGTTTAAAAATGCTGACAACTATCGGTTGCCAGTTGAAGATAATGGTGACCACCGCCAATACAAAAAACTGTATGACTGCATTATCTTTAACAACTGCGAAGTACTAAAGAAAATTGACGATTGTCTTCACCAGGGTAAAAAATGCATGAATTTAATTATTTATATGAATTTAATTATTTATATGAATTTAAACAGGAATACTTAAGTCCACATTAGGGTGCATGCCATGAATCTTCAACTTAAAAAACGACTTGCATCTACCAATGTTAAAGTCAATCTTGTTTAAAGCTGGAGTGGTTGTTTCGTCCCAAATCTCATTTGTTTTGCTCATACTATCAGCTCGGGTTTTGTACGGGTTCAAATTCATCAAATACACCGAGTGAGCCCAGTCATCGGCGAGATCCATGCCACGCTGAGATGATACCTCCTCATTGTTTTTTTCATTTAATTTACTGGTCGTTTTAGTGCTTGCGCCACCATACATTAAACTACTAAACATGGGCGTGGAGTCAATACTTGCAATTTTACTACCATCACCCCAAGAACCACTCATTGAACCCCAAGAACCAAAAGAAGGTACAGTTGCAACGTGGTTACCCATTTTATGATAGTGCTTGGTTGGAATGTGAATTTTGTCATGAATCTCGTGCGAATAAGCAAAAGGGTGGTATGTTTCGGCTCCCCGATTTAGCTTACAAATGATAAATCCCCAATGCGACTCGGAATATGACGATTTCAAAACATTATTTAAACCAGAACTAAGGTCAAACACAGATGCATCTACGTTATTAAGTTCATCCAGGTTATTAGCAAGCGATGCCTTGTAACTACCCACATTAAACACCTCCAATGTTTTGGAACCATTATTAGTTATCATGCTATTGCTATAGCTTTTACTACCAGATCTATCTAGATTGGGCGTATAAAAGCACTTGGCACAGTCTTTGAAAATTTCCTTGTAACTTGATAAGTCATGAAATTTGACTGTGCTTGGCAAAGGAACTGGCAAGACCATCGCATT
>Ga0222661_1000072_pt1 | contig 54712 bp, 48 predicted proteins | sample AntAcemetagen551_FD_179851 | JGI IMG/M metagenome (GOLD analysis project Ga0222661, IMG submission 179851) | Saline water microbial communities from Ace Lake, Antarctica - #551 | ecosystem: Environmental > Aquatic > Non-marine Saline and Alkaline > Saline | place: Antarctica: Ace Lake...
TCCAAATTATAGATTTTATCAGCAAACTGCAGCAGATTATTTCTTTGAAAAAGAGGTTGCTACCTCTCAAGAGACATTCTACACCTCAGATTATGATCTTTCTGCTTTTACTAGTCACCAGTATGGTATGGGACTTAGATACAAGGATATCTTTGCCAGCGCTAAGCTATGGAGAATAGGTTTAAAGGCCGTGGATTTAAGGTACAGTCATTACAGCCGCTCCAATGGTTTGGTGGCTAATATTAGTTCTTTGGGCTTTTTGTTTGTAGTAGATTAATAAAGTCTAAAACTAATCCTTGATCACCGTTAGGGTCTCTCCAGAAATGCTGGCAGAAAAAGATTTTAGGTCTCCACTTGTAGCTCCAGAATCACAATTTTGCGTGTTGTTATCAATTCCAAAATTATTCCCGTGATTGGCACAGTTAAAAACATTGCTGTTATAGCTCCATTGCGTTTTAGTGCCTTGGTGAGGGCAGCAGTTGTCAAATGCTCTAATAGTGGTTTCATTTACCCTGAGTAATAGAAGCCCTGCCGATGTTAAGTTTAACCAACCGCCAACAGGGGCTAATTTTGTAAAATTACTGTTGGCTAAATCTATAGAGAAATTATTTCCATTTACAGTAAGACCAGCAGTATTGTTGTTTACTGGGGTATTGTTATTTCCTGTAGGAATTTCAGACATAGGGTCTTCAGACGCAGAACAGGCTTGAAGGAGTGTGACACCAAAAATAGCAAAGGCTACTGTAGGACAAGTGGTTTTTAGGAAGTCTCTTCTGTTTTTCATAGCTTTTTATTTTAAAGATAATTCTCAAAATTCACTTATGAAAGTCAAGTTTGTTAAATATATCAACGCGATACAAACTTTATTTGACATCTTCTTCTCATCTATCTGGATTAAGTTTGTGTTATTTAGCCTTTTTAAGGCTCAAAAAATCTCTTAACTAAATGTACTTCAATTAGTTGAATTTTTTTTGAATTTTTTTTAAAAGGCAGTATTTTTTGAATTTTTTTGTTTTCATTTGTCCTGGCATTTAGCTGAACATAATGAAAAGTGTTTCTATATGGGAGTGTTTAGAAAATCCGAAGTGTTTTCTAAATGCAGCTTATCAGATAGGCTACCATAATTTAAAGCGAACTTCTACTACTCCAATTGTGCAAAGCCAGCACGAGTATTTTTTTATACCCACCACTGCTCGTCAAATTATGATCTAGTAGCCATTTTTGCACCTTATTTTTAAAAACAGTTAGCGCTCTATAGCTTCTAACCATTTATAATTTTTTATTTTGCATAAATGAATATTAAGTACATAGATTTAATAAACCAGAGTTACTATTTTCCCCAAGAAGAATTTACCCTTGAAGAGGATCACTTGCGTTTTCATGGAATTGAGCTGGAAAAGTTAGTAGCAGAATACGGCACACCCTTAAAATTCACCTATCTACCAAAGATTTCCGAAAATATTAATAGGGCTAAAGGATGGTTTGAAAAAGCGATCGAAAAACACCAGTACAAAGGGAAATACTACTATTGTTACTGCACAAAAAGCTCGCACTTTAAGCATGTGCTAGAAGAGGCGCTCAGTAATGATATTCATATTGAAACTTCTTCTGCATTTGATATTAATATTGTAGAAGCTTTAAAAGAGTCTGGTAAAATTAAGCCCGACACTTTTGTTATTTGTAATGGTTTTAAAAGGGCTCAGTACGTAGAGAATATTGCTCGTTTAATTAATGGAGGTCATGAAAATTGTATTCCTATTATAGACAACTACGAAGAGATTTCTCTTTTGTCTGAAAAAATTAAGGGAGACTATAAAATTGGAATTAGGATTGCTTCTGAGGAAGAGCCTAAATTTGAGTTTTATACTTCCAGATTAGGCATTGGATACAGAAATATTGTTCCTTTTTATGAAGACCAGATTAAAGGACACGAGAATGTGGAGCTTAAAATGCTTCATTTTTTCATCAATACCGGCATTATTGACAATGCGTATTATTGGAATGAGTTAAGTAAGTGTCTAAAGGTGTATGTGCGTCTTAAAAAGATTTGTCCAAGTCTAGATAGTTTAAATATTGGCGGAGGTTTTCCTATAAAAAACTCATTAGCTTTTGACTATGACTACGCTTATATGATAGACGAGATTTTAAACCAGATAAATGTTATTTGTGCAGAGGCAGAGGTTCCTGTGCCTCATATCTTTACAGAGTTTGGAAGTTTCACTGTAGGGGAAAGCGGCGGAGCTATTTATCAGGTACTGTACCAGAAACAACAAAATGACAAAGAAAAGTGGAACATGATAGACTCTTCTTTTATTACTACGCTTCCAGATACTTGGGCTATTAATAAAAGATTTATTATGCTGCCTATAAACAGATGGGAAGACGAGTATGAGCGCGTTTTGTTGGGAGGTCTTACTTGTGATAGCGATGATTATTACAATTCAGAACAGCATATGAACGCCATTTATTTGCCTAAATTTAAAAAAGAAAAACCACTGTATATTGGTTTCTTTAATACAGGAGCTTACCAGGAATCTATAGGAGGGTTTGGAGGTTTACAACACTGTTTAATTCCAACGCCAAAACACATTCTTATTAACAAAGACGCCTTAGGCAATATCACCACTTCATTATTTTCACATCAACAAGAAGCATCTGAAATGCTTAAAATTTTAGGGTATGAGCAAGAGTAATTATGCAGGAATTCCAGATCAATTTGCCCAATTAGAAACGGCAAAAATAGTTCTTATCCCAGTGCCATATGACGGCACAAGTACCTGGGGTAAAGGAGCAGACAAAGGGCCAGAAGCCTTTTTAAATGCATCCGAAAACATGGAACTCTATGATATAGAAACAGCTACAGAGGTTTACCTACAAGGGGTTTACTTAGCAGACCCTATATTGGAAAAAAGTAGTGCAGAAGCTATGGTGAAGGCGGTTCATGCCACTACCAAATCTTATATAAAGAAAAATAAGTTTGTAACCTTATTTGGAGGGGAACACTCTATTTCTATTGGAACCATTAGGGCTTTTAATGAAAGCTTTGAAAACTTAACTGTTTTACATTTAGACGCCCACGCAGATCTGAGATCTTCTTATGAAGGAACTTCTTGTAACCACGCTTGTGCTGTTCACGAGGCTAGCCAAACTACTAATCTTATTCAGGTAGGGATTAGGTCTATGGACCAGATAGAAAGGAGTTTTCTAGACCCTGAGAAAACATTTTTTGCCCATGACATGGTTCAGGATGAATATTGGACAGATAAAGCACTAGAGCTTATGACAGACAATGTTTTTATTACTTTAGATCTAGACGCACTTGATCCCTCTATTATGCCAGCAACAGGAACTCCTGAGCCAGGTGGGCTGATGTGGTATGAAACACTGGCTTTTTTAAAACAGGTTTTTGAAGAGAAAAATGTAGTGGGTTTTGACATAGTAGAGCTCTGTCCTAATACCCATAGTAAATCTTCAGAATTTTTGGCAGCGAAGTTGTATTATAAAATGTTAAGTTATAAATTCATGGATGCAGCGGCTACAGATCCATATGACAACACCTATGACGTAGAAAAAGCACAAAAAAATAATCTCACAAAATTTCAAGATAAGGATGAATAAGGGTGCCATTTCAAATTTTATAGAAAAGTATTATTTACACTTTAATGCAGCTGCATTGGTAGACGCTGCCAAAGGTTATGAAGCTCAATTAGCGGGAGGCTCTAAAATGCTAGTTTCTTTAGCAGGAGCCATGAGTACTGCAGAAATTGGAAAGATTTTTGCAGAGATCATACGCCAAGATAAGGTGCAAATTGTTTCTTGTACAGGAGCCAATTTAGAGGAAGATATCATGAACTTAGTGGCTCACTCTCATTATAAGCGACTGCCTAATTACAGAGACCTTACGCCGCAAGATGAGTGGGATTTATTAGAAAAAGGCCTTAATAGAGTTACAGATACCTGTATTCCAGAACATGAGGCATTTAGACGTTTACAACAGCATATTCACAAGATTTGGAAAGACGCAGAAACTGCTGGTGAGAGATATTTTCCTCATGAATTTATGTATAAAATGCTCTTGTCTGGTGTTTTAGAAGCACATTATGAAATTGATTTAAAGGATTCTTGGATGTATGCTGCGGCTGAAAAAAACCTTCCTATTGTCTGTCCAGGATGGGAAGACAGCACAATGGGTAATATTTTTGCTTCTTATGTGCTCAAAGGCGAGTTAAAAGCTAGTACTATGAAGTCTGGTATTGAATACATGACATTTTTAGCAGATTGGTACACAGACAATTCTAAAAATGGAATTGGCTTTTTTCAAATAGGAGGAGGTATTGCAGGTGATTTTCCTATCTGTGTAGTGCCTATGCTATACCAAGATATGGAGCGTACAGACACCCCTTTTTGGAGCTATTTTTGCCAAATAAGTGATTCTACAACCAGCTACGGGTCATACTCTGGTGCGGTACCCAATGAAAAGATTACCTGGGGTAAATTAGACATTGACACTCCAAAGTTTATTATAGAAAGTGATGCTACCATAGTAGCACCTCTAATTTTTGCTTACCTTTTAGAAATGTAATTATGCAGCAGCCATTGAAACGCGTTATTGTAGATTTTAAAAAACTCACACCAGAAGTATTAAAACTTTTGGTAGAGCGATACCCTGACGGCTATGATGACCTTAATGTCATTAGTTTTAAAAATGCCTCTGGAGAAACTATAGAGGCCGTAGAGGTTTCAACACAAGAAACTAAGTACTTAGTTAAAATAAGTGCTAAGCTAGAAAAAACTATGGCCAATTACGATGAAGAAGATTATGAAGATTTTGAAGACGATGACCCAGATGCCATACCAGATATTGAACTAGAAGAAGAAACAGAATAACAAGCCATGTATAGTGTTATAGCCTTACAATTGGCCAACAGTTTTAATATTAGGCAGTGCAAACTAAAGTTAGCACTGCCTATATTATTTTCAGATTCTGACGAGCTTTTCCTTTCCAACGGAGTAGAAAAATTTGTATATGTATTTCAATATGGGGTGGTTTCGTTCTTTAATCACAGCGCTCAAGAAATTAACGAGGTAGTGAAGCAGCTCAGTCCTACTGCCTATGCTTGGCAAGAACAGGAACTCAGTGAAACTATGAGAGTTTTTATTGAGCCAGGTGCTCAGCAGGTATCTTTTTACAAGGTGGTGCTGCAAAACTTTGAACCTGAAGCCATTAGATTGGTCATGCTAAATACCTCTCAATCGGTGGCATTAGATAGGTATTTAGACATTACTGACCAGTTGCTAGAAGAGACCAATGGCTATACCAAAACACTTGAGTTAAAGGGGAAACTTAATATTTCTGGAGTGAAGTTAAAGAAGTTTATTGGTAAGGTTTTAAATATAAAAAATCAAATTTCTGAAAACCTTTATATCTTTGATTCTCCAGATATTACCTGGGAAAACGAATCTTTAAACAAACTAAATATTGCCTTAAAGCAGACCTTTGACATTAAAGACCGCTATAGGTATATTAACGAGCGCACAGCCATTATTAAAGAAGATTTAGAGCTCTTTAAAGACATTATGGAGCACCGTGAAAGCAGTCGTTTGGAATGGATTATTATTCTACTTATTTTGGTAGAGGTTCTTGATTTATTTGTAATTAGAATTTTGAAATTATTTTAATAAAGGCCTGAGAGGGTAAAAAAATAGAGCATGCTAGATTTAAAGGTTATCGGTTGTGAAGAGTGGTGTGTTTTTGAGAACCTAGGCATTCCTGCCATTAAGGCCAGGGTAGATTCTGGAGCTAAAACCTCCTCTATTCAGGCTACCAATGCAAAGGTAATTGGCCGTGGGGGACAGGAGTTTGTTACATTTGAGGTAAACCCATTACAAGACAACCGCAGTATTAATATTGAATGTGAAGCGAAGTTAGTAGACAGAAGAATTGTAAAGAGCTCTTCAGGAATTTCTGAAGAGCGCTTTGTTATTAAGACTCCTGTAACCATTGGAGAAGACACTTTTGACATTGAGTTAACCTTGGCTAATAGAGACACCATGGAATTTAGAATGCTCTTGGGAAGAGAGGCACTCAACAACCGCTATGTGGTAAATCCAGCTACTTCTTTTGAGTTAAATGAGTTTTCAGAAGCATCCGTATCTGAAAAATATTCTAGTTATTTAAAAGATAAATCTGGTCTTAAAATTGCCCTATTGGCCAGTAACCCAAATTTGTATTCTAATAAAAGGATTATGGAAGCTGGTGAGGCTAGGGGTCATGAAATGGTGTTTTTGAACGTGGAACACTCCTATATGAAATTAGATGCTAATTCTCCTGAAATTAGATACAGAGGGGGTAATATTTTAAATGAATTTGACGCAATCATACCTCGTATTAAGCCAGCCGTTACCTTTTATGGTTGCGCCCTTATTAGACAGTTTGATAACTTGGGTGTATTTTGTCTAAACAGTGCAGAGGCTATTACTCAGTCTAGAGATAAATTATTTGCCTCTCAGTTGTTTGCTAAATACGATATTCACATCCCTATAACAGGTTTTGCTAAATCTCCTTTAGACACCAAAGACCTTATACGCATGGTGAATGGAGCTCCTTTAATTATTAAACTTTTGGAGAGTACCCAAGGAAAAGGAGTGGTGTTGGCAGAAACCAATAAGGCTGCAGAAAGTGTTATTAACGCTTTTAAGAGCGTTCAGACCAATATTTTGGTTCAAGAATTTATTAAAGAAGCCAATGGTCAAGATATTCGTTGTTTTGTGGTTGATGGAAAAGTAGTAGCTTCTATTCAAAGACAGGCAGAGAAAGGAGAGTTTAGAGCCAATATTCATCAAGGAGGAAAGGCTTCTATTGTTAAAATTACAGCAGAGGAACGCAAACTAGCACTAAAGGCCACTAAGGTGTTAAACCTAGCGGTGGCAGGGGTAGACATTATTCGTTCAAATAAAGGCCCCTTACTTTTAGAGGTTAATTCATCGCCGGGTTTGGAGGGCATTGAAAATGCTACAGGAAAGGACATAGCCAATACCTTAATTGCGGCCATTGAGAGGAAGCTTAAATTTAAATCTGCCTATGCTATTTAGGTTTATGACAGGCTAAAAAAAAGGGACGTCTTTTTTATTTCTTTAATTGAGTGAGCATTTCTAATACCATTCTATCTAGATTAAAAGCGGGAGACCAATTCCAGTCAGCTCTAGCCATTGTGTCAGAGATGCTGTTGGGCCAGCTATCTGCAATTGCTTGTCTAAAGTCTGGCGAATATGAAATGCTAAAATCTGGAAGCTGTTTTTGAATACTTTGGGTTAAAGTTGCTGGTGTAAAGCTCATAGCACTTAAGTTGTAGGCCAGTCCTTTTTTTAAAGCCGTAGACTCATGCTGCATGATCTCTATAGTAGCTCTAATGGCGTCATCCATGTACATCATGGGCAGCATACTATCTTTTGCTAAAAAGCTCTCAAATACTCCTTTTTCTAGGGCTTTGTGAAAAATATCTACAGCGTAATCTGTAGTGCCTCCTCCAGGAAGTGTTTTCCAACTAATAAGGCCTGGGTAACGGAGCGAACGCACGTCTACACCGTATTGTTTTTGGTAGTATTGGCACCAGCCTTCTCCGGCTAATTTACTCATTCCGTAGACGGTACTAGGCTCCATTATACATTGCTGTGGGGTATTTTCTTTGGGTGTATGAGGACCAAATACTGCAATACTAGAGGGCCAAAATATTCTAGAAATTTTCCTGTCTTTGGCTAGATTTAAAACATGAAAAAGAGTGTTCATATTGAGCGCCCAAGCTTTCATTGGAAATTTTTCCGATGTAGCACTCAACATAGCTGCCATGAGGTATACGGTTTCTATTTCATAATGCAAAACAACGTCTTCTAGTGCATTGTAATCTGTGGCGTCTAAAATTTCAAAAGGACCCGAAGACATAAGAGATTCATCACCTGGGCGTATGTCACTAGCCACCACCTGATCTGCTCCATACTCAGCACGGAGCGCCATAGTAAGTTCAGTGCCTATTTGCCCGCAGGCCCCTAAAATAAGTATCTTACTATGCATGAGCTTTCCTTTTTTTTGTGCAGTAAAGATACCCTTTTATTAAAATGTGTATCTTTCAAGTATGAAAAATTTATTGTTTTTTAGTAGTCTTCTGCTATTTTTCGCTTGTGGTAAAAAACAAGAAATTGACACAGTCAATAAATCGGCTGTAAGTGTCTTGAATTATACAGATCTACCTTCTTTTATACCTTTAACTGCTTCTGCAGACAGCGTTTTATTGGCTTGGCCTAATTTTAAAGCTTTTGAAGAAAGAATGAAAGCGCTCCCTTTAGTGGTTTCTGTCCCAGATTTAAAAATGTTGGTGCAGGAATTAATAGAGAAAGACCAAATCATACTCAATGAAGTATACCCGGAGGCATTAAATTTTCCAGAAATAAAGAGCAGGCAAAGAGTTTTAACCACTTTTTTATTAAAGACACGTGCAGAAATTTTGCTGAGTCAAGATCCAAAGCTGGCTACCCAAGAACTGGTCCAATCTTTCAATGCACTTAGAGACCAAATAAATATGCTCACGTCACCAAAGTTAAATTTAAACACCTTTGAAGATGATTATTAAAAAGTCCTTTTTTATCTGTATTATTTTTGTTTTTAGTCTGCCACTAGCTGCTCAAAATACAACATTACAAATGGCCGCTACCACTATAGACGCTTGGCATAAAGCTGCTTCTGAGGCAGATTTTGACACTTATTTTTCACTCATGACCCCAAGTGGTGTTTTTGTAGGAACAGATGCTGCAGAGCACTGGGAAAACAAAGCCTTTAGAGATTTTTCAAAACCCTATTTTAATGCGGGTAAGGCTTGGTCTTTTACCTCTTTAGATCGCCATTTATACACAAATGGCACTCTAGTGTGGTTTGATGAATTGTTAGAGACTCAGATGGGAATATGTAGGGGGTCTGGTGTTTTAGAATTAGAAGGGAATGAATGGAAAATTGCTCATTATGTGCTCTCCATAGCGGTTCCTAATGACAAAGTTTCTTCCCTTTTAGAAATGAAAAAAGCTCAAGACAGTCTTTCAATAAAGGGCCTTAAAGGTCTAAATTTAAAGTAAAAAGGTTTTTACAAATCTATAAAAGACTTCATTATAAGCTTACTCTTTTGGAGTCTCCTCTGCTTTGACTCTACTTTCTAAAGCTTGCCTACTCATACTGGCTAAGTTAAAGTTTGGAGATAAGACCAAAGCCCGGTCAATAAGCGCTATGGCTTCTTTAATTTTCTCTTTATCTGTATTGTAAATAACCAAAGCTTCTAAGTGAAAGAAGGCAGATTTTAAACTCACTTCATAAGGCTGTTGGCGCTCATAAAAAGCGTATTTCATATCTGCTTTAGTTAGGGCTTGCCCAGCTTTAATAGAAACGATTGCTCCTGCATTGTCACCCGTTACAATTTTAAGATCAGATACTTCATAAAACAAATAAGCAGTTGGATTTCTTTTTGCTAATATCTCAAAATGCTCTAAAGCTCTTTTGGGTTGCTCTAGTGCTTTAAGAGAAACCGCCTTTACTTGAACGGCCAAGTCAGAATCTGTATCTAGTTTTTCTATTCCTAAAAGATTAAGGGCCTGAATATACTGATTGTTACTGCTGTAAACGTAAGCCAAAGTATCTCTTCTAGCAATAGTGGGTTCTAAAACGTTTAAATGAGTAAGGGCCTGAACCACCCCATTTACGTCTGCCTGTACTCTCATTTGCTTATAAAAAGCCTCATAGTGTTTTTGTAAATCAGAGGATTGCTGCGCTTTTAATCCTAATGCAGAGAATAATAAAGCTGCTAAGAGTAGTTTTTTCATGTGGTAATTAAAATATTTTAATAGAATAAATTTAAGGAATTAAAACTAACTATTTTTTTTCTCTTTTACGTTAAAATAAACCCAAAGGCTTAGCTAGATTAGACAGTTAATTCATATGAAAACCCAATTGATACCTCAGACGTAATTAGCCTGTCTATAGGCAGCTCTGAATCTAAAAAAAGAGGCGCAGGAATACCTAATGCCTTAGCTTTTTGATAGTAATAAGTAGCTTTTTTAATTTTTTGAGGATATACCCCATTTATAATCTTTGGAAGCTCTATTGTGGTTTTCAAATGCCAAAGAAGTCTAACAGCGTCTTGTTTTTCTATGAGATTTGCAGCTAAATTACCGCCATTTATTTCAGACTTTCCAGACAGAGATCTCACAGGATGTCTGTCTGGTCCAATAAGTCCAGCAAATCTAATAACTGAAGTTTCTTGAGGTAGCTTTTTTATTATTCTTTCTGCGCTTAGTAAAGCCAATGATTTATCGGTGTCTGGTTTCCATTTGCTCTTTTCACTAAAAGGGCCTCCCTTAGTTGGATATACTCCGGAAGTTGAGACAAAAAGAATGCGGCAGTTCAGAGGTAGGTATTGGTTTAATTGCTCAGATAAAATTAGTAAGGTATTTAAATAATTTGCAGCAGGGTCATTTCTAATTGCTGGAGGGATAGAAATTATAAGAAGGTCTAAGCCTACAGAAAAAGAGGAAATAAGAGTCCCTTTGTCTCCTAGATTGTACACAAATGGAATAATACCCTTAGACTTTAATTTTTTTATATTTAAGGGATCTCTTACACTTCCTTTTACTGACCATCCGTTTTTTATAAAGAGTTCAGCGGCAGATATTCCCAGCCAACCACAACCTAGAATTCCCAGTGTTTTGAGTGGTTTGTTTATAGGTTTTAAAAGGCTTTCCATAAGCTGTTAATTAGAGTTTAAAAATAGTGATTATTTGTTTTAATGACATCTTTGCTTTTTATATTTCAAAGACTATTTCCCTCTTCAATAGACCTTAGTGCTGCCTATTTTATTTTATGAATATAAAAGCTGCTTATTTTTTATTATATTAAGGTGATTTATAAATAGCTAAATTATGGGCATAAAAAGTTTTCAAGGGGCCAGAGCTGAGCCAAAAGAAACAGCAAAGGCAGCTATTTTAGTTTCGGATTATATGTGTAGTAAACTGATCAACTTTTCACCAGATCAATCTATTCTAGAAGTAATGGAGTGTTTTGCTACTCATCATATTTCTGGCGGTCCAGTCATAGATGCTAAAGGAGCTTTAGTGGGTATTGTTTCTGAGGCAGATTGTATGAAACAGATTTCTGAAAGCCGCTATTTTAATCTCCCTATTTTAGAAAAAAGCGTAGCTTCATTTATGACCTCAGAAGTAGAAACTATAGAAGCAGGAGCTTCTATTTTTGACGCAGCCTCTATTTTTCATAAAAACAATAGAAGGCGTTTACCTGTATTAAAAGACGGAAAGTTAGTGGGGCAAATTAGCCGCAAGGATATTGTGGTGGCAGCTCTAAAGCTAAGTGGACAGCACTGGAAAAAACAATAATTAGTATTTCTTTACTACGACAAACAATTGATCACTCACTTTCAGATATCCAAGATCATATACAAAGTAGTATTGGGTTCCTTTTTGTGTGTAGTATATAGATGTAAAAAGTTCAAATACAAAGCCTCTATTTAAAAGCAGGGCTTTACTTATTTTTCCTTTCCCTTCTTTAAGAGGTATTTCATTTAGTATTCTATAGTTTTTTTTAAGCCTACTATTAGTGTTTCTAAGGAGAGAAATATTTTGCTGATTTATTGAATTGTGGTAAGAATTTCTACAGGCGTCTCCACAGTATTTTTTATCACTCCTCCCAAAAATTTTTTCTTGACAAGAAAGGCATAACTTTTCCATTTATTATATATAAAGTACTAGGGTACAATACAGAGGAAAGAAAATGGGGATTATTTAGAGAAAGCTCTATAAGTTAAGTAATCTAATATATAACGAGCTATTGATGTCTTTGAATTAAATATAAAGGTAGTCTTTTTTAATTATGACTATCTAAAGCTTAGGATAAGCGCTTATAAGCGCTTATAAACGCTTATAAACGACACTAAGTGACTACAAGCGTTTTATCACCAATTACAGTTTATAAGCTTCTATAGGTTTGTGTTGTTGAAAGGCTAAAGCTTGAAAGGCGGCCCAAAACAAACACTTAAAATAATTTATTATGAAAGCAATTAGAAACAAAGTACAGTTAATCGGAAACCTAGGCGCAGACCCTGAATTAAAAACCTTAGAGAGTGGTAAAACAGTCGTTAATTTTTCTATGGCTACTAATGAGAAGTTTAAAAACCAAGAAGGAGAAGTTGTAACAGACACCCAGTGGCACTATGTAGTAGCTTGGGGTAAGACAGCAGAAATAATTGCACAATACGTGAAAAAAGGGCAAGAGATAGCTGTAGAAGGAAAACTTACACACCGCTCTTATGAGGGAGGTCAGGGTGAAAAGAGATATATGACAGAGGTCTTGTGCAATGAGGTATTATTGCTTCAGGGAAAGCCTAATGTGGCGCAAACCGAATAACAAATGTCAGCTAAATGTTTAGGAGTATTAAAGAAAAAGCCCGCTATTAAAATAGCGGGCTTTTTGTGATATCTATATAATTCTAAAATAAGAACCTGTAAAGTACTTATTTGTATGCTTAATGTGACAGAGCCTAAGGACAAACTTTAAATTAGCTTATAATTGCACCGTCTGCCACTCCCTCTTCATCTGGATTTACGAAGACTAGTTTTCCTTGGCTATTTTCTGTCATTAAAATCATTCCCTCACTCTCCACACCTCTTAGGGCTCTTGGGGCCAAGTTAATAAGTACAGTTACTTTTTTACCTATAATATCATCTGGACTAAAGTGTTCTGCAATTCCAGAAACTATAGTTCTAGAGTCTAAGCCAGTCTGTACTTGTAGGACCAATAATTTTTTTGCCTTTGGCATTTTTTCTGCCGCTGTAATGGTTCCAGTTCTAAGGTCTAATTTGCTAAAATCTTCAAAGTTTGATGTTTCCTTTTGTGGGGTCACCTTAGCATTCATTTGTTCGTTGTCTTTCTTGGTTTGATTTAGTTTTTCTATTTGAGCTTTAATCTCTGGATCTTCAATTTTTCTAAACAGTAGCTGAGCTTCAGAAATCATATGTCCTGCTGCTAGTAAAACATCATTTTCTTCAACAGAATTCCACTTTAATTTTAAGGACTCAGTACAGAGCATCTCTGAAAGCTTTACTGAGGTGAAAGGTAAGAAAGGCTTGCTTAAAACGCTGAGTGCCGTTGCAATTTGCAGCCCCACATACATGATGGTTTGTACACGCTGTGGATCTGTTTTTATAAGTTTCCAAGGCTCCTGATCTGCTAAGTATTTATTTCCTAATCTAGCAATATTCATAAGCTCTGAACAAGCCTCTCTAAATCTGTATTTTTCAATAGAACTAGAAATAATTTGAGGGAATTCTTTTAAGCTTGTTAGTGTATTTAAATCTTCTGTATTAAATTCTTGAGGGGTAGGAACGACACCTTGATAATATTTATGAGTAAGCACTACAGCTCTATTTATAAAATTCCCCAGTATGGCTAGAAGCTCATTGTTATTTCTTGCTTGGAAATCTTTCCAAGTAAAATCATTGTCTTTAGACTCTGGTGCGTTGGCTGTAAGAGTATACCTCAATACGTCTTGCTGTTCTGGAAAATCTATGAGGTATTCATGTAACCAAACAGCCCAGTTTTTTGATGTAGATAATTTTTGACCTTCTAAATTTAAAAACTCATTAGCAGGTACATTATCTGGTAAAATATAGTCTCCATGTGCTTTGAGCATGGCAGGGAATATAATACAATGAAAAACAATATTGTCTTTTCCAATAAAGTGAACCAGTTTTGAGCTTTTGTCTTTCCAATAAGGCTCCCAATCTTTTCCTGTTTTTTCTCCCCATTCTTTTGTGGCAGAAATGTATCCAATTGGAGCGTCAAACCAAACGTAAAGTACTTTTCCATCACCTCCTTTTATGGGAACAGGAATTCCCCAGTCTAAGTCTCTGGTTACTGCTCTAGGTTTTAGGCCGTCGTCAATCCAGGACTTACATTGTCCGTATACATTGGGTTTCCAGTCTTTTTTATGGCCATCCAAAATCCATTCTTTTAAAAAAGGTTCATACCTATCTAAAGGCAAAAACCAATGTTTGGTTTCTTTTAAAATGGGAGTGGCACCGCTAAGGGTTGATTTAGGTTCAATAAGTTCAGTAGCGTTTAGTGAACTACCGCATTTTTCACATTGGTCTCCGTAAGCTTCTTCATGTCCACATTTAGGGCAGGTACCTGTAACAAAGCGGTCTGCTAAAAACTGCTGAGCTTCTGAGTCATATAATTGAGGAGTAGTTTCTTCTATAAAGGCGTTCTCTTGGTATAATTTTTTAAAAAAATCTGAAGCAGTTTTATGGTGCATGTCTCCAGAAGTTCTAGAGTAGTGGTCAAATAAAATCCCAAAATCTTGGAAGGATTGGCTTATGATTTGGTGGTATTTGTCTATGACTTCTTTTGGGCTAATTCCTTCTTTTTTGGCTTTCATAGAAATGGCCACTCCGTGTTCATCGCTCCCGCATACAAATACGACATCTTTATCTATTCCTTTTAAATAACGACTATAAATATCTGCAGGCACATAGACCCCTGCCAAATGTCCTATATGAATGGGACCATTGGTGTAAGGAAGTGCAGCAGTAATGGTGTATCTAGATGGGTAAGAATCTTGTAACATATAAGAATAGAAAAAATTTTAACAAAAATACACTTTTTGTCAAGAGATTATAAGCCATTTAGCAAAGATTTTTAGTAACTTAAATGAGTATTTACAACCCTTTTTTAAAGACAAGCCCCCTCTAAGTAGCCTACAATCTCGTAGTTAAAAATTATAGAAATGGCCATTCACAATGATTTGGGTAAAGCTGGTGAGCTTTTAGCAAAAGAGTATTTAGTTGCTAAGGGATATAAAATAGTGGAGACTAATTTTAGAGTAAAAAGAGCGGAAATTGACATTATTGCAATAGACCACCTATATTTAGTTGTGGTAGAGGTAAAGACTAGGTCTGAAGGCTATCTCATTCCAATTGCACAAACTGTTAGTGATTTAAAAATTCATTTATTAATACGAGCTGCTAATTACTATGTGCAGCGCTACCAAATTCAAAAGGAGGTTCGTTTTGATATTGTTACAGTTTCTATTTTAAATTCAGGACCAAAGATAGAACACCTTATTGATGCATTTTATCATTTTTAGAAATCTAAAAACTTAGGTTAGCACAAACAATTTAGAGGATTGTCAGTATGTATTAAGCCACTATATTATTTAATTCTACAATTTGTTTAATTTATAACAAAGTGTTATATTTGTCTATTAAATAGTAGTAATACTAAATATTTATCTAGTTTTATTTTTTAAGAGTCATTCATGAAAACCATTTCATCTGTAGTAGAAAACTATATTAAAAAGAAGCCTTTTTTGCAAAGTGCTTTGTCACAGGGAATTATAAACCTCACTTCTTTGTCTAGAATTATTATGCCTGAGATTGAAGAGGCATTAGGAAAGGATATTAGAAACGGCGCTATTGTGATGGCCTTAAAAAGACTCTCAGACGAAATGGAGTTTAGGGCCACTCATAAAATTATTAAAGTGTTAAAAAATATTGGAGAAATAACGGTGAGGTCTTCCCTTACAGATTTCACCTTTTTAATATCAGATTCAATTCTTGAAAATCAAACGCTATTACTCAAGGAAATTAATAAAAACAAAGATGTATTCTACACTTCTTCTAGGGGGGTAAACGAACTTAATATTGTAGTGAGTGGTGCTTTAGATAAGACAGTAGAGCAGCTTTTTGTCACGGAAAAATGCACACAAAAAGCAGAAAACTTATCTTCAATTACCGTTAAACTCCCAGCAGAAAACGTATCTGTGCCTGGTATTTATTACTTTATATTTCAAAGATTGGCCTGGGAAGGGATAGTCTTGTACGAGGTGATTTCTACCACCAATGAGTTTACCATTATAGTCAATGACGCTCAGGTAGACGTAGCTTTTAGAACTATTAAAGATCTAAAAACTCTCTAAAATAAAGGGTAGACTTGCCATTTCTAAGCTACAAAATGAACCTCCAAGGATATTTGTGTGAAGCTAGTCCTCAAATGAATTCAAAATTTTAAAGGCAGTATCCACTTGGTGTATTCCCTCCATGACTAAGAGTAATCTAAGTCCATTTCTGGTCTGCTTTTCTTTAAGGATGCATTGCCTGGAATGCTGTTGAACAAAGGATAGAACTTTTCTAAAACGGTCACTTTGATAAAAATCTGACTGCTGGTTGGCAATAAAATAACCTAAGAACTTTCCTTTCTTCATCACCACCTTATCTATTCCCATATGCTTGGCTAACCATTTTATACGTACTGCGGTCAGTAGGTCTTCTGCTTCTGAAGGCAGGGGTCCAAAGCGGTCTTGAAGCTCCTTCTCAAAATCTAAGAGTTGACTTGGTTCTGTGAGGCTGTTTAGCTGTGTGTATAGCGTGAGACGCTCTGAGGTGTTGTTAATATAATGGTCTGGAAACAGCATTTCTATATCTGCGTCCATCTGAGTTTCTGAAACATAATTCTTGTCTATATCTTCAGTGGTAGACTCGTATAAATCTTTAAATTCAGAATTTTTGAGCTCTTCAATGGCCTCTGCCATAATTTTCTGATAGGTTTCAAAACCAATCTCATTAATAAACCCACTTTGCTCTCCACCTAAAATATCTCCAGCACCTCTTATTTCTAGATCCTTCATGGCTATATTAAAGCCGCTCCCAAGAGCGGTAAATTGTTCTACTGCTTGTATGCGCTTTCTGGCATCGGCCGTCATGACCTCATAGGGGGGAGTAATAAAGTAGCAAAAAGCTTTTTTATTGCTTCTTCCTACCCTCCCGCGCATTTGGTGAAGGTCTGAAAGACCAAAGTTATTGGCGTTATTAATAAAAATAGTATTGGCGTTAGACACATCTAAGCCACTTTCTATAATGGTGGTTGCTATAAGTACGTCAAATTCCTTATTCATAAAAGCTTTCATGAGTATTTCAAGTCTCTTGCCTTCCATTTGTCCGTGTCCTATTCCTACCCTGGCGTCTGGCACCAACCTTTGAATAAGACCGGCTACTTCCTTAATATTTTCAATTCTATTATGAACAAAAAACACCTGTCCGTCCCTTTGAATTTCATAAGATATGGCGTCTCTAATAATGCTTTCACTAAAGCGTATGACAGTGCTTTCTATGGGGTATCTGTTGGGCGGCGGCGTGTTGATGACAGACAAATCTCTTGCAGCCATAAGACTAAACTGTAGGGTTCTTGGAATGGGGGTGGCGGTAAGGGTAAGGACGTCTACATTTTCTTTAAGAGCTTTGAGTTTGTCTTTTACACCTACTCCAAATTTCTGCTCTTCATCTACTATTAGCAGTCCTAGATCTTTAAACTGCACATTTTTATTGACTAATTGGTGGGTGCCAATAATGATGTCTACCTTGCCAATCGCTAATTTTTCTAGGGTTTCTTTTTTCTCTTTGCTAGTTCTAAATCTGTTGAGGTAGTCTACAGTCACAGGCATTTCCTCTAGCCGGGCAGTGAGGGTATTAAAATGCTGGTAGGCCAAGATGGTGGTGGGAACTAAAATAGCCACCTGTTTGCCATTGTCTACAGCTTTAAATGCAGCTCTTATAGCTACTTCTGTCTTTCCAAAGCCTACATCACCACAAATAAGACGGTCCATGGGTCTTTCACTTTCCATGTCTTTTTTAATATCTTCAGTAGCAGTGAGCTGGTCTGGGGTGTCTTCATATATAAAAGAAGCTTCTAATTCATGTTGTAAACTAGAATCTGGTGCGTATTGAAAACCTTTCTCTAGCTTTCTTTTAGCGTAAATTTGTATGAGGTCAAAGGCTAGTTTTTTAACCCTAGACTTTGTTTTTTCTTTAATTTTTTTCCAAGCTCCTGAGCCTAGTTTGTATATTTTGGGTGGGCTGCCGTCTTTTCCATTAAACTTGGCTATTTTGTGAAGGGAATGAATGCTTACATATAGCACATCTCTCTCTCCGTAAGCCAGTTTAATAGCTTCTTGTTTTTTGCCGTCTACCTCTATTTTTTGAAGGCCTCCAAACTTTCCAATCCCGTGGTCTATGTGTGTGACATAGTCTCCAATTTCTAATTTATTTAGATCTGAAAGGCTAATGGCTTCTTTTTTATCAAATCCATTTTTGATGTGAAACTTATGGTATCGTTCAAAAATCTCATGGTCTGTATAGCAGGCTATTTTAAGATTGGCTAACTCAAAACCCTTAAAAATTGACATCACCACAATTTTATATGGCACTTCTTCTCCAGAGTCTGAAAAAATATCTTCAAACCTTTTGGCTTGTTGAGTACTAGCACAAAAAAGGTAATTTACAATTCCGTTTAGGTGGTTACTCTTTAGGCGGTCTATTAAAATGGGAAATTTCTTATTAAAAGCAGGCTGCTCTGTTCCTTTGAAATCTATGTTTTTCTGGGGTGTGTTCTCTGCGCTACCAAAAGCACCTCCAAGGGCAGCTACTTCAGCAGCATTGCTGTCTAAAAAAACACAGTTGTTTTGCTCCAGGGATTTAAATAGGTCTTTTGCCTCTGAGTATAATTCCTTAGGTGCTAGTTGACTAATGCCAGAATCTAAGGTTTTAAAAGTCTTTTCCGCCTCTTGGTAAAGGCTGTTTATTTTATGCTTTAAAACGGTAGGTTTCTTTAAAAAAACGGTGGTATGCTTCTCTATAAAAGTAAAGAAATCATGGCGTTTGGTGTGGGTGTCTGTTTGGGTTACATTGGGTACAATGCTAATTTCCTTTTGGTTGGCTATGGAGCGTTGGTTCACAATATCAAAAGTTCTAATACTCTCTATTTCTTCTCCAAAAAATTCTATTCTATATGGATGGTCATAGGAGTAAGAAAAAACATCCACGATCCCTCCTCTTACAGAAAATTCTCCAGGACTCGTTACAAAGTCTACCCTTTTAAAGGAGAATTCAAATAGCGCTTCATTTAAAAAATCTAACGAAATTTGATCTCCCTGACTTAGATTAATGGTGTTTTTTTCTAAGGTTTCTTTTTGTATCACCTTTTCAAATACAGCCTCCGGATAACTCACAATACACAGGGGTTTTCCTTTTTTGCCGATGCGCTGTAATACCTCTGCTCTCAATAAAATGTTAGCATTGTCTGTCTGTCCGTGTTGGTAGGGTTTTTTATAGCTGGCTGGGTAAAATAAAACCTGCTCTTCTGCTATTAATTGCTCTAGATCATTTAAAATATAAGCGGCTGCTTCTTTGTCTTCTAAAAGCAGTAGAAAAGGGTTTTTTGAGTCTTGAAAAAGGGCCGCTATAGCAAAAGATAGGGCGGAACCAGATAACCCATTCATGAAAACAAGTTTGTTTTCAGTAGGCAGCTCAAGGTCATTCTCTAGGGTGTTTCCAACGAATTCTTTTTTTAAATAGTCAGAAAATGCAGTGCTAATCAATGATTTACTCAAGGGTAAATTTTTAGCAAATATAGGGTAAAAGGCATATCTTTACCACCTAATATAAAGTGAATATTTTATGTCTTTTGTAGATTTATACAGCAATAGCGAACACAGAACAAACCTAGCCCATTTTGCTGCAATAGCTTCCTTAGCAGCCATAGACGGAGCCATTAATGAAGCAGAATTAACCATCATCAACAGATTTGCCAGCAAGCTTGGTGTTTCTAAAGAGGAATATGTAGAGGTGATGAAAAAAGAGAATAAATATCCTATAGATCCTCCGTCAGATGCTCAGATTAGACTAGAGCGTTTATATGATTTGTTTAGAATAATTTTTTCAGACCACAGTATAGACGCGGAAGAAGCCACTCTGGTTCATAAATATGCCATTGGGTTGGGATATACCTCTAAAGAAGCCTTAGCACTTATTAAAAGATCAACGGATATATTTGGTGGACGTATCAGTTTTGAAGAGTACCAATCACTCTTGTAAATTATTTGTCTCAGCTGGTATTAAGACATTTATTAAAGGGCCCTTTACGGCCCTTTTTTCATACCCAACACTATGAAATTTTAATGAACATTTTCTCACATCTCAATTCCTTTTTGTGAAAGAATTTTAGAAGTTCTTTTAATGAAATTTTAAATTTATAACTTTGTGTTCCATTTATAACAATTATTATGAGCTATCAAATTAGAGAGGCAAAGTCAGAAGACATGGAGGGAGTTTGGTCTCTTATTCAAGAATTGGCTGTATTTGAAAAAGTGCCAGATGCTGTAGAAGTGACTGTAGAAGACTTAAGGCGAGATGGTTTTCAAAATCCAAGCCTTTTTAATTGTTACGTGGCAGAAAATGACCGCCAACAAATAGTGGGTATAGCTCTTTTTTACCCTAGGTACTCTACTTGGAAAGGACCCGTTATTCATTTAGAAGATTTAGTGGTTTCTGAAGAATATAGAGGGCTGGGCATTGGCAATGACTTACTTAAAAAAGTGGTGGCCTTTGCTAGAGACAGTAAAGTGAAAAGGGTTTCATGGGAAGTGTTGGATTGGAATGAACCAGCCATTGCTTTTTATGAGTCTAAGGGCGCCCATATTATGAGAGATTGGAATGTAGTTCAACTAGACAAAAAAGGCATAGATGCCTTTGAGAGATAAAGATGAGGGTTTTTAAATTTGGAGGCGCGTCTGTAAAAGATGCTCAGGGTATAAGGAATGTAGTGTCTGTTTTAGAAACCATGGGTCATGAAAAAACCCTTGTAGTAGTTTCTGCTATGGGGAAAACTACCAACGCTATGGAAACTTTGGTTGACGCTTATTTTGAAAAGAAAAAAACAGGAGCTACCAAAGAGTTAAGTGAGGCTTTAGAGGCTCTTATTACCTTTCATATTGAAATATCTGAGGTATTATTTGAGAATAAAAGTGCCGCTATTTTTAATGATTTACAGCTGCTATTTGAAGAGATAAAGGGCTTTTTAGCTTGGAATAAGTCCCCTAATTACAATTTTGTATATGACCAGTTGGTGGGCTATGGAGAACTCTGCTCTAGCACTATTTTAAGTGCGTATTTATCTAAAGCAGGTATTAAAAACACTTGGTTAGATGTGCGCAGCTGTATTAAAACAAATGATCAATACAGAGACGCTCAAGTAGATTGGGAGATAACAGCTCAGCAAACAAGAGCAGCCGTAAATGACAACACCCTCTATATTACTCAAGGTTTTCTGGGGGCAGATAATAATAATTTCACTACCACCTTAGGCAGGGAGGGATCTGATTATACCGCTGCAATCTTAGCTTATTGTTTAGACGCAACTTCCGTGACCATTTGGAAAGACGTTCCTGGGGTGTTAAATGCAGATCCAAGATATTTTAATGAGACCACCCTGCTAGAAAACATCTCCTATACAGAGGCTATAGAATTAGCTTTCTACGGCGCTTCTGTAATACACCCAAAAACATTGCAACCCCTTCAAAGAAAAGAAATCCCACTCTTAGTGAAATCTTTCCTAGATCCTCTTGCGCCAGGGACCACCGTAGGAAGAGGAGTGGGGATTAGCCCGCTGGTTCCATGCTTTATAGTGAAAAAAAACCAAGTATTATTGGAACTTTCCTCTTTAGACTTTTCATTTATAGTAGAAGACAGTATTGGAGCGCTCTTTAAACTATTGCACCAGTACAGCCTAAAAGTAGACCTTATTCAAAACTCTGCTATTAGTTTTTCTGTCTGTCTAGACAATAGGTTTAATAGATTAGAAGAGCTTTTGCCTATTTTAAAAAAACAGTTTAAAATGGTTTGCTATAAAGGAGTTTCTCTGTACACCATCCGTCATTTTAATGCCGCTGCAGAAGCGAAATTTCACAGCGGTTATGAGGTGCTACTGGAGCAAAGAGCCAAAGAGACCTTGCAATTGGTAGTGAAATAAAGAATCTTTCCTATATTTACCACTACTTAAGAGGGCCTAATCCCCTTTTTTAAATAGGGGTAAAATGAGTTTAGTATCTTCTAATGAAGTGTCAAAAGTATTGGGCTTACACAAGCTTGGATTTATAGGGATTTCTATAGGTTGGGTGTTGTTAAGACTCACTAAACTTCAGGCTATTAATCGCTTTTATGACCAAAACAAATCACTCCCCCCACAAGACTTTCTAAACGCAGTATTAGACCATTTTAAAATAAACTTTCAAATACCTGAGGAGGATTTTAAAAGACTTCCAAAATCTGGGCCATTTATTACCATCTCTAACCATCCCCTTGGCGCTATAGACGGGGTGCTTCTTATGAAACTCATGCTCATGTATAGAGCCGATTATAAAATTATGGCTAATTTTTTACTGCAGAGAGTAGCTCCTATGACTCCCTATATTTTTCCTGTCAACCCCTTTGAAGATCACAAGAGCGCTAGCAATAGTAGCAGCGGGTTTAAGCAGGCCTTACAGCATATAAGAAATGGACATTCTTTAGGTATTTTTCCAGCTGGTGAGGTTTCAACAACTAGAGAAGGCCGTAATATTGTAGATAAAGAATGGACCGTTCCCGTCATGAAACTCATACAAAGGGCAGAAGTGCCAGTAGTTCCAATTTATTTTCACGCCAAAAATTCCGCTCTTTTTTATAGGTTGGCTTCATGGAAAGACCTCTTTAGAACGGCTAAATTACCTTCAGAGTTAACTACCCAAAAGTATAGAGCCATAAAAGTGAGAATTGGACATCCCATTTCAGTGGTTTTGCAAAAGGAACAGGAAACCTTGGTTTCATTTACAGATTTATTGCGCCGTAAAACTTATATGTTGTCCAATGCTTATGAAAAAGAAAGGCTGATAGATCAAATTCCAAATAGCTTTAAAAGTGCTACCCACTTAAAAATACCTAAGGCACCTAAAGCTATAGCAAATGCAGTTTCAGCCACACTGCTGGCACAAGAAATAGAAGACCTTAAAGAAGAAAATGCACTCTTACTTTCTAGCAAAAACTATGAAGTATACCTGGCTCATGCAAAAGAAATCCCCTATATTTTGCAAGAAATAGGACGGCAGAGAGAAGAGACTTTTAGAGCTATAGGTGAGGGGACTAATAAAGCCATAGACCTAGATGTTTTTGATAGCTATTACCACCACTTATTTTTATGGGATAGTTCCGATAAAAAAATAGTAGGGGCTTATAGAATGGGCTTTGGTGCTACTATTTTTAAAGAAAAGGGAATTAACGGTTTTTACCTTCAGGATTTATTTAGGTTTGAGCCAGAGCTCTATGAAATGATGTCTCAGTCTATTGAAATGGGAAGGGCTTATATAGTTAAAGATTACCAGCAAAAACCAATGCCACTTTTCTTACTGTGGAAGGGAATTGTGCACACCACTTTAAGATTCCCAGAACACAAGTATTTAATAGGGGGGGTGAGCATTAGCAATCAGTTTTCTAATTTTTCAAAATCGCTAATGATTGAGTTTATGAAATCTCACTATTGGGATCCTTATGTGGCTCAGTATGTAAGACCTAAAAAGGAGTTTAAGGTAAAACTAAAAGACGCAGACAAAGAGTTTGTCTTTGATGAAACTCAGGCAGATCTTATTAAGTTTGACAAACTTATAGAAGAGATAGAGCCCGGGAATTTGAGGCTTCCGGTACTGATTAAAAAATATATTAAGCAAAATGCTAGGGTGGTGGCTTTTAACGTAGACCCTTTGTTTAACAATGCGGTAGATGGACTTATGTACATTAAGATTTCAGACCTTCCAGAAAGCACTGTAAAACCAGTAATGGAAGAGTTTCAAGCAGATTTAGAACGAAAATTAGCTCAGGGAATTCCTCCAGATCAGATAAATTTAGATATTCCTTAACTATTCTATAAGCCACTGACTACCCAAACTTCAGAGCTATTTTATCTACAATGGTCAGGGCCAATTTTTCATGACTTTCATGAGTCCAGCCTCCTACGTGAGGGCTTAAGACCACCTGGTCACTCTGGCAAATAAAATCTAGAGCTTTTGGCCTTTGCGGGCTGTTTAAAAACCCTTCAAAGGAGCTTTTTTCGTATTCCAGCACGTCCAAGCCAGCCCCTAATACCTTTCCATTTTTAATAGCAGTTACTAAATCTTCTGTCACAACTGAACTTCCTCTACCTGTATTGAGCAGCCAAATAGGATTTTTAAAGCCATTTAAAAAAGCGCTATTTACAAGTCCTATGGTGTCTGAAGTTTGAGGCAGGTGAAGGCTTAGAACTGTGGCGCGCTCTTGTAGTTCTTTTAAAGGGACTTGTGTGGCACCCTCTATGGCTACTGTAGTTAGTAAGTCATGGTATATAATTTCTAAATTAAATCCTTTGAGTTTTTTAGCAAAGGCTTGTCCCATATGTCCAAAACCAATAATACCTACCGTTTGTCCGTCTAATTCTACACCTCTATTGCCTTCTCTGTCCCAAACACCTTTTTTAACATCCCTGTCTGCGGTGTGTATTTTATTTAAAAGAGCTAACAATAAGCTTAGGCTGTGCTCTCCCACGGCATTTCTATTTCCTTCTGGAGCGGCGGCTAAGAAAATGCCGTATTTTTTGGCGGCGGCAAGGTCTATGTTTTCAAGCCCAGCGCCTAGCCTGCCTATAAACTTTAGATGGGCCGCCGCTTTTAAAAAAACAGCGTCTATGGGAAATCTAGAACGTAAGATAAGCCCCTCATATAGACCTATCTTATTCATGATTTCTTGTTTTGTACTGGAATAGTCCTCGTGGTTTTCGTAACCTAAGGCTTTTAAACCAGCTATGAGAGCGGGGTGATTGGCGTCTATATGGAGTACTTTCATGGATTAAAATGTAAAAAGCATCGGCTGGAGCAAAGCGGAGGCCTATATTTAAAAGCCTAAAATGGCTTTGGCTATGCTAAAATAAATGAGAATTCCAAAAATATCATTACTTGTGGTAATAAAGGGACCGGTAGCTATGGCCGGATCAATCCCCCTCTTGTGCAAAAATAAAGGCGTAAAAGTACCTATGACTCCTGCGGCTACAGTGACGGTAACCAGTGAGATTGCAATGGCTATAGAGGTGCGTAAATCTCCTTTCCAAAACCAGGTAAAGAGCAATAAAATAGTAGCTAGAATGGCTCCGTTTAACAGCGCCAAAAGCATTTCTTTAAGTACGCGTTGCCCAATGCTACCTTTTACGTCGTCATTGGCAATTCCTTGGACTACAATGGCACTAGATTGTACTCCAACATTTCCTGCCATTGCGGCAATAAGTGGCGTAAAAAAGAACAATATGGCGTGTTCTTGAATAAGGGTTTCATAACCACCCATAATGGCTGCGGCACCTACGCCTCCTACAAGTCCCAAAAACAACCATGGGATTCTAGCTTTTGTGAGGTCCCAAATGCTGTCGTCAGCTTCTACATCTGTAGAAATACCTGCAGCTAATTGGTAGTCTTTTTCTGCCTCTTCTCTCATGACATCTACAATGTCGTCTATGGTAATACGTCCTACCAAACGGCCTAGTTCATCTATCACCGGTATGGCTTCTAAGTCATATTTAGACATAATTTTAGCCACTTCTTCTGTTTTTTCGTTGACAGATACTGCGTCTACTTTAGGAATATAAATATCTTTTATGTGTTGTTTTGTGGCAGTTGTTAGTAGGTCTTTTAATGAGAGCCGCCCTACAAGTCTATCTTCTGCGTCTACTACATAGATAGAGTGTACCCGGGTCACATTTTCTGCCTGAGCGCGCATTTCTTTGACACAGGTAAGTACATTCCAATTTTCATTTACTTTGACCAATTCTTTGGCCATAAGCCCTCCTGCAGTATTTTCATCATAGCGCAAAAGGTCTACAATATCTTTGGCGTGTTCCCGGTCTTCTATAGCAGAAATGACCTCATCTATCATATCTATTGGAAGCTCTGCTACAATGTCGGCAGCGTCATCTGTATCTAATTCAGAGAGTTCTCCTGCAATTTCTTTGGCAGATAGGTTGGCCAGAATACTTTCACGCATGTCCTCATCTAATTCAGTGAGAATATCTGAGGTTTTTTCTGAATCTAAAAGTTTTATAAGGTAGGTAGCGTCTTCAGTGGTAAGTTCATTGAGAATCTCTGCTACATCTGCAAAGTGAATGTCAAAGAGCAAGGCTTTTAGTTCCTTGTTTTCCACATTTGCTATAAGCTGTGATATGGTGTCTAGTATTTCTTCAGTAACTTTAAAGGGTGTCATGCGCTATGTTCTTTGTAAGTGCTATGAAGTCAGAAACGCTTAACTGTTCTGGCCTTTTGTCAAAGATAACATCTTTGGTTAAATTTTCTGAAAGCTGAAGTGTTTTTAAGCTATTTCTAAGGGTCTTTCTGCGTTGGTTAAAGGCAGCTTTTACTACCTGACGTAGCATTCCATAGCTACACCCTAACTCTTGCTGGGGTTTTCTTTTAAGTCTTATAACCCCAGACTGCACTTTTGGAGGTGGGTTAAATACTTCTGGATGTACAGTAAATAAGTATTCTGCATTGTAATAAGCCTGAACTAGAACAGAGAGAATACCATAGGTTTTGCTGCCTTCTTTTTCGCAAATTCTCTGGGCTACTTCTTTTTGGAACATACCAGTAAATTCTGGAACCTGGTCCTTGTATTCTAGCATTTTAAAAACAATCTGGGTTGAAATATTATAGGGGAAATTTCCAGTAATTCCAAAAGGCGCCCCTTCGAAAAAGCTGTTGAGGTCTTCTTTGAGAAAATCTGCACAGCGCACTTCAAAGGTTTTTTTACGTTGTAGGAGTTTCATATGATCGATCTTAAAATCTGACTCTAGGTAAGCTATAGACTCTCTGTCTAAATCTAGGGCAATTAGATTGATCTCCTGTTCTAGAAGGTATTGGGTAAGCACTCCAGTACCTGGTCCAATTTCTATGACATTGTCATAGCCTTCCAAATCTAGTGTTTCTGCTATTTTTCTCGCTACGGCTTGGTCTTTAAGAAAATGCTGTCCAAGGTGCTTTTTTGCTCTTACGGCACTAGGGTCTTCTCTTTTTTCCCAGGTCTGGTACTTTCCAACTTTTTTTTGCTTTGCCATGCGAATATTGAATATTAAGTGTGTTGGCTAATAATTTTTAGAGGGGTTTTAAAGCTCAAGACTTCTGAACCAAACTTTTTGAGTAGCTGCGCTTCTAATACAGCAGCTTGTCTGTCATAAAGCCCATTTATAATAGCTTTGTGATCTGAACTGTATTGAACGCTGTAGGTCACGCCTCCCATAGGCTCTTCTACCATAATTTTGGTAAGTATGGCGCTAGTAAAATAATCTCCTTTTAAAAGGGTTGGAATATGTACTTCTTGCATCCAAGCCAGCCATACTGTCTCTTGTTCTGAATCTATGTGCGTGGTCACGTTAAATAAATACATACTATGATATGATTGTAAAGCCAGTATAAGGTTGTAAAACTTTTGGAATGACAATTCCCTCTGGCGTTTGGTAGTTTTCTAAAATACCTGCCAGCACTCTTGGCAAGGCTAAGGCGCTACCGTTTAAAGTATGCGCTAGGACGTTTTTGCCGGTCTCATCTTTAAAACGCAGTTTTAAACGATTGGCCTGAAAGGTTTCAAAATTGGAGACTGACGAAATTTCTAGCCAGCGGTCTTGGCCTGTAGAAAACAGTTCAAAATCATAGGTAAGAGCAGCTGTAAATCCTAAATCCCCCCCACACAATCTCAAAATTCTATAAGGTAATTCCAAGGCTTTTAAAATGCTTTTTATATGTGTGACCATTCCGTCTAAAGCAGCGTACGATTGGTCTGGGTGTGAGACCTGAACAATTTCTACTTTGTCAAATTGGTGAAGTCTATTTAGACCCCTTACATGAGCACCATAACTTCCTGCTTCTCTTCTAAAACAAGGGGTATAGGCGGTGTATTTAATAGGAAAATCTTTTTCTGCCAGCACCACATCTCTAAATATATTGGTTACGGGTACCTCTGCTGTAGGAATGAGATATAGATTGTCTTCTGGCATGAAATACATTTGGCCTTCTTTGTCTGGCAACTGCCCAGTTCCGTAGGCTGAAGCTTCATTCACTAAAAGGGGTGGCTGAATTTCTGTATACCCTGCGGCGGTATTAGTATCTAAAAAGTAAGCAATGAGTGCCCTTTGTAATTTGGCTCCTTTTCCTTTGTAAACGGGGAAACCTGCACCTGTTATTTTAACACCTAATTCAAAGTCTATAAGGTCATATTTTTTAGCTAACTCCCAGTGAGGCATAGCCCCTTCATGTAAGGTTGGAATGGTTCCAGCTTTAAAAATCTCTTCATTGTCTGCTTCACTATGACCACTCACAACAGAGTGATGGGGTACATTAGGGAGTGTATATAGAAGCTCTTGTAATGTGTCTGAAGTACTACTTAATAGGTCCTGAAGTTCTTTGCTCTCTATTTTTAATTGGGCGCTTTCTTCTTTTAAGAGGTTGGCTTCTGCCGTTTTCCCTGACTTAAAAAGTCCTCCAATTTCCTTGGCAAGACTATTAGCTCTTGCTAAATTTTCATCTAAGGCTGTTTGAGTAGTCCTTCTTTTTTGGTCTGCTTCTAGAATTTCTGATACAATAGGGGCTGCGTCTATGTGACGCTTTTTAAGGGCCGTAACAATGGCTTTTTCGTGGGCTCTTATGGCTTGAATTTGCAACATAAAAAATTTCAATTTTAAAATGTCAAAGGTAATGGAATATGGGCTAATAATGGGTATTTGAAACCTTTTTATAGCGCCTCTATATAGGCTAGCGCGTTTTCTTTATCTAGTGACAGTTGGTTTTTTAAGGCCTCTAGGGATGGGAACTTTTGCTCTGCCCGTAAGCGGTGTAAAAAGGATATGGATAAATGCTGGTTATACAGGTCTTCTGAAAATTTAAAAAAGTGGGCCTCAATTTTAAGCAGGCTGCTGTCCGACGCTGCTTTTAGAGTACCTTCTAAATGCTGGTTTACAGTTGGGTTTTCTCCAATATTGAGCATGCCGTAGACCTTTTTGTGATCTATAGTGGTTTGAATGACATACACCCCTGTTTTAGGAATTATTTTTTGAGCAAATTCTGGGGTGATATTAGCGGTAGGAAAACCTATTTCTCTACCTATTTTTTTCCCAGAACCTACTGTTCCTGAAATTGAGAAAGGGTGCCCCAGATATTTATTTGCTTTTTCAATATGGCCCAGTTCTATGGCTTTTCTAATTTTGGTAGAGCTTACCGTTATGGCACCTATTTCTTTGGCAGAAATTTCTACCACTTCAAAATCATAGTGTAACCCATAGCTTTTAAGGTCTTCAATATTGGCTTTTCTATTTCTTCCAAAGCGGTGGTCATAGCCAATTAAGACTGTTTTAGCATGAAGCCCTTGGACTAAAACGTCTAGTACAAATTCCTGCGCATGCATTCTTGAAAAAGCTTTAGTAAAAGGGTAAATGACTAGATAATCTACCCCAAGCGCTTCCAGTTTTTTTGCTCTTTCTTCTAGAGACTGTAGCATTTTAATACTACTGTCCTTTTGTAACACTACCCTTGGGTGAGGGTAAAATGTGAGCACTACAGAGGGAATATTAAGAGCTTTTGCTTTGCTTATTAATTGTTTAATAATGCGCTGGTGCCCTAAATGAACCCCGTCAAAAGTACCAATGGTGACTGCGGTTTTAGTGTCTGAGTTAAATTGGGGTAAGGAATGAGTGGTAATCAATGTTTTTTCTAATAAATACTGTATTTTTATAGGATATACCCCTATATGTTTTCAAAATTACGGCTTGTTTTTTCATTATGCCTACTTTTTTTGTTCTTTTCTATGAGGGCTCAAGAAACTTATTGGTCAATGTCTTCTAACACAGCAGGCAGAACAACTTCTATCACCACTGCTAGTAAGACTGCCAGGGCTTCTTTAATGCTGCAAAAAGCGGTAGACCCCCAGTATTCACTAGATTTAGATGCTTTTCTAAAGGCTGTTACAGCCTCTGAGGAGCATAAAACACCTATTTATTTCCCTAATTTTGAGGGTGTTTTGGAGCCTTATACCATAGAAAAACAGGCTATTTTTGCTCCAGCTTTAGCGGTTCAATATCCTAGTATTCTATCTTATAAAGGGACATCAAGTTCAAATAAAGGAGCTACTGTTTTTTTTGCCATGTCTTCTAAAGGAATTTCAGTAACAGTCCAAAACCCTTCATTAAATGAGCAAGGGTATTACTTTATTGAAAAGAGAATAGGTGAAGTGGATTACCGTTTGCATACAAGAAAATCTGACCAAGCTGATCAGGATTTTGTTTGTAAAACTTTGTCAGACGGTTTTATAGAAAAGACAGGAGTACAGCAGATTGGTTTGGCCGCTAAAACCACCCTTAAAACCTACAGATTGGCTATTTCTACTACTGGGGAATACACCCAGTACCACGGCGGTGAAGTGGCAGACGCTTTAGCTGCTGTGAACGCAACAGTTACTAGAGTGAATGCTATTTTTGGACGTGATTTAGGGGTGCAATTACAGCTTATAGAAAACACAACTAATGTTATTTTTACAGATCCATTGACAGATCCCTATGGAGACAGTTTAAATTCTGAAATTCAAACAATCCTCACCACTAACATTGGAGAGGCAAATTATGATGTGGGCCATCTTTTTCATAAAGCGAGTAATAATGGGAATGCCGGTTTTGTTGGATCTGTATGTAAAGACGGAAAAAAAGGAAGCGCTTTTTCTTCTGGGCAATTTCCAGAGGGAGACACCTTTGACATAGATTTTGTTATTCATGAAATAGGCCATCAATTTGGTGCTAACCACAGCTGGTCTTATGAGTCTGAGGGTACAAATGTTCAAGTAGAGCCAGGGAGTGGCAGTACTATTATGTCTTATGCTGGAATAGTGACAGGTGAAAATGTAGCCGCCAATGCTTCAGATTATTTTCATGCAGTGAGCATCATTCAAATGGCCACTTATTTATCTGAATTTGCTTGTGGAAATGCGGTCTTCACCTCAAATGAGTCACCTGTAATTACACCTTTATTAGCCTATAATTTACCTTTGGCTACTCCTTTTTTATTAAATGGAGAAGCTACGGATATTGACTCTCCAAATACGCTTACATATAATTGGGAACAAGGAGACAGTGGAGTAGTGTCTGCAGCAGTATTTGGCCCTCAGAACCCTGTTGGGGCTTCTTTTAGGTCATTGCCACCTACTTCGGAACCCTACAGGTACTTTCCTTCACTAGCCAATGTGAGCGCAAATAGACTCACTACCAATCAAACTGCTTTGTCTAATTGGGAGACCTTAGCTAACACGCCAAGAAACTATGATTTTTATTTTACTGTAAGAGATAATGAACTGGTGGGTGCTGGAGTAGCTGTGGCTAAAACTACCTTAAAGGTTTTGCCACGGGTAGGGCCTTTTCTCATACATTCTCAGAAAAACGTAGGAGTCTATAAGGGGGGAGATCAAATTCCTATTTCATGGGAAGTAGCCAGAACCAACGGACCTGAGTTAAACACTAAAACACTTACTGCCTTACTCTCACTAGATGGAGGGCTTAGCTTTACTAAAACCTTAGCTAGTGGCATTTTAAATGACGGGGCTACAGATTTAATTTTGCCAAATGTCCAAATTGAAAAGGCTAGAATTATGCTCAAAGCAGAGAACAATCCTTTTTTTGCTGTAAACCAAGCTCATTTTAGTACAGAGTCTATGCCATTGACTTTATTTTTTAGTCATACAGAGGTAGGACTTTGTAAGGGCGCAACTCTAGACATACTAGGTGAAATTCAATATAAAACTCCTTTGACCGCCCCGCAAATAGTATTTGAAGGACTTCCATCTGGAATTAGCATGAGTCCTGTATTAGGAACGCTATCTGGCACTACTCAGCAAATAAACATTTCTGTTTTAGCCACTAATCTGGCCACAGCAGCTACTTATAACGTTACAGCCCGGGTGCAGGCAGAGGGTCAAACACATGCTGTTAATTTTAAACTCAGTGTTTGGGGGGAAGATTTGGCTTTAAGTGTATTGCAAGCCCCACTAAACCAAAGTACAGCAGTTTTTCCAGACCAAATTCTAGAATGGTCTCAGGTCTCTGGGGCTAGCTCCTATGAGGTTCAAGTAGCTTTTGACGCTAATTTTAGCAGCCTTTCTTACTCACAGACCACTTCTTTTAATAGAATTTATTTAGACGAATTGTCTGAAGGGACTACCTATTACTGGAGAGTAAGGCCTTTAAATAGGTGTAGTTCAGGTCCCTTTTCTGATCCTTTTTCATTTACTACTGCAGCGCTAAACTGTATGTCACAGTCAGCTACCTTACTTCCTGCTTTAATAGATAGAAATACGCCTAATACGGTAAGTGCTTTTATTGAGTTTAAAGAGGATCTGCCCTTAACTGCTTTAGAAGTGACTTTAGATATAGACCACAGCTACGTTTCAGATTTGGTTATAAAGCTGTATGCTCCCTCAGGAAAAGCAGTTGTTTTAGCAGCTAATTCTTGTAGTAGTTCAGAAGACATTCAAGCTGTTTTTTCAGAAAGTGCAAGTAGTTTTGTTTGTGGGTCTAAACCAGCTATTTCTGGCCAGGTAAAACCATTTGGGAACTTTGAAATTTTTAGAGGGGAAAGCATTAAAGGCGTTTGGCGTTTGGAGGTAGAAGATGTAGCAGAGGCAGATGGAGGGAGCTTGAATTCTTTTGGCATGAAAGTATGTGTATCTGGCTCTTTTAGGCCAGATGAAGATCAGGATGGTGTCTTTGATGACGGAGATGATCAATGTCTCAATACCCCTCTAGGCGCTTTGGTAGACACAAAAGGATGCAGCGTGTATAGGTTGAATGACAAAAATTTTACGCTCACTCTAAAAAGCCAATCTTGTATTAGCAGTTTTGATGGCGCTATAGAAGTGTCTGCTTTAAAAACAATGTTGTACAAGGTGGAGATTAAAAATGCTGGAGGCTCTTTGATAAACCAAGGTAATTTCACCAATACCTTTCAAGCTAAAAACTTAGCGGCAGGATCTTATGAGGTTTGCATTACTGGAATAGAGGGTGACATTGTTTATGAGACACAGTGTTATGAGGTTCAAATTACAGCTCCAAAACCTTTAAATGTTCTTACAGCTGTTGGTTTTTCTAAGGCAGAATTAATCATTGGACTAGCGGGGAGTGAGTTGTATTTTGTTTCTTTAAACGGCCAAGTGACTACCCATACCCAAGACAAGATAAAACTGAGTCTTAAGCAGGGTTTAAATAGTTTAGAAGTGTCTACGGGATCCTCTTGCCAGGGTGTTTACAAAGAATCTATTTACTTTACACCCAAACCGTCTGTATATCCAAATCCGGTTTCTGACTTTTTATATCTGCAAACCCCTGTTTTTCAGGATTCAAATATGAAAGTTCAAATACACTTTTTGTCAGGAGTGTTACTAAGAGAAATAAACACAAAAGCTGCCTATGAGCCACTCCCCATAGATACAAGATCTTGGAAAACAGGCATATATGTGATTAGTATTTGGTTGGACGGAACCCGCAGCTCATATAAAGTACTTAAAGAATGAAAAAATATATTTTATCGCTCATTTTAATGAGCTTTTTAAGTTGTGGAAAAGACACGCCACCTGGTCCTCCAGAGGTGAGTACGTTAGTTTTCCCCACTCAAAATTTAGATTGTGCTCAAGGGACTCTAGTAAATGCAGTCACCAGAAGAATCCCTTTTGAATGGAAAATTTTTAAAGGGGCAGAATCTTATGAGCTCCAAATTACACAGCTCAGCACCGGAGAAAAAACAAATCAAAGTACCTTATTAAACACCTTAGAAGTGCCTTTAAAAATGGGAGAGGCTTATTCTTGGAAAGTAGTGGCGTCCAACACAAAAGTCTTGGAAACTACTTCTAGCGACCTCTGGTATTTTTTTAATGCAGGAGCACAAACCACACATGCGCCATTCCCAGCCACTGCCCTTACACCATTGCCGGGCAGTTTACTTTTTATGCCATTAAACGCTTTGGTAAATATAAGGTGGTCTGGGGCAGATATAGACAATGATATAGTGCGTTACAGTTTGCTGCTAGGTACAGAAAACCCACCAACCACTCTTATAGCATTGAGTGCGCCTACCTCTACAGAATTTAGCATAAATGTAAGTAAGGGAGTGACCTATTATTGGCAAGTAAATACCAAAGACCAATCTGGTAACGAAACACCCTCTCAAGTCTTTGATTTTAAAATTCAATAAGTCATCTATAGATATTTCTTCTGTTCTAGCTGTTGTTATATAGGTTCATAGTGATAGACAATCCAGCCAAAGCAAAAGATTCTATGAGGACCGTAGATTTCTCAAAACGCTCTTTAAGCGCTATGCGCTCTTCTTCAGACCATTCACCTAACACATAATCTACTTGTCTACCTGTGCCAAAATCTGCACCTACCCCAAATCTATATCTGTTGTATTGCACTGTGTTTAGTTTTTCTTGAATGTCTTTAAGCCCATTATGGCCTCCGTCAGACCCTTTAGCCTTTAGCCGGATGCTTCCAAAGGGCAGGTGTATGTCATCTGTAATAATAAGGACATTTTCTAAAGCAATATTTTCCTTTTCTATCCAATACAATACCGCTTTTCCGCTGAGGTTCATATAAGTACTCGGTTTTAATAATAGCAGGCTTTTTCCTTTTATTTTAATAGTGCACAGATCTCCCAATTTTACAGTTTCAAAGGCGCACTCGTGTTTTTGCGCCATGGCCTCTACTATTTTAAAGCCAATATTATGTCTGGTCTCTGCATACTCAAATCCAATATTTCCTAAACCAACAATTAAAAATTTTTTCATACGCTTTTTGGATGGCAGTCTTTAGCTTGTAAAAATAAAAAAAAAGCATCCCAAACCTAAGGCTTGGAATGCTTTATAATACATTGTTTAGAAAATTATTCAGCTGCAGTAGCCTCATCAGTAGCAGCCTCAGTAGCGCCTTCTTCTCCTCCTTCTTCTTCTTCATCTCCAGTAAGAACGTTTCTAGATGCTTTTACTTGAATAATAGCAGTAGAATCTGGGTGTAAGAAAGTAATCTTATCATTTAATAAAGTAGCTACCGTAATAGTACCAGCAATTTTTAACTTAGAAATATCTACAGTAAAGAAATCTGGCAAGTCTGCAGGCAATGCCTTAATAGTTAACTTACGCTTTCTAAACAACAGGCGCCCACCGTTTCTAACCCCTGGAGACATTCCTTCTAATTGAACAGGAATATTCATAGTTACAGGCTTGTCACTAAATAATTCATAGAAATCTATATGAAGAATTTTATCTGTTACAGGGTGAAACTGAATGTCTTGTAGTACGGCATCGATAGTTTTTCCGTCTCCTAAATCTATGCTCACTGTGTGAGCGTTTGGAGTGTAAACTAATGGTTTAAATGCAAATTCTTCTGATGAAAAATGCACAGGCTTATCCCCTCCGTAAATAACGCAAGGAACCAATCCAGCATTACGTAAGGCCTTAGTTGATTTTTTGCCCACGCTTTCTCTTTTTGATCCTTTAATTGTAATAGATTTCATTTTCTTGTTTTAATTATTAATAAATAGTTCCCCTCGGAACGTTCTTACATTAAAAATTTTGAGCTAATAGAGGTGTTGGTGTGTACTCTTTGCATGACATCTGCAAAAAGATCTGCACAACCAATAACTCTTATTTTTTCGCTTTGTTGTTTTAGAGGAATTGAATCTGTTACAATTAATTCCGTCAGTTTTGATTTTTCAATTTTCTCATAGGCGTCACCAGATAGTATAGCGTGCGTAGTTATTGCTCTTACACTAAGTGCGCCACGGTCTATCATTAAATCTGCTGCCTTTGTAAGGGTACCAGCTGTGTCTACCATGTCATCTACCAAAACTACATTTTTCCCTGTGACTTCTCCAATCAGTTCCATATGAGAAATAATATTGGCTTTTTCTCTTTGCTTATAACAGACCACCACATCACTTTCTAAGGCCTTAGAATAGGCATAAGCTCTTTTAGAACCTCCCATATCTGGAGAGGCTATAGTGAGGTTGTCTAAATTCAAGTTTTTTAAATAAGGTAGAAATAGGGTAGAAGCAAATAAATGATCTACTGGTTTTTCAAAGAACCCTTGAATTTGGTCTGCGTGCAAATCCATAGTAATAATTCTAGTGGCTCCAGCTACTTCTAACATTTTAGCCACTAATTTTGCGGCAATAGGCACTCTAGGTTTGTCTTTTCTGTCTTGTCTGGCCCATCCAAAATACGGCATCACTGCCGTAATATGTCTGGCCGATGCTCTTTTTGCTGCGTCTAACATTAATAGCATTTCCATTAAATTTTCAGAGCTTGGGTTGGTAGAACCCACTAAAAAAACCCTAGAACCACGAACAGACTCCTCAAAAGAAGGTTGGAATTCTCCATCGCTGTATTTTGAAGTAATCACATTACCCAATGGGCTACCAAAAGATTTTGCAATCTTCTCTGCCAATACTTGGCTTTGAGTACAAGCAAAGATTTTAGGTTCTGGTGGGGTATATGACATACTTAAATACTTGTTGGTTTCCTACTAACTTCCTTACAATTAAGGAGCTGCAAATTTATACATTTATTTCAGTTGCCACAGTGAAATGTTTAATTTTTTTAAGAAGAATCTCAATTTATTTTCTACTTTTGCCTTCCTTATTTGTAGGAACGCTATTTAAAGTTTTTGCAACATTTGCTCGAGTGGCGGAATTGGTAGACGCGCTGGATTCAAAATCCAGTATTTTCGGATGTGCGGGTTCGATTCCCGCCTCGAGTACAAGAACCCTTGTTAATCATCTGATTTTCAAGGGTTTTTTGTTTTATAACACTTTATTTGTACGATAATTGTGCAGTTAGCTTCTTAAAAAATAAAAGAGCTGTTTCTGCCAAAGCTTTAACCGAAGTTAGACTTCTGTCAATTCTCTGACTTTTAAAATATTGGAAGGAACTTTTGTGCCATTCGTAACCACATTGGGCGAAACAAAGTCGCCATTATCTGAAACTACTGATGTAACGTGGGTTTTAGAATTATCTATCTTATATTCTTTTCGAAAACCAATAAGCTGCACAGAAATTTTTCTTTCTTCCGCACCTTCAATAAAAAATTCCTTAATCATCTGAAGTACGTCGTGGTCAATATAAACAGTGCTCGATGCATCGATTGTTATCTTACTTCCTTCAGGTAAGTGAGCGAAAGTCTGTTTTATGGCAGCTTTATTTAGAAATGACACTTCTTGTGCCAATTCCATATTTATGGTTTCGCCTTCATTATGCTTGTCCCTTTTAAAGAAGTAAGCTAACTTAATATTTCCTCGTAAAATAAAGTAAATACTAACCGCGAGACCTATTCCTACACCAATCAATAAGTCTGTCATCACTATTGCAACAACCGTCACCGCAAAAGGTATAAATTGGAATTTTTTACTGTTGCGCCACATATAAACAAATTTTTGGGGACTTGCCAGTTTATAGCCAATTACCAATAAAACTGCCGCAAGGGATGCCAATGGAATCTTATTCAATAAAAATGGAATGGCAAGTACCGCGGCCATTAAAAATATACCATGCGATATTGCTGCAATTTTGGTTCTACCACCAGAATTTATGTTTGCAGAAGTCCGGACGATTACTGAAGTAATAGGAATTCCTCCTATCAGACAACTAAGCATATTACCTATACCTTGCGCCTTCAACTCTCTATTTGTGTTTGTATATCTCTTCAATGGGTCCAATTTATCTGCAGCTTCAATACACAATAATGTTTCGATACTTGCAACGGCAGCAATTGTAACTGCAACTACCCAAATTTCAGTATTTCCAATTTGAGCAAAATCTGGTAAACTAAATTGATTCAAAAACTGAGTCATAGATTCTGGTATAGGAAGACTAACAAGATGTTTTTGGCTTATTGCCCAAGATGAACCTGTTGCTTTAAAAATTTCATTTATCCCTATACCCGCCAATACAGCAACCAAAGCTCCTGGAATAGATTTTAACCTTTTTAAAAATGGAACTTTTAAAAAGGCTATCAGAATTGCCAAAGAAAACAAGACTACAACAACAGCACCCGGATGGATAAAATTGATGGTATTTGCCAAGGTTGTGAAAATTTGGTGATCGCCCGCTGCATTTACAAACCAATAATCGCCCTCGTGCATTTCGTCAAAACCGACTGCATGTGGTAACTGTGACAAAATTATAATTATTCCAATGGCTGCCAACATTCCCTCTATGACATTAGATGGTAGATAATTGGAAAGCACTCCAGCTTTTACAAATCCCAAAATAATTTGAATGATTCCCGCCAAAAATCCTGCCAATAAGAATGCTTCAAAAGATCCTAAAGTTGCTATTGCTACTAAAATAATAGCCGTCAAACCTGCTGCTGGACCAGAAACACTTAGTTGTGACCCGCTTAGTAAACCGACTACAATACCACCGACAACTCCAGAAATAATACCTGAAAATAAAGGCGCACCACTTGCAAGGGCAATACCCAAACATAAAGGGAGCGCAACTAAAAAGACGACCAGTCCAGACTTTACATCGGTCTTAAAATATTTGGTTGAAAATTTTTTCATAACTATTGTAAGTTAAATATTTTTAATTTTTTAATTTTTTCTACAAATTAAAAAGACTTATTAATGAGTATTTTTTTTGGGAGACTTCTTCCTTAAGTTCAACAGGAACTTCAATGATATTTTTTACGTTCTTTTTGATAAGCCTTGTGGTATCAAACCATTTTCTGTTTGGGTAATACAATGTATTGCCTTTAGGTATGACGGCATAGTCAAGGTGTAGTTGCTCTAAAAAGTTCTGAAAGGCAAATGAATTTACACCACTAAACAATTGAAAAGTTATATTTTCAATAGCCTCTTTATGTTCACGGATAATAAGATGCTTTGCTTCAATAAATTCTTCGCTAAGCTGCATTCTAATTTGCTTACTTTCGCTAAAATGAAAAACTGCCCAGCGTGTATCTGGTAATCTAAAGCCCGCAATTAAAACAATATTCAGCTTTGTGTTTGGAAAGTTTAAAAGGGCGTACTCAATAAGCTGTAAGGATTCAATTGTAAAATCTGTGGGAATAAGTATATTTCTCATTTTCTAATTTTTGAGTAAACATAGTGACCACTTGTTAGAGTGTTATAAGAGCCAGATTAAAATGAGATTAGAATTTTAAATACTCCTTAAAAGTTTTGGGTAGTGTTCTTATTGGGTAGTTTTATTTTAACGAGTGTTCCTTTGTCTATTTGGGAAAGGACACGTATTTCGCCCGAATGCATTTTAATGATCCGATAAGCAAGTGGAAGTCCAAATCCAAAACCTTCTATCCCTCTTACATTAGAGGCTCTAAAAAAAGGTTCATGAATATTTTTCAGCTCACTTTCTGGTATTCCAACACCTTCATCTCTAATTGTTAGTAAGATAGAGCTGGTGTCGGAAAACACCTTTATACAGACTTTTTTATTGTCCGAAAATTTACAAGCATTCTCTAATATATTTCCGAATGCAACTTTTAAGAGTGATTCGCTACCCAAAAGTGTTATTGCGTTTTCGTTTGCTGGCAATTCTTCAAAATCCAGTTCTATTTGATTTTCAGGAATAGATGTATCAATATTTTTTTTAATGTCTAAAATTAACTCATCGAGACGTATGGGTTCAATAATAATCCCCTTAGAATCAAAATCTGTTTTGGCAAGTTTCAATAATCCATTCACCAAAAAATCAAGCCTTGATGCTTCAAGTTCTATGTTTTTAAGTATAGAAAGGTAATCTTCTTTACTCCTTAATTTGTTAAGCGCAATCTCAGTCTGTCCTAATATTGCAGTAAGTGGATTTCTAAGCTCGTGAGATGCGTTATTAATGAAGTTGCTTTGAAGGTCAAAAGAAATCTGCAACCGGTCCAACATATTGTTGAAGGTTTTTGCAAGCTGGCCAAGTTCGTCATATCCATTGGCTGTACCCAAACGGAACGATAAATTTTCAGCACGAATAGAGTTAACTTCTTTAATGATTTTAGAAATTGGACTCAAAGCTTGCGTTGCATAGACTCTTCCGAGTATAAATATAAAAAGGATACTTATAAAGAATGCGATGATAAGTGTATTTCTTAAATTATCCAATTTCTCAAAACCATAAAGATCAGTTGCAGAAAGCACTACTATAAAATCTCCTTCATTATCGTAAAACAGCAAGCCTGTATAATAATAATTATCTTTCTTTAATTCTGCATATTCCGTGTCAAATATTTTTTTGTAGAAACGCTCAGGCAAGGATTTGTCAAGTTTTGTCAATGCAACTTTACGTTCAGCATCAACACGGTAAATTATCTCTTTTTCATTTGGTAAGGTCATTAAGTGGCGAATCCGGATGTCATCATAAATGTCAATGTTCAATTCATCTGCATCTAAGTATGCTTGGGCAGCAATGGTAGCTCTTTGACTTAACCGTAGATAAAATTCACTTTCTGTATAGGTTTTTGAAACAAAATATATAAGTATGAAAATACCTGTCAAGAACAAGCTCGTCAACCCTATGAAAATTGATGTGATTTTTGTTCTTAATTGCATAAATAAATTATTGTGCTTTTAGTATGTAACCCATTCCTATTACTGTGTGTATAAGTTTAGTTTCAAATTTCTTGTCTATTTTGTTTCGGAGGTAGTTGACATAAACGTCTACAACGTTAGTACCCATATTAAAATTAATATCCCATACATTCTCAAGTATATCAACACGGCTCAAAACCCTATTCCTGTTTTTGAGTAAATACTCAAGTAATCTATACTCGGTAGAGGTCAACTTTATTTCTTTTTCTGCCCTTTTTACAATCTTTGCGTCCATATCCAACTCTAAATCTTCTATTGTTAATATCCGATTGCTGTTTCCAGAGATTTCTTTTTTTCTGGTTCGTGCGCGAATTCTTGCCAAAAGCTCTTTAAATTTAAATGGTTTCATCAAATAGTCATCTGCTCCAGCATCTAAACCTTTTACGATGTTTTCAGTTGTACCCAATGCTGTGAGCATAATGATTGGAAGACTTTCATAACCAAGCTGCCTAATTCTTTTTGCTACTTCAAGGCCGTCCATACTTGGTAATATTATATCTAAGACCACCAAATCAATTTCCTTTTGTCTCAACAATTCCAATCCTTTGGTACCATCATAGGCAACGAAGACCTTATAACCAGATTCTTTAAGACCTTGGCTTATAAATGCCGCAACATTGGGCTCATCTTCTATGACTAATATTTGCTTTGCGATTACTTTAGGTTTAAATTGTGTCAAAATACAAAGATATAATTTTGACACAATTTAGTTTAGTAAGTACGTTATAATAGCATTAGAATTAAATTTCAGAAAATGCAATAGGTATTCGTTTTGGAGATAATAGCGGCATAGGTGGGGAAATTTCTTATCAACACAGAATGACTGAAAAAAATTAAAACTAAACCTATTTTACGATGGTATACTTTATATTTTATCGAATTTAATATATGTTTTATTCAACTTTTTTTTATTTTTTTAAGGAAACCTAAATCTCTTCCAAAAAATCTAAAAGCGTCACCTTTAAATCATTTATCTCATCAGCTTCTTAAAAAAATGTGAAGATAAAAACTTTATGTCAAATTTTAGTAGACGTGACATAGCCAGTGTTAGTTAGGTTCTATTGAATCAATCTGGACAAGTTCCCCATACTGGTTTATTGGCTGCTGTTAGGGGTGAACCTTGAGCAAATCCAACGGGTTCATTTGAGAAATTAGTAACACACCATCCAGTAAGGTCTTGATTGAAAACCTTTGAGTTTTGAAAAATATAAGTCATAGTAGTCACACTTGAAGTATTCCAGTCACCTATATCTTTATTAAAAGCTCCAGTTGCTGCAAACATAAAAGACATATTTGTTACATTCCCGGTATCCCACTGACTAATATCTTGAGTAAAAACATCTGCTCCAAAAAACATTTCACTCATATTGGTTACATTACTGGTATCCCAATTGCCAATATCTGGGGTTAGAAAAACCCTATCCTTAAAGAGACCACTCATATTGATTACCTTAGTAGTGACTGCTCTTGAGATATCATCCCTTAAGTTAGAAACCATGAGTCTTAAGCCAGGTTCATCTACTACTACATACTCTGTCCCGTTTATTAGGCCTGTGTCACCTATTTTAGCCCAAGGATGCGCTTTAATTGTAATACCATTTTCAGAGAGGTAAATAACTTCTTTATTAGTCTCTTCAATGAGAGAACCTGCTGTTGAACTCTCAAATAAAGCATTTACAGTCTTTGACTCGTTCATCATTAATTGAACTGATTTGTCAATGGAAACCAGCGCACCACTCCAACTTACAAATACCCAACCTACTGCTGCCTCTGCCGTTAAATTAATTAGCCCACCAATTTCATAAACAGAAGTTTTTCCAGAATTCACAATAGTTTCTCGTACGCTACCCTCTCCAGATATAAGAACAGTAAGATCATACTTAATTTTTTCAAAGTTTGCTGTTAATGTTTTAACTCCGTTAACTAATTCTAATCTAGTAGTATCTGAGACGCCGTCAGACCAACCTATAAAGACATAGGTTTCCATAGGTATGGCTGTAACAGTTACGATTTCTCCTTGCTCATACAAACCTCCAATATTGCTTACAGTTCCTCCATTTCCAGCAGAGAAGGTAATAGAGAATTTAGCTATAGATCCTGGGGTAGCTGATATTGAGGTCTCATCTAAAGAACAAGATGGTACTAATAAAAATAAGCTAAGAATTGATAACCACTTTTTCATGAGCACCTAATTTTAAATATAAATATAAAGATTTCAAACCAGATTCTATATCGTCTCAATACAATAAGAGTATGAAGACATAGGCACAATATAATCATATAGCGAGGCTATCCCGAAAACTAAAATGGCTATTTTTTTAAAGGCTTGGGGTATTAATCTTTGAAAAGCTCCTGGATTTTTTGGATTTTTCAAAAGTACTAACTAATAGGTTCTGTCGCTCCTATTCTTGAGTGAAGCTAAAAATGTAAAACTTTAGGGTGTGTTTTATCTTTTACATTACCCCCTGGGTAAAATAGAATCAGTTTTCTTTTGGGGTCGAACTTGAAAGATAAAAACACATGTGCTGATATTAAGTTATTTATATTTTACACGTTCGCTATAAAGACCTTTAATCAGTACTAATTACGACATATGCGACAGAGCCCTAAAAGCTCCACTTACAAATCATTTATCTCATTAGCTTCTTAAAAAATGAATTAGCTTAAAACTTTATACCTAATTTTAACAGAAGCGATAAAAAAAGAACATGTAATATCTAAATTTAAGTTCAAAAAAATATCTAAATGAACAAAGCTTTTAGAATTTTTAAAATAACAGTATTAATTACTATCTCAACAATTTTTGTTCTTTCCATTGTGGGTTATATTTACCTATACGTAATTCTAAAAGGACCAGAAACCACAGAATATATTCCAATAAATAATGGAAAAGATTCGTTTGTTATGAATGCATACAAGCAGAGTGAGAAAAAATCCATTGACGTTTGGACTTATAAACCATAAAAGAATATCCGAAAACGCGGTTGAATGGATAAGAAACTCACCTAACAGTTAAACTCTGTCTTTAAGTTTAAAATAGCTCTTATGTATTTTTAAAAATCAAATTTTTAGTTTTAAAGTATGAATGTTTTAAATGTTTTCCCTGTTTTAAGTTTAGTATTTGGATTCGTCTTAATCATTTTTGTGCTACTTAATAAGTATGGTCTTGGAAAGAATAAAAAGATACGATATGCTTTAGCCTCTCTACTATTTGTCTATGTTGTTACTTCATTAGATTATTATCTTTCCATAACTAATCAAATAAGTGCTACTTATTCCGGAACAACCTACATTTTCTATCACTTTATAGGATTGTTATTTTACTATTTCATTGCTCTATATACCAACTCTGAAATAGCTCTAAAGAAATGGCTGCCTGCAGTAATTGTATATACTCTACTCAGAATTTTAGTATTTCTCCCTTTTGATCACTTTCAAAATCTACAAGATTTTGTAGCAGCTTTGGAAACATCAAATTATGGCTTACTAGTGTTTGTGGAATATATTTTGGTTAGTTCGATCAATATTGGACTTATGTGTATGGCATATAAGAAACTAAAAAAGGCTCCATTTGTAATTGAGTTAAATGAAAGTCAAATAATTCATTATAAATGGATTAAAATTATCGTGTTCGTAATTGTAGTATTGCAAATAGTAGTTTTTACTTCTACTACTCTAGGAAGTTTCGATATCGCTAATTTTAACTATTATCTACAATTTGAAACATTTATCTATTCGGTATTCTTCTTTATATTCACATTTTCTGTTATCCATTTCCCTGTATTTGCTTATAGTGGAAATTTTGAAGATCTATCTAATACTACTATTGAGAAATATGCTAAATCTTCCTTATATGATTCTTTGGAGCTTTTTGAATTAATAATAGCTACTGTAAACGAGGAAAAACGCTACTTAGACTTTAATTTGAAATTAAATGCGGTAGCTGAAAAATTAGATAAATCCGTTCATCATATATCTCAGGCTATCAACCAGAATGCAAAAATGAGTTTTCCTGATTTCATTAACAGCTTTAGAATTGAAGAAGCTAAAAAGAAACTCATAGAGCCTAATCCGGGAACAATCTTTGCCATTTCCTTAGACGTGGGTTTCAATAGCAAAGCCGCTTTCTATACTGCTTTTAAAAAAAATACTCAAATGACTCCCACCGAGTTCAAAAAAATTCATAAGACTATATCTTAGCATAACTAGTTAATTGTAATTGTTTTAAATAAACAAAAAGTGTCTTCCCTATAAATGAAGATACTTTTTTTTGTCTGAGATTATAGGGAGAATCAATAAAGCAGGCTTTCTAAAATACATTTGTCCCATAATTAATATTCAAACAAAATAACCCAATGAAAACAGTAAAAACAAGTGCCTGGACAATTTCATTTATAGGTCTATTCATAATGACTGCTATAAGTGATGTCTATTCCCAGCAAGGAGAGAAAGATGCAATATTCAATAAATGGTATCTAGATAGCTATGTTGTAGAGGGAAAAAAACATACACCTAGCCATAAGGAAAAAGAGGATTATATTCTTTTTAGAGAAGACATGACTTTTGTGTCAAAAACAGAGGGTAAAGAAGAAGAAGAAGGCACTTATATTCTAAATACCAACGGTGCTTATGTCTTAATGATTGATGAAAATGGCGAAAAGATAAAAGCTTACATCATTTCAATATCAAAGCAATCCTTACACTTAAAATATGATTTTAATGTACTGAAGGATATTGAAGTGCATTACAATACTGAAATTTAACTAGAAACCGATGAAACAAATTATCAGTATTTTATTTGCAATATCTAGTGGCACTTTTTGCTTTTCTCAGACAACTATAGATTTAAAAACAGCTACATTCGTGATTAAGAATCAGAATTTTTATATAGCAAATGTCATTGATGATAGGCAAGAGAACTACCTTGGAGTTATTGAAGGCAATACACTATATTTCGAGAAAGATACTGACACCACCATCAAGAAATTTATGGATATTACTCTGCCTAACACAAATGACAGAATTCCAGTAACCATAAGAATTGATAATCTAAAAATTGAACAGGCACAAACAAGTATCGAAGAGAGAACGGCAAGGGTTTATATTGAGCTCAGTTTCTATGCAGAAAGTGGAGAAGCGCTTTATAAAGTGGTTCATTATGAAGATAAGGTGTATCCATTATCAGACTTTACGGAAATCAACGAAACTCACGAACAGAGAGTCCGCGCGGCATTAGAATATTGCTTGTGGAGTTTCATTAATCATCAAAAAGCGAATAGACCTCATAATCTAATAAAAAACAGAAATACAAATAAGGCTAATTATACTTTAGAAGAATCCAATTTTCAAACCTATGCCCCTTTAGGTAAGTGGTTTAATATGCTGACATTTACAAGAATGACAGATAGATATAACCAGGGTTGGAATGTTGCATATACTGGATTTTTAGATAGTAAAAGCGACCTTATTATTCCTTTTACAGTAGCCTATGGTCAATCTAGAGGTAAATTAGATTTAGTACTAGAGCGGGGATACAGTTCTGTTAATGCGTATGCCTTAGGTCTTGGGTTTAATGGCTTCATCAAAATAACACCTGGTCTCTATGTAGATCTCGGTCTGAATGTACCTATTGGAATGGAAGTGTTAAGAGATTTAGCTGATAAAAGATCAGCTAATTTTTTGATTGGTCTTGGTGCTCATCAGGGAGTTAAAATAATTCCCTGGAAAGATTTTGGAATTGTAATTGGAGCTGGTCTCTTTCAACGATGGCAGACATCTAAAATCGAAAAAAGAAATTTTGGATTTGAGTTGGAATTAGGAATTAACTTTTAGTTGTGTTTAATCTGATAGACTTAAGTAGTAATTCCACTAATGGAATTAGAATATTCAATAAGAGAAAATTAGCATTACAGCACATCAAAAAGACAGGAATGAAACAAAGAATAATAGGAATAGATGTAGCAAGAGCATTGGCAGTTATAGGAATGATAATAGTCAATTTCAAAGTTGTATTTGGAGAAAATGGACAGCCTTGGGTAAGAGCTTTCGTAAGTATTTTTGATGGAAAAGCAGCCGCAACATTTGTGGTTTTAGCAGGTATTGGTCTTGCGTTAATGACAAATTCGGCTATTAAAAGTAACGATCAAGCTAAATTAAAAATTGTTCGAAGTAGAATAGCAAAAAGAGCTGTATTTCTATTTATTCTTGGAATTTCGTATATCACAATTTGGCCAGCCGATATTCTACATTTTTATGGGATTTATATGGCAATCACACTGTTGCTCATAACCCGAAAAGAACATACAATCCTATTTTCAGGTATTTGCATAATTGTAGCGTATCCAATTCTAATGACATTTTTGAATTACGAGACTGGTTGGAATTTTGACACCTTAAATTATCAAGGTTTTTGGACATTTACAGGCTTTATGAGAAATCTCTTTTTTAATGGTTTTCATCCAGTAGTTCCTTGGACGGCTTTTATGCTATTTGGTTATTGGTTCGGAAAACAGGATTTACATAATGATCAATTCGTTAAAAAGACATTTTGGATTAGTACAAGTACTTTTATTTCAATTCAAGTTCTGTCATATATGACCATTCTATTCTTATCCGAAGGAAACCAGGAAGCTACTTTGGAACTGACTGAAATATTTGGAACTAATCCAATGCCACCCCTACCAATTTATATGTTCAATGGTATTGCTATTGCTTTTGCCATAATTTCAGCTTGTATAATCATTGCCAAGAAATTTGAAAACAGTTTCATCATTGATGCTTTAAACAAAACTGGACAGTTAGCATTGACCTTCTATGTAGCACACATCATTATTGGAATGGGAATTATTGAAGCGATAAATCCTTCTAAAATGGGAAAATACACTGTTGAGTTTTCAGTGGTTTATGCATTGACCTTTAGTTTATGTTGTATTTTATTTGCAGTAATATGGAGAAAATATAAAGAGTCTGGACCATTAGAATGGGTTATGAGAAAAATAGTAAATTAAATAACATGTTAACAATAGCAATAAAAATAGCCTCTATGATCTTATTTATCATCAAGACCTCAGCAGATTTTTGAAACTAATTTTAAAAATTATATTGCTGCAAGAATTGGATACAGCGTTTATGATATTTAAACTTATCAAAATGCAAAAAACAAGCAGCACTGAAATGTAAGATTCATAATATGAGCTCTATTTAGCTATAGCAAAACCTTGTTTGAGCCACTTGTTTGGTACTGCTATTAATGTAAGTACACAGATGGGACAGAACCTCACTAATTTTTCTTAAAAAATAAATAATAAAAATTAATTAAAATAATGGCAACATTAGTTATAACTATTGGATATTGAGAAATCAATAAACCATATACTACAAAAAACAGACAACCAACACTGTTAATAATTCTAAGTTTGGTTACGTTTTTCATCATAAATGACACAAGTAAAACTGTCATTGCTAAATAACCAACCCATTCAGTCAATTCAACCCCTAATAATAATGTATTCATTTAAATATTTTTTTAAATCTAATCAAATTTTCACCATTGAATTAAATATTAACACCTACTTCTAAACTCTCTAACAATAGTTCCTAATTCATTAAATAAAATCACTTTAAACAATTTACCACTTGTTTAAAAATAGCCCCATAGGGTTTACAAAGAAATATAATTTAAAAATCACACGCCCCCTTTTTATAGCCAGCTTTGAAGTTGTCGGTCCAAACCGACTAACGTTCTATTGTCTTTTAAATATTTATGTATCTTTCAATACATTAATTTAAAATCCAGAACTTCACTGCGTTTAGCAGGGCGTTTTAGGACATAAAAAAAAGAAAATGGATAAAAAAATAACAAATCTATTAGATGCTGAAAATTCTCATATAAAGAAACTTCAAGAAATTGTTAGAAAAACAATTGAAGATGAAAATTTAATTATTCAAAACCTGCTCAATCCACCTAAAGAAATATTAAGTCAAGGTCAAAAAGTATCTGATAAAGTTGCAAAATTTGGTGGGAGTTGGGCTTTTATTATTTCTTTTTTTATCATTTTGGCAATTTGGATTACATTCAATGTTACTGCTCCAAAAGGAGAAGAGTTTGACCCATATCCATTCATACTTATGAATTTAATATTATCCTGCATTGCTGCCTTGCAAGCACCCGTTATAATGATGAGCCAGAATAGAAAGGAAGAAAATGACAGAAAAAGAAGTGAAAATGACTACTTGATAAACTTAAAGGCCGAATTAGAAATCAGATCTTTAAATCAAAAATTAGATTTGCTATTGAAAGAGCAAATTAAGGTGTTATTTGAAAGTCAAGATAAACAAATGGAAATTTTAAAGAGCATTGAATCTAAATTATGATTGATATTTCAAAACGGTTTAACAAAGTAGCAGAAATAACTTTGATTTTTGGATTGCAGTGCTTTTCTCCAACAGTTTAGGAACTGCATTTGGAGATTTTCTAACAAAGCCAGTAGCAAAAGGAGGATTAGATTTAGGAACATTATTTGCTTCAATTGTATCACTTATTTTAAAGTCAATACTAATTTTTATATCTCATAGAAAAATGAATTAAGTTGAATATAAATAAATACGTCTTACAACCATGTATATGAAATCATAGTGCCCTTTGAGGCGGAACCCTTGACATACTAAACGATAGCAAACATTCATAAAGCCTTATGAATCTTTTCACATCTATCAAAATATTAACTATTTTAATTATGAGAAAAAACGCACTAGCTTTTTTATTATTGACACTCTTTATAAGTTGCAGTTCAGGTAATAACTATGAAATGGCACGTATTGAATATACTTCAATTTCTAAAGGCAATCTTTATGGAGCTGGTAACGAAGGGATTGTCCAACAAAATATGGTTATAACTGACCAAAGCTCTTGGAATAGTTTAACAGTTCAAATGAATTCTGTAAATAATGTTTCTGAAAATTTTTCAGGAATTGATATCGACTTTTCTAAATATAAAATTATTGTCATATTTGACGAAGTAAAACCAAATGGAGGTCATAGTATAGAGGTGAGTATTATGTCTAATTCTGAAAACATAATTGTTAACATAACTAAATTTGCACCAGAAGGAAATGCGACTACGGTGATAACTCAACCTTATAATATTGTGAAAATTCCAACTTCTGAATTATCAATTATATTTGAATAAACACCAACACTAACACCAACACTCACAAGGTTTATAAATGAAGCTAATAAAGGATTTCTGAGGTGTTTTTACTTATTTGATGTTTAACTTTTATAGGTGAGCTGTTATTTTTGGTATAAGACACTTTATTTTATTCTTATAAACTATATTTAGAGTTATATTTTATTATTATGTACAATAAGCTAGTCTACAATAGATTTCTTTTTTTATTTATGCTTCTAATAGGGTGTTCTACCCAATTGGTTTTAGCTCAAAATAAGAGTGAAGGCTATGACACTTTAGTGTCTATATTTATGGAATGGAGAGCTTTTGAAGACCCTCCTTTAAAAAATGGAGCCCCAGATTATACCCAAGAAACTTTTGAAAAAAGAGCCCCAGAATTTAAGCTTCTACAAGAAAAAATACGGGGTTTAGACACGGTTTCTTGGTCTGTTCCGCAAAGGGTAGATTGGCACATTGTACATGCAGAAATGAATGGGTATGAGTTTAACCAAAGGGTATTGCGTCCTTGGGAAAGAGACCCTGCTTTTTATAAGTCTTTATGGACAGAAAGGAGCGATGTTCCTGCACATGAAGGGCCCACACACCACGGTATTACAGAACTTTGGTCCTTTAAATTTCCTTTAGATAAGGAGGACTCAAAAAAATTAATATCAAATTTAAAAGTGATTCCAGCTATTAATGAGCAGGCCAAAATAAATTTATTGGGCAACGCCAAAGATCTTTGGATTACGGGTATTCGTGACATTCAAGATCAGAGCAAAAATCTAGCGACTATAAAAGAGTATTCAGGAGTATCTAAGGATAAAAAATTAGTGTTGGCTATTAACAATGCTATAGTGTCTACCAATGCTTTGGCAAATTGGTTAGAGGTCCAAGCAGAAACTAAAACAGGGCCATCGGGGGTTGGAAAAGAAGCGTATACCTGGTACCAACAAAACGTGCATTTAGTTCCCTTAACTTGGGAAGACGAGGTCATGCTTCTAAAAAGAGAGCTCTCTAGAGCTTGGACTGCTTTAAAATTGGAAGAACACAGAAATAGAAATTTACCCATACTTACTAGCGCCAGCTCTCCTGAAGAGTACAACAGGCGAGCAAAAGAGTCTGTAAAGAACTTGATTGGCTTTTTAGACAACAATGAAATGGTGACTGTTAAGGACTATTTTGAACCCGCTTTAAACGCACATCTTGGCACATTTATACCTCAAGACAAACGCAATTTTTTTTGGATTATAGCTCATTATGACCAACGCCCCCTTTATTCTCATTTTTATCATTGGTTTGAATTGGCTAGAATGGATTTGGAACCTCATAAAAGTGAGATTAGAAAAGGTCCATTATTATACAATATTTTTGACTCAAGAAATGAAGGAATGGCCACCGCTGTTGAAGAAATGTTTATGGGCGCTGGCCTCTACAATGACCAACCTCGTTCCAGAGAAATTGTATATATTATGATTGCCCAACGTGCCGCTAGAGGTTTAGGTTCTCTTTACGCACAAGCCAATGAAATGACAATGGAAGAGGCAGGAAGTATTCATTCTCAGTACACCCCACGTGGTTGGATGAAGACAGAAAAAGAACTATTGCTTTTTGAACAGCAACTTTATTTAAGGCAGCCAGGGTATGGAACTAGCTATATAACAGGTAAATATCTTGTAGAAAATACGCTTGGGGAATACGCAAGAATGAAAGAATCAAATAACGAGCCTTTTGAAATGCGTCAATTTTTTGACCAACTTAATTCTATTGGAAATATCCCTATTTCATTAGGGCGTTGGGAAATGACAGGTATTAAATCCTTTATTAAGGAATAGCGGAGTTCTATCATTCTTTTTAGTGGCTGTGTTATTTTTCACTGTTTGTATTGCTTTTTTTGAACTCAGATTCAAATAATAGCCAATCTTTTTCCATAAATGAGGTTACAATCTTTGAAAAATCTGCTACAAGTAATACTGCTTGCTTAAGTAGTTCTTTGTTTTGAGAGGACAGTATTTTTGTTTGCGCGGCAGCTATGTTTAGGGCCTCCTGAATTTTAGAATGTGGGGACGCTTTAAAGGACTGCCATGCCCCAACTTGTCTTTCTGGCCTTGGTATTTGGCCTTTAGCACGGAGTTCAATTAATTGTTGCTTCATGCCATTTAATAGTACAACAGTAGCGTCTTGGTGGTTTAGCATGTCTTTATTTTTTTGATTGAGGATGTTATCTAGCCAGTTTTGTTTTTGGTCAATATTTTTTAAGTGTTTAACTAATATCACAATTTGGGCATCTATTTCTTTTTGGAAACTATAAAGTGCTAAGTCTACTTTAGAATCAATTTCAAATCTAGGGTCAGGTATTACCCTTACACTTGTAGTATCTTTATAGGTGTCATAATATAAAACAACAGTATAATCTCCCGGTAAAACAGGAATATCTCTTGAAGAATTATTTGTTAATACACCAGATAAAGCGGCTGAAGATTCATTTAATTTCCAAGGAATATAGTTTAGGCCCTTATCTAAATGATCTTTTTGTACAGTGTTTATGAGTCTCTTTTGTGAGTCAAAAATATCAGCCTTTACCTTCTTGTTTTCTTTTGGTTTTTCTGATAAATAAAATGGAATTTTAGTTTCTTGAAATACTTTGTTTTCTCCTTCAAAAGTAGTGTGAAACCCACTCCATATATTTCCAGGGGGATTAATAAAGAGCCCTTTTACCTGCACAGATTTGTTTATGGGGAGCGCTGTAATTCCTGTTTTTAACCTATTGGCAGCAATTTCTCTCAATGAGAGTAAATCATCTAACACCCAAATGGCCCCTCCAAAAGTTCCTATAATTAAGGCAGACTCCGGTTCTTGAATTTTTAAATCCATGGTAGAAACTGAGGGGAAACCATTTTTAAATGGTTCCCATGACTGTCCTTCGTCTATACTGACCCACAAACCATTTTCCGTTCCTAGAAAAACAAGGTTGGGTGTAACTGGATCTTGAATTACTGAAAGGGCGTAACCTTTCACTTTTTTTTCATTGACCAGGTTCTTCCATGTTTTCCCGTAGTCTGTAGTTTTAAAAAGATAAGGCGCATAATCTCCCTTTCTGTAATTATTGACCACCACCCAGGCAGTACCCTTGTTAAAACGAGACGCTTCAATTTGGGCAATCCATGCCTCATTTGGTATTTCTTTAATTTTAGAGGTCAGGTTTTCCCAAGTTTTTCCAGCATTTGTTGTAAGCTGGACCTGGCCATCATCTGTACCCGCCCAAATAATGTTTTTGTCTAAGGCACTAGGGGCAATTGTCAAAATAGAATTATAGCGTTCAGCTCCAGAAACATCTAGGGTAAGCCCACCGTAATCTTCCTGTTGGTGTAAGGGATTATCAGTGGTTAGATCTGGTGAAATTATTTCCCATGAAGCCCCTTTATTATGCGTAATATGCACAAATTGAGAACCGTAATAGGCAGCATTGACATTGAATGGATTTCTGGCAAAGCCTGCATTCCAATTAAAGCGCAGACTAGTTTTTGTGTCTGGTGAAGGAGGTTGAATACTCACATAATAACCAGTTAATTTGTCATATCTATATAAGTTTCCATTTTGTGAAGAGCCGTAACCAAACCTAGAATTATCTAAATCTGGTGAAATGTCAAAACCGTCACCACCCACCAAATACTGCCAGTATAAAGTGCGAATGCCACCACTTTTCCATGTATAAGCAGGACCAGACCAATTGCCGTTATCTTGCATTCCTGCGTAAACATGATAAGGCACGTCATGATCTACCCCAACATGATACAGCTGCGCCACAGGTATTGTCTCTGGAAAATACCAGCTTTTACCGTGGTCATAGGTAATTCCTAGCCCACCATCGCCACCAATAATAAAATGCTTGGCGTCATTTGGATTTACCCAAAAAGAATGAAAATCTGCATGAATCCCTTTTGTTTCATCGGCTGGGATCATTGGAATGCTGTCAAAAGTGTTACCGCCGTCATAGCTTACAGACAAAGGCTGGTAAATATTATATAACCTGTCTGGATCCTGACTGTCTACTGCTAAATCTTGAAAATAAAACGGCCTATTGTTTGTAAATTTTGGATTGTCATTTATCATGCTCCAACTAGCCCCTCCATTATCACTTCTGTAAAGGGCATTTTTTTTGGCTTCTATTTTTGCATACATTCTACTGGGTTTGGATGGGGCAATTGCAAAACCAATTCTACCTAAATCACCAGAGGGCAAGCCTTCTTTTTCGCCTTGCTTTTGCCAATTTTCTCCAGCGTCTAGTGATAGGTAAAGTCCAGAACCTTCACCACCAGATGTAAAGTAATACGGGCTTCTTTTATGTTGGTAAAGCGCGGCAAATATTTTTTTGTTGTCAGTAGGGTCCATCACCATATCTGAAACTCCTGACTGCTTGTTTGAAAATAAAATTCTTTCCCAATTCACACCTCCGTCTTTGGTTTTATAAAGGCCTCTGTGTTCGTTTGCCGTAAATGGGTCCCCCATGGCCCCTACATAAATAATATTAGGATCTAGGGGGTCTATGATAATTCTATGAATGGTTTTTGTTTTTTCTAGGCCCATTTGTTGCCAAGTTTCACCCCCGTCTATACTTTTAAAAATACCCATACCTAAATTCATAGAATTTCTAGGGTTTCCCTCTCCTGTACCTACCCATATTACATTAGGATTGCTTTGCTGAATAGCCAAAGCACCAATGTTTTGAGTGGGTTGCTGGTCAAAGATTGGTTTCCAAGCGCTGCCTCCATTTTCTGATTTCCATACGCCACCAGACGCAGCTCCAACATACATGATCTTTGGATTATTTGTCACCACATCTATAGCAGTAATGCGGCCACTCATATTAGCAGGCCCCACATTGCGGATGTTTAAATTTTTTAAAGCTTCAAAATCTATATTTTGAGCACTAATAGAACAGTTTATGCTGAAAACAACTAA
>Ga0222661_1000073_pt1 | contig 54701 bp, 54 predicted proteins | sample AntAcemetagen551_FD_179851 | JGI IMG/M metagenome (GOLD analysis project Ga0222661, IMG submission 179851) | Saline water microbial communities from Ace Lake, Antarctica - #551 | ecosystem: Environmental > Aquatic > Non-marine Saline and Alkaline > Saline | place: Antarctica: Ace Lake...
CAGTGTGGGGATGGTTATTCATCTATGAAATCCCCAATGGAGACACTCCGGGCGGTCCTCAATGATGCTGCCGCGACGATTGGTGCGCACATCCAGAGACCCCCTGGTCCAGCTGGTTCCGTCACCCCGCGACCCGCATCCTCTCCGAGCAGCAGCACACATCTTACACAGGTATTCCCAGATACAACAATACACGTACCCACGATTGAACACGGCTGGATGTCGCTGGATACCCACGCCGCGCTGGTGGGTACGATCCGGGCCATCCGACCCAGAATCATCTGCGAGCTTGGTTCGTGGTATGGTCTCAGCACACGCACGATGCTGGGTGAATCACGCGATACGACCATCTACGCGTTTGACAAGTTCAAGGCCGCCCCGATGATTGATTACAAGAAGAACCGCATCGGTGTGGAAGATAACTTCTTTTTCAATCATCCCCGGTTTGAGACGTTTGCCGCGAACGTATCTACTGCGCTCACGGGCCTCGGTTTACCGGCGGCAATGGCATCTGCTGCTGGTAGCATGGCGACCTCCTCCAACAAGGTCGTTATGGTAAGAGGAGACGCATCTAAAATCATACAGGTCTCACGCAAACATCGTTTTGTACCCGAGATGGTATTCATTGATTACGAGAAGAACACGGAGCGCCTAACGAGGCTCATCACGAGTTTGAGAAAGGCGTTTCCAAGAGCATTCATCGTCGGGGACGACCACGTGTTTGAGAGCGTCAAGCGGGCAATACGGACATTACCCAAGGATAAGACAATCGTCCTCGGTGAATCGTATGTTATCCTCCCGGGTGACGCGACACCAGCCATACGGGAAGAACTGGAGGCATCCATCGCAACCGCGCGCGAAGAGTTTGGCGACTCGGAGCAACAGGCAGTTGTAAAGGGTCATATTGGCACCGGTCGTGTGGAAGACGTACTCCGAACGTACTCACCCGGAGAATCTGTAACAACCACGCTTCCACACACGCAAGCACAGATGTCTCTCCACGAATCTCTTCGGTACGCCAAGAACAAGTACCCAAGAGAAATCAACGAAGATATCATCCAGAAAATCCTGGACGATTCTAAATCGTGGAATTCCGGGTGCGTCAACTTCTGTGCGCTCACACCGTGGGATTATATCGCGCACAAACTCTCCTTTTTCAAGGGCGAAGACTGTTGAAGGTTCGTTTGATTTGGCTCGATAAACCGAAAATATGAATGGTTGTATAGAATATTACGATGGCCGCCGCAGTTCATTGGAAACCAATGGGTGAAGCGCCCAAGAAATCGTGGAATCCCTTCGCACCTGCGCCTGTTGAGCGCAACGAGTTCGTCGTGTGCGTGCCGCCGTGCACCGGAAAGGTAGAGCTCTCCAAGAAGCTCGTGTCCAACAAGGACGTCATCATTATCGAGCTTGACTCGTTCATCCGTGATGTCAACGACAAGGAACTCCTTGACCGACTCGCCGCGGCTGAGAAGGACGAGAATAACGGGCTGGCACACATCCTGTACAGCATGGCCGCATCCAAGGCCCTTGGGTTTGTTCGCCGTGAGCTTGCGAAGGATAAGAAGATGCAGACGATCTACCTCACATCGGACTATGAGTGGTCGCAGCGGTCATTCCCCGCCCACCGACTTTTTGTTGCAATCCCCTCGCGCACGCTCCACACCACGCTCGTTGCCTCATCCCCGAAGGAGCAGCACGACAAGCTAGACACGCAGCGCGTGGAGTTCATTAGCCGCCTTCCGTACGAGGCCGCCAAGACGTTCAACTCGTTTGCCGAGTTGGAAGATATGCTCCGCAGCCTGTTCGACGTACAGCACCGCGTTTGAGTTTGGTGCGTTGTAATGGCCCTGTTTTTTATAGATTTCTGCGAGAAACTCTAAAAAATACCGCGAATGGTATAGTACATATGGAAGCCCTTGGAACATCTGCTGCTGTTAGTGCCGGAGCATCGCTCTTACCACTTGCGTATTACATCGGGTCTGGTTGCTTCGGACGTATGCGTGATGCCACCCGTATCCGGAAGAATGTTGTCTGCCTGCCGTCGCGCTCGGGTAAGTCAACCCTTTCCAAGTCTCTCGTATCAAACAAGAACATCCTCCTGATTGACCTCGACGAGTTCATCAAGACGGTCAACGACAAGGACCTCCTCGAAAAGATCCAGAAGGCAAATGACGACCAGGACACCGGACTCTACCACATCCTGTACAGCATGGCCGCCGACAAGGCCCTCGCGTTTGTTCGTGAGGAGAGCAAGAAGGAGCCGTCACTCCGCATTATCATCCTGACATCTGACTTTGCGTGGTCCCACAAGAAGTTCAAGAATGACGCACTCTACGTCGCGATCCCCTCACACAACCTCCACAAGCAGGTTCTTGAGTCAACACCCAAGGACCAGCGCGAGCAGGTCGAGAAGGACCGCGTGGAGTTCATCAACCGCCTTCCGTTTGAGTCGGTCAAGACGTACAACTCGTTCGCCGAGCTCGAGACGATGGTGCGCTCTCGCTTTGACATCCAGCACCGCATCTGAGTGCTCGTTTGTTTTATTCTATTTTATATCTACCGGGTAGGATTCCTAATCCTTGTAATAGATATACAGTTTTAAGATGGCCGCGAACAGACGGCTAGTATCCCGAAGAGATACAAACGAGTCGCCCCTGGGGTCGCATGGGAATAGTTTTCGTCTGATTTCAACGGAGAATATAGGCCCGGACACGATTGACAACATACGAGACTTTGAGAGTTTCAAGCGATTGCGCCGTGTTTATCAGAACCTGCGCGAACTCCCTGAAACTCTCTTCGCTGACTGGATTACGTGTTGCACCGACCATGTTTCTAATGACGTAGACGGGAAGAACACCAACGAGGAGAACCAGCAGAATGTTCGCATCGGTACCCTCTTTGACCATTTTAGAGAAAAGTACTGTTTGGCTATAGATAATGAAACGGATGATGGGGTACGACGCAAGGTTATAGACGATGCGCTATTGGAACTGCTCCGTAGCCTCCTTGGAAAACCCTGTCGGCTTGCCGACGAAATTCTTGCGCTTACCGGCTTTCCGTCTGATGAACAGTCTTAATCCTAAAAGGGCAGGTATGATATGATGCTCCCGCCCGCGATGACGAGAGAGGATAACATCAAGATTGATATGTTCAGTGAAGCATGTAGATCTGGAGACTTTGAAAAAGTGATTCAGATATATTCCACGATGAGCAGAAATATACAAAGGAAGTATGCTCTGAACGGGTTTCCGTTTGAGATCGCGTGTCACAGTGGAAATCTTCGCATCGTATCGTGGCTTCATAACCATCATATGTCCGCAAGAGCACCGTGTTATGACGAGGCATTTTATCTCGCGTGCTCCGGTGGTCACCTGGCGGTCGTAAAATGGCTCTATTCACTTGGGCACATCGATATCTACCATGAGAGATGTCGCGCGTTTCACAGAGCAAGAATCAATCGGCACACGGATGTTCTTAGATTTTTTGTTTCATTAGACAAAAGATTTAAGGCCATGTGCTCTGTCACAAGATAGTCCCGTGCAACGATGATACCATACCCAGTGGTATGCGCATCGTAACTACATCACCCGATTGACTGTGTTTGTGGAATCCCAACTCGGTATACCACCCTACAAGCGCGCCTTCGCATCTTAGAAACAGCAGAGTCTCGTGTGCCAACCCAATAGCAAACGAGACCAATTCGCGCACCACCTGGGTACCATACCCCTCTCCTCTGTATTCGGGGCGCGTGTACACGTTTGAAAGCCACGTGTGTGCATATGGGATCGCCGGGTCTCGCTGTATGATGAGCGCGGCAACCGACATAATAAGAGAGCCCTCTCTTGCCACAAACACCGTCATCCGGGAATCACGGATTCGCTGATGTATATCTTCCCGAACCTTTTGAATCGTGTCGTATCCGTACGTCGTGTATTCACTCTTCCACTCTTGGTACCACCACTCTGTGATAATATCAAGGTCTGCTGGGTCTATCGTGCGCGTAATCAACATTCCAACTTCAAGCTCGGGGAGTACTTATCTCTCCATAGGGACTCTGTTTAAGACCACCCGCCCCTACTCGGAGCGTGTAGTATACCCCGTTCTCGGTGTTCTTTGTGATACCACCACACACACCACCTGTGCTTACGATGCGGGTACACTCGCGGTACGCATCCTGTCGGTTGGTATACTGGGTGTCGTGCGTCTTTCCGGTCTGGGGGTCGGTCGGGTACGCAGCAAGGTATGCGTTCGGGGAATCCGGAGCGTACCCGATGGTATATGGCTGCACCCGGTGCGTTGTTCCGTCACCATTCTTGATAAGGAGGTCCCTTGCGTCAGAAAGCATATAGTATCCCTGGTTGTATGCTGGGAAGGTTCCCGAGTCTGCAACCGGGTTGGTGGCGACAGACAGGGCAGCGGATGTACCGTCGGTTCGCTGGAGACGGACCGCCCCGTCTGTGGGGCTTGCGTTGGTGACACGAAGTTCCCGTTCAACCCAGACGGGCATATTTACACGAACCCCGTTAGCGTCAGATACGAACAGTGTTTTATCGCGCAAGAGTTTGAGCTTTGCCTGTTCTTCTGGTGTGAACAACTGTGGTAACTGGGGTGTATCGGCCGAGAACCCCTCGATGTCCTTCTCGATCCACGCAATCTCACCCGGGAATAAAAAGGCAACCACGATGGTAACCAGGGATGCCACCACAGCAACAAACACAACAGACCCAATGAGTTCTTTCGTCTTCATCTACTACATAGACGGTACAACGTACGTCCCGTTTGTCTGGGTTCTCTGGAGACCAAGGATGGGAACATACCCCCCATCCTTTGCAACCGGATTCCAGTCCGTGACCGACGCAGACAGAGCCCCGTTGGTATCTGGTGCGAGAGACCACGTCGTCGCGACGGACTGGCTTCCCTGGGGGAGCGACATCAGGGGTTTAGTAATCTCTGCCTGGTTCAGGAGGATACCACCCGCCTTACCTGCGAACGTCGTGCTGTCATCGGTGTTTGTGACCGTGATACCCCCGTTTTCTACTCGCAGCCCCCCTGGCGTGGTAAGCCTGAGTATCATCTGGTCACCTGTCCCCTCAAACTCCATGTACGACAATAACGACTTTGCCTTTTCCATTGGGGTCTGTGTCTGGAATCCTTCCGCGACCGAAGGGGTTAGCGAGTTTACCGTTATCGCGATCACCGCCGCTATCGCTGCTAAGAGTATCAAGAGCTGCGTGTTCATCTAAAAGATGGGTGGATAACTGTAGCGTGTCTGAGTACTGGGAAAGATGCGGAGGAACCAGTTCCACCGACCGTAGTAATCCTTGTACTGCTGGGTGTTGGAAAACTCTGGGGGGTGGAATCCTTTCGGATAATGACGAAGAAGAAGGGAGTTGCCGGCGGCGTAGTCCACGCCCCAGCAGGGACTGGATATCGCGTCTGGTCCGTTTGTGATGCGAAGGCCGTTGCGGTTGAGTTTCATATTGTGGACACCGACCATCTTCTTGACCGTGAGCCCGTTCTTGAGACCCGAAACCACGAACGCCGGCATCACCACGCGCTTTGTGTAATCTGAATCGTCACGGTCCACGTTTGAGCCGTCAACGGACAGGTGATTCAGGATGTCGGGTACCCCGGGGATGGACGCGAAGGGCTCTTTTGTCGTGACCAGTCCGGTTGCGTGTATCGTAGAGCGCGTGATAACGGACGCGATAACCGCGGTTGTGACCAGGATCAGGAGGTGTACTGGTTTCATCTGTTTAGTTAATAGAGAGTAATGGCAGCAGCATCTAGGTCATCTAGAGCATCTAGGTCAACTAAGAGAGGAAGAGAAGGCCCGGAATCAGGTTTGGAATCAGGTTCGGAATCAGGTTCGGAATCAGGTTCGGAATCAGACCATGGGGCTGCCGCATCTGCTTCGTCGGCCGCACCCGCGGCAGTTGTGGGTAGGTCACCAGGAGAACCCTTAAAAGAACTTTCAAAATTTTTAGAAGAAGTTGACGACGAAACACGTACAAAGAGTTTCATTATCCTCGGAGTATCTGTGGTGGTCACACAAGGGATGCGCCAGGCTCTTGCATTAATATATGGGATGGTTTCTATACCTGGTGTACTAGAGGCAGTACATACCGCAATACAATCAACGTTTACATGGATGACGAGTGTCCCTACCATATTTACTCCCGAGTTTGTCGTATTATCGTACATGTCGTCTTTGCTTGGAGGGGTATTTATTAAAAGTGTACTCGTACCAATTGTTGAATATATGACGAAAGACCCTGCCATACGGGCAACTCGGAAAGAGATGTTAACAAATATTGCTGGTATTGTCGGAACAGTTAGTAGAACGGTTAACACTACGGTTGCTGCGCAATATGAGAAACTGAAGGCATCAGAGGTTATGGCTTATCTTAAATTAAAGTTCCAAGGTGCCTTAGAATCCCTCCCAACTTTAGAAGCCCTACACACTAAAATAACATCACTAAGTTTACCAACTATACCACGTATGGCGGGCGCTGACATTCGGCAAATGATAATAGACCTTCGGCAGGCAATCTACCTATGGGTTCTTGTGCAACCAATAACCATACAACTAAGAAAGAAGGCTGCTACTGGCGACACTCTTGCACAAGACCATCTCAATGAGATACACGCACTTCAGGGGTGTATTGTTACGTTAATAAGTCGGCTTGAATCAATGGGGGTTCCTACCGGGGAGATTGAGACGTATATCGAGATGGGCCTTCCTGGAATAATTGGTAAGTTTGCTGATGCATGGGCTGTTACAAGTGGTATTGCAAGTGATTCAGCATCGGCTACCGCAACTGGAGTCGTAGAAGCAGGTAGAAGTTTTCTTAGTATTGGGTCCCGTTTGTTATACGGAGACATTTTAACGCGCCCACAGACTCGATCCGTGGTAGCCGAAATGGATATGCGCGATATTGTACAGCTCAATCGTGTTAAAAAAATAACCAGATATTTCATAAAAAGAGGTGTAACACCCCCTCCACTACCTGCCTTTGTGGAGGCAGGGCCGGGTGCAGTTGTAACCGTTACTAGAACTAAAAGTGTTGGTGGATTCCGGGAGTTATTGGAAGATATAAACGATTTCGGTGGTAAGGATGATGAAATGGATGGGTTTATTGATGAGATTATCGTGAAATATCCATGGGCAGAAGATTTGAAAGAAGATATCCGGGAGCAAATACTACAGCATCTTGAGAAAGAAACATCCACAAAACGCTCTGCTCGCGCAGCCCCAGGAGCAGAGGGAAGACATACCGCAAGAAAACACAAGACAATAAAACACAAGAAGAACTCCAAATCAACCCGTCGCCGCAGGAGGAAGCCGGTCACCCACCGCAGAGGCAAACGCGGTAACCGCAGGCGCCGCACGAATCGCCGTCCGGCGAAACGTTCTAAGAAATAGACCATCTAGGCTCTTTACGCGGCTCAGCGCCACATACGCCTGTCCATCCGCGAACACCCTCTCTCCGAGGTCAATCTCCGCACAATCCAGGGTCTGACCCTGGGATTTGTGGATCGTAACCGCCCACGCCGGCACGAGCGGCAGCTGCTGTCGCCCGATGCGCGAGTGAGCCGTTTCAAACACGCGTGGTTTCACCGTGATGCGCTTCCCGTTGCGGAGCCTGACGACCGCGCTGTCTTTCGTGATTTCCTCAATCACACCACGTGTTCCGTTCACAATACCCTTTGCCAGGTCTAGGTTCGCGGTAATCATCACCTGCGCACCCAGCCGGAGCCGGAGCTCTGGATCATACTGACCCGTCTTGTCTGCCTCTTCCACCGCGGTTTTTTCAGTAATCCTGCTGGGGTTTACAAACGGGTCGTCGTCTTCATCTGGGTCTAGATAATCCCGCGGCTCACCGCTGATTTCCTCCCACAACGCAATCGTTTCAGGCCCCCCGCATTCATCTTCGACGCGGTTATTATTGCGAACGACCATCACTCTCTTCCGCATCGTGGTCGGATGGTATTCCATCTCAGACCCGGGGTCTAGTTTTGCCATCTCGCGGCGGTTCACGTCTTCTACCTGGCGGCGGGTTGGGAGCAGCCACGTCGGTTTTACGACCATCTCCCTCGGATTCTCACCCAGCCGAACCAGGTTCGCGATAAGGCGCTTCCGGAGCATCGCCGCGTCATCATCGGTAATACTCCCATACCGCGCGCGGTCTAGCATCGCAAGATAGGACACGTCGTCTGCTTGGCGGAAGTTCTTCCGGAGAACAACCACCTGCTTCTTGCTCCTGATAACACGGCTGAACGGTGGGAGGTACCCTCGGGAGCGTTCGGCGGGTGTCGTCTCAAAGAGAAACGTCTTTTCAGACCCCCTCGGAACAACCGGTGGCAGCTGGAAGAAATCTCCGACAAACACCACCTGAAGACCCCCAAATGGCTGCGTCTGGCGTTCCTTGTATCCCCTCTGTGAACCCCGAACGTGCCTCGCGATTACGTCAAGGTCTGTAGAGAGTCTCGGTGACATCATCGATACCTCGTCTACGATGAGAACGTCAGTCTCACGCCAGCGGTCCCGAATGTCTCGTTTACGAAGGACCCTCTTCGCCTTGTCTTCAGCGGAGATTTCGTCGCGTGCCAGGATGCCCCCCCACGAATGGAGCGTGCGCGCGCCGATGTCTGTCATCAGCGCCGCGGCGGCGCCCGTAAGAGCCACAACCGCTGGTTGGCGGCCGTTTTGAAGAAGGCGCTGTACAATCCGATGGATAAGATACGTCTTGCCGGTACCCCCCGGTCCGGTAATCAGAACGTGGATTCCTGAAAGAACCATTCCGAGGGCACGGGCCTGGTCTGGCGACAGGTCATCATCTGCTGACATGGGTTGTGGTGTATGTGTCCTGCTCAAAATCGTAGATATAGATGTTCAATTGAACATCCGTGAGAAGACGAGGAAATCAAGGAATAAAACGAACCCAGAGAAGTATGTCAGATTCCTCTGGTAAATCCACTCCGAACAGACCGATTTTGGCGATACGGATTCCTGATTCACCGCTCGCCGAATCAAGCGATCCAAGGAAGTTAGGGTATTTCTCTATTGAACCCGAAGACTCTGACTTTAACGTCTCTATGTATCAGAGATGGTGGTGTGGGTTTCATTTGCCCATCGTTGAAACCACGTGTCTCGTTCCGGTCGTTATCGCGATAGTTATCGGGATCGGGGTGTGCTATGGGTTCCACAATTGAGGGCACGCCTACGCAGGACGGCTGAAGAGATACACCACAATGGCAGCAGCAATGGCAAGAACCCCAAGCAGCACGATTCGCGAAGCACTGGATATGCACATTATGAATCCTTCTGTCTCCGTACCAGTTCCGATTCATATGTCCCCCCACGAACAGTGGATGGTGCAGCAGATGGCCAACATCGCCCCCCCCCCGGAATCTATGTATCTTTCTTGGTCAGACGTATCCTTCCTACAGCACCTTAAAACCTCAGGAATCACACACAATCATCGCGATGTCTTTCAGTATCTGTTTACACGGTGGGAGAGTATTGTTGATGTCCTGATTACCAGAGGTACCATTGCCGTAGAGAGATACCGAGACCTGATTGCTACCCTGCGCTTTGAAGCGTCACATACCGTGGTTGCGATTTCAAGGGCGGATATCCAGACATCAACCCAAGCAGCTATGTCCGAAACCCTGGCAGAGCGGCTGGCAACGAATCTCCGCGAGACAAAGACCACTCTCTTCAAGAAGGAACAGACCGAGCAGACCCTTCGTGCTCTCCAGGAGACCCGCTGTATCAGCAAGACACCACTGTTCCTTTCTTGGGACCAGGAGGATGTTCACGCAGAGGGACACACTCTCCTGGAGCTGTGGCCTGATTTGTTTACGGAGGAAACGCACGCGTACTCACTGGATGACCGCAAGGCATTTATTGGACGAGCCTCCCGCGCCGGCACGCGGTGGAACCAGAGCGACCTGGAAGCATTGACGCGTCATGCCGCGCTCGCAATCCCGTCTATGTGGACATCTGGCGATATTACATCCCGCCACATCGTAAACCGCCCCGGGTGGACGCCTTCTTCGGTTGGGGTCACTCGGTATCGGGTTGGTCTGCTTCTTGCGGCATTGGACTCCATTGCTACGAGAATCTTTGACAACATCAACGAATATTCTGCGTGGACCTCGTCTGTGTATGGCCAGGTCATTCATTCTGCTTGGGTACCCCCAGCACCACCAGTGGCAGACCACCATCGCATCAACCGGGATGTTATCAATGCCGAACCGATTGAGATCTCCAGCCCGGTCGACCCGGAAGATGTTGACCCGGTGACCCTTGAGCCCTTCAAGCCTGGTGATACCGTGTATAAGATGCGGTGCTGTGGGAACAAACTGCTAGAGTATTCCGTAGAAGGCATCCTGAGGTCGGAAAGGACACCGCGCTGTCCTATGTGCCGTTCAAACCTTCTCGTGTGAGTATCTGACAGCACACCCATCCCGAATTGACGGCCCTTGTTTTTCATCTGGAAGGGATTAGACAACCATCACCCCGATACATACAATGTGGTCTACCCAGCCCACTCACAAAGACATGGATACCACCTTTGCGGGTCTGATGCAGTATGCTCCCCGAACGCGCGCCTGGCTCTCACAGAATCACGGCGGCCCCGCGGAGTTGAGCTGTCGCTCGCTGCTTCTCTATGGTGGACACAATCCAGTTGGGGTTATCTCCCCCATGGTTACTCCGGTTCACCCCGAAGAGGGAATCCCACAAGAGGCATTCGCGATGATCTCTTGTGAAGTCGAAGATGTAGGGATCTTCCGCGAATATGTGACGGCAGGTGTGCTTCCGGCCGTGATCCAACTGTTGATCCGCACACGGGATGAAGCACGGATGAGCGAGGACCCAGACCATATGACTCGCGCAGAGAAGGCGGTTCTCGCGGTACGGAATCTCCGTAGGCTATTTATGGCATCAAACACTCCGATTGCAGAAGCAACCGAAGCCCTGCGCACGGAAGCACCACAGGCGTTTGCCTACGCAATCTCCGTCGTCCGGCAGGCCGTTAAGCACAATGCTCGCCGTGAGCTGATGGGGCTGTACACGCACGGTGACCTTGCCGGGATGTACACCTTTGGCGTGGAGGTCATCGGCTACCCCGTTGCGAATCCCGAGATGGTAACCTGTACGGATTCCCCGGTGGGAATGGTCCCAGACCATGACCCGGATGTTGCTCACTCAATCCTGCGGTGGGTTGCGTTCGTGTGCGAGGAAGTGAGGGCGACCACCTCAGTCTAGCCCCTATGTGTGCACCACCAACACGACACGCACGTATTTTCACCCTGTGCTCTGGCAGATGGGGCAACCAAGAACAAGGCGCGCCCGAACGGACCAAGGTAGAAGCCAGCGCAAACACGCAACCACCCGTCGGAAGCGAGAATCCTCCCGCCCAGACAAAGAGGGGCGAATCCTCCTGACACACCAGCTCTTCCCCCGAAGCCGGATACCTGAGCCAGCCAGCCGCGTGGTTGTTGCAGACCATATGTGGTTGACCGACGAAAAGCCGTTCAACAAACTCACCCTCGCGCACAGGTTTCTCTCTGCGAATATGTATGCTTCCGAACACGGCTATCGCCGTTGCTGGATAGGAGACTTCCCTCGTGGACCATTCAGCACCGCGTGTCGTCATCTGAAGAAACATGGATGTCGGAGTATCCGGATGTTTGACCCGATTGATCTGCCCCTGTGTCAAAGCATCAAGCGCATCTGTAAGAAACAGGGACTCCGTCTTATCTTGGAAGATACTCCGGCGTTTGCCGAGACCCACGATGACCTTGACAGTTTCTTAAAAGAACACCCACCGACGACACGCAAGACACCAGATGGGTCACGGTCCGTGAAAGGATACAACCACGACGCGTTCTACAAGTGGAACCGTGTTCGGTTGGAACTACTAATGAATAAGGATAAGAAGACACCACTGGGTGGAAAGTGGACCTATGATACCGAGAACAGGAAGCCCTTCCCAGGGTCTCTAAAGGACAACCCTACAACACTCGTATCACTGGCTGGGTCTCGGAAACCAGCTCCATCCCGAATGAAGGAAGTAACCCGTGTCTTGCTGTTCATAAAATCAAGGTATCATTCCAATCCTGGCGTGTTGGATTACGACGACCCAGCAGGAACGCACGCACGAGTCAGTCAGTATCCGCTCACCCGGAAAGAAGCACAGCAGAGACTCCGCTCGTTTTTCAAAGAGATGCTCCCCGAGTTTGGCCCCTACGAAGACGCATTCCGCCACGAGGCGGTCCCGTATGGGTATCATTCGGTGCTGTCATCGTCCCTCAACAACGGCCTGCTCACACCCGATGACGTCATCGGGGCGGTTCGGGAAGTTTCCGGGAAACGCGCGCAAAAACACCTGGCGAGCCTTGAGGGGTTTGTTCGCCAGGTTATCGGTTGGCGGTCATACACGCGGATGGTATACCGCGAGGAGAGAGACACAATGCTGGGTAGCAACTACCTCGGCCATCGGAAGCGCCTGGGGAAGGGATGGTTCCGAGGCGAGACACCCCCGTCCACCGGGATAGGCTGGCTGGATACGATGTTCCGGGATGCGACCAAGAGGGCCTATGCTCACCACATCGTGCGCCTTATGGTGTTCTCCCAGTGGTTCCTCCTGATGCGGATTCGTCCACTGGATGTGATGGACTGGTTCTGGTCTGTAGTGAGCATTGATGCGTACGAATGGGTTATGGTTCCAAACGTAATGGGAATGGGTCAGTTCGCAGACGGTGGGATGATGATGCGAAGGCCGTATGTGAGTGCCTCAGCGTACCTGAAGCGGATGTCTGGGAATACACTCCCAAAATCTGGGTCATCTGCCGATGACGAGAAGGATGATGCGGGTGTGCCATGGGATGATGTGTGGGATGCGTTATACTACTCGTTCCTTATGGACCACGAACCTCGTCTTGGAAAAATATACGCGTACTCGCGGAGTTATGCGTATCTTAAGAAGGCAACCAGTAAGAAACGGTCGGCGTGGAAATCCATCGCGAAGAAGGTGAGAATCTAAAACCGCGGCACCCACGTGCCCCTGAATTGAGGACCCAGCCCCGAACCAGACGTGGGAAGACACTCGGCAGCATACAATGCCAAACTACACACCCGCAGCCCTTATCAAGCGCTACAACGGAAAGCCAGATGTTCACTCCAGGGCGATTCGGATGATCTGTGATGTTGCTATGGGCGGCGTTGGCCCACAAATCGCGGTATCATCGCGCAGAAACCGTGATATCCTCCGTGTGCTGATGGGCATCACCGGATGGAATATGGTCCTGGTGGGAAACGTGACCATTCCGTCATCGCCACAAGAAGCAGAATCTGACGCCCAGACGTGGGCATCCGTGATTGATATCGCAGCAGAAGTCGAACTGGAGGACGATGCTCCACAGGTGAAATACGTGATTGCGTGTTCAGAAGGCATCCTTGTCCGATTCAAGCCAGCCCAAAAGTGGGGCGGAGTTGTTACGTCTAAAAAGACATATACTCGTCTACAGAAAGCAGTTCACAAGACCGCGCAAAAGTTCTCCGAATATGAATCTTGGGGGCGTACTCCCCTGCGACCAGTGGTCGCGGAAGAGTAATCAAAATATCAGAAAATACATTCCTACTAAAAACACCAATCGTACCATTTTCACGCGCATTTATCACACGGTCCCCGGTTTTTGTTGGTACACCGTATCATCTCCGCATATGACCGAAACGGTACACGATTACACGGGCACGACCGACTGGCTTTGTCATAGTTTCCCGTCCGGTTGCTCGTATCGCCGTCTACCAGCTCGGCGGGACACAAGCGAGTCTCTCGGATAGAATCCAGCTGGGAAAAATAGGTATTCTTGCGCACGTAAGAACCCGGGCGTCGATCAAGGCACTGTCCTTCGCGATATACGGTTGCCATCTACTCTATATCCGTTTGTATTTATCCAATACCATATTATCCATCATAAACTGCGTTTGATTGAACGATACACCACTATATAATACACTAGAGATGCTTACAATTTCATATGTAAACATGTGGAAATCACCACCCGAAGAATATTGGTTTACAAAATATTTTAAACAGATATTTGATAAAGACACTCGTATTGTTAAACCAACGGAATATCCTGATATATTAATATGTTCGTGTATGGGACCAATCCAAACCCCACAGTCACTCCGAGCAAAACTAAAAATATTCTTCTATGGTGAAAACTTGGACATATACCCCCCATATAATAATGATAAACTCATCCAAACCATATTTGATATGAGTATTGGATTCAAAAATACAGATATTTCAAAGAATCAAATTCGTTTTCCACTATGGATGCTATATTATCCATATTATTCGTATGATACAAATGATAATATCCTAACACATATTGAAAAAAGACGCGAACTCTCTATTTCATCTGTAACAAAACAGGATGCATCTCTTGTTGCAAGACACGATTTTGGAGGTCAACGAACTATATTATACAACGAACTATCAAAACATATAAAAGTATGGTGTCCAAGTCAATTATTTAACAATACACCACGTATCAGTGATGGAAATGAGGCAAAACATTTGTATATACGAGATACTTTATATAATATATGTCCCGAAAACTCCAAATTTGAGGGGTACCATACCGAAAAGATTTTCCAGGCACTTGAGGCTGGGTGTATCCCAATTTACTGGGCGGGTTCAATTCCGGAGCCTGAAATTTTAAATACAAACTGTTATTGTTTTGCGGATATTAATCATCTAGATATTCTCAAAAAACAAATACAGAATATTGTGAAACATCCCGATACATATCAGGGAGCAAGCATATATACCAAAGGGGCACACAAACATATACAACAAATGTATACCACATTAACAAATCATATACGTAATAAGTTATCGTTTAAACGCAAAGAAGTAATCTTGTCAACCCGGTATATATCAGTAGATATCCCAACATACTATATTAATTTAGAACGTTCAAAGGAACGAAACGCAACTATGCAAAAGATGTATCCGCACGCGACACGCATTGATGCATATGATGGTAAACATTTGGAAAGATATCAGAATATCGTACTTCCCAAAGAATCTAGTTCATCATCATATGAGTTTGCATGTAGTTTATCGCACATTAAGGCAATCCACACTGCATATCAAGCTGGAGTTAGTGGGGCATTAATCCTTGAAGATGATAGTCACACCACATATCAGCATACATGGATTCAACCACTTGAAACAATTATAAAACGGCTTCCAGATGATGCTGATTGTGTTACATTTGTATGTTCAAATTCAAGAGAACTCGTTGGTATGCTTCAAATGGATGTTATGTTTTCAAAATGGAATCCTGAAAGATGGTCTACGGGAGCATATTACATTACGCGGAAGGGAATGAAAAAGGTATTGTCACGATTTCTACTACCAGGTAACAAATATACGCTAAATGTGGATGGGCTTACTCGCCATTGTGCAGATAATGATGTAGTATACACCCCTATAAACACATATAGTTATACTCGGCCTACATTTGTACCAGAATGCAAAGACTCTGTGATACACGAAACCCATTTAGGAATTCATAAAACCGCCCTGTCGATTATGATTCAGTTTTTTGATATCGTATTAAGGTCTCGTAATTCAGAGTAAATGACACATAATTTTATCGATACAATGGTCATCTAGATTGTCCCGTGGGCCACATCCACAACACAGTGGCCAGAATCCACACGAAACCCTAGCGGGTGGGGCAACCGAATGCGTTTCGTACGTTTCACGCTCGGGTGTTTGTGTTGACGTGTTGTTACGGTCGTGAATCCACGTAGTTGCAATCTGGGGGAGTGAATACTCCTTGCTTGTAGATTTCATCCTTGGAACAGGGTCCCACGCACGAGAATACGCGGTGTGCTTCGGAACTAACCGGCGCAGTGAGACATGAAATGTCTTGTTTGCGAACCACAAGGGAGACCCAAAGGTAAGAAGACACATCGCGATATCGGCGTGGTATGGGTCAAACCGATTCCGGTTCGCAAGGTCCAATGCTGCCACATTCGCAATCGCCCCACCAAATCCATAACCAGTAATCACTACCCTTGTCATTGGTGCACAATTACGGATTGCCGACCGGACAGTATTCTGAATAGACCTGTAGCCACGCAGTACTCCCTTATGAACCCGGATATCCTCGGCTCCACAAACGTACGCTATAGGCATACCGCGTGTCTGTACCATATTAGTTGGTTCGCTGTTGTTTTCTACAAGCCATTTCTCCCGCATAGCAACACCAGACCCACGGATAACTACATACATATGCTCACGAGTCCCATCTGATGTGTGACGGAATCGGATCACCGCGGCCTGGGTCGGCTCTCCGTTTCGTGTCCCGTCAACGATATGAATACGAATCGTATCGTGAATCGCACCTATAATACGGAGTGCCTCTTTGGTCTTAGTGGCAAAGGATTGCTGGTTGCACATAAAGGAACATAGCTCTGCGGTAAATTTAGTAACCTCTTTGTTTGTCATCGGGGGAACCATATGGTGACGGACTGCTGTCTTTGGGTGTGATTTTGGTTCTGGTTCTGGTTCGGATACTGGTTGCGCGGTCCTTTTTTCTGTAGACATCTTTCTATCTTATCATAATCTTAGAGTTCGTGGTACGTCTCCGCAACGTAATACACCGATGGGTACCCCATGTTCCGTAGACGAGTTGCGGCCTGTCTGGCCCGTGTTCCCGAGTTACAGTATACCAGGATAGTATCCATCTGGTCCAGGTGCTCGCGGGCGGTTGTCTCGGTGATATCTGCCAGGGGAAGGTGGATAGCACCGGGGAAATGACCCCGGTCCCACTCTATCTGGGTTCTCACGTCCACCACACGATTGATATCTCCGCTCGCGATAGCCTTAGACGCATCCTTGATAGGCATACGAAGTGGGTGGCGATACATGCGTTCTATGATAATATACACGATAATCAACATCAGCAATCCAATAAAAATATAGCCGATGCCATCCAATATTGTACCAAACATTCACTCTCTATAATACGCCAATAACTCAATCATCCCTATTCACCGCCGACCTCCACCCAGTGATGTCATACCGGAGACGGTCCCGTGCTGATTCTTCATCGGTCATCCGATAGTACATCTTGTGCCGATACGTACTAAGACCCGATACCCGGCACGCTACACGATAACAAGGATGTGCCACGTCGAGACAACCAAGGCCGTTCCCGTCTGGTCTCACTGGATGGAAGTTGAGCTGCGTATCATTCTCACCCATCGGGCGGCTCCCGATGTACAGAAGTTCTACGAATCGGTCGTTCCCGTGCTCTTCAACCACACTCCAGTGGATCCCCGCAAGTGTAATCGGGATGACAACCCGTGACTCACGCTCTTTAAGGTAAGATTCCCAGTTTTCACTCGTAAGGAGCCTGTATTTGTTGCGACTTGCCTTTTCAATCGGTGGGTTGTTAACCGGGAGAGCGTGGTACCGATGGGGTACTGGAAGACTCGTATCTCCTGGTTCTTCCAGGCCTCGGATATACCGGTTGTGCAGTGACGCGGGAACTCCAGGCTGATACATCGTAGTAAAGTAATGGTAAAAATATCGCCATCCCGGGTCGTCAATTCAGGAGCGTGATCTTCCTCACGATAGGATTTCCGCTCGTGCCATCTTCACCTACACCGACAACACGGATATAGTTCATATGGTATTCTATGTCAATACGCCTTCCTGGTGTAAGGACCTTCCGGAGCGTATTCTGGTCGGTCGGTACGATACAACCATTGGTATCAAAGATACGATACCAACGCCCCTTTAGCACAAACCTCTGTTTGTCTGCCGTGAGCGTTTCCGCGCAAAATCCGTCTTCACACGCGGTCTTGAACATCTGTAGAAGTGACATATCCGCCGGCCGAATCCCCACGCAGTCCAGCTTTGGAATACCCCGAGTCTGCTTTAGCGCGCCAATCTGTACATCACAGATGCGGCCATAGGTCTCCGTTTTCATATCACGGTCGTTGCCCAGATACCGGATTTCCCGCATCCGAGACATCTCGCGGGTGTACTTCTTGCCCTTCAGGACATCAAACGCATCACAGTTCCATGGATCATATTCGGTCTTCAGTCCAGTCTTGTTATTCCGAAGCACAAGAGCCATTCTGTATCGCTTACACGATGAGAGTGTTGGTCATTGGTGCTCCGTTCCCCCGCGTCAATTCGGTCAGGGACCACCCCGAGTTGTGACAACTAAGTTAGTAAGAAGACAATGTCGGCCGGTACAACATTTAAGACGTTTGTAGACGAAGCATACGGTACGTACGCTGGACTGGTTATGGGTGGTACAAAGGAACTGCGCGAGTCTGCGGGAACAATCCTAAGAGACACGCTACCCGTAAGTTCACCTGATTATATCACGAACAACCCAGGAACACGCGTGACGGACAGGAAGGATTCATACCTCCGTGAATCATATAGCACCGTGGCCCTTCATCCACCACCAAAGGATGCTGGCGTGCGGTATCAGTCGGGAGATGCGGATGCCGATATCACGCTGGGGACCTGCCTTGTTCACGGTGGGCCCCTTGGCGGTGTCATCGGCGAAACAATCACCAGAGAAGACCCCGACGAGAGTATCGCGGCCATTCAGCGTGTCGCATCTCGTACCACGACCTCTTCTTCCGAGAGTAAGATCCGGAATCTCCTCTGGAGCCGTGGCCTTTCTAGGTACACTGGATGTGTCATGTCGCCGTCTGCGATGATGGCTGTGGTAACCGATGGGTCACCCGCGGAGAAGGCGATTCGTATCGCGGAGATACACCCGGGATACGGCGAGCTGTTACTATCGGCCGCCGTAACGGCACTTGGAACAGATACACCGGTCGTATACCACGGACTGGAAACAAACAGGGATTCTATGGAAGAGAGATACGACCCCCAGGCTGGGTCAGCGGTTCCGCGGAATGATATCCGTGGAGTCCTTGATGTCGTCTCCCCCCCGTCTGACCCCGATGCAATCATCCTAACCAACGATCCTGATGAGCTGGGTGGATACACGTACGATGTGGTAGTTATACGCCAACCACGGGATGCAGATGAGGTAACATTGGCTGCCAGCCACGTGTCTCCTACGGGGAAACTCATCGTCATTCCAGGTGAGAGCCCGGTCTCGCGTGGGGGTGTGACCGCTCCTATGCTCACACGTCTATCGGAAACAATGGGTGAACCAGAGATGATCGGTATCCAGACACTCACACAGGAATACGTGGGTGCGCTTGTGTATCGCCCCGCGGGCGGTGGTGTACCCGAAAAGCCTCCCGTGGAATCTCCTATGCCGACCAAGGTCGGAATAGATACGATTGGTGGTGTACCATTTTTAAACGCGGGCAAAAGCCGGGTTCCCGCGGTAGTCCTTATAGCGAGAGCGGCTGCCGATACCGGCGCAGGATGTCTCGTCGTAGAAGCCCCGACGAGAGTCATTCGGACCGAGATAGCCCGGGTCGCAACACGCGAAACCGGTGTAATGGTATGTACGGTTCCATCTCGTGAAGAGAGCCGACTGGTTTCGGAATGGTTCAGGCAGAGGGGTACAAAGGTTATCACCGGAGACCAGCTCACCGAATCCGGTGCGCTAACAAATATGATCCGCGTAGAAACAAACACGGTCAAGTCGAGACAGCGGAGACACAAAGGAAAGTATTCCCGCCCCACCAGCGTCGTGCTTTATGGGTCGTGCCCGGGTATGATTGATGCGGTGTCGTCTGCGTTTCCCGATGCGTCTGTCTGCGTGGTCCTCCCTCATTCCGAGGTGATTACACACCGTACACTGGATGGATTGATGAAACGCGGGTATGGTAAGGTAAAGATACACAAGATGGTACCCGGTGAGACAGCCTCGTCTGCGATTGCCAGCTCGGTAAAAGCATCCGGTGCGAGTATTGTATGGAACTGTTCGTGGGGAAGCCAACCACGGCGCAGGTCACCCCGTCCGACAGCGGTAGCGACTGAGCCAGCAGCCACCGCTGCGGCCGCTGTGGCCACTGCGGCCGCTTCTGGAGAAGATGGGGTTCTAACCGGTGGTTCGCGGCACGTAACACTCAGACAACTCCTTTCTCCCACAACCGCGGTACGAACACCCTATAATGTAATATCAACAAGCCTTTTCAAGATGAGAGGTGATAAACAGTACAAGGGGTTCCACAAGTACACAAACGGCATCAAAGAAACAATCAAGAATATCCAAGAGTATCTTTCCGAGCACAACTTCGTATTCCGGCTGTACGTAGACGATTCGATCACGTCTGACCCCAAACTCTTTGATGGAATCATGACAACCTGCCGGAGTGCTGGTTTTGTGGAGGTCATTGAATACAACGCACCCGAGTTCCGATCACCATCGGGTATCGGGCACCTATCTACGTTCGGAACGCTGGTTCGTATGATGCCGGTGTTTACATTCGGGGGATATGAAAACATAGACATCGTGTGTATCCGAGACTTGGATATTCATTATACCCCGGGTCAGACGTACGATGATTTCTTCCGGTTTCTCCGAGATGAGAGCATACAGGTCCTTGCATATACAAACGGGTACAACCCACACCATCTCCGAAATGTCCCTCGTAACCAGCACGACGCGGTGTTCGGAACGGGTTCGGTGGCTTTCCGTCCCAAGCTAGACGCTGGATTATTCGACGGATTCCTAGACCAACTGCTGGATACCACATCACCGCTCCATTCGGATATCATCCAGCCAACCATCCGAGAAAGCCGCCGTGGAGATTCTGCAGAGGGAGCGGTATACTACGGGGTAGACGAACTCCTCCTGAATCACGTGATGCTCCCACAGATACCCGAGGGTGGGCTTCACAAGGCGATGTTCTACGACGAGCCATATTACCTGGTGAAGCGGATACGCGAGCGTTACCTGACCGATTCCGACGCATCCGTAGACACAGACATCCGGAAAAAGACACCCGGGGAAACAACCGATGTTATCAAACGCCTCCTTGAAACACCAGAAGTTCGCGAAAAGATGCCACCACACGAGTATGACCACAACAAACACTACGACATCACGCGGACGTACGAGAGGGTGATGCTATAGGCTTAACCCTACGTCGCTTAGAGTATAGCAATGACAAAAGAACGAATCCCGAGGGCCTTGCGCGAGCAGGTATGGGTAAAGTATTCAGGAAAGAGATTTCAGCGTCAATGCTGGATACCGTGGTGTAAAAATACGATGACGTGCTTTGATTTCCACGTAGGGCACAATGTTCCAGAGAGCAAGGGTGGTACCCTCGAGATTGGAAACCTGCGGCCTATATGTGCCAGGTGTAACCTGAGCATGTCGGATTCACACACGATCAGCGAGTGGATGGCATTCTCAGGCCCAAGGAGGTGTTTTGGATTCATCTGCGGACCACCACCCGGCATCTTAGAAACATCTGTTGAAAACCCAGTGGTGAAAGCAGGAACAAACAAACGCTCGAAAAAGAAGAATCCGCGTAAAAAGTAGTCATCAGGTTTACCACGTGCTCTCATAGAGCATACAATGGCAAGCACAGGTTCTCCATTTGGGCGTTTAATCCAGAACCCGGTGGGTAACGTGAAAAACACGATGTACGCGGGCCAGGGTGGGAATGGTGGGAACGTAGATGATTACCGCACGGTTCACAAGGGTGAAACCGCCGGCCCCGAAACACGCACCGTATATGTCAACATTGACTCGCGATTCAAGAACAACCCGCGCGATTCCGATACAAAGTTTACCGTGAACCTGATTGACCCCTTGCGAAACGTTACGAAAGTACGTGTTGCTAGCGTAGAGTTTCCGAACGTACCATATGTAATTAGCGAGTACACCGGGACAAACTCTGTCGGGTTTACGCTTTCGGATAGTTCTTCATTCGTGGTTACGGTTCCGGATGGAAACTATGATCTATCAGATTTACTGGATACGGTTAACTCGGGTCTCATCGCGGGTGTTTCGGGGGTAGAGTTTCTCTATGATGAAGCTATCCGCAGGGTTCGGCTGGGTATCAGCAACGATGACCTTTCGGCTTTTAATACCGCACCTACGGGACGATTCGCGGATAGAGACGCAGACTGGGGCCTTGGATACATTCTTGGATTCCGAGAGCGTTTCTACACGATTACCGGGCAGGATATCAGCAACGACCTTGTCGCCGAAGCACCACCGTGTATCACGGGACCAACGTATTATCTTCTGCAGGTAAATGGGTTTGATACGGTGCAGTCTCCCGCGCAGAACCACACGGTTGCCGCTGCGGCGAAACTTTTAACCGGTGGTCAGGGAGAGTTCGGTCACGTTCCGGGTGGAAGCGCGGTGACAGTGTTTCAGGATGGTAGGAATCTCCTATCATTCTTACACGAAGAGCAAACGCCGGTTGATTTTGCGCGGGTTGAGATTCGGGTCGTAGACGCGTATGGTGAAGAAATCCAGCCATTCTATAAGCCAATGAGTCTTACACTGGAAATAACCAACATCATGCAGTCGCAGCTGTACGAGCAGCAGCGCAATCGCATGTTTCAGATGAGCCAATCATAGTTAGTTCTTGACGAGACACTTTTTATCCAAGATGAATAATCCTCTCTCGTATGCAAGCTGTTCTTTCAGGGATCGGAACCGAAGAATCGGTTTCGTATTTGAAGTTACAGAACAGCATTCACCTGCATCGGTCAAGGCCGAGTTTGTTTTTTTAGCAAGTTCCTTTACAAAACAGACCGATTGACTTTGTCTTAAATATTCGCTAAATGGGATGGTCTGGTCTTCGTCATATTTTATAACCTCTCTTACGATTGATTCTGGTATTAAATTATATTCTAATCCAAGCACGTTATTATAAATTATTTCTAAATCAACGTCTGCATTCAGATTTATAAATGGTTTCAAAAACGAAATCGGCTCACTCGACCCAGTCGTATTCGTATTATTTCCTAATAAGTATGACCCGTTATCAATACCCGCACCATACCCCCCAAGGTCACCGTCAACTTCTATATAAAACGTATTGTTTGCTATAGCAATACCCATCACTAAGTTTACATTTTTACCAGGTGGATCCGCCTGTCCAAAACGATTATCTCCAACTATGTATAATGAACCATTTTTTTTAAGAATACACGAGTGATTATTTCCAGATGATACGTATACCGCATTCTCACTTCCCGGTATTTCAATGGGTTCATTAATATACCTTGCACTAGCTGACGGGGAACTCAATGATATCTGTCCATACGTATCATCACCCCAGCCCCATACCATACCATCCCTTTTTAGTGCTGTAACAAATGATTTTCCTGGAGATATGTGAACCACATCTTCAATCGGAATTTTTATCGGAGTATCACAAAAATCAGTAACCCCATTGTCGGAAACACACAGTTGGTGACAATCATTGATACCATACGCATACACATTGCCTAACGTGGTCAATACTACCGAAAAATCCTTACCACCATATACGCTATATGGGACTTCTCCATCTAAATCAAGCGGTACTTCAAGTGGTTCTATGCCGGTGTTTGATGCGTCATTTACCCCTTCAGTAACTCCCAGTTGCCCATAGTAGTTATTTCCCCACGAGAATACACGGTTATTCTCTGTAGTAACATGTGAATGGTTCCAACCTGCTTGATATGTACGAATACGAGAAGAACCTGTAAATGTCACACCGCTAATATCAACTCTACCAGGGCCAGACTGTCGTGTTATGATATTATTTCCCGACGAATCCTTATCCCCCCTACCAAGCTGGTATGTATCATTATTTCCCCATGTATAAACCTCGTCTTCTATAACAATTCCTTCGTTTTTGTACACGAACCCAAAAAAATCTTCCCCGCCACCTATGATAGTAATATTTGGTTGATATGGTGAAAATCCAATTGAGTTGTTTTGTGCAAGTATCGTTTCATTTATGATAGATGTGTTTATAGAACCGAGTTCGCCATTTGCGGTTGAACCAATACCGACCAGAACTGGCTGTCCTTCTAGTTTAACCTTGATGAGAATGGTATTTCCCTTACCGACGATCATATCAGAAAACGGTGATGAACGTTCATCAAGGGATTGTATCTGTAAGTTTAAAAGTTCTTGTGACATATTCTATTAATATAGTAGTATGATATCAGGTGCTCATCGGCCGAGGGCAAGCGATACCCGATATGAAGAACTAACTGTTCGTAATGTGTTGTACAACGTTGATTCTAGATTTAGAAGATATACGGATATTCCCTCTACAAACTACCAGTTTCAGTTTCAAACACCCGTAAATCACGTAGTTTCTATTAAAATATCAAGCGTAGAACTCCCGAACTCATATCCATTCATATCAGAGAGTTTGAATACAAATACATTTCAGATATGTTATGCCGGTGAACCCATTGAAGTGGAAATACCGCAGGGTAACTATACTGCAACACAACTATTGAGTGCGATTGAAACATCACTCCAGAATTCGGATGCGGGAGATTGGAGTGTAACAATTAATGAAATCACCGGCAGGTTTACAATCACAGAAATAAACGGGGTCCCTTTTAAGTTGTATCTAAACAAAGGGAATACTCTTCCAAAACGAACCCGTGATTTCGGGTTGGGTTCTATATTGGGATTTCGGGAGAAGATATATAAGGATGCGGTGTCGTATACCTCTGAAGCACCGGTTAATCTATATGGTGATTCATATCTATTGGTAAAAATCAACGATTACGACCTGGTTCGTACACGTTCAAGAGAGAAGGAGGTTTATACATCTTTGGCTAAAATAATTCTTGATAGTCCAAAAAATAACTATATATTTGACAACCGTACATTTATTACGAAGCGGTATGTGTTCCCACAACCAGTAGATATACGGGTTCTGAATATTCAACTATTGAATCCAAATGGTGATATTGTTGATTTGGGAGACCAAGACTGGTCAATGACTATAGAAATGGAGATTATTGAAAACTCTAATCTATACGAAAGTTATAGAAATCATAGAATATCATGATTTAAACTTTTCTAGGTGGGCTTCAAGCACACCGGGTTTTAAACTGCGGATATTTTTTGCGAGTTCGGTTTTGAGAGTTTCAACCCTCTTCTTCAAGAAAGGACCAGGCATACCCTTTGCGTTCCTTAAGATGGTATTCATCTTGTTGAACGTAGTCTCATATAGCTTCTCAATGTCTTTTTCCATTCTAGTATGTTCTTATAAAATCACCTATTTACGCTACAAGTGTAAGTTTACACTTCACCAGTACACCACCATCCTTGAACTCGGTGGTCCGATACGTTTCGTTGTCCACAAGGCCAGTTGAACCATCCGTGACCGAGGCATACCTGTTCTCTGTAAATGCGTATACGTTATCGGTTACAGTTACATTCACAGTGTATCCACCGGTTGCGTCAGTTGACACCGGTACACCAACCCCAAACTTTTGAAGAGGGTCCTCAAAGAATGCTACACTGTTACCGCCAGCACCATTGGCGGTATCAGTAAGGTCCGCGGCGGCGTCAACGTTCAATGTGATAGAACCATTCTGAATATACATGTTGAACACGAGTTCTGTACCAGATGTGAATGGATTTGCGGGGTCAACACCACCAATACCATCATCATCACCAGAAAGACCCTTGTTTCGGATGATATCTTCCGCAACAGATACGATCGCATCGGGTGTGATGGCAGCCGCAACTGTAGTGGCCAATATTTCGCCGGATACAAGTTCATCAAATGTCGTATCATTCTCGAGCTCACCAATATCACCAAGAGGATTTCCAGTAATCGCCTTCGCAATCGTCGCCTTTGCAGAACCCTTTGCCATTTCCACGAGAGCAGACGTCATAGCCAAACACTCAATGTCAGTAGATACGAATGGAGTGCCAGCAGCAGCAGCGAGAGCACTCGTACTACCATCATTTGTGACGTCCGTAATATATGAATTAAACTTGTTGACCGAAACTGTAAGCGCAGACTGTGTAAAATCATATGCGGCATCACATAGCGTAACACTCTCACCAGCAAGAACACCCGACACATCATCAAACGCGAATGTTGGTGTAATACCGAAGTGGTAAGGAGTTGACATTATATCATATGCGGATAAAAAAAAGAAGAATCTTAGGTTTATAAATAGATGAGTCTATTCGGTGGCCAAAATACCGGTATGAATGTATACGGGTTCTCCACGAATAAAAATATACAGACGAGTTCGTTAGATGTAACGTCCTTGCTTCTGAATCTATTTGATACGATTGAGACCATCGAAGACACAATTGTAAATCTTTTAATCAAGGGGGATGAACTCGGTATTACTCCAGAACTTAAGTTTCGTTCCATTAGTGTCCGCGCAAGCTACACACAACTTCTTTCCAGGCGCCTATATTTTCAAAATGGATTCGAGCTTCTTCCAGATGGTTCTTGTGACTGTAGGACGTTACGCAGGTTGTATCGTGAACACCCGGTCCTTCGTCTATACTCATTCGAAGAGTTCGAACCACGGTGTTGCGAGTAATCACTTATAGATAACTATCCACGGCATAACTTCCAACAAACGCACCAAGCGACCCGAGGAAAATACCCCATCCAGCATCAATCAGCGCGGTAGACGCGGGGAATGCCTGTATCACCGCGAGGTTCGTTGCATCATACGTCCCGTACACACCCAGTCCCCACATACCACCCCAGAATAGCGCTGCTATGATGCGTTGTGTAACCGACCCCTTTTTCGCGGCATCCGCCACACGAGGAACCGCCAGTACCGATAGTGAAACCACCATCGCCGTATATGCCAGTATCGCGGGTATCATCCGATATGGTAACCGTGAATCCGCGACCCCGGGATTGAGGGCCTTCCGGAGGGAATGATACATCGGGGCCGCCAACCAGCCAAGCCAGATGGCGTCTGCTATCAGAATCGTGACCGCAACCGATCCCATAACATAGATAGACGGTATGATAAACATTTTCAGAATCTATGAACTATGCCGATAGGTTTGAGAACACCCCGACTCGCTCTCGTCTCTTATTAAGTAAACACAATGAACATTAACGCGGTTCCAGAGACGACCATGTTATCTAGCAGCGGTGGTGGTGTCCGCGTGATCGCCGGGCCGGGGTGGCGAGACCATCTTGCGTGGAGAATCCATACCATACTGGATGAGAGTTCAGTGCAAGCGTACTGGATGGGTTCCGGAAGGCTAGGGAACGGGTTCCCCCCGTCAGGGATTCTGTCATCTCCGAGTGCTGATATTACCAGGCTCGTAAAGGACTGGTCATCCAATCGTGGTGACACAGAATCACATGTACCGATGCGGCGTGTGCTGGTTGTAGAAGACCCACAGGGCGCGGGTATCTGGGAGGGTCTCAATCGGTGTGCCGCGTGGAAGATGCTCCTTGAGAATGCGGTATCGCTGGGTTGTATGGTTCTGGTGGGTACAAGCGTGGGCATCCCGAGGGCTGGGTTGTTGTTGGAATACACCGACTGGTTTCATCTCCGGTGTGGTGGTGGTGAGGGTGCTGTAGAAGAACTGACCTCTGGGTCTACCTCCCTTGGTACGTGGCTGGATGGTGTGGGTCGTGACATCTTTGATGACATCCGAGTATACCGGCGGATACTAAGCGTGATGGCGCAGCACGGTAAGGATGTTGTCATCTGGCTCTCCAATGAAAACGAAGATTTTACAGAACGGGTATTCTGGTGGGACCCGTCTAGGGAGATTACCCAGCCGACCGATACGATATACGCGCTTCAGAGTCGCCGCCGGCGGACGAAACCACGCGAATCAGACGGTGGCTCTGCGATTACGACCTCGCGCATCGTCCGGAAGTTGCGCCTCGTGGTTGGATTACTAGAGGAACTCTGCGAAGAACTGGATGACTCTGACGGGAGCGACGAGGAATGATTCCCGAAAGGGTTTACCAGCGGGTCGGTAGATTGACCCACTCGTGACTTTTTCTGAAGACGAATGTCCCTCCTTGCCTTTCGGATGTACGCGCGATACCGCTGTTCAGCAGCGGCACGATACGTCTGTATCGCGGTTCGGGTTGAGTCAGGAAGTAGATGAATGTCCATATCGCGATAAAACGGGTCGCGGTGCACGGCCCATCGCATATCTACAGGGAACTGCTCTTGGAACACGATCCACGCCAGGCGTCTCGCGATGAGACACGCGGGTGTATCCTCACAAACAACCATCGGGACCACAGATGTGGCCCGGGGGTCCTTTGTCTTAATACTGTGGGCAAGCGTTCCCAGGAGTGATTCACGCTTCTTGTACACTGGTTCGTTATAGGAAAGCGTCTTTGGGAGATGCATTCCTGAAATATTGTAGAGTTCTCTCATTGCCACCCGGGGATCATTCAGAGAATCCATTTTAGAACAATATGTTGTATAATGGAACCAGGTATCTCACCATGTGACGGCCTCAATTGAGACCACGGCGGGTTCCTCGATAACCACCCACACCAATCACACACACACGATCATGCGCTGGCTGCTCCGTATGTTCAATCGGTATCCTGATATCAAGACGGTTCAGCCACCCCGGTTCAGCCTTATCAACCAGTCGTACGTCCTTGAATGTCTTTCACGGATCGAGAAGAAGGGTGGTGCGTATCCTTGGTAGGCGAAACAAGCCGCGTCCGAAATAGATGGAACTCACCCCGGATACGTTTACGGTTTCGGTGTGTCTAATCCGAGAAGTCACCCCCCCAGGAAGCATTCGTGCGTACCCATACAGGGACGTAACCCTCGTATCAGACCCCGTGACGCACTCGATGCGGTTCCCGGAATACCCCGCTGATAGTTTTCGTCCAGCGGACCTCGGAGAGGACGCCGAGGGAGCCGAGGAGGTACCGTTTGAGAGCGACAAGTCGCTGAGAGTATTCGTCCTTCGTGAATCTGCGATGCCAGCCCCCGACCCGTCAGAACCGACCACGTTCCAGTCGGAGCAGTCTCTGGTACGAGTATTGATGTCTGAAGTTGCGTCTGGGAAATGTTGTCACGCGAGGATTCACCCATGTGTTCGCGATGTGTTATTCCCCAAGCCGGGTACTCGTCTCGGAGAAGATGCTGTCCACATCGATGCTGATTCTTCTCTGGGTTACAGCCCGGCTGACCGTGGGAGGCTCGCGTCTACCCTTGCGCTGGTTCTAAAGGACGGGTCAACCGATGCTGCCGGCACCGACCCAGCAGCATACCATCCCCTCCCCCTGATTGGATACCACGGGACCTCCGAATACTTTGTAAACGATGTCTTGACGAGTGGTGGTCTGCGAAGGACAACATCTCTTGGGTTGTACGGTAACCAAGCATATTACTTTGGGTCTTTTGACAAGGCCGTACGATACGCGTTCCGTGACTCACAGTATGCGACAGTGGGTGAGACCGCCGCGCTCCGCACCGAGACGCGGCCTGCTGGGTACATCCGTGTGCCAGGGACACGTCACGTAAGCCGCGGGGATGCATCGGTTCAAGAGGACCTCTTCAGGGATTCGCCTGCGCTGGTTCGGTTTGTGGTCTTCCCATCTACAATATCTCGTTTTCCAAGAGATAAACCAATCAAGACGCTTCCTTTGCACGGGAGCACGCGGGGTGGGCCCGGTCACGATGTTGACAACGGTGGTAGATTCCTACGGTTCACGAACGCACCCGGTGACCTCCCTAAAAAAGACGAAGCCGAAACACGCGAACGCGTTCTTGCGGCAGTGGAATCACCACTCTTTCGCGGCGACGAAGACGCCATCTCCCTGATTGGTCTCACCGACAAAGACCCAGTCGTCCCGGTGCCGCAGCCGGTGAGTCTTGTGGACCGACAGAAGGCGGTATTGATGGCATCACTCCACACACACATTGCCACACGACCAGAAGCCAGCTGCCCATCAGTGATCCTTCTCAGAGAGCCAGGTACACTGCCCGACCTTGCTGACTTTTTCTTGATGACCTCTGGATTTCTAACGAAGGACCCCAGGGGTGTTGCTGGAGACACAATCACATACCTTAACGAGGACGAGATACGCGAGCTAACCACCGAGACCCAGTTGGCTCTGGGTGGAGGGGAAGGGAGTGACACCGATGGTACGCGCCCACGTCCACTGGGTGCTCTGGGGGCGATGACCGATCATCGTATCCTGATGGAGGATTTGGTGTCTGTCTCACCCGCCGAATCACCGGTATTGGTATCGTGCGCAACACTGACTCCCTCTTCTGTGCTACGAATCCGTGACCTGCTTGCCGCTAAACGGGGGGGTAATCCGGTTGTCGTTGTCAGGGCATCTGGTTCCACACGGGGTGCTGGTGGAAAAGATCACGATGCGGCGTCTCCACACTCGTATACCGACGACGAGTTATCCGCTATCCGTTCTAATCTGGACGATACCGTTCGTCAGCTTGGTGGGGCAACCCAGTTGATCCGGTACACGCCACCCAAGTCAAATGTGTTCGGGAAGGGTATCGTAACCGCAAAGGCTGCAGACGGGAGCGAAAGCCGCGTATGCTCGCTCCGCATGGACCACACAACCGTGTATATTAAAGGAAAACGCCTTATGAATACTCGAGCGGTCCATTCCGCAGAATATGAGAAGGAGTACCCGACTGGTGGGAGTTATCGCGTATACAAGCTGGTTCAAAACCCAGCAAAGGTCCCATCAGAAGAACAGATACGAAACCTCCTTGACACCCTTCGGGGGGAAGGTTGGAATCCTGAGGGGGGAGGAGAGAGTGACACCCTTGTTGTCCAGCCATTTTCATACGAAGCACCAAGCCGGGGACGGGGCAAGACCACCATCCGGTCGCTAACGCAGCATACCGAGATTGTGGTTTCTGCAGAAAAAGACGGCGATGTGCCACCGAGGTTTGTCCCGCTGTCGTGGCACCGCGGTGACCAGCGGACGATGTACCGCCATCATCACCCGATGGATACCGGGATGAGGGTGATTTAATCCAGCCCAGCGTAAATATGTTATATGAACTCTTCCGCCGTATATACAAATGTGTTTGATGGGTATACGACTTCGTTTCGCGTGCGGGATGATTGGCGAGAGTGTGTGATTTCCTGGGATAATGTATCGCCCGTAGAGGTGGTCGTCCCATATGAGATGTCATTGACCCCTGAATGTATGAAAGATGCGATAGATGGGCTTCTGTGTCGGGTAGACAACATCCTACAGGAAGAATATCCGTTCCGCATGAAGCACTCAAGCGCCAGTTCAATAAATGACGAGTATGAGGTATACTGGTCGTGGTACGGCACCGAGCGGTGGGAGTGGTCACCAAGCATGATCCCCACAGACAAGATAGGTGTCCCGCGGGTTCGTGTTCTTTCGGCTGGTTCCTCAAACATACCGGCGGAGATGATGATATCCGTAGCGACGTCGACCCTGGTGGCAACCCTCCTGCAGATATCAAAGAATCTGCGGGACTTGCGCTCTACTCTTCGTTATTGACCACGCCGGGCGAGTGTTTAGTTTATAAACCCCTTCTCGATACGTTCAAAGTCTTCGTAATAGTCCCCATCAAACCGCTTCTTCCATTTACAAAGCGGCACGACTGCCCGTCCCTTATCATCTAGGGGTCCGATAAGTCTTCGCAGTATATTCTCCATGTACCGGTCTCTTGCTGCCAAGAGAGCAGACCTTGCCTCTGGTCGGTGCACAACCAGCGCAGAGATAGCATTATCAACCACTGGGTCAACCAACACCCGTGTCGCAGGATGCCCGTCCTCCGCGAGCACAGACCCCCGGGTACGAGACTCTCCAGCCAGCACAGGAGCAATGCCCATCCCGGCACCGACCCGGGGTGGTTCAACGTCTGCGATCTCGAGGTCAAGCGCCTGGATCACCTCGTCCCGCGTCAGCTCACCACACATACAAGCACGAACCCTGGTATCCGTATCCGGGTCTCTCCACATTGTACCGTGTCCGGCACGTTCTGCGGCCATCTTTACGACGACTTCCCGATAATCGTTAACCCTGTTCCTGAGAGCCTCTGCTGCTGGATGATTGACCACGCGGTGATACCGAAGACACGCTTCCAGAGATGCCCTAGGGTCTTCTGGTGGTGCAACGCTGTCCCGGGTCGGTGTGCTGGTTTTAGGATGTGTCTTACGAGTGGTGGTCTTCTTTTCCGAATGCTGGTTTGCGCTCTTAATCCCCCACAGTAATACCACAACAACCGCCGTGCTTCCCATCAGGGTCAGATTTCGGACGATACCGGGTTCCAACAATACCCACGTCAGGCACAACAATGAAAACGCCCCTACCGCGAAAAGGTCTCGGAATGTGTTGTGAATCATTTCCATCTACTTAACGATGCGCCACCGTATGACAGATAGTAACCACGATGGCAACAATCCTTGGGTCTGTCACGCGACGCCGCCGACGCAAGAACACCGCTCCGGAGACAACTGTTTCCGGAAGGGAGCTATGTCGCAGGATGGTTGAGTATCCCAAAACGACAGCTGCAGACCCAGATACGCAACGACGAGCAGTGCCCGACTGGGTACAAGACAAGGACAAGGCGCTGTTTCACGCATTCTGCGTCGCGTATGACATCCTTGGCTCCTCGTATTTCCCGGAAGCATGCTTGTACTGGGATGGGTCTGGGTAAGGTCGGAAACCTCGTGAGTAGTAGTAGATTATGGAGAGATTATCGGAACCCATTGTGAATGGTATCCGGTATGTGTACAAGCACCTCAAGACAATGGGCTGGGTAGAGTTCCGCAGGATTGCCCTAGACGCGGGAGGTCTTATCCTTTTGAGTATGTCGTTGTATGGTGCGTCCTGTATGGGAGACGGTCTGCGGGTACCCTCGTTCCTGATAGGGCTGGTTGCTCTGGTTGACGTCATCTCCCTCGCAGAAGACGGCATGGGGCTGTCGGGTGGAAAGGGTCACGCATCCGAGGGGATGTCTGGGTCCCGCTGGCTGGGTGCTGGTGATGACCCACAGGATGGTGTTGTGCGCAGGGGCATCGTTGGACAGGGAAGGGTATATCTTGAACCCCGTGTGCCGAGAATCTCCGGAATGGGAACAAAGCCGATCGAGGTGAGGGGGACCCCGGGTGGGAAGGTCCTGTATTGGCCATCTGGGGGTGCTGGACTTGGTGCATCCAATGACCGACTCCGTGTTGACCAGAAGAGAGACCCACTCGCGACAAGAGATGTTGCGCTGGGTTGTGGGGTCGTGATGCTAGACGAACGCGGTCGGGGAATGGCAATGGCAGAGCGCGGATGCGCGCATCTGATGTATCGTGAGGTCACTGGGAATGGGTACGGGGGACCCCTGGGTAAAATCCGTGTTGGTGGACAGCTCCTCAACGAGGATGGTAGTCGCGGTGAAAAATCAAGAAAGAATGCGATGGGAGGGATGCGCGCCGTTGGAAACTAACCCTTCACGAAGAGAACATAAACCACGCAGCGATGGCAACCTGATACAGCACCGATGACCATACGGGGGACTGAAATGACGGAATGATACTGTATGCGGAATGAACCAGTGATTCCACGGTGAGGGCTGCTTGTGGAATAAGAACAGCGCACAGTACAAGCGTTGCGATGGTAAGAATGGTAACAACGACACGCAGCAGAATATCATCCAGTGTACGCATCACACGGTGATACCGGTCGGACAAAGGCTTTGTCTGATTTTGAAATGGTAACAGGGACTGCAGGATGCTCCCAACGTCAAGCTGGATATTCAAGGACACCATACTGTGTATACCTTGAAATTGAGTGTCGGGATGCTTACGCAAGCAGGAATACACATACCAACTTTTAAAGTAGATATGGCCTCCTCAGAAATAAAGATCATCTACGCAAAATCCGTTTCGGATCTCACGTGGCTGTTAAACCATTCACCCGATACGAGTGTCGTCCGTGTAGAAATGGGTCTCCGGTTCTGGGGGAGTCAGAGATTTACCAGGATAGGCATACCGGATCCGGACATTGATGACGTGAGGGATGACCTCCAGGAAGCAATCGCGGACCACCCTTCATTAGAGTTTCTTATCTTCCGTGGGCCTTCACAGGCAACATTCCGGGACCTAGCAGCCATCCTAGAAGGAATCCACGATCACGAAACATTCCGTTCCGTATCGCTGCCGGTTGTACCCCTTGAGCAATACCATAGTCGTCACGAAAGCAGTTCCCAGCTTCAGCACATCATGAGCCTCCTGCGCCGAATCCGTGGTCCGATAAAGGTCCAGATTACAGACGGGACAAACATCCCCGAAGACGACTCTCGCGGGAAACACGTAGATTCAAGAAAAACAAGGGTTATACAGCGAGCAATCGATACGCTGATTCATATGGTTTCACGAAACCGCTCCTCCCACATCTGATCGCGTTTAAAATACATCCTCTTTTTATCCGATATGATAGGGCAGGGGTGGTTGCGCGGGCCTAAGGCGATGGGGCGAATAGAGATTGTGGGGGAAGAACAACCGCCTTCGTGGCGCAACTGGAAGCGCGCCGGACTTCTAATCCGGAGGTTGCGGGTTCGATCCCCGTCGGAGGTATTTATATGGAATCTTGACAGCAATCCCTAAGACTAGACTTTTAATCTACAATCTTAGATTCCAGCCAATCTGCTCCGGTAGCTCAGTTGGTAGAGCGAGCGACTAATAATCGTTAGGCCGTGGGTTCAACTCCCTCTCGGAGTATCTTTTTAGCCTCTATAGCTTAGTGGTAGAGCGTCGCACTTGTAATGCGAAGGTCATCGGTTCAACTCCGATTGGAGGCATCACTTATTGTATTCTTTACAGCGATTCAATAAATTTTTAAGAATACAGCACATATCTGTTCCTGTAGCTCAGTTGGTAGAGCACTAGTCTTATGAGCTGGTGGTCGCGGGTTCGAACCCCGTCGGGAATATTTCGGGGAGTTTACCCCCCGACACTCTTTACTAGAGAGTGTTGACATCTCGCATAGTATAGTGGCTAGTACACAACGCTGTCACCGTTGAAACCAGGGTTCGATTCCCTGTGCGAGAATCCTATGTGTTACAGGTTCAAATCCTGTAACACATATCAATCTTTTGTACGTAACAGCAACTCAGATTATGGTTCGAATCCAACCGTTGTTTTTCAGCAACGGCAGTTCTTGGTGAACAATGTACAAAGTAATAATACCCAGTGTATTATTGATGAATGGGGAATCTAACTTCCCCGTAGCCTTTTGTTAAAAGGTTATGTAAACCGCGTGTTCCCAAAAGGGTTCACAGGAGAAAACCTGTGGCACGCATTTTTGTTCTTCACAGCAACTACATTTAGAAATAGTTTCGATTGGGGGTTCGAATCCCCCCTGTCTCTCGTAGACAGTAGTTTAATGGTAAAACAAAACTCTCCAAATAGAACAAAGCCTTTTAGATCCTATAGCTCAGTCTGGTTAGAGCGAGCGACTGTTAATCGCTAAGTCGCAGGTTCAAATCCTGCTGGGATCGCCATATGGGAACATTACGTTCCCATCATTTCCAGATTGGAGATGGTGTTAGAATACGTTACAGCAAACACATGAAAATATATAAAGTCCGGTTGTGTTCGCGGATGAATATGATGTTCTCTTTGAGATATGTTAATCATATTGGGAACGACTGAACACAAAAGCGTATTCTGCTTTTTTATTGGGACGGTGGTATCATACATGCTTTGGGTGCATGAATCTCAGGTTCGATTCCTGACAGTCCCCTACTCGGGATAGCTCAGTTGGCAGAGCGAAAGATTGTAACTCTTTAAGTCGTCGGTTCGATTCCGACTCCTGAGATTTGTTTGGGAAGAACTCTTCCCACACTCTCTACATTAGAGAGTTCCATAAGATTCATCACAGCAACTTCTTTAAATAAAGGAGCGGGCAGGTTAGTGAGTGCCACCACCCCGTGGAGGCTACGAAGAGAAGGTCTGTTCACACAAAATGAATCTTGCCTTCTGAACAGATGTCCGAGTGGTTAAGGAGGCCGGTTTAAGCTCGGCTGGCTACGGCCTCGGGGGTTCGAATCCCCCTCTGTTCATGTATGTTTGGAAAATATGGTTTCCAGGTCCTTCTGATAGAAGGATGTCCATCTAGACGGTCAAGAACGACGCAATCGCGGAAGTCGCGTGGTGATACGAAACAACCCGATTGGTACATCGCTCTTGTGCGCTATGAAGAACCACGCGAACCTTCTGGATAGCGCGCCTGCGCCTTCGCGGGATCACCCACCTGCGAAAGATAAAGTCAGCAATCCGCTCCCCCGCGTCCCCCCACAAAGTGGAGCAATCCGCAAGAGACGCCATTGAATAGAATAGCATGTCAGCGTGTGCAAACCACCGAATATCCTTCGTGCGGAGTGTTTTCTTGTGCGCAAACCCAGTCTGGAAATAATATCTGAAATGGTCTCTCATCACCATTGTAAGGCTAATCCCGTCACCCATCGTAACGGTCGAGCACAACTCGTCATACGGAGCCGGTGCTCTATGGAGCAATAACGTGTCGGGAACCTCATTGTCTGCGTACAACTGACAGAGTCTCCTTGACAGACACCAGGATGGGTTGCGATGGTGGAGATAGTCACGGATATCACGGCGTTCTGCATCATTCAGAGGGCTACCCTGTATTGCGTACATCTCTCCTAGCACATCCCACATCAGCGACCATACAACACCCCCGTACAGTACCTCCATCTGGGAATCCCACACCGGGTTTGCGCTAATGAGTGACAGGAGGCAGTTGAACACGCACGGAACATATTGATGTGGTTCGGCATGGATAAGCTCTCTTACGTGGTCGTGGGAAGATACAACGCAATCCAGTAGTTTTTTGATGTTTACGGGGTTCTTGTTCCGAAACCAGTTGCACGCATCGTATTCTGTGTTGTATGTACGAAATGGGTTTTTGACCCACTGTGTTTCTGCCTCGGGAACCCCAGTCTGTGCCGCGAGATGAATCACGGTTTCGAACGGGATATTCGGATTGCACATCACATTTTCGATCACCCGATAATATTTCGTACAGTGAATAAATCCACCAGTCTCTCTTACAAATCGCACCAGCGATTCGAGTGATACCGGTTGTGTTTTTGCTGTTCCCTGGAATACGTATCTTGAATCTTCGGCATTTCCTTCTGGTTGTTCACCCACGAGCGCACAAACACACTCGTGAACTGGTTCCGTGCGTGAGATACGAAGATTTCGGGCGACGTCGCGACGTTGATCAGGGCTGGCACCGCTTTCGATCGTGAGTTCAACAACCTGCTGGGGAGACCACGATGGGTTTCTCGCGATTTCAATAGTATGAACGTGAATCTCGGGATTTTCTCCAGCAAAATCAGGTGTAAAGAGAGGATTTCTCTGAAAGCATCTGATGAGATAGTCTGTGACCTGGTCTATGGTTCCAAAACGGTTTCCATAGAGTTCCCCGTCTTCGTTGTTATCAGATGGTATCTTTGAGAGGGATGTCTTGAACATACGAAGCATCATCTCTGCGCGAACACGAGGAGTTGTCATCTTTAGGCGTGACTTGTGATATCCTTCTTTCGGATGGTTCTGAGTCCTCAATTTAGATGCGCCCGTGCGTGTGACTAGAACAACTGGTTATGGGTTGGGTCCAAAAACGAGAGCTGCCTGTTCATCTGACTTGTTGCTTCGTCGGCACGTTTTTCTAGCTTCTTCTCCTCTGCTGCCTTTACGAGTTCCTTCAGGTGGCGTTCTTCCGAAAGATGCTTGTTGGAAATCAGCGGCTTGAATACAAACTGGATGAATACAAAGCACACGGCTAATACTAAAAAGAGTGTCACGATAGACTCCGCAAGACTGTTGCATCCAACTCTTAGGAAGCGAGTAAGTCTGCTCGTAACATACGTAGTTATCTGTGAAATCGCCTTATACGAAGCGTGCGCAATCACAAATGAGATTGTGAACGAGACAATATTATAATCCAGAAGGAAGTGAAGAAAGTCCCGTGTCCCACCGGTTATGGCGTTCGCTCCACGAACCCTACGAAGAGATTTTACCGCGCTTGACTCTTTTTCGGTTGTAATATCAAGGCTATTCTCACCTGGCATCTACGATAGAAACTCATTTCTTTAATCCCCACTGGGGATACTAGAAATAGACACTTGGCGGCACACGAGGTGCCTCTGTGGATACAACAACATAACTGACGATTTAGAGTACTCTAAATCGCCAATTTCATTTAATAACAATTTAAGTTTTATAAATCGGAAATACTATATGTCTACGAGTCCATATCGGAGACATATTTTACACTCTAAAACACAAACACACAAAACACACTAATCATACAAAACGCAACACACAAATCCTAATCATACAAAACGCAACACACAAATCCTAATCATACAAAACGCAACACACAAATCCTAATCATACAAAACGCAACTCTACTTACCATTCGTTCCCCACAATCGTATATATTCCTCTTACCCCTGTCCGCCCCAATACTATACAGATTTTTCTGCTTAGGTAGGTTTCTGTGTCTATTTAATGTGTTCCAACCATGGAAGATAGAATGTCTCGTTTGATACAGTCCTCGGTGAAGATGTACGGCGCTGCGTGTGTTGTATGTGCCCCATTTGTCCTTCCAGGGGCATATTCTCAAATGTAGAATGATGTACACCGAGGTTTTTGCGAAGACAGCATCTATTCCCGTTCGTTTACGACAGCGGTATGTCTTTCTACGGTACCAGCTGTCATTCTGTGGTCACCGATGGTTGCTTCTGTGGCAGCATACCACAAGTATTCTGCGGAGAGACAATAGAAGATGCCCCCGTCACACCCAAAACTATACGGTAAGAACAAAGCAGGTGAACCGTGCAGCAAGCCGCGCAACGGACGCTATGGACAAGCCTGTTGTCCCCACGCGCCACCCCAGAACAAGTCATCCCCATACGGCTACGCAACCACCGTAACACCGCACGTTCTGAAGATACCCAGTGGCAGATACAAGGGAAGTTACCACCTGATGACGTGCTGTCAGATGTGCGGCGAGTCGATGAACGCACAGGCAGCAGCAGACCCGTCTGCGTTTGCGAAAAAATATGTTGTAAGGCGCACCCAGGGAAAACATATCGTGCTCCGAAACCCGCACACCAAGAAGCCCACGCAGGTGGTATACAGGATCGGGACCATAGCACGCCACAATCGGACCCAGCGAGGGAGACGGGGTACCGGACGACCACGTCAGACAAAACGTCGGTCACGGTAGATGTCAATGCCTATCATCAACTGGCTTCACGTGCTGATCATTGCTCCCCTGTTCGTTTACATCGGGGGATGGTATGCTACCCAGCCCAGCTGGGTCTACTGGTTGCTACTCGTGATGGGGCTGGTTGTGACACTGTATCACGGTCAGAAAATGATGGCGTCGTTACCCAGCCCGTGGTGGGTCTCTGTGTTTCACGCGCTCGTGGTTGGGCCGGTGCTGATATGGCTGGGTTGGACGGGACAGAAGTCTCCCGAGTTTTTGTATCCTGTGATGTCTCTTCTTGGATTTGCGGCATTCGGGTACCATGCGAAGCAGATTTCTGGGTTCTAAGGACAAGAAATGGGCGCCTGGCATAATAGAGCAGGCGCGAGGAACGATGCAACGTACCGGTTCACGCGTTCATATTTTATACCAAACGAGGTACTCTTGTTGAGTATCTTGTTTACAAGATTCATCCACCGGATGCGTCGCTTGGGGACAACCAGGCGGTGATAGATTTCATACACGATGCGCCTCGCGCACCGTTCGCGCCATTTGTGCACACACGGATGAGATTCATCAAACCGGGTCGTTGGTGAGACGTGGTGATGAGGATACACTAGCTTATGCCTCAGAAGCCTCCGGATGGTACACGACGATGGTTGCTCAGCAAGAGTTATCCAGTCCCATGGCTTCCTCTGGAGAACAACCACGAGCCAGCCGGGAATCACGGGGTTCATAGACAGAATCCCCCAGTTCCAGGGAAACCAGTGATATTTGTACACGAAATGTGGATCGACGTAGGCAGAAGCGGCGAGTTCGCGGAGGTTGATTGTGAATAGTATATGTGGCAGCCTGGGCATTACTGACGGTGTAACATCCCACTACCCAGCAGAGCTCACAACCTCAATTGAGTCTGTCTACAGAACCTGGTACGAGTACCATAATCAGTTCCACTACGATGAACACCAAGACATGTGAACAGTGTCAAAAGGAAAAGCCAGAGAAGGACGGAAGGGTAGTACACTATTCCCTAAAGAGGGGAAATACACACCCATCGGAGTGGTCGTGTATTGAGTTCTTAAAGGAAGAGTTTTGTAAATACTGTGACAATTTGTCATGGGGAACGAGTCCCTGTACCGATTGCCGTAGGATGAGTTCCTATGATTGAGTCTTACCCAGCCACTTCACGTCTGCCCGAGCCCGTGCCGCGTACTTGGGGTGGGTGTTTTTCATCAAGACGGAGAGGGCGTTTACCTTGCGAACCAGCGTGGCGTGCGGGATGGTCTTGCGAGCCTTGTTCAGCGCCGTGCGACGAGTCTTCTTACTGGAATCCTTAAGGGAATACCCGTACTTAGAAAGGCCACCCTTCTGGAGGGTAAAAAGCCGCTTGCCCTTTCCTGGAAGCCCCCTGTCTTTGATGCAGGATGAACGCACGGTGATACCCCGTTTGGTCTTGTATGCTTTGCGGCGGATGGTTCCACGCGGGCATTTTCGGCTTTGCCGCTTTGTACCACGGTGGTGCTTACGGTCGCCGCGCCGCTTCGTCTGAGATGGCATCATTTTTCTACCAAACACCAATCCTAAACGAGCAGTCGTTCTTGGCTCCAACGAATTAAAGTAACCGGGTGGGCCAGCCGCCGCTGGTCTCCGATACACGCCATATCTATCATATTCAAGGGAGCCGTGGGGACTAGCAGCACTAGCAGCAGCCGCGGCAGCGTGTGGGGAATATTTTTCGGTTAACAGTCGCATTATAGAGTGGACATCTGCTTCTATATTTGCACCAGAACCACGACGGTCTTCGTCTCTGGGCATACCACGACCCCCACGATCCTCGTCATCGGAACCCCCATCGTCGACCCATTCACGCCCAACTCCCCGACCACCACGTCGTTCTTCGCCAGCGTACCCAGGTTTCGTTCGACCACCACGTCGCCGGCTATCACCAATTCTCCTACTGTGGTACATCCCCCCCCGACCACCACGTCGTTCTTCGCCAACGTATCCAGATTCCTTTCGACCACTCATACGGGGTGCCGGTGGAACAAGTTGATCTAGTACTTCGTCACCACTACGTAACATCCCGATTAATAAGTCACTCACGTTTCTAGGGTTGTTATAAAATACAAAAGCAATATCTCTCATTAATAGTTCATCTGTGCCGCTAGCAGCACCTGACTCAGGAATGATCGACCCATTAATATCAGATACAAACTCTATACGCCCCTGAAGCCGTAAAATACTTTCTAGATACGAGTCTAGTTGGGGTTTGCTACCCAACTTTAAACCAGTTGTAACATTACGGAGACACAACATTGTCGCAAGACAATATATAACCACATTCCCAATAATCACGCTCGTGGTTTTTATAAAGGAATCGTCCCTGCTGTCTCTACTCAATATTCCTAAATACAAACAGTCATATAGAAGTTCATTCGTCGTATTAAGATACACATCAATGTACCCTGTTGAATAGCCTTTCCCAATCTGACTCCCCGTATTTCTTGCTCTTCCATACATTCCATCGCGATAGGACATAACAACCTGTGAAAGATTCCCGAGTAAGTTGCGAAAACAATTCTTGACATTCCTTAAAACACCAACTATATCATTGGTTCTGGCATCTTGTTCTGTCCCCCCATCTAAATGACGAATACCATCTACTATGGCCGGTGGAGAGGGGGGGACAATGGCTGGAACGACGGTATTGATCCAAGCGATGTCTGCAGGGGATACCGGCTCTGGAAGAATATTTCCTTCTAAGGCGCCTCTTATGGTTGAATCTTCACCTACTGTAGTCAGATTGGTCTCAGTTACATCGCGTAGAAAATCCGCGCGGGACATTTCATTTAAAAGGACAACCAGTTCGTCGTCGGCCAATGGTTCTAAATAAAAACTATACAGTTCTCTTGAAAGTTTCTTTACGTAGTTGTATTTAGATGCGCCCCTTGAAAGCCTACTAGACCCCGTAGGTGGAAGACTTGTAGCGATTTTCTTTACTAACTTATCCATTTTATGACATTCACCATAGTCATACTCAATGAGACCAGCTTTGATACTTATATTATTTATATCACCCGAGGGTATCCATTTATATGCTGTAAATAGTTCAAGTTTTAATAAGAATTCGTCAGTCACACCAATGGGTCCTAATATCGTACGTGCAGAATCATTCCACTCTCCGATAGCGGTCGTTCCTATACTTCCAAGTGCTACTCCAATGGGTCCAATCCTCGCATGGATAGATGTATACAGTCTATCTACTTCAGTTATATGCGTGTCTATTTGACGGATGACACGAATAGTGGATACGATATCGTACATCGTTGTGATTCTAAATTGGAAACTCCTAACCGGGGAGGCTTGCCTGAGCCCATTCACGCGCACCCGTAAACGTGCATCCAGAACACTTTTTATTTCATCTAACTTAGCACGAATATGGGCATAATGACTGTGAAAAATAACAAGGCGTTCAAGCAAATTTTTATATCCCTCCTGTTCATATCGTGCTACAGATACACCATCTGCAGGATTGATTGCCCTTACTAATGCAGTTGATCTAAAAAGTGTTATGCCTGTATTACCTCCACCAATCATCCCGGCGGGTACACCAAGGATAACCGCAAGTGCGACTGCTAATCTATCAATCGATACAAATAATACCTTTTTACCAAGTTCAGACAGTCGCAATGCTAACAGTACTTGACGATAATCACCGGCTCGTTTCTCATCAAGAAACCACCCTCTATAGTCAGCACCACCAGCGCCACCGACGAGAGCTACAACTGGCGACATATCTGCTTCTGCATTGGCAAGCCCTGGTAATGACCCTCCAGTACAGTATAAATGTGATTGTTGTCTGATAGATGGACCCGAGTTTTTATTATGATATAAAACTGTTATCTCCCCACCATCAGAGCTACGTATGTGCTGTGTAAAATTATCTAAGTTATTTCCTAGTTCACCATAGTTGCCGTCTAGACGAAAACTAGAATCCATAGTATCTTTTTCAAATAGACCGGTTAGCTGATTATATGAAGTCTTGACGTACAGTAATTCTGAATCTGACTTAGCTATATATCTCCTGTTTCCAACTGGATTTACCATTGTAGCAGAATCGGCTCTTCGTGCGATACTCTGAACAAAATGAGCACTGTCGTCTCCCTCAAACATACCACCATTTACAAGCACAACTGGCTTGACTCCATCATTTACGACATATACTTCATTATAACTAGACGCATCTGTCACATAGAGGACATATCTTTTTAAATTATCATGATAGCCTTCCGGGGGACCACTGGGTTGAATACGTAGTTTATTATACTCAAAATCACCCGAAGGTGCAGATAGGTCATTTATCAATGTAACCTCTTTTATATTCTGATAAATACCGCTTTTTTTAAAGAAATGAATCAGTGCCAAATCTTCAAAATTAAGACGCCCAAGTATTCCCTTCAGAGCTTCATCATCTGTTATTGTAGCACGTACACGTGTAACGATTCTACCATCTAAACAATCATTTTGGCGAAAATCGTGATTTGTATCTCCTGCCTTTAGGTTAGACAACTCATCCATACGCGCCTTCACTCTGGCTCGTGCGTCATCTAACGATGGTTCGGCTGCTGATGCGGCAGCCATTCTATCTATTCAGGATTCCTAAATAAATACGATGTGTAATCTAGCAACTCTTGAATGCCAAGGGGTCACGCGGTACCCGGAGTTCTTCCTTGTGCTTCGCGTGGTTCTCGCGCTTCATCTCCATCATCTTCCGCTTGAGCTCGTCGTGTGGCTCCTTTTCTCCCCGAATGTATGCCCCATAGAGCCCCTCGCGTTTCACGTTGGCGATGTCCATCTTTCCCGTAGCAACACACATCCCCAGGTACAGCGTCGCGATGTTCGCCTCGATGCTGGCACACCGAGCCGTCAGGAGTTTCTTCAGGCCGTCGTACGCGATGCTCCCGCTGATGCGCAGCACGTCCCGGCGCTTGCTGGGTGGGACGTAGATGCGAACCGAGCTGTAGAAATAGTCGTGGTGTTTTGCGGGAACACAATGGGAGACGTCTTCGTCGCGGAGAAGGTGCTCGTCAAACAGGCTCGTTAGCCCACCCCTGGGTCTCCACAGAGCCATTCCGTGGGGCTGGTTGACGCACCACGCTGGTTTCCCGAGGAGTTTTACGAACTTGGCGTACTTGTTCTTTGGTCGGTGGTGGACCCACTTGGTGGGTGACGACCGACTGCGGCGCTGGGTTTTTGCGTGTTTTGATTGTTTGCGGTGTCTTGGGGTCTTCATTCTACCCGTGACGTAAAAAGAATTGGTTATCCAAATATCCCATATGTAACCACACCGTAGACAGAAAGGAGTTGTATGATGTTTGCCGCCCTGGCAGCGGTGCTCACCGCCACGATGTCGCCGTATCCGACCGTTGTCTGTGTCACGATGCTGAAGTAGAAACAGTCAAACCACGTCAGGTCCTTCTTGTCTTTGTGGCTGGATACAAGCGCATTCTTCCGCGTAACAAACTCGTGGAGAACCCAGTAAATCGTGGCAAACACAAACACAAGGGATAAATGTGTCATAAATAAAAATATCACGTTCTCGATCCTTCCAAACAGCCCCTTCATCCTATCCTAGCTCCGCCTTGTCTTCTTGTGAAAGGCACCAGTCCTGAAACCGAGTAGGATGCCACGCAACCCGCATCAGCTGATGCCGAAGGCGCGTGGTTCGCTTCGTGACCCGCCGGTAGGAATCCAGTTCTGTGTCCATCCGCACACGATTACCACGCTGATGCACGAGCGATAGAGTGTCAAAGCACCACGGCATCTCAGGGTGGTCCTCAACAAATGTGTACGTCATACTCGGGTTCTTTGATAGGCCACATTGTCCCCAGTACCATTCAGCGCGGTGTTCCTCAAGGAGGTGTTCCACTACATCCGACGTGATGGCCGGATTAGAAGATAACCGGACCCAGTTCCATTCTTTATCCAGATTCGCGCACAGAAACTCCTTCGTGAGAGATGGATTTTTAGAGTACGCGTTCCAGTCAATATCTATTGACGGATGCTCGGAGAGCCACTCGGGTGTCATGTTGGTGTTTTCATAGATTGCCCAGTCGGTACTCCACGGGAGTTCCGGGTGAGCATATACAAACTCGGGACGAATCTCTAGATGAGCTGGCAGAGCAGCCCACCGCCAGTTTCGCTCTGGGTGTGCCAGCACGAGTCGTTCAAGCGCGGTAACTGGTTCCATGGTTGAGAAGGTGTGCTCCCGTGCGAAGGCCGATGAAAGACTCAATTCAGAGACGTTGTGTGCGACTAGATGGTGTATCATGTACCAGCTGCCGGATGTACATGCCATTGTCTTTACTAATCCTACAATATTCAACCTTGTGTGGAGAGTTCCCACCATATGTCTCTACCGGTAAACCTTCCACAACGAGGGTGTCCGATAAGTAGTCTTCCGTTTCAATGTTATAATACACAAATGATTTCCCAATATACCCCGTTAGTTTTTTTGTATTTTTTATGTCGGATGGGGTTGTCCATATTCCTTCTTTAGAGATTCGGATGGCGTGCCAGGGTGATACATATACGTCACGAGATGGTATTCCCTTCTGGAATGTATTTTTTGGAATCTTATACGGGACCGTTTCGTGTGTAGCTTTATAGATTCGTGTTTTAATTAGTTTGCATTTGGTAACCGTATTGTCAGACGTTAGTATGCGATCGCGCCGCGTGATCTTTTCGATCGGCTTGTACCCCTTTGTGGTCAGGACCCGTGTTCTCTTTAAGAAACAAGGTACCGTCTCTGATGATTCTTGTGTGTTGTCTACTGTTATCATCGAAGAGGCTGCCGCACTGTAATACGCCGAAGTACCATTCACCGATAGCAAACTAATCTCATCACCGAGAGTATACTGTGTTGTCGTACTGGAACCCAATGGTCCGATGTACAACGTATCATCCCCAGATATTTCCATTTCATACATCGCATTATCTTTCCAGGTAATACGAAACTTTGTATTGCGTGTTTCGGGGATATAATAGGTCTGTTTCCCAGTATTCTCCGTAAATATCTCATAGGAAGAGTTATTCTGTCTTGGTACTATGACGTCAAGTACACCCGATACTGTGAATGGATTGGCCGACTCAGAACCCGCAACAGTTGCCTGTAGCGTATCTGTAAGAAACGTCTGTGTTACTTCGAATCTACCTTCTTCCGTATTTGAAATCAGAATAAGGCGTGATTTGAACTCCGAAAGCCCAATCGTTCCATTTTCAAGTGACGTGGTATTCTCGATCATCTTATTGGTAACTGGGTGATCCAGGTACGAAGAACTAAACCTTCCATCTTCAAACACGTAATCAAGAACAAAGTCAAAAGTATATGATGGTTCGATGTAGTAATCCAATATCTTTCCTGAAAAGAACACCTCCGTATATTTCGGAGGAGTATTGGTATTATTGGGGTTGAATACGCTAGAGTTTACCGTGAGTATCTTTCCGGTGGGCGGCGCTGGAATTATCAGGTCTGCTAGATTGGGATTTATTGAAAAAGCATTTTGGGGTATGCTTTCCATCGTATTCTCGGGTAAATCTATCGCCCATATCCCCTTGTCATATAGAGCAGAGTCTTCTATCCCCGATACGGGGAGGGTTCCCTCTGGTCCCGTGTGTGCTGCGGGAACGTCAATATATAGACCAACCTCACCATATGGTAATGGGTCTGGTAACTCTTCATCATAAGATTTCACACCAGAAACTATATATGACCCCTCGGCGAAGTTGAAGTTGAGTTCTGGTTCAATCAACGACACAAGGTTGAATGTGTTGTATAATACGCGCGTTGCCCCTTCAAACGCGGTGTCATCTTGGATTGTCCATTCTCCGGGAGGACCATTCACATATACAAATCCTAGTGAGTTATCCGCGAATGCACCGGAGTAGATGTTTCTAGATTTTGTGACATCCCCGATTCGCTTCAGGCGCACCGACGTAATCGCGTTCCCCCGGAAGGCGTCCTCCCCGATAAGCGTAACGTGAAGATCGAACGTGATGTTTCCCGCGAGATTGGCATCCTTGAACGCGCGTGGTCCGACTTTTTGTAAGATATGTGGCATAACGAGGTCATTCGTCGTAGACGCAAACGCATTCTCAAACGCGCTAGTTTGTATTTCGGTTATACTGTCGTGAAACGTAACCCCTGCCAACGAGTTGTCCTTAAAGGTGCCTTCTCTAATATTTGTTACATTGGGGGGAATTGTGATACTGGATTGGATATTGTTTCCGGCAAATGCATATTCCCCGATAGCGACGAGATTACTCTCTCCTGAACCGGGTGATTCAAGAAAAACCAGATTTTTAATTCCTAAATCCTTAAAGCTCCTGGGCTGTATCACTTGAACTGTCGGGGGAATAACAACCGTATCGATATGACCATAGGGTACACCCTCAAATACACCCGGTTCTAGTTCCGTCTGGTTCATAAACCCTATGTATTCAATGGGGTCCTGTCTATCCGAAGAGTTGTTTAGAGCGGTCTCAGGTATCACAATCGTTACACCGCTCACACCGTTATGTTCGTATCCGTAGAGTTGTCCTGTACCATATCCCATAAATGAAAAACTAAATGTTCCTCCGGTATGGGTGTATGCTGCCATCTATCCTATATCTATACTCTAGTTTTAGACAACAAACCTGTCGTCATCAAGCAGTTCTGCTACCATCCGGAATGGCGTGTACTCACACAGCCCGCTGACCCCCTTGTTCTCGAGAACGTTCAGGAGGACGGGGCTGAAACCACTCAGCATCGTGACGTTCTTCTCCGTTGTTACCGATGGGAAGCCGTTTGTCGTTCGGAGGTTCCAGTAAAGGATATGGGGTGGCTCATAACCGTGCTCCGCGTACATCTCCTTGATCGTATCCTGCATCGTCTGTGGTGTTCCTCTGCCACGGGTCGCAGCAGCATCGATCTGCATATCCGAGAACACCGCGAGAACCAGGTTCTTCGCGTCCTCGGGGGGCACGCGGTTCTCTACGAGCCTCGTAAGGATCATGCTCAGGGCCTTGTAGAAATCGGTGTTCATCCCCCAAGAAGAATGTCGTACCTTTTGCACACGCTGAACAAACGAGGGGGTCTCTCCGTCACGACTGTCGTCATCTAGACGTACCCACTGTGGGATGTCTGAGAACGTCATCACCCGATGACGGAACGCCGGGTGCGTCTTCTCCGAAGCACGAAGGCCGAGGCCGATCGCGTAATAGAGTGGTGTGCAGTTATCTAACGTCATAGACTCCGAAACATCAACCATCGGGATCATCGGGGGCAGACCAGAGCAGACCTGCTCCCCATTGTCCTTCCACTGAGCCTCTAGAATTTTCTTCTCCGCATCCGAAAGACCACGCACCATAGCATCCCTAACGAAATCGTAGATGCTTGCCCGCTGACCACGAACCTTGGAATCGGGGTCGCCACTCGCGGCGGCATCCGCGAGTTTCCGGAAGTTCTCTGCGCAGGCGGTGCGGTCGGGGTCAGCGCTCCGTGGGATGGGCTCGCCATCTGGTCCAATCCGGACCGCGACCTTTCGCCGGATCTCGTTCAGCAGCGCAACCTTCTGCTTCTGGAGCGCAACCGCCGGAACCCGGGTAGCATCAATCTCCGACCACCTTCCCCCACACTGCTTCACCTCCAGTGTCCCAAGGTGCTTGTTCAGCCCCGCGAGCATCTTCCTGGTTCGCCTGGCAGCACCCGTAAACACCGGAGAAGACGTGGGAGTCGTGGCAAAGTCTCCGAGCGCGGGGTTCAGGCTGCGAACAAGCCGATAGAACAGCCACCGGTTCTTCTTGGAAGATTCGCGCGGCGCCCACTTTGCGGCAAGCGATAGCGACACCCCACGACCCTCGTCGGTGATGCTACGAGGAGCCTCATCGTCCACCTGAAGCTGCGTGCCAAGAACGTCAATCAGCCTTGAAATGAGGGGATGGCTGCGGTTCCTGGTCCAAGACGCGATAAAGTTACACAGGTTGACAACATCCTTCCACGACCCGGGAGGAGCGGTGTCGCCCTTCCCCGACACACCAACCCAGTACTGGACCACGCGAACAAACTCGTCATCATCGATGTGGTCATTCTCGTACATCGCAACCAGGAGCGCATACGATATGTCGCGCTCACCCTTGCCCTTCACGCAATCGCGCGTGTGTGTTGGGAGTGCCCATAGCACTCGCACCAGATGATCCCTTTCGGCACTGGCGGGAAGGCGCTTCGCATCACTCACCAGGGCCATGTACTTGTCGCTGAGTTTCCGTAGGGTTGAGAGGCGGCCCACGGGGGTGCCACGGACGCGAACCATCTGAAAGAACAGCTGGACGACCCGGTCACGAAGACCATCGATCGTTCTATCGCCCGTGTTCCAGCACACCTCCGGGTGACCATTTTCTCCGAGCTGAAGCGAATCCTTGTCTAGCGCCCGAATCACCGTTGACTCTGCTGATTGCACGGTGGCAACCGATGCTGGTGATGAGGGAGACGACGCAGGAGACGACGCAGGAGACGACGCAGGGGCGGGAGCAGGTGCTTCCCCGAATACCGTGTTATAGATGGAACTGAGCATGTGACCGATTATGTGGCTGGGTGTGATTACTAGTGTATGTTGTTCGTAGTCCTTAGACCACCGACGAGTCAATTAGTATGGACGACGAATGCTTTATTTGTTTAGAAGAAGGTGACCCGCGGATACGATTGCGGATGACAGAATGTGGGTGTTCTCCGATGGTGCATTCCGAGTGCCTCCTCGAATGGTATACTGGAAAGGGTGCAAATGGACGAGACATATGTCCCGTTTGTAGAACCAGTGGGTGTATACAAGGGATTGGCAGTATTATAGAGCAGACAGCAGACTCCGGTGGTTCGTATCAGGCGCTCCCCGACACAGCCCCTGCTTATCCACCCCACATCGCGATCCCCGTCGCCCCGCTTGACGACACGAGTTCACGGGCCGTGGAAGATGAAAACAGGGCAAACCAGCGGAGACAGCAGCACGGGGCGGCGGTTTGTATCTTGATAGCCTTGGTTATTTTATTTGTATGTATGTTTCTTCGTCTAGAGGACGACTGGGACTCCAACTAGACCATCTCCATCGCCTTAATCTCCTTGCTCGCCGGAACCCGGGTAGTCGTACTTGTATTCGATGCCGGGACACGACCTGGCGACCACACATCTCGTGTCGTGTCTGGGACACATTTCCACGGAACTGGGCTCGTTCGCGCGGGCGCGATAACGGTAATCAAACGGGTCCTCCCGCATCGCGATGATGTCTTGCGGGTAGAAATCCATGCTTGCTGCCCCCATAAACTCGCGCATTTCCCTCCTTGTAGAAAGGCTGATGGTAGCAATCACTTCTGCATATGACATCGCGTAGCAGCAGACGACCCTTGGGGGGACAAACGGGTCTCTTGTTCCACCAACCGCAAGGATGTACGGCGTTGTCTCCGGGAGGCTGGAGTCGCCGGCGAGATGAACCCTTGTAGCCATATACTCGGGGACATACGTGGTTACTGATGACATAAGATACCGCATCACGCTCCCCAGGGTATTCTCTACGTGAACGGGTCGTGAGTACACCTTGTCGCCCCCGGTTACATGTGCTGGGTTTGCCATCGCGACCGCCGTGTTATACGCCTCGATGCTCGTGCGCCATCCGATCTCACCGGCCTGCTGGTACGCGTCGTGGTCTGAAACTGCCATCGTCAGAAAGATATCCTGGGGAGCGATGGCAAGCTCAGCCCGGGAATCCTGCATCCGGATGACAGCGTACGGAGCGGGTGCGGTGGTGGTTCTATGGGAGGCCATATGTGATTTTCTTTGTGCTAACTATGCGCAAAAGCCAGCTGTGACCTCAATTCGGATAACTCATTGTTCGAGATGGGAGGAATGATGTCGCGTAGACGAGTTCGGCCGCTGGAATCACCCACTGCGATAGCGATATGAAATGGTAAAACTTTTGGAGACCATAAACATTCGTTTACTGATGGGAGGGTCTTAGCGGGTTCACTTCATTCAAAAAATACCATGATGACATTATCCAGATGGGTCGTATCTGTGCGGGACCTTCGTAGATGGCGAGGCAACTTTTATGGTGTGTATCGCGACATTGTAGAACGCCTGATTTATACCGGATATATAGACAACACCACATACCAGGTATGGGGAGTTATATGGAACGAGACCGGTGAATGGCCAGAGCATATCACATGTTGGTGTAACTCATATCCAGGGAACCGTGTGCTCCGGATTACAGACCCCATAGGGATGTATTGTCGGTGGGTGTCATACCGCGAGGACGTTCCGGTTATGCTGGGAGAACCAGCCGCTCTATCTCCTGACTGCAGGGAGTTGTTTCAGAACGTGACCAACCTTGTTGCGAAATCCCATCCTATCTGCGGTCCCCCCAGCCCTCACCACGGCCCCAGGTATCAGACACGTGTTTTTCCGGCTCTCCATTTACATGCGGAACGGAGCGTGAGAAACCCCCTCGCGATGTTTCGCGTCCCCCCAAGGTTGTTATAGCAGTAGATGTTCGTTGCGATATACCGGTGGTTTTGTGATATATGGGTGCGATTCTGTCCGTCTGAACGGGGAACGCTACGAGACGACAATCATTCTCCGGAGATAGATATCGGCGCGGGAAACCCCACAGCAGGGCTCACTTCGGACCCCGATATATGTATTTCCCAAAGCACGGGGTCTACGACGGGGGCGATATGGGGCGATGAAGCATTTGATTTTGAGGTCTAATGCCCGACAAGGCTACCGGTAATATACGAGATCATTGCCGCGCTTCCTCCGATTAAGAATGACTCCAGAGATGTTGTAAATGGGCTTGTGTTGCTCGTGATGATACCCCTGAGATACCCAATGCCAGCAAACGCCGCAAGCGCAAGACCGAAGGATGCCCATTTTACAGCGGATGTAATGCGATGTGATACAAGGAATGGTAGGAGGGGGAGGATTCCCACCACCACAAACGACACAAACGTCACAACACCCGAAGAGATCGGGGTGTGTTTTGTATCGCTGGATTCCCTCTGCTCGTGCCTGGCGCTCTCGCTGAGGTAGCTGGATACTCCCATGGAGTACCCGTCTGCCAGAACGCTCGCGATGCCTATTGCCAGGATTGCAGTCCTTGACAGATTTGCTCCGATAGCCCCGGCGATAATCGCAAATGTAGTGATCGTTCCATCTGTCGCACCGTACACAAACTCGGGAAGAAACTGCTCCATCTATCTAATTGAAACGGACAAGTTTTATCATAGAGCACCGTACATACAATCTGATAGATGGCATCCAGCACACCGCCCATCCTTCGCACGCACGGTGTCAAGTACATCGGGAGCAAGAACAAGGTGGTTCCGTATATCTTAAATACCATCCAGACGCTCGTGGGTGATAACGACGATGCTCCGCCGACAATCCTAGATGTCTTTGCCGGTACAACACGGGTCAGCCAGGCGTTCCGTGAACGAGGATGGAAGACGGTCGCATCCGACCTCGCGTGGGCGAGCGAGAACTACACCGAACTCTTTCTTCGCACAACCCGTGACGAGCTTGGGACACTGCGTTCTCTTGCTCAGAAACTTGACCGGCTTGGTGACGAAGCAGCGGCTCGGGATGCAGATGGGGGTGTGGGTGGTGAAGAAGCTGGATGGATCACGCGCACGTACTGTGATGTTGCTCCCGCGAACGGCGTCTCGGGAGATACCGTTCGGGTGTGGCAGCCACACAACGGGATACGCGCAGACAGAATCCGGGACACGATCCAGCAGTGGGCTGTTTCCGGGACAATCACCGCTGCTATGGAAAAAAGACTGGTCGCGCTCCTTATCCTCGCCCTCGATGCCGTGGATAGCACCGTTGGGGTTCAGCAGGCGTACCTCAAACAATGGGCGAAGCGTTCCGCGAACGTGATGAACCTAGAATCGCGACTACCTAACGGTGGGTGGTCTGTATGGGATGGTCCGGTGGGAGAGTTTATTGGCGGGGATGCGCTTGCCATCGCATACCCGCCCGCGGATGTTGCGTATGTTGACCCACCATACACGACACATTCGTACGCGACATACTATCACATCTGGGACAGCATCTCCCGGTGGGACAAGCCCGAGGTTGGTCTCAAGACAAACCGGCGGATTGACAGGGTCGCCAGAGGGGGATGTCATGATGCGTCAATGAAGAGCGCCTGGAATACGAAGTCGCGGGCGCTTGGGGCGTTCCGTGACCTTGTGAATCGCCTTCCCGTGAAGCACGTTGTGGTTAGCTACAGCAACGAGGCACTGGTTCCGATTGAGACAGTGATTCGCGATATGAAAATATTGCCATCGGTGTCATCGTGTGATGTCTATACGATAGACCATACGCGCAATATCATGGCAAACATTGGAAATGGTGCGGACCCAGGGAATCACCGGAACGTGGTTGAGTATATCGTCGTGCTTCACAAGGAACCATCCGTCACCCCATAATCTCACGCAGAGGAGATGACCGAATCCACTCCATGAGAGAGGTTTCATCATCCACGAGATGTACGCACTGAGAAAGACCACAGCATTCAAATGACGAACGTATCTCCGAACGATACTTGGATGATTTGCAGATTGGACCACACACACACGCCATAAATGGATTTTCCACCCCTGAACGAAGCTTTAGCTCCGGAATGATGGGGATGTACCGGAACATGCGCTCGTGTGCGTTACCGGCTGCGTTCTGGCGCTTGACTTCAATCAACACCCAGCGCTTGGTATCCATATTCATCATCATGATATCCGGAACCATACCACCTCCGAGTTCATAGCGAGGGGTGCCATCAGCCTTATTGTGCATAAATCTTTTCGTAGATTCATCAAACCATACCGCACCGGACGTATCTGTTCGCCGGTATTCCTCTGGATGCTTTTGTAGATCAATTTCGTAGTATATGTGCTTGAGCATCTTTGGCTTTCTGACAACACGGATATGATTTCCCGCTTCCGCTGCTACTCGGTGGACTACGTCGTATACCTTGATTTCGTGTGAATCACCCCCACGAGTCGCGCCAAGTTGCCAGTTTTCACGCACATCCGGAACGTTATGCCTTGGCATATTTTTTGTGGATTGCATTCGTTGTATATTGAATGTCGTCAATTTGTAGCATCGCCCATAATCTCCTCCATTATCCTTACCGTATCCGACACGTATCCTGTTTTTGGTTCTATACGAACGTGTGGTGCGGTGTCAATGTCATCCTCTGTGATCCCATCCTCGTCGTCTGTCTCTACGCCGTTTCCGATCTCATCGCCAACCGCGCCCTCTGTGTTTTCCATCTCGGCGGATGACGTTTCCACTGGTTGTTCTGTCACATCTGGCTCTACCACTGGCTCTACCACTGGCTCTACCACTGGCTCTACCACTGGCTCTACCACTGGCTCTACCACTGGCTCTACCACT
>Ga0222661_1000090_pt1 | contig 46049 bp, 27 predicted proteins | sample AntAcemetagen551_FD_179851 | JGI IMG/M metagenome (GOLD analysis project Ga0222661, IMG submission 179851) | Saline water microbial communities from Ace Lake, Antarctica - #551 | ecosystem: Environmental > Aquatic > Non-marine Saline and Alkaline > Saline | place: Antarctica: Ace Lake...
AACATATACTTTATTTGTTACATCTGTTGCAGTAGTAGGCGTAGCTACTCCTGTAATTTTTTGACTGTTAAGTGTAATTGTGCCGCCAGTTGTGATGCTTAATGCGCCTGGCGTCGATATACTACCTAATGTAACATTGCCAGTGACACTTAAACTTCCTAATGTACCTACTGTAGTTAGTCCGGCGGCAATTGTAACCGTGTCACCAAGTCGTGTTTTAGAAAGTACTTGTGTATCTTCAATTCTATATTCTTTGCCAGCAATTAAATCTATGTTTTGATTAAATGTCCAGTTTCCTGTTGACTGAACCCAATTAATAGTTTTATCGGTTGCGCCTTTTAGTGTGATGCCACCTTGATTTGCGGTTGTGTCTGTAGGAGTGTCTACTTTTCCTAATTCAATGTTAGGATCTTCCACTGTCATTGTTGCAGTGTTAACAGTAACAGTGTCGCCTTCGATTATTAGGTCACCTCCAACTGTAAGATTTCCAGTAAAGTTGCCGGCTCCAGTAACATCAAGTGCAACTGTCGGAGTATCTTGGTAGATACCTATACGACCTGTACTTGTGTCAAGAGTGAATGCTTCAATAAAGTCATTGCCTAGAGGCACTCTAATTGAAAAATCATAATTTAATTGTTTAAGTTCTATAGATGTTGTAGTTCCACTATCAACTGTTTTAAACGATGCATATTGTGTATCGCCATATCCTACAGTAACACCAGTATCGCCCTTAACAAACAATGCGCCTTCCATTTGTTGATCGACTACTGCATTTGAATTATCACGTTCGTTAGTTCGTATAAAATCAGTAGCAGAAAACGTATTTCCTTGAGCATCAATTAACAATTCTGCAGATAATGCAGTACCTTGATGTTTAAAATCTGAAACTACAGTTGGATTAAATCCAACTTTGATTGATCTGCCTGGTGTATAAGGAAGTATATTATAATCTACTCCTGGCGTAAATTCAAATCTACTATATATTCCAGCAAGTACGCCGCCTATATACATCGCTAACACAGTTTTAATCTGATTACTAGTATCTACCATAGTAACTGCTTCAAGACCTGTTTTGCCCTGAGTTGCGTTATATTGTGGTCCAACTAATACTAAATCACTTCCGTCCCAAAAATATAATTTATTTTCAGCGTTATCGATCCACAAATCTCCTGATACAAGGTTAGTAGGTTGGCTACTACTTACCGTCGGCGAACCTGCTGTTCTAAAACTAATACCATCATAAATTTTTAATCTATTTTCGCTGTTATCATACCAAAGTTGGCCCTTTAGTGGATTACTAGGAGCACTAGTTGATGCAAAATTTTCAACTATTTTAACAAAATTTTCATTAAATGCTTCGCCAAAACCTTTGTAATTACGTCCAACTAAAGTTATGTCTGTAGATGCAGTATCAATTATGCCATCAGTAAGTTCTACTAACAGATCACCATTGGTCTTGTTTATTTTATAGCTCATGCAGTAACTCCTGTGTAGATAATATAATTAATAGTTTGGAATGGATTCATAATATCAATTGCTGCACCCACATTACTAAACCCACTGCCAGCAGGTACAAGTACATCACCACTATTTGGCAGTCGTTGAGATAAATCTTCTGCGCCGGTTTGTAAACTAGATCCTTCTGAACCTGTCGGCAAGTTGCTTCGGCCGTCAACTTCTCTATGTACATAAAATTGTTGTCCGCCGGACGACTTTAAATTATGTTGGTGTTCTGGTAGATTTTCTAATCCTATAGTAGTTGTATCTGTTCCGTCTACTGCTCCTACTACACTTGCATTTGATCCTCTATTTCTAATGTCTGGATCGTCAACAGATGGACTTGTACCTCCCATTGATAAGTTACCTAGTGGGAACCTACCTCTTAGATCAGGTATATTAAAATATCCCGAACTTGGAGTTGGTCCATAATTATTTCCAACTAGCTGAAATAATTGATTATATACACCAGTTGCTAGTTCTTGGCCGTTGCAAAATTTCCATCCTGATGGTTCAGCAAGTCCTGCATACGGCATAATACTTCCGATAGGAGTTAACCCTGTAATACTATTAAATAATGTTGACCTAGTTATACGTTTCAATCCTGTGGCTACGCCGCTTATTCTATCAATTAAAAATTCATCGCTTGATAAACTGTTAGATACTTGTTCTTTAGCACTAATAACAGTATTTTTTAATGTTAGTGCAAATGTTTTTACGCCGCCGCCGGTTTGTCCGTCAAATACATTTTCAACAGTTTCAACATCGCCGGTCATTCTAAAAGTTGTTGAACTTGTTAGTTTATCAGCACTACCTGATTTACCACTTACGTTGCCACTTACCTGTCCTTCTAAATTTCCCAAGAAGGTAGTTGCATATATTTTTTTCCAGCGCAAAGTTGCACTACCGATGTTTCTAGCGTTGTTAAGATCTGGTAGTACTAGATCACTTGCTGCGGTATCAACTACTAGATCGTTATTGCCTAATGTTATACCCTTTTGTACCATTATTGAATCACCAACATTTAATGCTTTAGCAACGCCAGCGCCACCTTTAACAATTAATGCACCATTACTAATAGTAGTACTTTGGACAGTGTTAGTTGTTGTAATAATTCCATTAGTTTTAATATTGCCAGTAACATCTAATGCTTCATCCGGAGCTTCGTTGTTAATACCAACTCGTAAACTTGAATCTATTCTTAAAACAGTATTACTATCTCCGGAATTTCTAACTCTAAAGTCAATATTTGAGCCTTCAATATTATGTTGAATAATTCCTGCACTGCCTTCAATACCGATATTAAGCTCTGCATTGATACCGTATGCAATGCCGCTATTGTTTTGAACATTTAACGGAAATAATGTTGTCGATTCTATATCGCCTCTTAGAAAGTTAGCCGCAGGAATTGCTAAATTACTAACAATTAGACTTTCTGCTTTTTCAGCAGTACCATAAAACTTAACATCGTTAATGCCATCGGCATTTGTGTCTCGGTTTGCTAGGTTAATACCTGGACGAATTTGTACACCACTAAATCCGTTAATTGTTGCTTTAGGAGTAAATGTATTAAATGCAATAATGGCAACAATATTGGCATTAACTTGAATTTCAATAACTGTATATTCTGCGTTATCTTGACCAATAATAGTATTAGGTGTTGCTCCAGTTGTTAGGCCCTGACTAAAATTTGGACCAACTAAAATCCAATTAGATCCTGTAAACAAATATAATTGTTGGTTATCAGTATCGGCCCATAAATCGCCAGTAAGTGCTTGGGTAGTGTCTGGCTCTGTGGAACTCTTTTTAAGTCCACTTGCAGATAGCCAAACAGTACCGTCATAAATTAATAATTGTCCGCTGTTATTATTATACCACAACTGGCCTTCGATAGCATTATTAGGTTCAGTAGGACTTGCAAAGTTTTCTAATAAATGTAGCAAGTCTTCAGCAATAGCAGCGCCATAACCGGTACTATTCCTACCTGGTAATTTTATACTTGTAGTTGTGTTGATTGTTTGATCTTCAATTACTATTGGATCTTTATCAGCACTATCAGTAAATTGTATTGTATATGCCATTTAAATTATCCCTCGTTAAAGCCAGATAAACTTTGTACTCTAACTGTATAATCAATTTGAATTAGTCTATTAAGTGATTTTTGTACAGGATGAAAAATAACATGTGTTAAAAGTCTACCATTGCCGCCTGCACTGTATGCTCTTAGTCCTAGTTCGTCAAATACATAAAGACTATCCGGACTTGTTGCAGTGTCAAATGCATCTTGGCCGTTTGGCTCGCCATAATCTAACAAACAAGTTACTAAAATATCAGTATAATTTGTACCACTCACATGGCGTGTTTCAATCTTGTTACGAGCAGGATCAAGATTGTTTACACTTCTATCATCTACTACTTTAGTAAATGTTTCGTTGTATAAACTAGCATTTGTGCCTGTGCTGTTTGGCGTCAAGTATGTAATAATACCTGTAGGGTCAACACTAGTGCCACCGTTGCCAAATCCCATTTGATAAATCCAGCCTGTGCCTGCATTGCCTAAACTTTCTGCAAGACTAATACTCATATTTTCATAATGAATAGCGTTGCGTTTGTCTACAATAACCTCTCCAGTCTCTGGATTGTGTATTTTAATGTGTCCTTGAAGTAACACACCACTTTGTTCATTTAATTTATCTGTCATTTGTTTTATATCCTGCTTATTGTATTTATCGCGGCAAGTCAACTGTTGCTGCACGTAAGAATCTACTAATGTCTGTATCTGATTCACCTAGAGGTGTCCCAAGTGCATTCCATACTATTCCGGTGTGTCTGACAATTGTTACTTTAACGTTTTCAATTGGTGTTTCCAATAATGTTAGTGCAGAACCGCTTATACTAAATTCTGCCGGCAAAGTTACATCGCCCTCTGGACTATCTTGTGCTGTCGGATTTGGCATTACATAAGAACTAATTGTATTTTTACGTAAACGTCTGCCTCCTACAAATACTTCAAATTCATTAACACTATTTGGAACAAAGTCTAACGGATATGTTGCCGTAGTGCCATTCGCTAAAAATTGCGAAGTTAGAGTTTCGTCTTTGTATGGCATAGTTGCAGTTGGTCCTTGGTTATAAACATTTTCTCCTTCGAGATAAACTGTCTTAACACCAGTACCTAATGTACCTCTGCGTAGTTGACTTAGTACGTTACCATTTCTTACAAAGTATTCAATGCGTTCACCGTCTATAAACAATATTCCAGGAACACTGCTTGTTGGTGATGGTTCAGGTAAGGAAGATCCGTCTGTTACTGTAATACTCTGATCGTACCATTTTAGATCAGCGGCTAACATTACACCGTTTCTATCGTCAAGACGTTTGTAATGCGTTCTGTTGAGCATATCTTTAAATTGGCTCCATCCATATTTGTTAACTAATACAGGATCTGCAAAATGTAGTAATTCAACTACATCATTTGCAGTGATTTCTACATTAATTTTAACATAACGCTTATTATTAGTTACATAATAATGTACACTAGGAATTAGCAAATCACCGTTAAGAGTTACCCAAACATATTGTGCATCTAATGCACGTCTTGATAATTCAATTAATCCAGCAGTTAAGTGATTGTACTGATACCAATCAGCTGTTCCTACAGTTAACGAAATTCTATCTACAATATCATATTGCTGTCTATCAAACCCTTGCGAATCATGGTTACTAAATTGATATACTGTAATAACATCGCCTTCGTTATATGCACTGTCAATATACAATGTACTCGGAGTTGAGACAAATTCATTGCTCGAATCAAAATATCCATATCTATATTGACCATCACTAGTAATATAAACATTTAGTATATCACCGTCTTGTTGTTTAACTCGTGTTTTTAATCTAACAATACTTCCGTTACTAGTGTAAGTCCAATCGAGATTATATGCTAATTCTACATTATTTAAGAACACTTTCATCTCTTTGTTGCTAATAGCCCCCAACGGAACTTGGAATTCTTCTAGTCGGTATTCACGGCTTGCGGCTGTTGTAATAAAGCGGCGTGTATATCCTGCATTTAGAATTTTATTATTAACCTTTACAATACTAAACCAAGCACTTGGCTCATTATTAAACGGAGTCTGATTTAACTCAAATGCTACTGTACTTCCGTCTGCTGTAAATGTATCAATAGACACTTCACTAAAGTTTTGTGTTGCACCACTAAAGAAAGCATAACTTATAACGCTTCCTGCTGCTGGTGGCGTAGCAAACGATATAACAACGTTGTTTGGATACTCGTAGGTGTTATCACTTTCTTGGATTACGTTAGATAATGTTTCGCCATTTAGTGTAACAAAGTACTGAAGATTTTCTACAAATCTTACATTAGTTAAGAATTTACTTGTAATTCCATCTGCAACAAAATTATCAATGTCTAATATATCTGTACCACTTACTCCTAGTACTGCTAAATGTATTTTAGCATTTAGTGCAGGTGCAGTATTAAACGTCACTAACTTGTTAGCATAGTTAATAGTGTAATCTTCTGCTAATACAATATTATATTCTACTTTTACAAATAAGCTGTTTGCTTGCAACGGTGCTATATCTAGACTGAACGTCGTAGTTACTCCATCGCCTGTATAATTTCTTGAAGTAATTTGACTACTGCCGTTTTTTGGTCTTTCATATACTTTAATATCAACTGTATCAAGCAATTGTCCTGGAACTAATTCTTCTGGACCGCTGCTTGTAGTAGCAGTTACAAATCCGTCACCGTCAATAGTAATATCTTCTGCTCTTAACCCAGTGGCAGTCGAATAATTAAGATTTCCACCAGTAAGTATAGTGTCATAACTATTAGGCTCTGGAAGGTATGTGCCGTCACTAGTTGTTTTTCTAATAATGATAATATCGCCTGCTTGGTTAGCAAGATCAAGTCCATCATTATCAAGGAATACAACAGTAGTAGTTCCGTCTCCTGTAATACTTTGACATATTGCATTTGGATTAGTTACTGGGGTTGCAGTGCCGTAGTTGACGTCATCAACTCTTACACCGTTTTTATAAATGTTATAAACAACACCGCTTGCTAATGGTGCAGCAAGATCAAGACTTATAGTCGAACCATCAAGTTCAAAAATTTCATCTTCAAATGTAGTGTCATAACTATCCCACGTGTCTTCGTACCATCCATCTGCATCCCATCCACGGCCGGGGCCGAAGCCAAAGCTCTTAACTTCAACACCGCCGTAATCTAACCCAGTCATAAGTTGATTTAGATCCTTGCCTGTCATTCCAACTGTTGGAGTATAATAATTATTAATTCTGTCTTGTGCTTGCATTAAGCTAACAGTTTTTTTATACTCAACTCTTATTGATTTGCCGTTAGCCTGAGCTTCAGTAAACGAGATTTGTCCGTAATATCGATCATACCCTTTAGTAGTATCAAGTAAATTACTATAGGTATATTCACTGTTTAATGCTTCTTGATTATTAACGTATACATTTATAGTCGACCTTGATAAGTCCATTGGCCATACTAAGTTAAACTCATACTTGTTGCCACTTGCTGTAAATGTTTCTGTTTGACTTATTATTGTATAAACATATGTTCCTGTAGTTCTATCAAACTTAACAGTAGAATGTATTCCTCTAACTAGTCCATTGCCTATTTGTACACTATATGTTGCTTCTTCTCCGCCATCGACGATATTGTTTAGTGCTGACACTGTAGGAGCACTGTAGTATCCGCTACCTGCATTAACTACATCAACTTTAGTTACTTTGCCGTTGGTTCCGATGTGTGCTTTTAACACGGCGCCTCCGCTGCCGCTTAATGTTAATTCAGGCGAACTTCTATATCCGCTACCCTGGTTTACTACTTTAACACTTGTAATTTTGTAACCGTTGTTATCTAACCAATTTTTATTTGGATAAGTTTCAACGTCAGCGTTGACACCAATTAATACACCATCTTGCACTTTAATGGACTGCGGAACAATGTTACCTTCAACTACATTGTATGACGGTGGCAAGTCAAAGTCAGTAACAACTGTACTTGTATTATCAAGACCTTCGTATGCACTTAGATATTCTCTAATTTTAGTACCGAACGGTTTAACTTCTTTAATATAGGCTTCATAACTTGGAAGGTTATCGTTATTAAAAGTAATATCTTCTCTTAACATTCCAACATTATGTTTTGCTTTAATAAAGCTAGTTTTGAATGCCCAATCGATATATGTTTGTTCACTAAATGCATATCTTAGACCTGCAAAGAATAATGCATTAAAACTAACTAATAGTTCGTCAATAAACAAATCATCTTTAATTGATGTTAATATAGTTCTAAGTTCAATTACCGGTTCACTATCATAAATTTTAGTATCAAAACTTATAGTATCAAAACCTGTAGAAGATTCAACAGTATCATATAGTGTAGATTTAAACTGTATTGTACCGTCTTGTCTACCAACAGTGTTGTAATTAACAGTGTAATCGCTAGTATTTTGATCATCTACTTTTTCTAATAATAACCAACCCCCTGTACCAACTGTTGATATCTTTACAACATCGCCAATGGTATCGTCTAATGCAGTCAATTCATAGCTATTGTCAATTAGATAATCAATCTCAGTTAATGCACTGTAACTAGTTGCATACCAATCTGCATAATCCCAATACAGTCTTACATTATAACTTTGACTTTGAATTCTATTCCAAGTTCTAGTTTCACTAATTCTTTCGTATAGTGCCCATTTACCTTGTATAGCACTATCGCTATTAACTAAAACTGTAAATCTTCTTACAGTTAGTGTAGGATTAGTATTATAGTATTCACCTGGTTCTACAACCGTAACTTCAGTAATTCTACCTAGGGCATCAATTGTAGTCTGGAACTCTGCTCCTGTACCGGCGCCTGCAACTGTTACAGTTGGAGGCACTCTATAACCCCTACCCGGATTTACAATATCTACTCTTACAATCTTACCGTCTACAACTACAGGAGACACTATAGCTTGTGTTGCTTTTGCAACACCTATAAATGCTAAATCATCTATTGTATCTACAGTTGCATCCCATATGTTAGTTACTTTTCCTGGTGCTGGATCCGCATTAAACAATGTAGTAAAGATCTTATCATCTACAATTAAGTTTTCTTTAAGGATAAGATTAGTGCGTTCAATGAATTGTTTTAAAGCTTCATAACGATTTGCAAACCAACTCTGTCTTGGTCTATTTAAAGAACCGTATTTTTGTTTTAGGCTTAACGTCGGATCAGGGACTACACGATTTTGTTCATCGTATCCAACTAAGCTGTCGTACCATTTTCTAATAATATCTCTGTTAGGTTGACTTGTTTCAAGGCCTTCAGATATAATTTGATATTGTGTATGAACATTTTGATCTTGATTTTGAATTGTCCAGAATTGCGTACTTAATGCTACGTCAGTACCTTTGATATATCCTTCTACATTATAGAGTACAAAACTGCTTGGACTAATTAATCCAGCAAATGTATATCCTTTAGCAACAGGGTCAGCAATGTAATCTGCTACATCGCTAATGTTAATTTTTCTAAATTCTACATCGGGTGTAATCTTTTTGTTAGCTACCCAGAAATAATAAGTTGTTTTAAACGTACCTGCTATACTGTCGTATTTGCGCTTAGTGCTGTATGCACTGTCACTGTGTAGACTAGTTCCGCTATAGCCTTTTGCAAATCCGTTTTCAGTATCTGCTGCTGCATCCCACACACTAGGTAATACATCAGACTCTACCCATTCGTATACATCAATAGTGCTACCTTGAAATACTTTAGTCCAATTTTGTGTGCTATAAATCACATTACCTTGATACGGATTATAGAATTTAGCATTAGTTAAATTCCACCATACTTCGCCAATATGGTCACTACCCCAGCTATTAGTTACATCAACAGTAGTTCCTCCAATTAGCGAAGTATCATATAATGCAGGATCATAATAAGTTTTAAATGTCAACTCTTGTTCAGCAACACCTGCTACTTTTCCTTGAATTGGATCAATATAATCGATATATGTTAATAATTCATTTTCCTTTGTATTGTAAAGGAACATCTTTTTAATCTTGTTAATATCAACTGTAGGTTTGGCAGCTCTATGAGTTGTCCACATAGTTGATAACTTGCTATTAGAAAAGTCTATTACTTGGCCAGTATAAATGCCAGAAACTTTGGTTGGTAACCCAACATACAAGTGATTGTTTTTAGCAAGAATATTTCTACCAAAGTAGTTTACATCACTATCTGGTATTTGTATTGTTTGTGCAAATAATAATTCCGACTCTATCTTTTCGTAAACGTATACAACTCCCACATCTTTATTAACTGTTTTAAAATCTGTAAAGCCGCTATCAAACACAGTAGTAAATGCGTCAAAGTACGTTTTAGTTTTTGAATCTGCACTTCTAGATGAAACGTGTAATTTTTCTCCGTCAAATTCTACTTTCCAACCAAACATTTCAGCTCTCTCATTATTAGGACTGCTTAATGTTTGTGATTGAACAAATACTCCGTCAACTTGTTTATAGATATAGACAATGCCCTGATCTGCTTTGTAGTCGTCATTTAAAGGAGCGCTAATTGCAATTAACATTCCGTCAGTTGAGATTGACACTGAATACCCAAATGCCGATGTTTTATCAGGTGCATCTATTTCTTGCGATTTTTCAAAATGTCCTTTATTAGATCTATAAACTACTATTTGATTAGGCGACGTAACATCATATAATGCATTAACAACTAATACTTCTCCAGAAGTTGCAATATCAAATTGCGAACCAAATTCCTCAAGGCCAGTTTGATTTAATATAGTAAGTGTACTGTCGTCGCCTACACTAAGTCCAGTTGAGTTAGGAATAAATCCAACGTAATCAACTAAATCGCTTGTCAAATTCCAATCGTTAAAATTAAATGCTCCAGCGGCAATATTAGTTTTTGCAACATATAGATCATTACTTAGATAAACAATGTCATTAGTAAAATAATTAAGACCTTGGCTAAATGTACCTTTAAAGTTTTTATTCTTTGCATAGTCCCAATTATAAGTTAGACTATTTTCTTCACCCTTTTTAATGAAATACAATCTACCCGGTAAGCTAGATGTTTTAGATCCTTCAGCGTGAACAAATCCTCTGTAAAGATTTCCGTTTTTAGTAATTTTTATAGAACTACCAAGTTTAAAGTTTGCCTGTTTTTCAGGAACTGTGTAACTAGCTATACGATCGTATCTACCCGGTGCAGCTTTAGAATATATAGTATAAAGACCTTCATTAGCTAGTCCGCTTGAAGTTCCCGTTGTTTCAGCTGGAATCTGATATACTTGTGTCCATTCGTTGTTAACTGCACTTGGAGAATTTGCAAGTCGAGGTATCCCTGACACAGTTGCAGTTGTATAAAACCAATATTCTATATCTAATAAACTAGATGATAGTGTTAGTGGTATAGTTGTTGGAGCTTCAAACACTAAAAGTTTGCCAATACCTTCGCTAGGTAAACCTAAGCTAACATATTGTATCTGTCCCATTGTTCTGTTGGCTTGATAAGTTGGACTAGGATCTCCAGGAATTAGGTTAAATCTAATTTCAGCATTTTGTCCATACACATCGCCTTCAGACCAAGTGCCTGTTAAACTCTTAATGAATACAGTTACATTAAGGCCTTTTCGTTGGTAGAATGCAACTACGCCAGTAGCGCCGGTTGTTAAGTCTGCTACAGTCTGTCCTACTTTAGGTTCAAATGGATTGCCAGCAGCATCAAACTTTGTGTAGTTGAAGTTTATATAACCGTCCCATACATCATAAATTATCTGAGTAGCATTAGTAGTTGATGTTGATAATCCAATAGCTGTCAGGTCTCTAATAATACTAGTACCGTATTGAGGTAGTTGATTAACATATAACTCAATATTGTATCCTTGAACAAATGCATCACTGATTGCTTTAGGAGCTCTAACTACATACAAGTTACTTAAGAACGGCGAGGTAGAACCATATGCACCTGGTAAACCTTGATAACTTAATTTTTGTATATAAGCATTATATGTATTTTGACTGCTAGTTGTAGCAGTGTTATAATCTAATGAATTATAGAATACTGTAGAAGCGTGTGCTATATCTGTAATAACATCGTAAAATACTAAACCTCTACCTTGATCTGTATTTTCAGTAATAGCCGTTGGTGTATAACTAGGAGTATCAATATACCAGAAGCCGCCCAGTTGTGTGCTAGTATCAATACTATCACTCGGACCTTGTAAAATATACTCACCAATAAAGTCACCGTCGTTACGGAATAAACTATCAGTACTGCTAAATGTACCATTAACGCCTGTTAAGTACATTACTACTTCCGCACCTACATTAAAAATATAATCAACTGTTCCAAGAGCAGTTTGAGTTTGCAGTATGTCGCCTAATTCTGGTTGAACAGTTGACGATCTAACATATAACACTACATCAATTTTCTTTTGAATTGTGTGAGTTTGTTCTATAAATGCTGCATCAATCACTGCAAACGATCCGTTAAACGGTGAACGAGATGCAAGTGCTGCTAATCCTTGATTAGAGTATGTTGTTTGATTCCAGGCAAGTTTAATTTGATTGCCTACTCCGCTACCGTCATACTGCGCTAAGGGTGCTCTAATTAATAGATGTGTTACTGGCTGGTTTAAAAATGCTAAGGATGCTTCATTAGGATCTATTGCATAATTTCCAACAAGTAATGTTGGTATAGATTCTGTACTAGTATTTTCTATATTTAATACATCAACAATATATGTTATAGAATTAAAACTATTAAACTGAATACTTGCTTCTTCACCTTCTATATCAACTAATGATTTCCATAATTGTTGATCTTTAGCAACAATTGAACCTTTGCCGTAATCACTGCCAGGAACAAACGTACCGGCATATTTTGTTTTAACATTTGACGCATTTGGTGATCCAACAATTACATATGCTCCGTCTGGACTAACTGCAACTGCCGCGCCAAATTGTTCTAAATCATTACCAAACTTAAAGGGTTCGATAACTTGTGTTTGTACAAAGTTTATTGAATCAGTGGCACGAGAATAAACATAAACTTTTCCGTCGCCCTGGTCTGGGGCTCCGACAATCAGTGTGGTATTTCTATCATCAACACTCATCGCAGTACCAAATGATACATCTGACGATGTTGATGGTTTTGTTAATCTTAATTGCTCTGTAAATAAGTTTTCATTCTTAAGTACTGACCATTTACCTAGACCACTAACATTATCAATCCATAGATAATCATTGGTGTCAAGATTTTGTTGTAATATAGTATTTGCTGAGGAAATATTAGCAGCACGCACTTTTAAGAAACGTGTAATAGAACCTACACATTTAGTAATTTCTGTTTGTACAGTGGGTGTGAGCAAAGTAATAACATTTTTATCTACAGCAGATACAACATAGAAGCCATCTAAATCAAATTTTTCTGTAGTTGATGCTGCTATAGAATCCTCAGCAATATATTCTACATAGTTACTAAAACTATGTAATCCAATTACATCATCAACTTCAATGTCAGTAACGTTAGTTGTAAGCGTTAGAGTAAACGAAGTAGTTCCAGCTGAAACTGCTTCAACTTCATAATCAGTGTCAACATGTTTATATACACCCCAATCAAGATTATCATTTCCAACCCAGATATAATCAGTTATTTTAACATCTACAAAATTAAAATCAGCAATATTAGCATAACTTGTTGCAATACCACGAACATCTTCAGGATTTACATATCCTGCATTTTTTACATAACTTGTATCTACATACTTTTCAGGGAAAGGTTTATGGTTGTAGTTAGGAGTTTTTTGGTAAACTTCATAAGGGAGTATTCTGTAGACTAGATCAGTTTCTGTTCCGGTTGTACTTGTTACTAAGTCAATTGGCTGAGGAGTTAATCTAAATTTACTTTCATCAAGTAATAATTCATATTCTTCAAACCCATCACTTGCGCCGTATTGGCCGTCACGGATTGCCCATTCTTCGTAAAACTCTAAACTATCTTTATCAGCACTACTCAATACATCAAATAGTTTTGTTAATGCATTTTTAGTACCTTTGTCCTGTATCATACCTTGATAAAATTTATACTGACTCACATCATCATTAATAATATTTTCAAGGTATTGACGTTTCTGATAACCGATTAAGTGTTGCGCCATGCGCTGTTGCTCAGTATCAAAATTGTCTGAATCTAAGTCATAAAAATCTGCAAACTGATTAGTTTTGTATTCAAAGTTTGCATATAGTCCTGCTTCGGGTTTTTCGTTTAAGCGATTCCAGTCATTTGCATCAAAAGATTCTGCCCCAGATAATTTAGTAGATGCACTGTAGTAAAACTCTTTATATTTTACAATACTACCAATTGCATAATCCGTCCAAGACTCCCAAGTTGTTGCCTTAGCATCATCATATATAAATCCGGGAATATTTAAACTGCCGTCCCATTCTTGAGTAACATATCCAAGAACTTTAATTCTTTCCTGTCTGTAACCCGGTTGTGTATCATAAATGATATCACCAAATACAGTCTTATTATCAATCAATAACACATGCTCTTTTTGTACAAGAGGAAGTTTAACAGCAAACACACCGTCGGCGGTATTTCTTGGACGAATAATAAACTCGTTAGGCGAACGTCCTAATGTTGAAAATTCCTGTACTAATTTTGTACCGTCTGATTGAAGCAAACTGTATCCGTAGAAACTATCAAAGATATTATCTACCATTGAATACTCTGATACAAATTTTAATTGTGTAGCTGCTGGGCTTAATGTAATAACACTGCCTTCGCCCCAGTTTTGTGTAGTCCAGAATAAGAATTCATTTACACTGTGGCGCCAGTTTAATACAACCTTTGCATCGCCTTCGTAGTAATCAAATACAAATCCTTGGTCCATTAAGTACTCACCGTAGCCTAATAGAAAGTCGACTACGTCTTGGATAGTAACAAATAATTGTCCGTAATCTGCTTCAAGAACAATATTTTTATTAAACTTTCTTCTTACAAATGCAGTTCTGCCGCCAATTAACGGTAGCGCAGGTAGTTTAACAAGATTAGTTGTATCAAAATCTGTACTGCTTATAAAGTTAGATTTTACTCTATAATATGCACCCTGGTATTCAATATTTTGTCCGGCAACATATTGTTTGCCGCTATCCCATATTAAGTAACTTTCACTAATTCCGCCAATGTTAATACTAGGATCTGATTGTGTAGATATTGCTGCATAATAATTAAAAGATGCAATTTCAGTATCATACCCTTTAATCACGTAGCCGTCACTTCTGCGCTCTACAATGACACCACTGTAAGAAACAGTTTTAATAGGAGTACTTGTGTTTAAGAATATTTTATAGTTTTCATCTGGAACAAATACATTGCCCTCATTTAACGGTGTGCGACTATCTAATATTAATCTAAACTTGTCCTTATCAGTAAATCCTGCTAGCTTGTATCCTAACTGATTTTTAATAGTTCTAATGTTTGATTTGTAGGCAGTGTACGATGTTGTTATATCAGCTGCCATATAATTTGCAATATAGTTTACAACACCACTAGTATAAACTTGAACTGTGTCTTCATATGTATTTGGAAATACAATATCAGATAATTTTATTCTAGTATTTGTTTTAGCATATATTAAATCGCCTGAAATGTTTCTTACTTGATTAATTCTATCAAACCCAGTAGCAAATAGCATATGTGGTTTGTTAATTGCAAATGCGGTAATAACACTAAACGGATATTGGCTACTTGCTCTCCAAGCACTTTCAATAGGGGCGCCATCGCCGAATACAAAACTTTCATCTAACAATTGGTTATCAAAATAATTGATATAGCCTGACTCAATAGGAGATAATAAATTACCTTCACTATTAACCGGCAAGTGGTTAGTTAACCCTGGGCGTTTATAATTATTAAGTATTTTATATTTTACGCCAGGTTGTCTTACAATACCTGCTTCGATATCTTGCCATAAAAGCAAGTTCTCTTTGGTGTAGGGAGCAGGGCCGTACTGTGTTTCCCACCACGTAGGCATAACTGTAAACCCAAGCATTTCCCAAGGGTGTGTATGCGGGCGATCAGTATCGTAGGCTTGCTGGTAAATCTGTCTCCAGAAGCCCGGTAATACCGCACCAGTAGGACCAGTACTACCTGCGTAGTTAAATGTAAACGAGTTAGCTCTATCAAAGAAATTATGTAATGTGTAATCTTGGTCAATTAGTTTTGTCCACTGCAAAAAGTCAGCTAGTATTACTCTATCAATTTGACGTTTACTAACTGCTGTATTTCTGTAGTCACCGCCGATAAGACTATGTATGTTTAAGAAATTAGTATCGTATCCTACTTTAATGTTATTAAAAATTCTTTTTTCAAGTTCTAGTAATAAGTCATCTCTATAATCATCAAACGCTGCAATCTTACTACCGTCGTGTCCTTGAATAATATATCTCGGAGTTTGATAGGTATCGTCTAAGTATTTTGCAGGCTCGTATGAAGGATACAGGCCTAGCTTGCTTGGCGTAGGTGGAACGTAACTGCCGTTAGTAGTTTCATATTCATATATATCAACTATATCATCAGGCTGTTTAGCCGCTGTAATTAAAACATAACCTTCAGTGTTAAACGTATAATCTCTACCTTGAACTAATTGTACTTCATTTAAGTATACTTGCACTGCTATTCTTGAAGGTGTACTTAATGAAAATGCTGTTGACAACGGGTAATACAATTCGTCGGCATCAATTACGGCAGTAGTTAGTTTCTTAGTTGCACCGGTAGGAATCATGTCACTAAAGAAAAACGGTTGTGTAGAAGTTTTATCTTTATTAATTTCTGTTAGAATTGCATCTACATGTGATTTAATAGTACCGCTAAAACTTATATCTTCTGCTGTCTGTAAGAATAATCTTTTAAAAGTTGAGTATTGCAGCATTGCAAACTTTAAACTTTTTACAACATTTGCATCGTTATCTAACATATGATACATTGCAAGATTCATTGGTGAACTATGTTGTACAAATCTACGACCTAGTTCTGTTACATTTCCAATATCTCTTAAATTACTTGTACCCGGATATGTTCCTACAAATTCATCATTTTGTTCTACAATAGTAGCAACGTGATCATTTACTTCGCCAAGCGTAAATTCTGTAATATTTTCATTTCCAGGATTTCTTTCTAAGGAAGCTGGAATTTCATAATACCCGTTTGCATTTTTTGTAGCTGCACTACGTGCCTTAATAAGAACTACGTCATTTAAAGTTAATGAATTTATAAATGTTACTATTGCATTATTATTAACATTAGTAGTAATAGTATAATCTGTACCTTCAAATTGTAATTTATTGTTTAAATATACTCTTGTCCAAAGATCAGTTAATAGGCCACTATTGTCATACATGTCAATAATAAACCCAACACTAGTATTGTCAAATATATATTGTCTAATTACTAGTTGTTCGCTAAGTACATTAATTTTTTTCCAACCTGATAAGGTAATATATGTATCTAATGCAGAATATTTTCTTAAAAATCCAATATCAGTATTTTTAGTAAAAGCGTTATTTACAGATGTGTAGGTAAACGAATCAAATAATAAATTAAAATCAAAAACAATGTCACCGACATTATTAATACTTCTATAAGAAAGTGGAAACTTTAACTCGTCATCAGGTGTGCCATTTCCTACTCGATAACTAAACAGTTTGTTCCCTGCAAATGTTGAAGACGGGTATACAGTTGTGTCTGCATAAGATTTACCGTTAATATCAAAAATATCAAATAACGGAGGCTGATTAGCTTGTGTTTTATCTTGTGTAAGTTTCCACTCTATACCAGTATAATACAACATCTTACCTTTGTAAGTTGTGCCATTTAATACTAACACAACTTCATTAGTTTGTGGAACTGAATCAGTTTCTGGAATTAATGTGATTTGCCTGTTAGTTGCGGCACCACTTGCAAAGTTAATAAATTGAACTTTAAAAATTCGACCAGATACTAATATATCAGTGTCTGCTGTAAACATAATACGCATGCCGTCGGCAAGATCAATGCCATCAACGTTGTATCCTGGCGATCCTTCAATAGTTGAAAATGCATCTATCGTAAAATCATCAACTAAATTAACATCTGTTTTAGCAACAGTACCAAATTGATTTAATTTTAGATCTGCTTCAAATTCAATAATAGGACGTTTAGCACGTTGTAACTGATCTACATCAACAATTTGTCCATTTGCTGTTGCTGCTGTTTCAATAACACTTTTATGAAACCAACGGTTATAACGACTCCACAAGTTGCCGTCGATACTTGCACGATTGATTACGATGTAATCTTTATCTTCTGGATAGCCAATTGCTACGCTGTAAGGAAGTCTATCAAATCCTTGTGCATCAAATTCTACATCAATATTAGCAGTAAATGCTGTTGGAACATTTAAACTTGTTTCTGCAATAAGATTAATACGACTACCAACACCTTCAACATAAAATGTAACGTTTGCATAAGCAGCGGGTTCTACTTCGCCGGTAAACTCAATTTTCATTCCGTTTGATAGTTCTATACCATTACTACTTTTATAGAAACGCTTACCGACTACTTCTTTTTCAACATCAATAAAAGTTGCTTCGCTAATGTCTTTAACAATAATAGTACCACTTGCTTCTAGGTCGTTTGCTGCTACATAGTATAATACTTCAGGGGTATCTGTACCTAATTGTAATGTACTAATACCTTTTTCTAGTCCCTGTACACTAACACCTTCAAGCACTAGAATACTTGAACTATCTAACTCAAATCCGTCTTCAAGTGTTCTCTTTGTCTTAATTGTAAATGGTAAGTTTGGAGTATCAATATCAAACTTGTAGGTAATTCCTCTATAAAGAGTAATTGTAGGGTTTTGTGTTAATCCGTCTGGACTGAATACATAAGTGTTATTATCAACATTATCACCGATGCGAACAGTGTAAGTACTTTCAACATCAACTGTATTCCCTGCAATTCCAATTGTCTGCGGACCTAAAGGTAACCAGTAGTATTCACGAAAGTTACTAAACTTATCCCAATCAATACTAGGATTCCATGCATATTGTTCTTGCTGGTTGAACACACTATGATTGTCGTTAGATTTATTAAAATTGTTTAACTGATTAACAAAGTCGTTATAGTCTTTGTAAAAAGTAACATTATCTAAATTGTCTTTGATAACTGCCGCTGGTTCTAATTGATAGTTAAACCTATCAGCTGATACATCACCGATATAATTGTCACTCGCAGTAAATGCTCTAGCAGTTTCTCTACCAATATATCCGTTGAGTTTTTGAACTACGCCTGGCTGTATTAATTGGTCTAATGTACTATTTAAAAACTTCTTGTTTGGAATTGTTCTAAAAAATCTTGGAAGGAAAGATTCACTGCTGCGTTTGTTAGTGCCGTCTGCTGGCAACGCTGATTCATTTTGGTCGTTATCGTAAGACATTATTAATAAGGCCCTCCAGTTATAGATAATCCACTGCTTGTTAAACCTGTGTTAACTGTTGTTGCATTTGTAGTAATAGCACCACTTGAACGAAGCCTTGTAGCAGTTACAGCGTCAATTAGTTCAATGTCAGCAACAGTTGCTGCGCTTATAAAAATTTCATCAGACTCTGATTTTATTTCAAATAAACTACCAAACGTTTGTGCTACTTGGTTTGGAACTATTACAAATGTTACTAAGTTAGGTGTTAATTGTTGCATAACGTATGTGCTCAACTCTGTAAAATAGAACGGTTCTCCAAACTCCCAATTTTCTAGAGCAAAAAATTCATTGATTGCTGCAATTACTCTAGTTTTAATGTCATTATCGTTAATCACAATATCAGGATTCTTTACAATTTTAAATTTTGCTTGTAGTGTTGCATCGGCTATTTCTCCAAACAGTATCTTATACTTAACTGGATGATAAATAATTTCGTCACTAATTGACTTAATTTTGTTAAGTGATTGTCCGTAATTTAAATACAATTGATCACTACTCGGTGAAAGAGGTTTTGTACTTACTGTGCCGTCAATATAAAGCCTAAAGTTATTATCATATGACTTTGTTAATAGATACACATCTACAATATTACTTACACTTGGGTCAATTCTGCTACTTGCATCTGCTGCATGTACATAATGAAATTTAAGTTTATCGCGACCAATTTTAGCAAGATAGCTTTGTGTCGTAGTAAGAACGCCTGTTGTTTTATTTAAAATCTGAAATAAATCTTCTGCTATAAAATAAAATATTTGATTATTATCAGCCATTGTTGTATTAGATAAAGAAATCTTAGTATCAATTACTTGTATACTGCCTGTACCATCTGAGAATACATATTTTCCAAGGTCCGTTGAAACGGCTGTTGAAATATAATTATATTCTTCTACACCATCAATAGTAGTTGTCTTTAATTGAAATACATACTTGGTTAACGGATTAACAGTTTCATTTACTATTTCATCAAATATTTGAGGATCATCAACTACACCGTCGTCGTCACCGTCAAAAAAGCTAACTTGAATTTTGCTACTGTCTACATAACCTTCGGCGTCTCTATATTCTTCAACGATTTCCCAATCAAAATCAACAGCAAACGGCGAAGTTAAATCAGGAGACTTATTAATGTTTAAAACTGAAATTTTATCTTTAATAATTTTACCAGTTCTATTGTTGTAAATTTTATCCGAGCTATCAAAATAGAATCTAATTTCTTCAGCACTTTCAAATACATATCTACTAGCACGATATGTAATTGTATATGTTTCACCGTTTGTTTCAAACAGTAATAACCAACTTGCATCTAATTGTTGATTAGTTGTATCACCAGTTTTACCAATACTAAAGAGACTGTCAATGTTTAAGTTGTTAGTTGTAACTATTCGCCATTCGCCTATATTAACGTCAAATCTTAAACCAAAGCTATTGTATGCAAATACTTGATCAATCAATTGTAGAGAAACAGCTGGTTGTAATTCTGTTGCTAGTCTAGGTATTATTTGTGTAAGCCTTGCACGATTTGCTACGTCCAGTAAATCACCTGGAATATTATCATTAAGCATTACTGGTCCGGTGCCGTCTGCATTTGTTGCTGTTCCGTCGCCTACTACACTGATAATTTTAGTCCATTTGTATAACGTGCCGCCTGACGGTATACCCGAACTAAGTATATTACCTAATTTATTATCATTTTCACTTTGAAAATACTTTCCTACCGGTGGTTCAAATTTAACAAGTGTTCCTGGTTTTAATAATTTCAATGTACTTGCAGTAAATGCACTTAGCTGAGAACGTGTGCCAACGGTGTTAGTAAAATATCCTGTATTTTGATTTGTATCGACTGTTTGACTATTCCAAGTTATTCCTAAGTCGCCTACTAGAGTTTTAGGAAAACTATTATAGTAATAGTTTTTAATTTTTTTATCAGTGAGTATAGGTTCTATAATATTTGCAATTGCACCTTCAATATCAGTTTTAGAAATAAAACTAAATTTTAATTTAGGTATTAAAAACTCTTTTGTTATAATACCATCGATGCCAAACAAGTTAGTTTTAGAGTATTTTCCAGTTGCATCTACTAGATCTAGATAACGACTAATTCCGCTTGCAGTTCTGTTAACACTTTTTACTTTAATAATTTCTTGACTAATACTTAACGGAGCAATTTGATAATCTTCAGCAGTTATCATTCTGTTCTGTGTGTAGTAAGTTGCAGGTGCATTGCGTTTAATACTTGCACTTGATTCGCTTGAACTTGCATTATCAACAGTATACTTTAATTGAAATACCATTGTAACCTGTTCTGTTTTACCAGTTTTACTGATGTACGGAACTTTAATACTAACACCGCGCATATCTGCCGGCTCAATTACGATACGCTGATTTTTACTTGTTCTGTAATATACTCTAAAATTACCTTGTGGCAAGTTACCAAATGTACCATCAGAGAATATTAAACTGATTCTATCATTTGCTCTTGTAAGTACACTGTAGATGTTTCTAATACTTTTGCTTAAACTATTGTAGATTACGTTGTTGCCTTCAACAGCATCAACCTTTGACCATAGTTCTTCTTCAAGACCAAAGTTGTCAACTTTATACAACCATACATCAGAGTTATTAATATTAGTTGCATCAATTGCAACAACTTGATTAGTACTCGGACTGTCAACTGTAAATGTACCTTGGTCCATTGCACCTTGTCTAAAGTGACAGAAGTAACCAGTATTAGAACTTGCAGGACCTTTGCCGTCGTTTCTGTAAAGGAATGCAAAGTTGTTTCCTGGAAACGGTGCTTCTTCTTTAATTTCGCCGTTGTCTACATCAGTTGAGACAATTTCAAATCTACTAGTTGATCCGCTAATTGTTTTATTAAATCCGTATACTGGCAATTCAGTATTAGCACTACTTAATCTATACTGCTCTGTAGGTACACCTGCAACTGTATCTTTTTTTGCAGGGCGTCCAATACTAGAATTAACAGGCAGCGCTGCATTTAAAATTTTAGTAAATTGTTCTTGCCAATTAGGGTTGCTTGGATCGTTCCAGATAACTGTTTGGTTTGCTAAGTTTATGTTATTTGAATCTCTAACAACTTCTGTTGTGTTAACACTTTCAATTTTAAGCAACCCGTTTGCTGCTTGATTACGTTTAGGATTGTAGGAAAGCAAACGTGCAAGACGGAGAACTGATTCTCTACGTTCTGCAAGCTCTAAAAAGTTTTCACGTGCATTTAAGTCAGTACGGAAAGCAATGTTTTGACCTAGGAAAGCAATTAGATCAATAAGTGCAAGGTACTCTGAACTTTCAATGTAATCGTTAAAATCTTCTGGATAATTTTGACGAATGTAATTGATCATTGTTCGACGTAAATTGTCAAAGTCGTATGATTTGAAGTCGGCGTTTCTATAACTCTGATAGATACGCTTCCAATCTTCTGCTACTAATAAACGGTTTTGTCTGTCTGTACTTGACATGGATTTGCTTTCCTCTTAACTTATAGTGTATTTATTAATTTGAATAAACCACGTATATAATTAATTGGCTAAAAATCCGTTATTTTGGTCAAATATTAATTGCATATTTTCTACAATATTGTAGGGTAAAAATATCAATGTTGCTTCTATTTGTAAGCCACTTTCGTACTGATCAACTACTATGTTAGTAACACTTACTCTAGGATCGTAGTTAATAATAGTAGTTACATTTTCAGCAATAATCTGTTTGATATTTTCAGTTAATGGTTCATATAGAATGTCCCAAATAATTGTACCAAAATTAGGATTGCTTAAAAGTTCGCCTTGACGAATATGAAAGTGATTAATAATATCTTGTTTTACAATTTGTAAATCATACAGTTGAAATCCAACATTGTTTGGATTAACTGTAGAAAATCCCCTATAGGTTTTTTCACCTATACCATAGTCAGGACGAGTAGTACCTTTTACAGTAATTTGTTTATAAAGATTTTTCTCTAGTGTGCTCATACTGTATTTACCTTAATCTTGTCGGCCTGTTCTAGACAGAGTACTAGTAACTGTTGCTGCTCCGGCTCTTGCTTGCCTTAAAATAGCATCATCATAAGGCGGTGTAGTAACTGCTCCTGCTCTTGCTTCTGCTTCTCCTGCTGCTCCTTCGGAACTTGCACCTGATGCATTTCTCGAAGGTGTGCTTGTAACAGTTGTATTACTTATTGCTGCTCGTTCTGCTGATGTTAATCCCGATGCTGCAACTGTACCCGGAGCACATTTTTCATACGTATCTCCTAAAGGCACTGTAGCACCGTCTTTTACAGCAACCGGAGTTCCAGATGCACTTCCTGATCCGCTAGGTATTACCGATGGCGGAGACGGGGCCGCAGCAACTGCTGCCGCCGGCCCGTTCATATGTATAACCGATGCAGTTTCGTAATGGCCTGCACTAGCAATATTACTAGTTCCTGCGCAAGTTAATCTACCGTCAGCGCCCACTAATAAATCCCAGTTTGCACCAGTTTGTGTTGCCATCTGATTTGCTGCAACTATATTAACATCTGCTCCAGCTTTTAAATTAATATTTTTTGCAGCAGTAAAATTTATATCATTATCTGATTTAAAACTAATATTGTTTTTTGAATAAACTTCTATTGCTCCGCCGGCTGTCATTTCAATCCAACTTTGACCACTTCCGTGTGCAATATACACTAAGTCTTCTGTATTGTGGAAAAGTATCTGATGTCCTGTACGTGTTCTAATTCTTACTAATTCGTTCATAGGCAGTGTTGGATCACCGCCTTGATCTAATGTTGCATATTCACTAGGAGTTGTTGCAGCTGGGCCTTTTCTATACAAACTAGGATCGCCATCATCCATTACAAAAGTTGAACCAGTTAGTCTCGATGATGGAATTTCTGTTTGTGCATTTTCAGCACCTACTTTTACTTTAGGCTTTCCTGGTCTACGGTCTAGCGGGCCGGGTGTACTCATTCCAAATACCATACTAGGTACTTCTCGTCTAGCACTGGAACTAGTAGTGCCTCTAATTGGATCACTAAGTAAGCCGGCTTTAGTAAGTTGTGCTATTGCATCCGTGTTAACAGGTTTTAAAAACTGCGTAGGGTCGTTACCAACGCCTGGTTCATTTCTTTTGTTGTATTCTCCAACAGGAGAAATTGCAGTTTGATTTTCTTTGTTGTATTTTGTACTTGCATTTCCAGGTACCATAAAGTTCATAAACTTTTCTTGTACACAGCCGATCCAAAATCCTCGACTTTTATTTCCTTCTGCAAATATAACTAGTACTTGTGTCCCGACGTCCGGTGGCACTGCCCACATTCCGTAACTTTTTTGAGTATAATCAAATCCGTTGTTGTCGCTTGTTCCGTCGTAAGGTGTAATTCCGTAAAACGGACTTAGATAACTTACTATTGCCATTTCGCCAGTAACGTCTGTGGTGTTTCCTTCAGTTGATGATTTTAACAATTCAACTTCTAGTGAACCCATGTACTCAGTGTCTAAGTGATTGCGCACCACAGCCAAAAAGGGACCAGGGCCTTCAAATATATTATCACCTGGGGTTCTTGCTTCTGTTGCCATTGTTTATTCCTTAGAACGATCCTGATTGTTGTTGTGCAGAAATATTAGCTGCTTGTTTTGCTCTCAACGCTCTTAACGGTGCATCATCATACGTACTTCCAGCAGCCGGATTTGGCTTACTAGCTAGTCGTTGTGCAGCAGCTTCGCCGGCGGTGCCTTCTGATTGTGTACCAGCTCCTGAGTTAGATGCTCCGTTTACATTTCTTCTTGCAGCAGCTTCGCCTGCTGTGCCTTCTGAACTTGCACCAACAGCTGGGTTAGCCGGAGTAGTAGTTATTTGTCCTCCTGCATTATCTGTATTAACTAGCGTGCTAGTAGCTGGTGCAAGATTATCGTCATCCTGCCTTGGTCTACGTATAGTTTGTAAAGTTTGTGTAAATTGTCCGTTACTAAATTTATTAGCACAAAATATTACTTTATATAATCCACTAAATTCTCCTACAGGAGTAGTGCCGCCGCCTGGAAATTCCATATAACCATTTGGACCGTAGTCTAATGGAGTTCTAAAGTTAAGTGCAATATCAACTTCCCCATTTTCATAATTCATTGTGCCGTCGGCTGTAATGTTTAGTACTCCTGGAACTTGCAATGCATTATAGTTGCCCATCCCGCTATCACAAATATAATATGGATCGCCTAGTATTTCTAAATCAACCATAACTAAATCAACACTACTATTAACTAATGCATCATTAAACATTCTAGCAACTTGCGATTCAGGATGGGCACCATCTAACGTAGTCTTATTTTTTTGAGTAACTACTCTATCTAGAGTTTTGCCAAGATTTCCTGCTGACGCATTTCCTTTAGAAGTACTAGGTGTTGCTCTTTGACCACTCGAAGTAGTTTCATTTTTAATAGCAGTTTTACTATCTGCACCTGCTTGACCAAGGTCGCCGGCAATACTTGAAAAGAATGCAGTATTAAATCTAATATCAAAATTAATAATATCTTTATTTTTTCCTGTATAGATATAATTGTATTCTTTAGCTACTTGGGTTTTTAATTGAGGAATGCCAGGGCTTTTTGCACTAGCAGATTGAAATATACTTATATGTACAAGATACGGCACAACTCTATAAACAAATATTCTTGACGGGGTTCCAGTTTGTGAAACTACTTCGGGACTAGAGTCACTATTATAAACTTGCGTTTGAATTCTAAACCAAGGAACCATTCCATATTTGTCTGGCGTCTTAGATGCAATTGCTCTGCCGTAATCACTAGCAATAATAACTTCTTCAATTATAGTTTGTATTTTTTGCCCTGCTGCAAATGTACCAGTGCGTACATCGCCCGATATTTGTATTTTGCATCTATCTACTTTGCCTTTGATTGTTTCACTTTCTGAATTAGTAGGTGTTGCAAGTGGTCGTTTGCTACTGTCAAAATTAGATTTAGTAATCTTAGCTTTGCCAATGTCGTTCATGTTTTGTGTTTTTTCGGCATACTCGCGAATATTTTCTCCAATACTAGATCGTTTAATTGTTATTCCGGCAGCATTTTTTATTTCATTTCTATAATCAACTGGAACTTTTCCATTTATGTCTCCTGTTTGCGATATATAAAATTTTCTTATTTCTTCGTCAGTAAATTCTCGAGTAGTTGCAGTATCGTCTGCTGTCTCTTCCGGTTGTCCCATCATAAACTGTTGCGATTCTTCATTTGAAGATGAAGTGTTTGGAAACATTATAATATATTGATCAGCTTTTTTTGTTTTGCCGGCTTTTTCGCCTGCAAGTTGTCTATCGTTTATAATACGGGTTAAACTATTAGCTCCTGTTTGTAACATTTCAGCAACAGATGCTCCTGTAAAGGTTGTGTCAGTATGTGTTGTTTGTGTTTCGTCAGTTAATGCAGTTTCTTGATAAGGAATTGCAGTTACGGAATATACACTGCCTGATTCTGTTACATCAAATTCAATGTTTACCAGCTTTAAAGGAAACATTCTGCGTAAGTTACTTGCATGAATAAATTGTCCAGCATCATTGTAGCCTTTAAATTCTACAGTAAGAAGATACGGAGCATCAATGTAAGTAGGATAACCTGCTCGTATTGCTGATACTTGTAATGCTTGTAAAAATAACCCCATACTGTAAGGTTCGGTTACTTTAAAACTAATACTTGTTGCATTTGTAGACCGAGTACCGTCATTGCCGGCGACAATAGTTGCAATTTCAACATCATCAATAAAGTATTCAATTTTTCCTTTTGCTTCATACAACGTTGCACTGCCGGGTGTTGGGCCGCCGCCGCTTCTAAGTATTACAATACTGGGATCCCTACGACGGTATGTGACATCTGGAAATGATAGTTCTTGTGCTGTTAGGCATCCCAACGTAAAGACATAATTGAAGCTGGTAAATTGTTCTAGCGGATTAGGAAGTGCACTGCCGCTCATTCCGTTTGGTGATCCAAAGCCGCCACCGAACGATGCTCCTAAAAATCCGCCTAGGCCGCCTTTAATTCTATCCATTATGCCGACGCCTAACCCACTAGCAATGTTACCAACTAAACTTTGTCCTATTCCTGGGCCAGTTAACCCATTTAAACTATTTGCAAGATTAACTGTTGCACCTTTTAAGTCTTGTACAGATCCCGATACAGAATCTAAAACTCCGTCAACTGAAATATTACCGCTTTGCGCAAACTTTTTAGCCGATGAAATTAGTTGCGGGGTAGCTGCATCAATAGTATCAGAAAAACTTTTTCCTGCTGCTTTTAATCTCGACGCTACATTTTGCGGAACTACTGCCATATTATATTCCTAATACTTTTGATAATGCGGCGCCTTTGGGTACATAAATTTGTATTCCTGCTATTAAATCAAATACAGGATCTTTAAGTATTTCCATATTGCGTTGGGCAAAAACCCACCATAAGTCTTTATCGCCATATAAGTCAAATGCTAACAGATCAGGGCGATGTGTATACTGAGGCTGTATTGTAACTAATACATCGTCTGATTCTGCAGGGATAGGTCGTATTTTTAAAATGTCAAGATACTGACCTTCTTGTGTAGGTGTGTTAAACCAAGGACTAGTTCCAATATAATTTGCCATTAGATAAATCCTTGTCCGTTGCCTTTGGCATATCCGCCACTGACAAACTTGTCTAGGCTAAATTGTTGTACAGCTCGTCTGCTGTATGTCGGCATCAATACTACTGCTACGTTGCATCTAGTTGGTGCCCAGGTATCTAGTGAGGGTATGTAGATATAATCTACATCTGGCGGCAGTTCGCAAGTAAATTGTTGAACTACAACTGGAACATTTTTAAAAACATAATCGCCGTAGCCGTTAAGTTGTACTACTGGTGGCGGACTACCTTGATTGCTTGAATTACCGTAGGACATTTTCGTAACACTTCTCAAGTAGTGTACCATTGCTACCCAATATACTCCTTCTGATTCATTTTCAATAATAAAATCTCCACTGATCTGAATGTTATCAGGTTGACTACTTTGATAAACAGGAAAAGGATAGTTACTGTGTGTAGGTTTAACTTGGCTGTAAGTAGCACTATGCGACATAATAATACTAGGCGTATACGGAAAAATCATTCCGTTTGTTTCTGCTAATGCTGCCGAAAGTGTTGGTTCTAAACCCATACCTGGTGGTAAAGAAAGTCGGACACGCCAGTCATCGTTATCAGCTCCTTGCCAGCTAACTTCTGAAAATCCAACAGCTCCTGGCATACCAAACTTAGGAAGGCCGCCGCCACGCAATAAACTCATAAAGTTTTTAGCACTAAATATATCCTCAGCAATGCCTTTTACTGCGTTACCAGCTTGTCCAATTAATCCTTGACCAAAACTAGCAGCACTACCTAATAGGTTGTTTACTGCTGCTGATGCTTGTGGAGACACTGAATTGCGAGCCTGCGATGCTGCTGACGAAAGTGCTGCTGATGCCTGTTGTTTTAGGCCGCCGAAATTAATTGCCATTATTTGTTGTCTCCTATATGTTATTTAGTTGACAAAATTAAGTATGTATATTATAATGTATTATAACTATTGGAGAGTTCATGAGAAAAGTTAACTATTTAAATAACAAAGATATACTTAAAGAAATACACAAATCAAAGAGTACATTTTGTAGCTTTGTATCAAATACTGATCATCAGTTTGATCTTATTTTGCCTAATATTGACAAAATCAATATTAGAACTATTGCAGAAGCTAAAAGAGTACAAGCTAAACGCTTACAACACGAAGCATTTGAAGCTCGTAAACTAGCAGGAGAAAAAATTAAACTTGCTGAGTGCGAAATTGATTACAGAAAAATTAAAAAAACTTCATTAGTATTTCGCATTATGACATTTGAGCATGTTCCAGACGAGCCGGGGCGCAAGAAGACACCAAAGACAGTTGCCGATCACAAAGTAAAACTTAACTTTCCACCTTTCCAACATTTTAAGTTTGATGAAGAAGATAATCTAAAGTGTGTGGGCAAAAGTCATTGGTCAAGCGGAATGGAAAACGGACATTTTAATCTAGGCGGCGGTATGGCTACAAATAAACTTGCTCTTATGTGGATGAAACTATGTGATCGATATGCTACTCGTGGTAATGTACGTGGATACACTTATAACGATGAAATGCGCGGGCAAGCTATCCTACAGTTAGCACAAATCGGGTTGCAGTTTGACGAATCAAAGTCAGATAATCCGTTTGCATACTATACAGCCGCAGTTACTAACAGTTTTGTGCGTGTTATTAACATTGAAAAGCGTAATCAAAACATTCGTGATGATATTTTAGAAATGAACAACATGAATCCTAGCTTTACACGACAAAATCAAGGCGAGTGGGAAGCACAACAACGTAGAGAAAAAGAACTAGGTAACAAATAATCTCTTGACACTATTAACATTAACCTGTATACTATAAAGATATACAAATTTATGGAGCAATAACTTTTGTTTAAAAAAGCAGCAGTCTTTACAGACATACACTTTGGATTAAAGGGTAATTCAAAGATTCACAATCAAGATTGTGAAGATTTTGTTGATTGGTTCATCAAAACTGCAAAAGCCAACGGTTGTGAAACTGGTATCTTTTGCGGCGACTGGCATCACAATCGAAATTCATTAAATCTTACTACTATGGATGCAACTATCCGTAGTATGGAGAAGCTAGGTGCTGCTTTTGAGCAGTTTTTCTTCTTTGATGGTAATCATGACCTGTATTACAAAGACAAGCGCACTGTTAATTCAACTGCGTTTGCTAAACACATTCCAGGTATTACATTTGTTGACGAAATTACCACCATAGACGATGTAACTATTGTTCCTTGGCTAGTAGGCGACGAGTGGAAAAAGCTAAAACATCTAAAAAGCAAGTATATATTTGGTCACTTTGAACTTCCTACGTTTTTTATGAACGCAATGGTACAAATGCCCGATCATGGTGAGCTACGTGCAGAAGATTTTGTTAATCAAAAGTATGTTTTTAGCGGACACTTCCACAAACGTCAACAACAAGGTGCAGTGCATTACATTGGTAATGCATTTCCGCACAACTATGCTGATACATGGGACGATGACCGTGGTATGATGGTACTCGATCGTGAAAACGATAAGGAACCACAGTACATTAACTGGCCAGAGTGTCCAAAGTATCGTACAGTTAAACTTAGCAAACTTATTGACGAGCAAACTACGTTTATTAAGCCCAATATGTACTTGCGTGTCAACTTGGACTTGCCTATCAGCTATGAAGAAGCAAGTTTCATTAAGGAAACATTCATTACTCAATACAACTGTCGTGAAATTAGTTTGATTCCACAAAAGTCACTAGAAGATATTAGTACTCAATTAGACATTGCACAGTTTGAAAGTGTAGATCAAATTGTTGCTGGCGAAATCGCTGCAATTGACTCAGATAACTTCAACAAAAAAACACTTATGGACATTTATAGCGAATTATGATAAAAATTAAGGATTTGACTGTGAAGAATTTTATGAGCGTGGGCAATCAGACCCAAGCTGTAAACTTTAATCGCGAGCAATTAACACTTGTGCTAGGTGAAAACTTAGATCAAGGCGGAGATGATAGTGGAAGTCGTAATGGTACAGGTAAGTGTGTTTGTATAAATACTATTGTAAAGGTAAAAAACACTAAAACTGGTGAAATTTACGAAACAACTGTAGGAGATTTATACAATGCCGCGATGGGACAATAATCTAAAAGATAATTGTATTAATATTTTGGATAATGTTATTAAAAACTTAAAACCTGATCGTAGAGAATTAATTCTCTACGAAATTTTATCTTTAGGTATTATTAATAATAAAAAAAAGATTGAGCAATATATCAGAAATAAGTTAGGATTAACTTCTAAACATGCTCGTCACACAACCCAATACTGGAGTTTACGCGGCTGGAGCGAAAATGAATCTTACGTAAAGTCAAAAGAGAATAAACAAAAAAATGTTAAAAGTGTATATAGCAAGGAATTTTGGTTAGAAAAAATTAATCCATATACTAATAAACCTTATACTATCGAAGAAGCAGATTTTGAACGTAATTGTCGGCGTCCTATTCGAAAAGAATACTGGGTTAAAAAAGGATATAACGAAGTTGAAGCTATGCATCTAGCAGAACAAACAAAGAGCGACAATAATAAAAAAGGAGCTAGTCAATCTGCTAACTCAACAGTGCGACATGTTGCATCAAAACGATGCGTTGACTATTATACCGCTCGAGATTATTCTGAAGAAGATGCCAAAAAATTAGTTTCTGAATCACAAAAGCATTTTTCTAAAGAAATATGCATAGAAAAATACGGAAAAGAAAAAGGGTTAAAGATTTGGCAAGAAAGACAAGATCGATGGCAAGCTAGATTAAGCGTAAAATCTGACGAAGAAAAGGCCAGAATTAATAGACTTAAACTATCAAAAGGAATTACTGTATCAAAAGCAGAAAAAGAAATAATTAATGAAATTAAAAAAGCTAATAAAAATTTAATTGTTTATCCGCAGTATTCGTTATCTGTTAACAACAAAAAACAGTATGTTTATGATATTGTAGTTGATAAAAAGATTATCGAATATAACGGCGACTTTTGGCATTGTAATCCAAAGATGTATACAGAAGATTATATAAATCCTAGAACTAAGATAAAAGCATCTGATAAATGGACCAGTGATATTAAAAAAATCGAATATGCTCAAACTCAAGGCTACGTAGTTATGGTTGTTTGGGAAAGTGATTTTAAAGAAAATAAAGAGGAAGTATTAAAAAAATGCATACAATTTCTAACACAGTGAAGAGAAAATTTGTTAATAGCATAGACTTATCAGACTTGGAAATTGAGACTGATACTGGTTGGCAGCTAATAACATCGATACATAAAACTATTCCATATAATGTATGGATAATCAAAACATCTTCTGGTAAGTTCTTAAAGTGTGCAGATACTCATATTCTTTTTAACGGAGAATTCAATGAAGTTTTTGTAAAGGACTTAATTGAAAATCAATCTACAATTTTAACTGTAGACGGGGTCGAATTAGTTACCAGTATTGTAAAAAAGTCGTACACCGAAAACATGTTTGATTTAACTGTAGACAGTAATGATCATAGATTTTATACAAACGGAATACTTTCTCATAACACCACCATTATCAATGCATTATCATATGCATTATACGGACAAGCACTCACTAATATTAAACGTAACAATCTAATCAACAAGACAAACTCAAAGGGCATGTTAGTTACACTGCATTTTGAAAAGAACGGTGTTGATTATCGTGTCGAGCGTGGTAGATCACCTAATGTACTCAAGTTCTTTGTCGACGAGCAAGAACAAGAGATGACAGATGAGTCACAAGGCGACAGTCGAAAGACTCAAGAGTATATTAACGACTTGTTAGATATGTCGCATGACATGTTTAAGCACATTGTTGCACTTAACACCTACACTGAGCCTTTCTTAAGCATGCGTGTTAATGATCAACGTGCTATCATTGAGCAGTTGCTGGGTATTACTATCCTTAGTGAAAAGGCCGAAGCTCTTAAAGAACAAACTCGTCAAACTAAAGATGCTATTACAAACGAAACACTAAAAATTAATGCTATTCAAGGTGCAAACGAAAAAATACAAACTACTATTGATAGCTTAGGTCGTACTCAACGTGCTTGGCTTGCTAAAAAGGAGCAAGACTGTGCTAAATTACAGCATGGTATTACAGAACTAGAGCACGTAGACATCGATGCTGAACTAGAAGCACATGAAAAATTGTCTAACTGGACGCAACATAACACTGCTATTTTGGCTCTTAATAAGGAGAAAAGCACATTAGAGACAGCACAGCTACGTGCTAAAGCTAGTGTTGAAAAGGTTGAAAAAGACATCTTAAATCTTGAAGATGCTACCTGTTACACTTGTAATCAGCTGCTGCATGCAGACAAGAAACAAGAAATTCTTGACAAGAAGATGAAAGAGTTACAGGATGCAGACACATATCATTTAGAAATTAGCAAAAAGCTAACTGCTGTGCTTAAAGATCTTAGTGACATTGGTGATATCAACGGAAAGCCTAATACGTTCTATGAAAGTGCTAAAGAAGCATATGAGCATCGTAAAAACGTTGACAGTTTGAAACAGTCGCTTGATACAAAACAAAATGAAAACGATCCTTATCAAGCACAGATTGATGAATTGTTGTCAACAGCTATGCAAGAAATTGATTGGTCTCCTGTAAACGATCTTACTACATTCAAAGAGCATCAAGAGTTCTTGCTAAAGCTACTTACAAATAAAGACAGCTTCATTCGTAAAAAGATTATTGATCAAAACCTAGCGTATTTGAACAATAGGCTTACATATTATCTCGACAAGCTAGGATTGCCACATCAAGTTGTGTTCCAGAATGATTTGAATGTTGAAATTACTCAACTAGGACAAGATCTAGACTTTGATAACTTGAGTCGTGGCGAACGCAACAGACTTATCTTAGGTATGAGCTTTGCATTCCGCGATGTTTGGGAAAGCCTATATCAAAAGATCAACTTGTTGTTTATTGATGAGCTGATTGATAGCGGTATGGATACTGCTGGTGTTGAAAGTTCATTGAGCGTTCTCAAGAAAATGGGCCGTGAAGGTGATAAGAATGTATTTCTTATCTCACACAAAGACGAATTAATTGGAAGAGTAAGTTATGTTATGCGTGTTGTAAAAGAAAATGGCTTTACAAGCTACGAAAACGATATTGACATTGTAGAATGATTAACGACGACATACACGATCAGTTAACTAAGGCTTACTTAGAGTACTTTAAGGCAAACGAGAATTTTGAGTCTCGTTTGTCTCATCGAACACATCTAGCAAGTAGAAAATGGTTGCGTGAGATTAGAAGGTTAGCAAAATTAAGGCAAGAAGAAATACATATAGCTTATGCAGCCAAGAAGGCGGCTGAGAAGCAAAAGGCAAAATAAGTATGTTATGCATTGGACTTATCAAGGTAAACAACTAGACGAACTTCCGGAAGGATGTGAAGCATTTGTATACTTGATAACAAATCTATCCAATAGCATGATGTATGTAGGCAAGAAACTAGCAAAGTTTAAAGTAACTAAACCCCCGCTTAAAGGCAAGAAGAATAAAAGACGTAGCACCAAGGAAAGTGATTGGAGAGAATATTATGGCTCCAGTGATAGACTTAACGCAGACGTTTTAGAGTTAGGCGCAGAAAATTTCACACGTGAAATATTACATTTTTGTCCCAGCAGAGGCATAGCAAGTTACTTAGAGGCCCGTGAACAGTTTGAACGTAGAGTACTCGAAACAGATGAATACTACAATGGTATTATCAATGTTAGAGTTGGCGGATCAACCATTCTCAAAGAACATCTTAAAAAAAATTCCTAAGGCAAATCAATACAGCACATAAGGTTGGCGGGCCAGTTTAATAATACCGCTGTGTAAAGCCCGAGGTGATATCCGGACACGTAACATATTGATCGACGCACCAGAGTGCGGAAGCCACCAAACAAATTGGGCTCACAGGTTGATATAGATTGATTGCTGTCAGTCGAAAAACACAACATAGTTCATAAAAACTTCTTAGCAACAGGAACGAAGCGGAAGGTAATGTACTATAAAGGTAGCACTAACACAGTTAATGCGCTCTTTATGTTACATGATGTCGATGTAGGTTGGGAAAGGTCAGAGCCCAATGAACTTGTGTATAATAATTACCTACTTCCAATGTCATTGCTGGATAAGACTCACATGAAGTTTATCTTAAAGACGACGGAGCTAGAAATAGTTCCGTCTGACTGAAACGATCTACATGAAATTAATACAATATTACATTCGTAATATTGCTTGTTCATATATAAATCATTTAATTAAAACGAAGTGTAAGTAGTTTGAGCGTTAGCGAAAACTTGTATGAGCTTGCTCATACACTAACAGTTAAACACTTTCATAGATAAATAACTTGCAAGCATTAAGGATTATTCAGAATGAAAGTACATCACATATTAGCAGAAGTAGATTATGCAGTAGTCAGAGCAGGATCTGGTCGGAATAGAGTATTTAATATAATAGATCCTACAACTGGTGCTGTTGTTGGTAAAGAACGTATTCGTGGACAAGCAGATGCAAAAGCAAAAAACTTAACTGCAAAATCAAATGTAGCTGCTCCTAAACCAAGTAATACTCCGGCGCTACCAGTTACTACTCAGCCTGAGGCACCTAAGTCTGTCAGCAAAGTTAAAAAAGCAGTTAAACAAATAGTTAAATCGCCTGGCAAAACTATGTATAACTTATTTTTATCATCACCGGTAGGAAGAGTAATAGGAGCACTAATTTCTTTTGAACAACTATCGACTGACTTAGACACATATGCAAATGTGTATGCAGCAAACAAATGTAATATTAATGCTCCGGAATTAAATACTGCTCAACTTAGAATAACTGATAATATTGCTGGCGGCTTAGTTAGTTTCTTAACAGTTGGCGCATCAACCGCAGCTTCGTTAGCAATGCTAACAAGATTCTTTACTGTTGTTCCTGGCTTTGGCTGGGTCCTATCAATTATTGGCGGCGCAAGTGGTATAGCTATATCATATCTATTAGGTAAACTTGCTAAAGATACTGGAATTATTAAAGGAATTAGTGATTTTATTGCAAACACCATGTTGAGCAAGGAAACATTATCTAGTCTAAGTTTCCCGCAATGTGATGGTGCAACTGAATCAATTGACGAAGCTATTGAATTTAGATTACAAGAATCTGTTTCACAAATTAAAGCTGCCTCAAAAGATATGGTAATGAACGATCCAAAATTACTTGCTATGCTCAAAGCTGCTAAAGTAACGGCATCCTAGTATCATTTGTAGCTTGAATGTTTTCTTTGATGATCCTGTTTAGGATCTCTCTATCTTCAGAAGAAATCCTAAACATTAGATCTTCGTAACTAAAACTTCCTCTCATATACCAACCAAGCCGATAAGCATCGTCTTTTATTTGTTTGATATCATTTTCAAAATCTTTAGCTAGTGCTAAAATCTGAGATTCCTCGAGAGGGATGAGCGTGGCGCGAAAAAACTTGAATAGTCCAAGTCCAGTCTTGTCTTATAAACTTCATTACATGTTTCACTTGCACAAGCAACATCAAATGCTGGTAAGTTCCATTTTTCAGTTAATGTTTTAATGCCTTGTTGTAATTTTGAATAAAACTCAGCATCATTTTCAGATACAAATTTATAGATAGTATCTGATTCTATTTCAATATCATCACCGTTTTGTACTGACTCAACGTGTGCTACTGCTAATCTAAGATTTAATGTAGTAATGTCTAGTAATAACTTATTAAGTAGTGTATTTTTTTCGTCTTGTGTTAATTTTTCTTTTTCAATTTGGACAATTGCTCTGTCAAGCTGATAACGTTCGATAGCAAAATCTGTAGTTCTTTTATAAGTTATAGGTTTGAGATTAAATGTTAAATCACCAATCTCAAATTTTTCTCTAATGTCGTAGTTGGCAAAATTTGCCAACAGCCCTGATAAATTAATTTGACTTTGTGTTGCTTCATTACAATGCGGACATGATGTATTAACTGGTATTGCATCACCGTGAGTTGCAATGCGAATTGATATTAACAAATAATCTAAATCGTAACCAACTATTTCCCAGGGATTCAATATTCCCGGAATACAACTCCTAATAACTTGTGCAGTAGCTTCTCCAGAAAATAATGCATCCGGAGTCTTAAAAATAATCTCATCCATAGCACTCATACCAAACACAGGCAAACTTACAAACTGCCCGTTGTCTAAAACATCATCTGAATAGAACACACCCTTGCTAGGTAGGTCGATATAAATTTTAGGTTGTCTTTTGTACTTTTCTAAAAAACTACTCATATTATTCCTTACATAAATACATAGTAATACTTGTAATGTATTTATGGGTATGATAACCTTAAGGAAACTAAATTGGCTGAACCATTAACTGAAGAAGGATTAACAAGAGCACTAGCTCAATTTGTTAAAAAATCCAGCGGAAGCAGTAATAGTGGCCCGAGTAACTCTTTTGATGTTACTGGGCCTTTAAGCGCCTTTAAGAATTCACTTAATAAAGCAGGTGGATCATTAACTGACTTTTCAAAAGGTATTAAATCATCTATTAACGGACTTGGAATACTAGGTAAAGCATTAGGCGGAGTTACGGCTATTATTGGATATCTCGAAGACACCCAATCTGAATTTAATAGTTTAAGTAAAGTTGGCGCAGGCCTAAATGGAAACTTATCAGATCTAAGAGTAAGTGCTGCAAGAACTCGCTTACCGTTAGATAAATTTTCAAAACTGATTTCTAACAATGTCACAGAGTTAGCAGGCTTTGCTGGAGGAGTTGAAGGCGGCACACGAAAAGTTGCAGCATTAGGTAAAGAATTATTTGCGACTCGAGAAAACGGCACACAGTTGATTGACGGATTTATGAATCTTGGATATACTATTGAAGAAGCTAACGAATTCGTAGTTAAAAATACATCATTGATGCGTCGTAGGCAGCTTGTAGAAGGTCTAACTGATGCTCAATCAGTACAAGCAGCTCAAGAGCTTGCTAAACAAATGGACATTGTTTCTAAGCTGACAGGCAAAGACGCTAAATCACAAATGGATGATATGACAGCACGGATGCGTAACGGTTCAACTGATTCTAAACTTCGTCTATTAGAAAAACAAGGTATTACTACTGCACGGGCCGCATATGAAAAATCAACAGCAGCATTACAACAATCGCCTGCTGTAGTAAGAGATTTGTTAGCAGACCTTGTACAAACCGGAGTACCAATGACAGCAGCTACTAAGAGCTTTATGGCATTGAATAGTGAGGCAGGTGCACTCTTAACGAAAGCAGCTAATGCAACTAAAGCAGGTGATGTTGAAGGTGCTCAAAGATATGCTGAAGAGGCAGCGCGAGCGACTGTTAAAAGTGCAGACTCAGTACAGAATTTAACAATTGGAACTTACGGACAGATAAGTGAAATTGCACAAGGTCAAGCAAATGTATTGCAAGAAGTTGCTCCAATAATTGATGCTGTTGCAGCACATACTAAAAAAATGGAATTAGAACTTGGACGCACTGTATCATTTACTGAATCATTTAACAACATGTTAGGCGGCATGATTACATCACAAGGAAATCAGGTAGCAGGTAAAGGGGCCGGCCAAGAAGCATTAGTTGCACTCAATGAAGCCCAACAAGCACTAGCTAATGTTGCAAGTGCAACTAATGAAGCAATTGCAAAAGAATTAAACAACAGTTTAGTTGTAGGCGCATTAAATGAATTATCTGAACAAATGAAAAAATTTACTCCGGAAGGTATTGAAAAAATAGTAAAAACTGTAGCTAAAATATTGCCCGGAGCAAGCAATGCTGAACTTGCCGGGGAAGCAGCAACTGTGGGCGTGATGAGTAACAAAGATTCAGCACTAGTTGCCGAACTAGAGAATCCTGAAACACCTCAAGCAAGACAAACTGAGATTAAAACTGATCTACAATCTAGAGATATTTTAAATGCTGACGGAAGTCTTAATGAAAAAATTATTAAAAATCTTTCTGACAGCCGTCGCAAAATTGCTGAAGAAACTCCTATAGCACCAGAACGTGAAGGATCGTCGCCAATTCGCGACTTTGTTAAAGGAATCTTTGGAGGAGAACCAGCAGCAACAGCAGCAGCAAGAAAATACGGCGGCCCGATGAAAGCAAATAAGCCATATAAAATTAATGAAGGTAACGAAACAGAACACTTTGTTCCTGGAATGGACGGCTCAATGATTCCAAACATAAAAAATATAACAAGTAGACTTCCGGCAGCAATGAACGAACTTCAGAAAGATATGGCGCAGTTTGGAGCACCAAGGTCACAATCTGCACAATCAGCAATGGGCGGTGGTGGCGGTGAAATTGAACAATTACTACAAACCACTAACGATCTTTTATTAGCTGTGTTAGGGGTAAATACTGCACAAGCACGTACAGGCGAAAAGCATTTAAGAAGTGCTAGGGGCGCTGGCAATTTAATGAACGGATTCGGTAGAGCATGAGGATAGCAGCATAATGTCGTGGAAAAAATATTTTACTCCGGTACAAACTGGGGATAACCCAAACGGAAGTTACAGCCCAATAAGTGGTGCTAACTCTGCTGGACGTCCTGGACCTGCAAAATCAAACTACAGTTCATATCTTCCTGATGTGTATGTTGGTAGTCCAAACAGAGTTGAACGTTACGGTCAATACAACACTATGGATATGGACAGTGAAGTTAACGCTGCACTAGATATCCTTGCTGAGTTTTGCACACAAAAGAATAAAACCAACGGTACTAATTTTAAATTTGCATTTAATAAAAGTGCAACCAACAATGAAATTAATATTTTAGGTCAGTACCTAAAACAGTGGTGCAAACTAAATCAATTTGAAACTAGAATGTTTAGAACATTCCGTAACATATTTAAATACGGCGATGCAATATTTCTAAGAGATCCAGAAACTAAAAAACTTTATCATGTTGACCCCGCAAAACTAACACGAATTATTGTTAACGAAAGCGAAGGTAAAGTTCCTGAACAATACATTGTTAAAGACATAAACTTAAACTTTACTGAGATGGTTGCAACAACACCGTTTATTACTAATGGTAATATCACAGGTGGTGGCGGAGGAGGATATACTACTGGTGGCGTTCGAGGTATGGTAGGTAATGCTCCTACACAAAACGGATCACGATTTAATACTACCAACGGTGAAGTTGCAATTGATGCCGAACATGTGTTGCATCTTAGTTTAAGTGAAGGCTTAGACAACAATTACCCATTTGGAAACAGTTTATTAGAAACTATTTTTAAAGTATTCAAACAAAAAGAATTACTCGAAGATGCTATTATTATCTATCGAGTACAGCGAGCACCTGAGCGAAGAGTATTCTACGTTGACGTAGGTAACATGCCCAGTCACCTTGCTATGCAGTTTGTTGAGCGTGTTAAAACTGAGATTCATCAAAGACGTATTCCAAGTGCTACAGGCGGTGGCACTAATGTTATAGACTCGTCATATAATCCTTTATCAATTAATGAGGATTACTTCTTTCCGCAGACAGCAGAAGGTCGCGGATCTAAAGTTGAAACACTTCCGGGTGGTACTAACCTAGGTGAAATTGATGACCTTAGATATTTTACCAATAAGCTAGTACGTGGATTGCGTATTCCAAGTTCTTACTTACCAACTGGAGCAGATGATTCATCTAGCAGTTATAATGACGGTCGTGTCGGAACAGCATACATTCAAGAACTACGCTTTAATACTTACTGCGAACGGTTGCAAGGCTTAATTGTAGAAGAATTTAATCAAGAGTTTAAACGTTACTTGTTAGAAAAAGGCGTAAACATTGATACTGCAATGTTTGATCTAGAGTTTGAAACACCACAAAACTTTGCAAGCTATCGTCAAGCAGAACTTGATAATGCTCGTGTACCAACATATACACAAATGAGTGCTATACCATATGTTTCAAATCGCTTTGCTATGAAACGCTTCTTAGGTATGAGCGAAGAAGAGATTGCAGAAAACGAGCGTCTATGGAAAGAAGAAAACGACGAAACTATCAATACCGGTGGTGAAGACGCAAGTTCAGAAATGCGTACAGCAGGTATTAGCAGTGCAGGTATTAGTGCAGATATTGATGGTGCAGAAGATATTGCGCCAGAAGGCGGCGAACCAGAAATAGGCGCAGAAGCAACTCCTCCAGACACAGCAACGGGCGCAGCACCAGGAGCTGCTGCTCCAGGCGCAACAGCACAAACGATATAAATACAATATGATATTACGCGAGCTATTTTATTTTGATAAAGAAACAATCGAGCCTACTGAGGATGATCGATATGATCCTCAGTACGACGACAGTGTTGTTAAAATGGATGATACACGCAAAACACGTCTTACCCTACGCCAAATCAACCGTGCAAGGAAAGCAAGTGAGCTACATACAACTGAGAAAGCTGGCGAATTAGATTTCGTTAGACAGATGTATGGAATAGCAGCACAAGCAGCCGCAGCCGGAGTGTAATGGCAAAAATAGACAAAACTCAATATACAAAACAACAATACAAGATACTTAAAACTGCTGCAAAAGCAGATAAGTTAGTTGTTTCTGAAATAGAAAATGTTGAATCAATGCCTATGATAGAATCAAATACTGCATTTGTACTAGGTAACGGAACTAGCAGAGCAAGTGTAAAATCTCAAGAATTAAAAACGTTTGGTAAAGTATATGGTTGCAATGCGCTTTATAGAACATTTGACCCTGATTACTTAATTGCAGTTGATGTTAAAATGGTACTTGAAATAAACAAAGCGGGGTATCAGCACAAACATAATGTATGGACTAATCCCAATAAAAGTTATCAAAAAATGTCAAACCTAAACTTCTTTCAACCTAGCAAAGGGTGGAGTAGTGGGCCTACAGCGCTATGGCTAGCTAGCCAACACGGTTATGAAAAAATCTTTATATTGGGGTTTGACTATAAAGGGTTAGATGAGGGTAAAAAACTTAATAACATGTATTCTGACACTGTAAACTATAAAAAATCAACAGAAGGTGCAACATTCTTTGGTAATTGGCTAAGACAAACAGTAAGTGTAATAAAAGATAATCCTAAAATTAATTTTATAAGAGTAATAGCATCAGATAACTACATTCCAGAAGAGCTAAATAAATTTGTAAATGTAGAACATATTACAACAGATACATTTAAAAAAATATACTCTCTCTCTTAAATGGCTCGTTTTGAGCCCATTATCGCATCATATTCCTTATAAACAGTAAATACAAATGACAGCCTTACCATAGGTATAACATTTATTAGGAGAATAAAAATGGCAGATCGTAACAAATTTGAAGAAATGCTTGAGCGTCTTGTAAACGAAGACCGCGCAGGTGCAGAAGAACTATTCCACGAGATTGTAGTTGAAAAATCACGTGACATTTATGAATCACTACTAGAATCAGATCTAGAAGATGAAGATGACGAAGAAGTTGATGAAACAACTGATGAAGAAGTTGATGAGTCAGACGACGAAGAAGTTGATGAGTCAGAAGATGACGAAGAACTAGACGAAGACTTTAACCTAGACGAATTTGAAGTTGAAGCAGACCCAATGGCAGACATGATGGGCGGCGACAAAACTGACGACATGATGGGCGATATGAAAATGAGCTCCGATGACGACAGTGACGATGGTGAAGAAGGTACTGACGAGCGTATCAATGATTTAGAAGATGCTTTAGAAGAACTAAAAGCAGAATTTGAAAAAATGATGTCCGGTGAAGAAGGCGAACCAGAAATGGACGACGACGAAATGGATATGGACGACGAAGAAGCCGATGACGAAATGGACATGGACGACGAAGAGCCAGAAGAAGAGTCATTCCAAGCAACAATTACCCCACTAGAATCAAAAGTAGCTAAATCAGCAGGCGAGCAAATGCGCGAGTATGTTGAAAAAGTAAGTGCTACAATGGGCGACAACGGTGTAAACACAACGTCAACTCTAGCTAAGCCAAACAACATGGGCGGAACAACTGCTAATATCGCAAAAGGCGGAACAGCAGATACTAAAGGAACAGCTGGCGGTTTAGCAAGTAACAAACCACAAGCAATGAATACCAAGAACGTAAACGTTGTTGGTGCAAATGGCGCGACAAAAATGTCAAGCCAACCTGGTCACGGCGCTGAGAAAAAGGGCAAGCCAGAGACTGCTGCTAATACCAAAAGTACTATCGGCAAGTAAGTAGGGAAATCTAGATGAAAAACTTACGAGAACACCTAAGTTTCGACCAAGCGAAGATAATCGTTGAGTCTGCTAACGAAGGAAAAGACTTGTTCATGAAAGGAATCATGATACAAGGCGGAGTACGCAACGCTAACCAGCGTGTGTATCCTGTAAATGAAATTGGCAGGGCTGTCAAAACTCTCAGCGAACAAATCGAGGGTGGATACAGTGTGCTCGGAGAAGTTGATCATCCAGAAGGACTTAATATTAACCTAGATCGCGTAAGCCATATGATCAGCGAATGCTGGATGGATGGCCCAAACGGTTATGGGAAATTAAAGATACTACCAACACCTATGGGTAACCTAGTTAAAACAATGCTGGAAAGCGGAGTTAAACTAGGAGTCTCATCAAGAGGTTCAGGTAATGTTAGTGAAGACGGTAGCGGCAACGTTAGCGACTTTGAAATTATAACAGTGGACGTTGTGGCACAGCCTAGCGCCCCTGGAGCATATCCTACTGCAATCTATGAGCATCTTATGAACGCTCGTGGAGGAATGAAGGCGTATGAACTGGCACAGGCAACAAAACACGACACCAAGGCACAGAAGTACTTAAAAGAATCGCTGATTAATATAATCAGTCGACTCCAATAAAAGGAGAACAAAATATGTTGGAAGCACTTAAAACACTTTTCGAAAACGATGTAGTTTCTGAGGAAGTACGTGCAGATATCGAAGGCGCATGGAATGCAAAGATTCAAGAAAACAAGATGCAGGCAACTGCTGAGTTACGTGAAGAATTTGCAAAGAAATACGAGCACGACAAGTCAACTATGGTTGACGCAATCGACTCTATGATTTCAGAACGCCTTGCAGAAGAAATTTCAGAGTTTGCAGAAGATCGCAAACAACTAGCTGAAGCAAAAGCAAAGTATGCAGTAGCAATGCGTGAAAACGCAGACCTAATGAAACGCTTTGTTGCTGAGTCGCTAGCAAAAGAAGTTACTGAGCTGCATGAAGATCAAAAAGCAATTGCCAAAAAGTTTGGTATGCTTGAGAACTTTATCGTTGATGCACTTGCAAAAGAAATTGCAGAATTCCACGAAGACAAGAAAGATTTAGCTGAAACTAAGGTCAAACTTATTAAAGAAGCTAAAAACAAATTTGCAGAAGTTAAAAATAACTTTATTGCAAAAGGCGCTGCTAAGGTATCTGCTATTGTTGAATCAACTCTTACTAAAGAGATGACACAACTTAAAGAAGATATTGAAGAAGCACGTAGAAACGATTTTGGTCGTAAGTTATTTGAAGCATTTGCTTCAGAGTACGCAACAAGCCATCTGAACGAAAATTCAGAAACTGCAAAATTAATGCAAGTTGTTGCGTTGAAAGACAAACAATTAGTTGAAGCAAAAGCATTTGCTGTTAAAGCAAAAGTATTAGCTGAATCTAAAGACCAAGAAATTAAACGCATGGCATCTATTGCCGAGCGCAAAAACAGACTTAGTGAACTCTTATCGCCCTTGAATAAAGGTCAAAGAGAAATCATGACAGATTTACTGGAATCAGTACAAACCGATAGACTACAAAAGTCTTTTGATAAGTACCTACCATCGGTTATCGATGGACATACTCCGGCAAAGAAGGCAGTCTTATCAGAGGCAAAAGAAATTACAGGCAACCGCGAGAAATCGCACACTAACGTTAGTTCAATGCAAGATGATAATGTCGTTGACATTCGTCGTTTAGCTGGTTTAAAATAAGGAGAAAACTATGTCGGAACTACTAGAAAGCCGCTGGTCAGATACAAAAAATGCACTTCTTGAGGGCCTAACAGGTACCAAGAAGGCTGTAATGGCAACTACTTTGGAAAATACCCGTAGGTATCTTTCAGAGAGTGCTACAGCTGGTGCAACATCTGCAGGCAATGTCGCAACACTTAACCGTGTTATTTTACCCGTTATTAGACGTGTAATGCCAACCGTTATCGCTAACGATCTAGTTGGTGTTCAGCCTATGACAGGCCCAGTGGGACAAATCCACACACTACGTGTTCGCTATAGCGACACGGCAGGTACAGGCGCAAGTGGCGCAGTAGCTGGTGAAGAGGCACTAAGCCCATTCAAGATTGCTGAAGCATATTCAGGCAACACAACATCAGGTAAAGCAGCTTCAACTGCCGCTCTTGAAGGTGCTGCTGGTAATAAACTAAGCATCCAGATCTTGAAGCAAACTGTTGAAGCAAAATCACGCAAGCTATCAGCTCGCTGGACTTTTGAATCAGCACAAGACGCACAGTCAATGCACGGTATTGATGTTGAAGCAGAAATCATGGCAGCTCTTGCACAAGAGATTACTGCTGAGATTGACCAAGAAGTACTAGCTTCGCTAGTTTCGCTTGCTGGTACAGCTGGTTCAACATACGACCAAGCAACTGTAAGTGGTACTGCTACTTTCGTTGGTGACGAGCATGCTGCTCTTGCTGTTTTAATTAACCGCGAGTCAAACAAAATTGCTCAACGCACACGTCGTGGCGCAGGTAACTGGGCCGTTGTTTCGCCATTCGCGTTAACAATCCTACAATCTGCAACTACTTCAGCGTTTGCACGTACAACTGAAGGAACATTCGAATCTCCAACTAACACTAAGATGGTTGGTACATTGAATAATGCTATGAAAGTTTATGTTAACACATATTCAGCAGATAGCGCAGCAGTTCTAATCGGTTACAAAGGTTCAAGCGAATCAGATGCAGCGGCATTCTATTGCCCATACATCCCGCTAATGAGCTCAGGTGTTGTACTAGACCCAGCAACATTCGAACCAGTCGTATCGTTTATGACACGTTACGGATATGTTGAGCTAAACAACACAGCATCGTCTTTAGGCAATGCTGCTGACTACCTAGCTAAAGTTGCTATCACAAACGGCAACGTATCATTCCAGTAATTAGTTACTGAAATATAAAATAGGCCCTCCGGGGCCTATTTTTATGACTTGAGTAAACTTTGATAAATACTTGTGTCGATAATCGTGCCGCAATCAGCGGACTTATGCAGAAATGACCCACTGCGTAGA
>Ga0222661_1000111_pt1 | contig 40269 bp, 37 predicted proteins | sample AntAcemetagen551_FD_179851 | JGI IMG/M metagenome (GOLD analysis project Ga0222661, IMG submission 179851) | Saline water microbial communities from Ace Lake, Antarctica - #551 | ecosystem: Environmental > Aquatic > Non-marine Saline and Alkaline > Saline | place: Antarctica: Ace Lake...
AATTTGAAAAGGAAAAACATACTTTAACTACTAAACGTGGCATCTATATATATGGGAATCCAGGAACCGGTAAAACATTATTTATTGAGAAAATATTAAAAGAAATGAATTATGATATAATTAAATATGATGCCGGTGATATTCGTAATAAGTCCATTATTGATACTATTACAAAGCACAATATGTCTGACCGAAATGTTCTCTCTATGCTTCAAAAAAAGGTGAAAAAAATAGTCATAGTAATGGATGAAATAGATGGCATGAATAATGGTGATAAAGGCGGTATAAATCAACTAATCAAACTCATTCGTCCGAAAAAAACGAAGAAGCAAAAATTGGAAGAAATTACATTGAATCCGATTATCTGTATTGGCAATTATCATATTGATAAAAAGATAAAGGAACTTATGAAAGTATGTAACAGCTATGAATTAAAAACTCCAACTAATAAAGAAATAGAATCATTGCTTACGAATTTTATGCCATCTATTGATGTTGTTCTTAAGAAAAATCTATTAGATTACATACAAGGCGATTTACGAAAGTTTGATTCAATCGTAAATATATATAATAAACAGCATGTATTGTTAAAGAATGAAATTATTCAAAATATTTTTCAACCAAAGACATACAACGAAGATAGTAAAAAAATTACTCAAAAACTGATTAATACTAACTTTGAATTAAATAATCATAATAATATTATGAATGAAACAGATAGGACAATTGTTGGGTTATTGTGGCACGAAAATATAATTGATGTTCTAGCAAAGCACCCGGTTGAGCAATCATTTCCGTTTTACAATAAAATATTAGACAATATGTGTTTTGCGGATTATATTGATAGAATAACCTTTCAAAAGCAAATTTGGCAATTTAATGAAATGAGTTCCTTAATTAAAACGTTTTATAACAATAAATTGTATCACGATGAATTTACAAAGAAACCGAAATTTAATCCTACTGAAGTGCGGTTTACAAAGGTGCTAACAAAATATAGCACCGAATACAATAATTATCTTTTTATTCAAAATCTTTGTTTTACCCTTTCAATGGACCAGAAGGATTTGTTTGCGTATTTTCTACATCTACGCGAAGAAAAGACAGAAGAAGATATATATGATATATTCGAAAATTACGAAATTAATAAGCTAGACATTAAGCGTATGTATCGTTATTTAGATAAGCATTGTTTATCTGATAATGTTGATGACGATGATTTGTCTATATTAAGCAATATCTGAATAAATTACATAATAATTTTATTATATAATTTATTTTAATTGACCTGTCGGTGTCCGTTAAAACTGAGCTGCTGGTGGCTCTTGACCTTGACCTGCCGGTGGCTCTTGACCTTGACCTGCCGGTGGCTCTTGACCTTGACCTGCCTCAGGCTCTTGACCTTGACCTGCCGGTGGCTCTTGACCTTGACCTGCCGGTGGCTCTTGAACTGCCTCAGGCTCTTGACCTTGACCTGCCGGTGGCTCTTGAACTGCCTCAGGCTCTTGCTCTTGAACTGTCTCAGACTCTTGCTCTTGAACTGCCTCAGACTCTTGACCTGCCTCAGGCTCTTGCTCTTGAACTGCCTCAGGCTCTTGCTCTTGAAGTGGTGACGGTGTCTCTACCTTTGCACTATCCCCGTAAAGATTGGCTATTAATGTCTTATTTAAGGTATGTAGTTGGATATTATTACTATATAACGATTGTACCTGGTCTTTCAATTTTGTATTTTCTGTCAATAATTCTTGTATTTGTGATTGGAATTGTTTCATTAAATCAACCGCTTGAAGATTGTTTAAAACTGTGGCTGGTTGACCATCTCGCTGAAGAGTGATTTGTTGGCCATTGCCAGCTTGTGCTAATTGTTGTTCTGCCATTTTTCTACGACCTTCTTCTATTTTTACCATTTGCTGTAAAACATCTGGTTTCATACTTGGTCTTCCCGGACTATAATTTTCAAGTAGGGAGTCAATATTCATATAAAAATCTTTCAAATCTTTCTGTTTTATGAAATTATCAATCGTTTTACTGGATTCTTTTACAAAATTTGGATTTTGGTTTTCTAGCAATTTTCGCTTGTCAAATGTATTCTGTTCGTGTGAAAATACCAAGATTACTTTCATTGGATCTAATTGAACAAATGGGACAGTGTAATCTTTTAAAAACGACTTTTCTTCGGCCAAACACGCATCATCATCATACCGATTTTCAATTAAAGCACGTTTAAATGCGAATGTTCCAGCTGTAGCATGACTCTGTTTATATGGTCCGAATTGGTACATTTTTTGAATATGCTTGAAATAAATATAAATCTCGCTCGAGCCAGCGCACAGCGCACTTGGATTGGCTTGTAATGTCTCCACTGCGTGACTAACGCGTTCCGGTGGATAATAATCATCATCATCCATATAAACCAATATATCTCCTACACTTTTTTCATGTAACAAATTTCTCTTTCTTCCTAGAGTCATTTTTTCATCATATCTGAAATATTTAACATTTGGATGATTCTTAACTAATTCTTCAATCTTATCTGTTCCATCGTCGATAATAATCCATTCCATTCTATGTTTTGGATACGTTTGATGATTAAAACATTTCAACATTGCGGGAATGAACGGTCGTCTATTAAATGTGGGAGTACAAACGCTAACAAATGGATACTTGTTGTCTTTTGGTGGTATAATTTTTACGTACTCTGGTTTAGGTAACTTTGCGTTTTCGGATATAGCTAATTCTATTAACTCATTCTCATTGTCACTATCGTGTTGTTTATTTTCCTTATTACCCTTATTGCTCTTATTACCAGTATTACCCTTATTACCAGTATTACCTTTATTCTTGTTTTTGCCCATTTTATTATAATAATTAATACTTTTTATATTCTATTTGTCAACACTTATTTTATTTATTCTGCTATTCTGCTTTTGCCATTGGATTCATTCCAGGTGGTATAAAGGCTATTAAAAATATTATTAACATTGGAATTGCTACTGGTAAGGTTAAATTAGTAAATGCTGCTACAATAGTCATGATAAAAAATAGTAATAGCAAATAATAACTATTGAAATTATTACCCATTATCTCCATTATTTTCCTACCGTTTAGCATTACAGGTAACAATATGAAACTAAATAAAACTCCGATTACTTTTATAAATGTTAGAAAAATAGGAATTGACCATGTCCAACCGAAGAATAATCCAAGTATTGATATTAGTAATCCCCAATTCTGTGTTTCATTCCAAAATACACTTATTAATGTTGGTATCCACCAGAACGATGTTACTATCATAATAAATCCGATTGCTATGGGTCCTAGAATAAATGGGACTATATCTTTCATAGATTCAGGAACAAAATCACATGTAGAACCTACAAAGTTAATGACTGATTTTATAAACATGCGTTGCCAAACATAGGAATATTTCACTTTATTTGAGAACCAATTGGTAAGTATACCACCAAATGTATCTTTCTTGCTTTCCATTGAATACGGAAATCCATATTCAAATATTCCACTAAAATATTTATTATTAATTAGGGGACTTTGCGTGAAATCTATTGGAGCACCACATCCACCTCCATTTGACCCACCAAACATTCTTTTCCCACCAGACTGTTTCATCGAATCGATATCATTCCTTTTTGGAAATAATGGAGGTAATTTATTACCAACCTTGTTTTCATCCGTATATGGGCGTTGATTTACGTCGGTTGGAAAAAATAAGTCTAAATTAATTCTAGTATAATATACAAAATTTGCTCCCAATAATCCTATAATTAATATTGAACAAAATGCGGTGAATACTTTCGTCGCAAATACACCCCATTCATTTTCCTTTTCTTTGGGTTTTGTTTCCTTATTTTCTATATTATTTTTATCGTTGTCTGTATCCATGTATATATTTAATAAATATAATTATAATATTTTATTCTCGTAAAATAAGAAATTTATGACAATAACACAAAACATAGGTCAAACAAACTAAACATAAATAGAATGAGATAAATGAGGTAAATTATGTAAATGGTGTAAACGATGTGTATGTATTTAGGACGATGGCGCAAATACAAATATATGCTTTTGTCAACTATTTAATCTAATATTAAATTAAATGGAAGAATCAATCTTTATGTTTGTAGTTATTTTAATATTTTTGTATTTTATTTATCAGCAATATTTTTTTCAAAAAAGTATATTCTTTGCTTCTCAAGAAGCATTTACCCCCCAGCAAGTTAATAACATTATACAACCACCTGGCTCTTATAAAATTGGAACGGCTGACCCGGCCTATCTAGAACAAACACAAATATTAACAGTAAGTAACGGGTATACCGCTAAAGCTATAGATAATCTGAGACCCGATAAACCACAGCCATTTGATAGAAGCACTACTGATAACCTAGGAGATTTTCCAGGAGCAGTTCAAGAAGAATATCCTCTTCCTATGACAGAATTTGAATATCCGAACGATTATAAATTTACAGTCGAGTATAAGTGTCGCAAAACAGCTACTGGTATGTTTTCAGACTGTGGTGTATATTCGGCGAATACTGCTTGGACAGCTGACCCATACAAGGGATTGAACTGTCCTTTATCTAACACACAGACTCCTAAAATGCCATCTAATGTTTCAAATAAACGTGAAACTAAATATGGACCTCCCAGAAGGACAGGTATAGGTAGTATAGGGAATTCAATGTTACGATAAAATATATTTTACTATTTTCCATAAAATATATTTATTAGTTCAGTTCATTAAGCGAACATTTATTGTTTAACGTGCGTACATTAAACCACAGTTACCCCCAACAAATGTTAAAATATTGTATCTCTCTTCAAACACAGTCAAGTTGTAGTTATAGTCATATATTCTCCAAGTTGGTTTATTAACACCTATAATATCTCCACTAGATGGGTCGCAAATAGTATAAAACTGGGCTTCAGGATCTAATGGAGGACTATATGTTGTAAATTCTAATTGAATATCACGGAATTTGCTCATATTCATAGCACCGGATGGTTGAAAGTCAAATGGATCATTGTGAATGGCAAAACTATAATTGTATAGTCCGTCTGGCGCATTACCAGAGGTTCTTACGTATTTTTCCACATAATTATATATACCGGCATCCAACATATTTTCTCTATATTTTCCATCCAGTAATATCCCCAACTGAAGTAAAATATCCTTTTGGTTTTGCGGGGCAAAATCACCTGTTGTAAAATAACCTGTATGTGTTCCTGTAACTGGATTATATCCAGGTCCAATACCGGCCTCGGTTATAGGGTTACAATCTAATGTCCAATTGCCAGATGGATCGGCGAAATCAACTTCTTGAGGCAAATAACTATATGGCCAATTGGTGTAATTACTCCATTCGTTTCTCAAATTAATATCTGTACGCTGAAAGGCCCACATCCATGATGCTACCATCCCCATCGTATTCTCTAATTTAACACGCTGACTACCTGTGATATTGAAAAACTTCCAGTCGTAAATAGATTTGAATAAATATTGTTGTTCTCGTGCGGCAAAGACTTTCGACTCTTCCTCTGATAAAAATCCGTATGTAGAAATTAAATGAATGTCCGCATTCCAACTGGTTCGTTTGTCTTGATATGACACTGTATTTAATGACACGTCAGGTGGAGGTTGTAAAAAACGATAAAACTGTTGTAAAGATTCATTAAAGTTGGGTTGAATATACGGATAATTGTTTTCTTGGTCGGTTACATCACGAATAACTATTAATTCTTGAACTGGTCTTAGCGTAATATTTATTTCCAATTCGTTATATTGAAGAGCCACTAGTGGAAACGCCATTTTCGCTGCTAAAGTAAACCAAAAATTAATGGGGATGTATAGTTTTCTGGCTCGAATTGACGGTTCGGGTCCAACTGGATTGGTAGTATGATATGCGTTTGGATAAGCATTTACACGCGGTCCAACGTTTCCAGGGTTATTTAATTCTGGAACATTGCCAGACATTTTGTCGTATAGGGCTTTTTTTTCTGTTGTGAAATCGCGTTGAATCATAGCTAATAGGTACGCACCAGAATACCTATTTAATGTTTGTCCGCCGACAACAATTTCCACTTCCTCAATCATCTGTGTTCCCAAATTATCAATCCATTTGAATTCATAGGGTGCCCAGTTTCCAGAACAATCTTGTGGGGGGTAAATTGGACTCCATATAGTGGGTAACTGAACTACTAAATAAGTATCTAATAATAATTCCGCATATCGTTTCATTCTAAACGTAAATTTAGAGGATTCAGACATTCGCAGGTTACGCAGACCATCGAAATCTACGCGAAATTTTTGTAGTCCAAAATTAGTATACTTTTTGTATGTTGTTTTAAAGAATGTTTTCGATGGGTTTCCATTTAAATATACATTTTGATTTCCATAAGCCACAATATTTAATAGTCCTCCTGGCATAGATATATATATATATTTATCATACAATAAATATATTTAACTTTTTATAATTTAATATATATTTTTATGGATATTATTTGTCTCATTTTACATTTAGTCAAATTATTTTTTCATAATCTATTATAAGTATGGAAAATATAAACAAAGCTCAACAAATGTTTTCAAAATTGGTTACAGAACAAAATAAGGCTACTATGATTAAGTATATGTCCTATTTTATAATTACTATTTTGGTGATAGGTTTAATCGCCTATACAATTGACAAAATACGGCTTAATAAAAACAATTGTGATGCCCTCGGAAAAATATATACTTCTTTTCCAAAACTATCCTCATTTAACACAAATGACGCGACATACCAATATTTGTTAAGAGATTATTATATTAAAACCGCCTATAATTGCTGTTGTGGTGGTGAATTTAAGAACGATTATGTTAATGTGTGTGCTTTGAAAACTTGTATTGCTCAGGGAGCAAGAGTTTTGGATTTCGAAATTTATTCGGTGGATGATAATCCGGTCATAGCTACATCGGCTGTCGTGAATAATCGGGTCAAGCAAATGTATAATCAAATACATTTAGAAGAAGCTTTACAAGTCGTAAATAATTATGCCTTTAGTGGTGGGTCGTGTCCAAATCCAAATGACCCATTGATTTTACACTTTAGAATATCCAGCAATAATGATAAAATCTATACAAAAATGGCTGATACTATTTATTCTACGATTCAGTCCAGACTATTAGATAAAGAATATAGTTATGAATATACTGGACGTAATTTAGGGTCTGTTCCATTAAAAGAATTCACGGGAAAAATTATTATTTCTGTTGACCGCGCGAATCCCCTTTTTGAAAATACACCTCTTAAGGAATACGTTAACATCGCATCGAATTCAATCTTTTTAAGAGCGTCAAGACAATATGATATTATTAATACGCCGGATTCGACCGAATTAATTGAATATAATAAAAAGAATATGACTTTAACCTTACCTGACCTAAGTGTCTATAACAATAATGCGTCTCCTATATTAAACTTCAATTATGGTTGTCAGTGGGTAGGCATGTCTTTCCAAAATTTTGATGCGAATATGCAATATTATAGTCTATTCTTTGATAAGGTTGGGCATGCGTTTGTATTAAAGCCAGAAAACTTGCGTTATGTTCCGGTAACTATTCCAGACCCTACTCCACAGAATCCAGCAAATTCTTATACTACACGCACAGTCTCTACTGATTATTATTCATTTAGCGTATAGAACAGTTCTTTAGTTACATATTGTAACTTTAGTTAAAATGACAACCGACAATATATAATAATTTTTTATAATTATTATATATATCAAAAACTATGACTACATGTAATCCAAAATTAACCTTAGAGGAGAAGGAAGTAGCCATATTAAGAAATGCCATTGATATCGCGGAAAAACGACAGGGACAAAAAACCGTAAGTGACCCGGATGTGAAAAAAATTATTTCTATTTTGGAAGATTTTCTCAAGAAGAAGAGACTTGTTTGTTATGGCGGAACTGCTATTAATAATATTCTTCCTTTAGAAGACCAGTTTTATGATAAAAACGTCGAAATACCAGATTATGATTTTTATTCACCACACGCTCTTGATGACGCAAAAGAATTGGCCGACATTTATTATAAAGAAGGATTTCAAGAGGTGGAAGCAAAAGCAGGTGTTCACCATGGAACCTATAAGGTATATGTAAATTTTATACCTGTGGCGGATATTACTTATTTAGAAAAACCTCTATTTAATCGTGTTCAAAAAGAATCCATTCGTGTGTATGGTATTTTATATTGTCCTCCTAATTTTCTCCGTATGAATATGTACTTGGAACTATCTAGACCAGCAGGAGATATAAGCAGATGGGAAAAAGTCTTAAAACGTCTAATTTTACTAAATAAAAATTATCCTTTAAGAGGAAAACAGTGTGACCCCAAATCATTTCAAAGGCAATTTGAACGTATAGATAATAAGAAGGAGGAACAATTATATTACACCGTGCGCGACGCGTTTATTGACCAAGGATTGGTATTTTTTGGTGGATATGCTAGTTTCTTATACTCGGAATATATGCCAGCCAAGCAAAAGAGACTGTTTCAAAAAACACCAGATTTTGATGTTCTCGCAGATGAACCAGAAAAAGCCGCTGCTATGTTAAAAGAGAGATTAGAAGATTTTGACTACAAGGGGATACAAATAGTCAAACATGATGGAATTGGTGAAATTATTGCGCCGCATTACGAGGTAAAGGTAAAAATTAATAATATTGAAGAGACAGTTGCCTTTATCTATAAACCATTGGCGTGTCATAGTTACAATATTATAAAAAAGGGAAACAAAACAGTTCGTGTCGCGACCATTGATACAATGTTGAGTTTTTATTTTGCCTTTTTCTATAGTGACCGTGATTATTATGACGAAAATCGTATCTTATGTATGGCCCAATACTTGTTTGATGTTCAACAACGAAATAGACTTCAACAAAAAGGGTTGTTGAAACGTTTTAGCGTTAATTGTTACGGAGAGCAAGAAACATTGGACATGATGAGAAGTGCCAAGGCAGACAAATACAAAGAATTAAAGGGACAACGAAATTCAAAAGAGTATGAATCCTGGTTTTTACGGTATATTCCATTCGAAGAAAAAATGGATAAGGAGGACAAACGAGCAAACGCTGGCAAAGGAACGGAAAAAGGAACGGGCAAAGGAACGGGCAAAGGGACCAATAAAAAAACAGTCACCTGGAAAAAAACAAAGAGCAAATACTCAAAAACGAAGAAAAATAAATCAAAGAAAGTATTTGGTCTTTTCTAAATGCCATACTATATGATATCATCTAAAATCAGGGTTCCATAATTGTTTACCATTACATATATTTATGATATGAATATTTGTAATTTCGTTGGGTAGCGCAATTGCGGCATGTTCAAAATCAATTATCCACATTTTACCATATGTATTCTTATCTTCTACGAAATTATATCCTGTTAAATCAGGATATTCTATTCCATGTAATACAAGAGTACGCACTATTTTAACGACCTTGTCAAAGAGTTCATCTGGTACATCTGTGGCATTTTCACCATAATTATGCGACAAGTTATTCTTACCTACTTTCAACATAACCATAATTTTATTTGCCTCGTCGTACTCGATAATTTCAGGCACATTTACAATGTTCAATTGGTGAACATATTTTTGCATAAAATATTCTCCATGTTCAACGTTATGCTTTACATAATACATGTCTGGATTAGATAAATATTGTTCCAGTTCCATTGCCATAAATGATAATATAGTATAATACCGAATAATACTTTATATCATTATCAAACTGTTAAATATAGCATCATATCTCTCCAAATATATTTAAATACGGAAATATGTTGCTGTATAAATGTGTCATTCTTCCAACTTTCTGGTAATAAATTATCTATACGAAGTCCGACCCGAAAAATATAAAATAGAATTACGTATATAATTTCTCTCAGTCGAAACAATAATATATCCATGATAGTCCAATCATTCACATAACTACACATATTATTTGGACTATTCTTTTCAAAGAAGCTATGGGTATCCATCAATCCTTCGAGCAAACGTGGGTAAATGTTCTTTTCGTTTTTAATAAAAATCATTTTTTTAATCTTATCCATACTCTGTAAGTTTAAGAACAGTATTTTTCTTTTTCTCGTCCTTGACTTGAACATATAAGGGAATGCTCCATCAATGCATCCATCATTGTCAGTAGGTCGTCCGTCTATTAAATAAGGAACGTAGAGAGATTTAATTATATTATCAATTAATTCGGTTTTAGATTTGTATTTCCTTTTAACTATTTGTTTTCCCTTTATTGTATCGAAATATGTCAAATAAAATCGATTATTTATTACACTCATATCTTCTTCTTTTATCACATCTGTCAGTTTTTTTTTGAAAATACCAACAACCTTTTTAAGATCTTGGTGTTTTCTTAAATATTTATAACTGTTATTACATATATCTATTGATATATCCATCTTATTTAGTAAAAATAATATTCCTAATATCGCTCCTATACTACAGCCTGAAACTCTTTTTACTTGTATTTTCTCTCTACGTTCCAATTCTTTTACATAAAATAAACCTCCCAACATATACACTCCGTTGAATGCGCCTCCGTCCAATACTAAATCTAATTCGGGTGGCAAATGTTTTTCTGGTATATTTTCAATCAATGTATTTATAAATGTATGTAACGCCATGTGGCTTATGTTTATGTTAGTTTATATTTGTTTTTCATTTTATTTACACATTATACATGGCAACTCAACGTCCATCTTGGCAAGAATATTTCAAAACAATAACTGAATATACATCGACACGTTCCCCATGTGAGCGGTTACGGGTTGGTTGTTTATTGGTCAAGGACAATCGTATAATTTCTCAAGGGTATAATGGATTTTTGCCAGGTGCTCCACATGAATCTAAAGTTATTGATGACCACGAACAGGCAACTGTACACGCTGAACAAAATGCGATTACCGATTGTGCTAAACGTGGTGTGAGTAGTAACGAATGTGATGCTTATATCACACATTATCCTTGTGTGAATTGTATGAAACTATTATGTGCCTCGGGTATACAAAATATTTTCTATATACATGATTATAATAATGACCCACTTGTTGAATATTTTCAGAGTATATCGAATATTCAACAAATTACAAAGATTTGATTACACTGCCGTTGGCTTAAACTGCCGTTCATTGGTTTACACCCTTGAAGATTTAAAATGGGACAAAATCTTATAAAATATAATATATATATGAATATATATACTATATGATGGATATTGAATTTCATTATGTAAGCAACAGAACATTAGATAATGGTCTAAACCGAAATATAATCAACATCAATCCACATATTTTACATGATTATGAGGTAATAAAAAAAAGGAAGAATTATTGGGGTATTTTTTTACGGCATAAAAATGAAATCATAGGAAGTACGCTACTCGCGCATGAAAAGGAAGATAATATTGATTTTTTGCTATTAGTTTCAGTTTACATAGATGACAAATATCGTGGTCGTAATTTGTGTAAAGAACTTGTAAAACAAACAATATTAAAAAATGAAATGCGAAATAAAACAAACTTGATAAAAGTTGTTATTGCTGGAGGTATGCCAATATTAAAATGTCTTCTTAGTGTTTTTAAGGAACTTAACTATACTATAAAAAAATATAAGACAAAAAATGAAAACATACAAATACTACAAAATATACGACCTGAAACCGCAATAAAAATAGAACAATCAAATTACGAAAGTGATATTTGGCAAACATTATTTTTTGATAAAAATGATTAATAGCATTGCCAAATTAAAATAGGATTTTGTCCCATTTTAAATCTTCAAGGGTGTAAACTGCCGTTGGTTTAAACTGCCGTTCATTGGTTTACGTGTTACAACTAAATATGTTGTAAATGTGTCAATACCCTGGAAATAACATAATAAGAAATACCGAAGAATAAACTATTCACAATATATCCAGTTAAATTTGGATTTCCATCTTTATTGAAAAGAGAGGGTAACATCGCTAATACTTTACTTCGAACAATCGGTAACTGAAATATAAAGTATAGAAGACCAATAATGATAGGAATTTGAAATTCATCATATAATATTTCAAGCGAATCACGAGAATTTTGATTTTTCATTCTTCGCGCCATTATTTCTTGCTCAGTATCTGTGTTTTGAATATAGTCTTGTTGCTCCTTTTGTGGAACAAAATTTGGTGTTATTTGTTCATCCGCAAAATGAACAGTATTCATAGGAATGTCACGCGATGGAAGTCCTGTCGCACCACTTGCGACTGCTTGTTGAATACCAGAGACCATTTCATTCATAAGTTTTTGTTCGTTAATAGCATGTTGTCCGTTGTTATTGGGCCCTGCTACTTCTACACTTGGTTCATAGATGGTGGGTTTATCTGATGTATGTAACACGACATTTTGTCCACCTCCTCCGGAAACAGGATCTGTTGGTAAATCAGCTAAATTCGTAGTATCAGACATATCTATTATATTGTTAAGATTGATAGATATCAATAATTACGCAAAATCTATATTTTTTTTGTTATCATCACAAATATTTGTTTCCATTTCATACTTGAAGCAGTTATTTCCATATTTGTAACTCTTCTTCTTTATATCTTCTAAACTAGGAGCCTTGAACTCTAAACAGTTTTTTCCGTTACATCCTTTTCTAAATAAAGTGGCTAGCCCTAAACCCAATAGAACTGAAATAATAATTTTACCAGTATCAGAATGAAACAATCTTTCTATTTTCATCTTTATATATTATGCCTATATTATACCGATGCCTAATATACCTATATTATACCTATACATATATGTAAATAACAATATTGTGTATATTACATATATCAACTATATCTGAATTGGGATTTCTTCTGTATCATTTGAGCATTTAACAACCGTTTGTTTTAATTGAAAACAATTATCGGTCTTGTCACGGAACTGAAATAAATGTTTATTGTCATTTGTAGGATAAACAGTTATCTGTTTTGGGTCAGGACTAGTTATAAAAATACAACATATTCCGATTAAGAAACTGATTATAAACACGCGAAAATTTATCCAAAACATTTATAATAACTACTTATAAAAAAATCGTCTGGTTTTTTTATTACACGTTGTCCATATAGTCCATATACTCCATGTCGTCGTCATCCTCTCTTAATACACTTGTCATAGGCTTGCTTGTATTATCGTCACCAACCGTAAACGATATGACTTTCGGAATCTCAAACGGAATTGTCATATCTTGTAATGTAAATACGTTACGCACTAATTTATGAGTGTCTGTTTCCAAATCATATTCAACCGCCATATATTTGTATTTCAGATTTCGTAAGTCAACTAATAAAGGAGTTAATTCAGTGTCATAGAGTGTAATCATATCCTTAATTAATTGTATTTGTCCGGTTTCATTGAATTCGTCAACAGTTGATTTAATAAGAGATACTTTATTATAAAACATTGTCATTTTGGTACTTAATATCTGCTTATTATCCAAGTTAGATACTATTTCAATAAATTTCGTTTTGTATTCCATCAAAGATTCTAAATCTTGCGTCAGCTCTTCTTTTAAAGCCGTAAAAATTTTCAACGTGTTCGATTCTTGTTCATATCCAAACAATAAATCTAATTTGGTTGTTATTATCTTTTCCTTTACGTCATCTACACCCGTCTGAAATACGTCCAATAACATTTCTAAACTTACATATTTACCCCGGTTTATTTTAATATTCAAATTACATGGGGCTATTTTATCCCCACAAATAGACGTTAATATACCATCTTTGTGTTCAAAAATAGTCCCCACGTTTCGCCCACAATTGATACAATTAACCTTCATTTTTCTATATTTGTCTTGCTTTTGTTTCATAGTTAGCGTCTTGTCCTTTATAATATTATTTCTGTGAGAATGAACCTTTTTATCATATTCATATTTTAATTTATAAAACTCGTTCAGCTTTTCTGAAATTCCACCCTCTATCTCGTTCTTTTTTATAGTAGAATTTGGGAATGACACAATGTCTAAATTTTCTTCTTGTGAATTGTATGTGCGGCTCATATAGATTAGGATAATATTTTTCTATTGTAAAACTGAACTTCTGGATTATTTTGCCATGTAGATAAATCGCTTGTTATATTATTTACTTGGTTTTTTCGATAATCCTGCATAAATCGTAGTTTATTCATAATATATTCTTGTTGTTGCCTCTTATTATCCTCTTGAAGTTTCAAGTTATTTTTATGCTTGTATTTGAAATATAATGTTAGACCAACGATACCCGAAAATGCTAAAAATAATCCTAAATTGTAGAGAAAATTATTGTATTTGTTTTTTAATATATGACATTGTTCTAAAGAAGCACTAAGAAAATATTTGACGCCCGGTTCAATTAAACGAGGTCGAATGTTTTGAAGAGTTTCCATTAAAATATAATTTTATAATTTCAAATTAATTTATACACATTTATTATATGGCTGCAGCAAATCCATCAACATCAATGATATTTTTTTTAATATTAACGTTGGTTTATTTCATATTCAAATATTATACTAAATCTCCACAGACAATTAAAGTTTGGACAATCAGTTATTTTTTAGTATTGATTGTAGTCCAATTCTTTATAAATTTAGGATTAACGAATGAGATATGCGGGTTTACGCAATATGGTACTGCTATGAAAACCACCCTTTTACCATGGTTATTTGTATTTGGTTCAATAAACTTGCTCTTAATGGTATTTCCAAGTTGGTTGGCTCCGTTTTCGAATACGATTGGTTACTTGTTCGCATACATCACCGGTGTGAATAATTTCCTTAAGAGTATTTTAAAGGACAGAAAGACGCTAAACTTGGGAGCAAATCAATCTGAAATGATATCTGCGATTAATAATGTATACGACGATAAATCATTGCTTATTAATTCAATGACATTGGATAATTTACCAATGTGGTGGCAAAGTATGTCAAAAGGCGGTTTATTAAAGTCTGGTGTAGGCGAAAGCCATTTTAATGAATTGTCTAGTTATGTAAAGATGAAAGATGAGATTGCTGAGTTTATATGGTATGCTTTATCTGGAGTACTAACAACATCTATTAGTTATAATGCCATCTTAAATTCAGGATGTACAAACTCTGTCGCAGAAATGGAAAAGAGACATGAAGTATATTTAGAACAAGAAAAACAAATAGCGGCTTCAAAACAACAAAAGGAGGGTAGTCAAATGGTTTATAAATCATACGAATAAACGATTTACCTAAATTTAGGAATTGTCACAAAATATAATATGGCTAAATATGACAAAATTCCTAACAGAAGACTTAGTAACCAAATAGGTAATACTGTTTTTCTACGTTGTCCTAGTCCAAATTCTCTTAAAGTTCCATTATTGTTGTACAAAAATCCGGGTTGAACAAAGTTTAATAATGAAAATAACACTAAAAATAAAAGAATCGCAAAGCTATTGATATTGTTTCTAATAAAGTTGTAGTTCATAGTATATTATATATAGGCAATAATATATCATCATTAAATTTATTTTATTGTTATAGTTTATAATGAATTCCTTTCAAAACAACAATTCATTCATGTCTGCGTTCGCCCCTTTAGGTGGTGAATACTGTAACTATTTCTATTATTTAACTGTACTTAATTTCATCATTCTTTTGTATATTCTTTTATCTGCGTTGTTCATATTTTTCTTTGAGAAGAAGAGAGAGAATTTGTTCCAAGTTATTTTAGTAGCTCTTCCTACGTTCGTCGGCTATTTTACTAATCGATTATTATACTCCATGTGTGTAGGTTCTACACAAATGTAATCGTTACTAACGGGAGTTACCTGACCATCTACTATTGTATTTACTATACGATAAATACAATACGATAAATACAATATGATTCCTTCATAACCGTAGGCACATGTCACCTATTTATACTGTTCTTTTATTTGAGTAGTTAGATATGTATTTTTGCTTATAGCACGGAATATTTTATTCATTTCTTTTTCGTCGCTTGCTATATCAGTCATCGAATGACATATTAAAGTTGTTAATTTTGTCTGTAAGTTATCATCATTGTCCCAGCCCACATTTGCGTCTTGCCATTTGTTTATCATAGTTCGTTGCTTTGAGGAAAGTGTCTTGATACCATGTAGTAGAAGATGTAATTCATTATCTTTTTCCCACACATCATTGTCTTTGATATACATTATTTTGCGAGCAGGGTCAGTACAATGGATTGGTCGTTCCAATATGTCCATTTTATTGAGTCCGTTCACTACCATGCTCGTTATTGTCTTTGTTAGACCGTTTTCAATTGTATCGTCGTACGTTTCATTAGTAATCGGAAGAGAATGTATAAAGTCCGTCAAATTCATAGCATTTTTACAGTGCTCATTTAAAAACATATTCACATTAAACTGATTATTATTTGTAGTATTGTTGTTTGTGATTGTATTATTACTATTCGTATTTGTTCCCTTGATGTATGGAATAAGCTCCATGAAATTGTTCTGAATTTCCTTGTTTTCTTTTAATAGTAAGAGAACCATCTCTTTAAAATCACTTTTGTTTTCCTTCGAAAGTTCAAGAATTTGATTTTCTGATTTATTCTGCTCTACATACATGAAGCATCCAATTTTGTGTCTATAGAAACTACTATGGTGCTTATAATTCTTGCCACAATCACACACGTAATTACAGGTGGTGATTAATTGCGTAAATTTATCACCAGACGATATTTTGTTATCATAATCGTCCATAGGTGACAAATCATGTAGCATTTGTGTAGCATTTTGGTGCTTTGTAGTGAGATAATGTCGTTTCATTTCACTTTTCCTACTACATTGATATAAGCAAGGAATACACTTAAATATATTGGTGATTTTTTCCGCGTTTTGTGTAGCATTTTGTAGCATATATGTAGCATTAGACAATATTTCTAAATGGTTTGCACAAAGAATTCAAAAACTTTACAATAACAAATGAAAACAAACTGAAATAAAAATGAGAGCATTATGCTCTAAAACACATTTTCACTGTTTTTTCAATTTCATTTTCCTATTTTCAAAACTCTGCAAGAAAAACCTGTGTAGAATTTTAAAAACTGAAAAATGAATTGAAAAAAATGTAAAAAGTAAAATACCTACTAGTATCAAAAACAAACCACTTTTTTCCCTTCAAAAAGACCCCCTACATATGTAGGGGGGTCCCTACATAGCCTACATTGCCATTTTTGGAATTTTGAAAAATGAAAAATATGTAGCGCAATTTACCTACATGGAAATCATGTCCAAAAAAAACGGAATCCAAAAATCAGGAATGCCGCGACTGGATTTTGAGGATGTTTTATACCTGTTTTAAGGCGGTTTTGAGAATCACGCGTTTATGGGAAATAGATATTTTTGGTTTTGATTTCCTCTTTTTGGAGGATAAATATATAATATATACATTGTGTGAAAAAAACATAATGTTTTCGCTCTAATTTCTCTCTATACAAATAATTTCTAATTGAACCTGAATACTTGTTGATTAGACTACATCAATCGTTTATTCTTCCTTGTATAGTAGAGGCATAATTACATAGTTTGAGAGAAAATATAATAAATATAAAACATATATTTATTATATGAATAAATTAAATGATAAAAGCTTGATAAAGGCACTGGATAATGAAAACAATTCGTGTATAGAAAATTTAACAACACGGAAAATCAAGGCAATAAAAAATGATTATTTACAGCAATTACAATTACCTAGGGACAAACTAAAAGAATTACATTTAAAACTAAAAGAATATCGGTTTGTAGATGATTTAACAGATATTCAATATGGCCGTTATATCAGGTGGATAAGCTTAAAAGACCCAGAAAAAATATCCTTGACGACTGGAGGCATCATAATTGATATAAAAATTCAAGAAGATGGAATACACTTATTGTGTAGAAATTTTAGAAATACACGATTTCAAATAAAAATAGACGAATGTTTTATATTTCAGAAATTAACGGAGCAAGAGAAAACTATTTTAGCAGCATTGGACTATCTAGATAAATCATAATCATAATTATTATGATAATGACATCAATAAGATATACTTGAATACCTTACTTATGTAGAGTGACCTTTTGTAACCAACAAGATACACAATAGTTTTTACGCACAATTACAAACGTAGGGCCATATGTATCTTTACACTCCAATTTAGTATCTACACAATTGACAGTACATGAACGACAAAACATCATATCTTTCACTTCATTATATATTTCCAGCATTTTGTTCACATTAGAAGCAGTATATTTAGTTGAAAAAAAACAGTCAATCGGTTCACACGTTGTTATTTTAGATGATTTACTATGAGTTTTATTTTTATCGGATTTATCATTTTTATCAGTTCTAGGCATATATGAATACAGAAGTATAAGTTTGCTTTACTACATAAATATAGACAAATATATTTATGTACTTTTGGGAATATCTAGTATGTTATTTCAAGGATTTAGTCGTCAATATTTTGAGATATAGGTTCGTAATAAGGAACTTTTTGAGCAATAACAATCATATCAACCAATTTAGTCATTTACATGACACGATTATATTTTTTTGATTTTTTTGTCTTATTAAATCCGATTTTTTTTCTAAACTTGTTCAAAACCCGTTTTGTTCCTTTCTTGGAGAGAAGTTGGGCACCTTTTTTACATTTAAAATTATAGAAATCGATATTTCGATTTTTAAAAATACTATCTCTACACAGTCCAATAGCAGCGGACTCATCAACTTGACTACTAGTTCGAACCTTTTTAATACATTTACATAATTTGCTGGCTAATACGTGTTCGGATATTTCTTTATATGATTTATTATTGTGTTTAGGAATTTGATAAAACTGAGCAATTTTTCTGTAATCCGTCGACGACAATTCCATAAGAATGAGTATATTACTTGGTGAGATTTTTTATAAATGTATATTTTATATGAATAAACCATTAAAAATAGTGGTGTTTGATTTGGATGAAACACTAGGCTATTTTACAGAATTTGGGATATTTTGTGATTGCTTAAATAAGTATTTTAAAAACAATGAATATAGCAATACGCATTTCACTGAATTATTAGATTTATATCCAGAATTTATACGACCAAAAATAATAAACACCCTAAAATATTTAAAATCAAAAAAAATGGAAGATAAATGTTACAAAGTGATGATATATACGAATAATCAGGGAGATAAACAATGGGCGATAAACATAAAAAAATATTTTGATAATAAAGTCAAATATGAATTATTCGATAAGATAATCGCGGCATTTAAAGTAAGAGGAAAACAAGTAGAGTTAGGTAGAACGTCGCATGATAAAACAATGGACGATTTTGTAAGATGTACTAAATTACCCGATAATATAGAAGTGTGTTTTATTGACGATTTATATCATGTTGGAATGGTAGATGAAAAGGTGTATTACATAAACGTAAAGCCGTATAAACATCAGTTAAGTATTGAAAAAATGATAGACGCCTTTTTAGATTCAAAGTTGGGAGACAAGGTTCGTGAGAAAGAACATTTCATAAATTCAATTCAACATGAATGTAAGAAATATAATTATAAGATTAGTGAAAAGATGACACAAGAGCAAGAAATAGACGAAATCATAGGAAAGCGAATGTTACAGCATTTAAAGCAGTTTTTCTACGAAAAGACAAATAAAACGTTTAAGAAAAAGAGGATTGAAAATAAGAATAAAACGCTAAAACGCTAAAACGCCAAAACGCCAAAACGCTAAACTAACGAGCAAACCTCAATACTTTCAACAATTCGGTCAAATCTACACTTTTAGCATATTGATTGAAAATAGTAGTAGTGAGTAAAAATATCGCAGAAGAAAATACGACTTTCCTGTCAAATTCGTTGAATTGTGACTTGACGAGTGGATTAAATCGCAAGAGTAAGAAAATGGTAACATAGTATTTCATAAACTCTTGAAGTGTATCTAAATACTTTGGATTATAAGTTCCGATTTGTAAATACGCAATTATATATAATACATACGACGAATACAGAGCAATATTAAATACCAACTGATGAACTATCATTGGCTATATATGTATATTGTGGTGAAATAAAATTTATTCATATTATTCATAATATTCATAATATTCATATTATTCATAATATTATGCTACACGTTGACGTCGATGGTTAACTTACTACCTTTTTCTTTGTATATTTTTTCCTTAGAACTGGTTTCATTAGAAATGGCTTCATTATAATTCTGTTTTTTCTTATATATATCCAAATTGCGAGCACTGGCATCAGTTGCGTCACAATATTTAGGCATCCAAAATCCCGGAATAATATCACCTCTTCCCGGATAATATGACTCAAACAGTTCTCTATAATATAATTGCTCCTTTGTAGTCGGTGGATTAATTAGATATTGTTTTCTTTTTTCTTCAAAGTCAGTGTCGGAGTACTTGTCTGATAATTTTGCTTGAATAATTTCATACCAAGAATTGTGTTGAGAACTCACCCCATCACTAAAAGCCTCCTTGGTTCGCCATAAAACATCTCTTGGTAAAAGAGAGGGGTCCATATCAGCAATCGATTTTCTAAGTAGATATTTTTCGATTTTGTCATTGTGAGTGTGATTTCTCTCGTTAATCGGCAAAGATAAATAGGTATGAACAAACGTTCTGTCTAAAAAAGGGGTTCGTGGTTCTAATCCATGACACGAAATACTTCTATCGCTCCTTAAAACGTCATAATACTGAAGATTGGTTAATAAGCGTTTACACTCATAATCGAACTCAATATCGCTAGGACAATTATGAAAATACATATATCCACCGGTTAATTCATCGGAGCCATCTCCATTAAAAATAACTTTGGCATCACTATGTTCGGCAATATATTTAGCAACAAGATAATTACCTACACTCGCACGAACCGTAGTGGTATCATAACTTTCTATATTATAAATAACTTCAGGTATAGCCGAAAAAAAGTCATATTCGGTTAAAATAATTTCAGTGTGTTTAGAATGAATATGTTTAGACACCATTCTAGCATACTCCAAATCAGAACCACCACTCATACCGATACTATATGTTTGTAATTGGCCTCTTGGAACAAATTTAGAAACGAGTGCTGAAATTAAACTGCTATCCAATCCACCTGAAAGAAGACATGCCATATTACGTTCCATAGTAATGACACGTTTTCTGACAGCCTCTAGTAACGTATCATAAATAACTTTGGAATGTTCATTCGTTTGATGATTTGATACCATAGCTAGATGGTTGCCTATAATGTTGTGATTGTAATTAAATGTAGTATATGGTGAATGCGGGTTTGAACATTCAAATTCCCCATTGGTCATTGTAAACTGAATATATGTACCGGCATTAAAATTCTGACAAGTATCACATAGACCCGATACTTGTTTTAATAGAGAAGAAAATACGAGTAGTTTGTCATCCGTTTGTCCGTAATACAATGGTCTAACACCCAATGGATCTCTGGCAATAAATGCCATGTTTATATTTGAATCATATAGAGCAAACGCAAATACGCCGTCTAGATTTTGTAGAGTATATTCAATACCATATCGTTGATACAAATGAATAATACTTTCGCAATCAGAGTTGGTGGAAGGAGTGACATTTAATAACTTGTAAATGTTTTTATAATTGTAAATTTCTCCATTACAAATTAGATAGATACCATCGATACAAATCGGTTGATTAGATATTTCATCTAGTCCGTTAATGGCTAATCGATGAAATCCAAACAAAACATTGTCATTGATGGTTTTAATGGTGGAAAATTCTGGACCGCGTGACTGGCCGGCAAAGAAGTGTTTATTAATGGACGGATATAAATTTGAAAATACATCCGGTTCCAATAGCTGGAACAGCGCAAAAATTCCACACATAGGTATATTAAATAGAACAAATCCTTTAGGTAATTTACAAAATATTATATTCGAGTAATATATTAATGAATAACATAAATAACATAAATAAAATGTATGGAGTGGTAGAAGGATTATATACATGTAATCACGGAAGGGTAGATGAAGTAAATACTAGAATAGCGGATAGAAATATCCCATCTAAGGGATTACAACCCCAATATAGCATTCGACCTGCTTCTACAAAATATGGATATATGCCTATCTTAGATCAATATAAGAAGGCAACTATACCGTTACAATCATTCACGCCTTATTCAACAAGCACCACATTTAACCCAGGTAATGCCAAGGCGCCTTGGAGTGGGTTTTCTAATAATATAAATACAGAGTCGCAACTGAGAAACCAGTTTTTTGCCTTACAAAAATGCGAGCAGTCTGTATATGTTCCATCATCGACAAGTGATTTATATCAAACCAGAGTGGATTATACTCCTCAAAAACAAACACACCCTTTATTATTTGACAAGCCGGATTTAGCACCATTTAATCCGAATATTCATAATTTAGGTACTAGCTTATTTAATAATCATACTAGATACCAGTTAAAAGATAGTTCCTGTGATATGTAAAAATACAAAATATATATTCATTGAAATATGTAAATGGATGTTTCAATGAATGAAATAGATAATATTACATTGAGTTATTTTGCGAATAAATCTCAGTTTCATAGTGTTTTAAAAAAATCGGAAATTATTAATGATAACAGATTTATCAATGATAAAAAATTTTATAAAAAGCGGATAGTAGATTTGACGAAGCGATTATTTAGGGAGGAAGAGGAAGACACACAAGTAAGTCATTTTTTTAATATATATGTCAAGTCCTGTGTAAATTACCTGAAGTTTTTAGACAAAGGCGATATAATACAAGAAAAATACGACTCGATAGATGAAGCGAATAGAATAGCCAAATTAGAAAAGACAATTAACTGTAATGAAGATGGTATAGAAATAGAAAGTAGCGAATATAAAAATTGCGACTATTTATTTAGTAAACCCGAAGACGTGAAAAAATTAAATTTAGATATGTTTGTAATAAAGACAACGACACAAACGTCGCATAAAATATTACCGAAGAGAGAAAATATCAATATAAAGACCAAAGAACATAAAACAAAAGGAATAATAAAAAAGAAAAATATCAATAATATTTATGAAGACTCGAAGAAAGAAACATGACAAGTTGGAACTAAACCTCAATAAAACGAAAACGTCATCGAACTCATCGAAATCATCGAAATCAACAAAACCAACAAAACCAACAAAAATAGTAGGCTTGACGAATTCGTATAAGATGGAAAATTGTAGTCCGAATCCAAACAATAGTGAGTTTTCATGTTATACTAGCGAGGCGTTATTTAAAATGAAAGAATATTGGAATGCTAGACACAGGCGCGATATGATATCTACAAATGAACCAAAAGAAATATGGCTCGAATTAAAGGACAAAATGTCAAGTAGTTGTGATAGAGAATCTTGTTGGTTAAGAAGTAAATTTATGGATGGGGGCGTAGATAGTAATTTGTTAAATTATACATTTGCGCCAAAAGCTCCGGATGATTGGAAAAGGAAAGCAAATGAATGGTTAAGTAGTTTAGATATAGAGGCAGTTATGAAACAATATGAAAAATACTATAAATGCTTTGAATTTTTAGGACCATCACCGATAGATTTTGATTTTCATAAACTATATGGTGAATGTGTTTGGGAAGAATTATGTAATCTAAATCTAAGTGAATTTATAAAGCGAGACAAGAATAAAATTGGTATCATCTTAAATACCGACCCTCATTATAAAGACGGCGAACATTGGATTTCAATGTTTGTGAACATAAAGAAAAAATTAATTGTTTATTTCGATAGTAATGGCAATCCTCCACCGCGTCAAGTAACAAAATTAATAAATATGATTAAAACACAAGGAAAACAATTGGGAATAGATTTTAAAGTATATATGAATACATTAGAACATCAACAAACTGACTCAGAATGTGGTATGTATAGTTTGTATTTTATAATTCAGATGTTAAAAGATAAAGATGTTAACTATTTTTTAGAACATAAAATACCAGATGAAGAAGTATTTCAATTAAGAAAGAAATATTTCAATTAAGAAAGAAATATTTCAATTAAGAAAGAAATATTTCAATTAAGAAAGAAATATTTCAATATATAAGTGAATAAAAATATAAACATTATTAGTATGATTACTATATGGAATTTATAAGTAATCATAATAAAGGGTTGATTTGGGGATTGTTACAAGAAAGTGATGCTTTTAATGGAATAGAGAATGATAAATTCACTAACATCCAAGCTATGTTTGAGGATACAGTTATCAATGTAGATAGGACTAATTCGAAATTGACATTATTGGAAAAAAATAAATTGACTATGAATACAATGATAAAGAAAATCAACGACGAAAAGACTCGCCCGAAAAAAACAATTCAAATGGTTTATAGAGCTGAAGATTTACAAAATAAAAGAGAACAAGACTTTAATCTGAAATTAAAAGAGCAACAAGATGATTTAAATAAACTAATAAATCCTACGAAACCCAAAGAAGTCAGTTTTAGTGATGCTAATAGTCAGGAGGATGCTCCGATTGGAGATGAAATGGATAGGTTAATAGCCGAGCGACTAGCTAGCAGAGAACGTGAATTAGAAATACCGCAAATTACGATGGAAACCGAGCAGTGGTTAAATAATAACCGCGAGGTAAATAATAACCGCGAGGTAAAATTACATATAGATGAAAAAAAAGTATCTTTCAGTGAAAATAAAATAGTCGAACAAAATAAAATAGATAGTACACCAATCGCGCAAACAATGGTCCCGAGAGAAATAATAACAGAAAATAGCATATTTAATAAGTTGAAACGAAAACCGGAAGAACAATTAACTAATAAAGGAATAAATCTAGAATTAGAAATAAAGATGTTGCGTGAAAATCAAGACAGTTTAATGAAGATATGCTCTCAAATATTATCTATATTACAAAACAAATAAAAGGGTATAAATGTAAAATAAAATGTTGTACTATATAAAACATCCTAATACACATATATGAGTAGAAAAAATAGCAGAAGTGATAGTATAGAGATATTCATAAACAGACGAAGAACAAGTAGTAGTAGTAGTAGTATTGGAAACAATGAATGTAAAAGAAGTAATAGTATCGATTCACGAAGTATGAGTATAGGAAGTATAGAATCTATTATAATGGAAGAAAAAGATAACATATGTGTAAAAACCAATAAAAATAAAAATAAAAAACAAATAGCAATAAATAAAGAAACAATCCGGAGAACAAGAGATGTTTATTATGAATTAGAACTTCAACCTTCACCTAATCCATTATATTTGACACATCTCACATACACACCATGGGAGGATAATGAGTCAACGACTAAAAAATAAATATCATTGCGTCAACAACAACCAATAGAAGTAAAATAAGTATTGAATCATACCAGAATAACATAATAAACATCTATTTCATATTATGTTATTGAAAAGAAAAATTGAATCTAAACAACGAATAAACCTGATACTAAACAACGAATAAACCTGATACTAAACAACGAATAATTCTGATACTAAACAATTATAATGTCAGATTGCTTAACATTCTTAATCGTTTTTGGGACATGTATGATATTGTCGCTGTATTTCACAATATTTGGAAAATCGTCGAGTGTAAGACCTAGATAACCAATTATCTCCCAATAATCTAATGTAACAATAACAATAACAATAACAATAACAATAACAATAACAATAACAATAACAATAACAATAACAATAACAATAACAATAACAATAACAATAACAATAACAATAACAATAACAATAACAATAACTACAATTATGCGATAACATGTCTTTCCTTTATTTTTCGAAACAAACAAACTTATATTATTTACACAGTCACAAATTTAAACTTACCATCTGGTTTTTTTACTAATTTACCAACTAATATAAGTTCGCTTCCAAATTTGGTAGCATCATTATAGCTTTGTAAATCATAAACGTCATTTGTTTGGGGATTTCGAGCAAATTTCTTTTTAATACCATCAATTGGAATAGTGATTTCATCCGCTTTCCAAGTAAGTGTTCCTTTATTTCTTTCCGTTACAGTATCTACTTCTTCATTCGAAATAGACGGTTTATAAGAAAATGAAGACGGTGACGCTTTACCAAATGTGAAACACTTGATGGCATCTTTTGTTCCTGGTTTATTGTAAATGGAACAATCCATTGACGCTTCCTTTACAGACGTTAAAAGCTGTTGACTAATACGTTCTTTAATGGTAGATATTTCATATAGGGTTTCGTCACTAGTTACTGGAATATTGTCGTCAAATTTACTTACATCATTTAGTTTTAATTCAACTGCTCCATCACCAGACATTTGCTCCTTAGTAAAAGTCATCAAGTATAAAAACACATTTACGGTTCTTAAATCCGGAGGTAACTCTTGATGACTACATATTCTGCGGGCTCTACCAATAACTTGTTCAATACGAACCGGATGCCAATAGGGTTCAATGATATGAACATATCGTGTGTTTTTTAGGGAAATACCTTCTGCGCCAGAAGCAGTAATCATGAGCGTTTTAATAATTTCACCATATAAATTGTTGGTAGAAATCATCGATATTTCACTTGTAATTGTATCTGGAACTGAAGACCAATTACTATTGTAAATATTTCTTATAATTTCCTTTTCATCGTCTGTTTCAGTACCGGTATACAAGGCATAAGTAGGCAGACCGCGTTTATCTTCTGGTATAGCAAGACGCCATATATCAGCCGCATCTTTTTTAATTTTAAATTGGGTAAACCCGTTCGCATCTAAAATCAGTTTTAAAACACCGATACCTTCTATGGTTCTGAACTGCGTATAAATCAAATGTAATCCGCGAAAGTCGGGGTCTTTCAAGTTTTCAAGAACATTCAAAAATTTGGGACTATAGATTTCCAATCCTTTGGGCGTTAAATATTTGTCGGCATTATCCTTTAAGTATTTCATTTCGGTTTGAATTCTGGCGGCATAAGAAGAATCTGTTCCACTTTTAAGCTCATTTTCTAACAAATCTATATCATCTGCCCCATAAAGTCCGTCTGGATTATCCAATCTATCTCGAACTGAGATAGCATCTAATATATCTTCATCGGCAGTTCCTTTTAATACGGATTCAATGTCTTCTCCTTCTTTTGGCATAGGTCTACGATTTTCAGGGAAAACAAAATTACAAAATGCTCTTGAAAAAATACGATAAGAGGAGACTGTGTCACTATACACATCTGTTGCGACCTGTTTCAGTTTTTTCTTGGCGGCAGATTTGGCAATCTTTCTTTCTTGGATTCGTGCTTGTTCGTATACACCAAACTGAAAATTACTCATAGGAATTTTAATGACTTTAAAATCAGTGTCTTTATTAAACGATGGCATAAGTTGCTCTTGCGCGCTTCGAAAGTAAGACGTGAGACCTAGAATACGACGTTTAAACAAATTTTCATTTTTAATATTACCGGTATTTGGGTCTATAAAACGATTTTGAAAAGATTCCAAGTTATCTTCTAGAGCTTTGAATGTTTCGACTTGGATACTATTCGCAATGACATCAATTTCATTCTTATTTAAAATAGAGGTAATCATTCTAACAAAATCAACATCACTAACATCCCCTCTATTTTTGACATTTGAATTAGAAACACCTTTATAAACGCCATCTTTCTGAACATTTGCGAATCCAAATGGATTACGTGTTACCGTAAGTAATTTAGAAGACGGTTTATAATCCAAATAATCTAGCATATTAAACGGTTCAAATATTTTTAACAGCTCTTCCTTGTTTATTTTACGCGAACTTTTAATATTTAATGGAAACGTCCATGTTTTAATATGGCCTCTTAAAATATTGAATAAGATGGCAATTTCGTTGGGATAGTTAATCATAGGGGTTCCGGTCAATAAAACAATTTTACAGTTTTGCGCAGACAGCAAATATTCATACAAGCGCATAGAAATGGATTCGGGACGTTTCATTTTATTTACAATACGACTTACAAAATTGTGAGCCTCATCAACTATAACTACTTTATCGTCAAATGGATTAACTGAATAATCGCGCGTCAAGTCCTTTAAATGACTGTTTCGCAAACCATTATAATTAATGAACTTGTAGCGATAAGTAATCATTTCGTTTATTTGTAAGTCGAGACTCTTCTTTTCGTCGGTCGACAAATCGTTGAAATTGGACGGTTTTTTTACATTGACTAACCAGGCTCCTCCATTTTTTCTAATAAAATCAGAAGTAAGACTTAATATTTTAGACAATGTGTCGATAACTTCTTCTTTATCTGCCGCCTGCGCATCTTTTTCGCCTTTACTTTTACCACTTGAAATAACAGGAATAAATTCCCAGTATTGATTTTTCTTGTAAATGGTATCTCCACAATTTTTCAACTCTTGTAAATAATTCATGCGTAAAGAAGCAGGAGTCATAACAATAACTTGTTTAGTTGTTTTCATACCTTCTGCGATAGCAATAGAACTACATGTTTTGCCACTACCTAGACCATGGTAAAGAAGTAATCCTCTATAAGGTGTATATAAATTCAAATAATCTCTTACTACTTTTTGATGGGTTAATAAGACAAATTTGGCATCGTCTGGTCTGTCACAACTAATAGACGACTCCATTTTATCGATTTCTTCTTTATAGGGTCTAAATAAAGCATTTATATAGTTGATAAATATCTCTCGGTTATTCATATAATAAGCATTTGCTTTCAATAAGACCTTGTTTTCCTTTGGGGGTAATCGTGCGATAATTGTAGAATCGCCGATTATTTTTTCCATATCAATATCGTCCGCAATTACGTCCATTTTCGGTTTGATAGTACGTCTAGTTTCTGGTTCAGCTATTTCATCGGGTCCTTTTTCAACAACTAATTTCAGTTTTTTAGGTAGTTTTTTTATCTTTTTACTAGCAATAGTAGTAGCAGTAGCAGGACCAATCGGTCTGGGAGCAACCTTCTCAGGTATGTTACTTGAGACAGTTATTTTAAGTTTTTGAAGAAAATCGTCCCGATTAATCAATTTATCTTTTGTTTTATCTAATACTATAGTTTGAATTTCAACGTTTTCTTGTTGAGCAGGTTCTACAATTTTAACTTTTATTTGTTCTATTTTTTTTGGAACAGGTTTTACTTTTAATTTTTCTAAAAGACTTGTAGACATCTTATATTAAATAAAGACATAAAAAAACATTTATTTACCTATTATTTATCTATTATTTATGTTATTTCATATGTGACCGTCATTATTCTAATAATTGGAGTGTTTCTTCGCAAGCCAATTGCTCGGCCTTGCGCTTAATTTTATGTATTCCACTCCCAAGAAATACAAATACCTTTCCATTCATTTCTAATTTACTCTGAATACTTTCAAATGAACCGAATGTATTAAAATGAACTGCGTCTTCCTTTCGAACGGCATGAATCTTTTGTCCTAAACACAAATATACACCCATCTCGTAGCCGGTTTCATCATTATGTTTAATTTCAATATAATGGGGGGTGTCTTGGAACCTCTTTTGAATTTTCACTTGTAGAATATTCTTATAGTTATCATCATCTTGAATTAGTTTGACCCAGTCAATATGCTTCTCGAAAATATTCTCTACGAAGATTTGAGCCATTTGAAACCCGGGGCCAGTAACAAATACGTTTTTAAACCACCCTTCTTCATCCTTTACATCGATTTTATTAAAATCTAAGAAAAGTGCTCCTAGAAAGGCCTCAAATAGACAACCCAACTTTTTTAAATTGGTTCGCGTCTTCTTTTCCTCTGCGTGCTTTGAAATAATATAATATCTATGTAACCCCATTTCAAGTGCCAATTTACCAATGGCTTCATTTTTAACGACTGCGATTTTCTTTTCTGTCATAAACCCTTCGTTCTCTTTAGGAAATCTACGATACAAATAATATTTAGTAATTAATTCTAAAACACCGTCGCCTAAAAATTCGAGACGCTCGTTCGATTTAGTATGAAGAGGTAGACAATCGATTGGTTGTTCAGTAATAGTAATATTTTCTTGTAAATTATAAAGTTGAGGTCTTTTTGTATACGATTTATGAACAAACGCTCTACTATAAAGTGTCTGATTATGAACCTTACCAGGAACACCGTATTTTGTTAGAATAGATTGAACTTGGCTCAATGTAATCTCAACGTTATTTGAGTTATAAGGATTAAAAACTAATCCTTCGTCGGTTTTAACAATATCATCATCATGTGAAATCTTAAATTCTGTCATTATATGGTTATAGATAGTATCTATGTTAGTATTTAGGTGGTTTCATTTAATATAATAAAAGTAAAAAAAAATATTTAGTGATTATATAAATGGTCGGATATATGCAAGGAAGTAAAAGAGCTAGAAGTACACCTTCGATTTCTAATAAAACATCTATTTTTGGAATTATGGGAGGTCTTGCTCCTCGTGTAGGTGTGCGTGATGTTGCTGCGTATAGACATATACAAATTAAGGGAGGCAAAGGATTACCTCAATTATATGGACTTACCCCTGCTCAACAACAGACTTACTTAGAGCAGAACAAGTTACTTTCTGTTAACCCGCTCGCGTCGGGTGGTGTTGGAAAACGTATGTTAATGTTCCGTTAAATATGTCAAATATAATAAGAATCAAACATTGACAAAACCAATTAATATATTATCTAATTGTATAATATATTATGCCTCAAAGAAATGGATATAGAAGTCATCGTGGTCGTTCTGCTGTAGCTAGAAGAACTGAATTTGGTGGTGCTAGTGGTACCAATGGAATTATGCCTGCTGTCTACGTAATGACGACAACTGGCGAAAGAGTTAGAACAAGTTATTTTGGTGGACCTAAAAAGGGAGGTTCGGCACCGAGTGCAACGGGATTTATGAGAGCAAGTTCAACGTCCCAAGCATTTCAACCGGCAGCCCCAGCCCAAAGACCCAACTTCTTATTTAACTTTAGACAGAATTGGGCGCGCGGATATGCGGGTGCTGGAGGACCTTTGCTATAAATTGAATTTATAACCAATGATTTTAAATGCAAATCTATATTATACTATAAATTATGGATAATATGGATAATAAATCAGAAGGAGAAAACTCATTATTTGATATTAATCCAACTGATAAAGAAAATGATTTGTTACAACCAATTAAGGATGAGAATAATAATATGGATATAGTCAATGACAACCAATCAAGTGATCAAGTTCAATCAAGTGATCAAGTTCAATCAAGTGATCAAGTTCAATCAAGTGATCAAGTTCAATCAAGTGATCAAGTTCAATCAAGTGATACATCAGTACCTTTAATAAAGAAACGTAGTCGAACACAATCGGATGATGACTCAATGGATGAAGTTCAGTCAATGAATACATCGATACCTTTAACAAAGAAACCCAGACGTGTTAGAAGTGCCGGAGGAAATAGAACCAGGAAAATCAAAAGTAAAAAACTACCTCTAAAAAAAACTACGCGCAAGACACATCCTAAAAAACGGACGTCGTCCACTATAAAACATAACAAGCTAAAGCATAAGCAAAAACGAAACACTCGTAGAAAAAGATAAGTTAGTAACGAAAAAGTAGTTAAACATAAGTAACGTAATATAATTATTTATGTTTATTAAAATAGATTATAGAGAAAATGATTTACTTACGACAATGAATTTATTGTTTAAGGAGCATAGTCATGAGGTTCAATTGGAAAATTTGGCTATTGGAGATATAATTCTTTTAAATGATAAACAAGAAGAGAAAATCATTTTTGAGAGAAAATCTCTCTACGACCTGGCCGCAAGCATAAAAGATGGTAGATATTCTGAACAATCGTATCGATTGAATGAGTGTTCACAACATAATCATAACATTGTCTATATAATCGAAGGTGACTTGGAGAGATATAACCCGACAAAAGGTCGAATGGATAAAAAAACACTTTATTCGGCATTAATTACACTGAATTATTTCAAGGGTTTTTCAGTTTTAAGAACGAAAAATATTAATGAAACATGTGAATTAATCGTCAATTTTGCTGACAAATTGGAGAAAGAACCCAAAAAGACGAGCTATTACGATGAAAATAAGGTAGAAAAAGAGGTTAGTTATTGCGAGGTTATGAAAAAGCAAAAGAAGAACAATATTACGACTGAAAACATAGGAGAAATTATGCTATCCACTATACCTGGGGTGAGTAATAAAAGCGCTATTTCAATTATGAAAGAATTCAAGACAATACGCAAGTTACTGACGGCATTAGAAAATGATGACAAATGCTTGGATTCTTTCAAAATAACATGTGATAGTGGGCAAACGAGAAAAATAAGCAAAACGTGTATCGAAAACATAAAAAAGTTTATTTTTAGGTCGGATATAACGGCAGTTGAAAATCAGGTAGAGTCTCTGGATGAAATTAAGGAGGTAGATAATGAAGAAGCTATAGCTTAGCTTAGCTTAGGCGAACGAACGAACGAATAGAATAACGAATAGAATAACGAATAGTAATTCTGAAAAAAACCGTCGGATTTAATATTTGTCTATAGTAAATGGATGAGTTGTATACATATTTAGGCTATATCTTGATAGCAATCCTATTATATTTGATAATGAAAACCATATTTAACAAAAAGTCAATGTCAAAAGAAGGGTTTACTGGACTATTCAAAGAAACGTCTGAAACAAAAAAACAGGAGGAATTAGAGAGTGTAAGTGCTATAGAAGAAAATATTAAAAATATTCAAGATGCTACCAGTAAGACGATTGAGCAGATGAATTTAGTGAAACATAGAAAAAACTGGGAAGAACTAATTGTAGCCATGGAAGATAGAATCAATTCTGCTTCTTTACAGTCGGTGGCAACATTGGCATCCATGATAAAAGCTGACCCTGAAAACGAGAAATTAATAACAATTGTCGGAAGATTTAACGAACTAAATAAATATAAAGAAACGTTGAAGGAAAACATGAAATATTTGGATGGATTGAAGTAAAATAAAACAGTTCAATCAATACGAATGTAACTAAGAAACCGATTGAAAAAAATTCCATAAATAATATTCATATGGCGAATAATTTAGATGGAAGTGTTAGTTTTATTACTTACTTATATTGAAATGATACGTTAGCTTTTATTTTTTGAATAAAAATATATACAATAAATATTATATATTTTTATTGTATATTATGTTGTCTGATACACAACCTAGTCAATTGGTTCATCCTGAAATCCAATCGGGTCATTCATTTACGAACGTGCTGCTTATCGACAGCGATGTAACGGACTATCAAGTATTTGTGGACGCGGCCAATCCATCTACTTTTCCCATAGTTTACTCTTCCAACTCCTCGAAATCGGAACTTTTAGCCCTTTTACAAACGCATTTTGCCGTGATTAAGCGAATTGGTCTTTGCTTTGTTTCCCAGGGTGGCGATGCCACTGAATTATTCTTAGACAATACACCATTTTCCTTTAGTGAAAACAAAGACTATTTAGTGAATATTATAAACACTTTCCAAGTGAAGAATCTGGATTTTTTAGCAGATGATACACTTCAGTCACCTGTATGGAACGACTATTATACTCAGTTGACTCAAGCGACAAGTGTAATCGTTGGTGCGTCCGTCGACAAAACCGGCAATATTAAATATGGCGGTGATTGGATTATGGAAAGCACCACAGAAGATATATCGGCTACTCAATTGGTTCATCCCGAAATCCAATTGGTTCATCCTGAAATCCAATCAGGTCATTCCTTCACGAATGTATTACTTATTAACAGCGAAGTAAGGGACTATCAAGTATTTGTGGACGCGGCCAATCCATCTACTTTTCCGATTGTATATTCATCCCACTCTTCGAAATCGGAACTAACTACACTATTACAAGCCCACTTTAGTAACATTGAACGAATCGCTGTTTGTTTTCTGGGTTCTGCCATCGATAGCAACTGTTGTTTATTTTTAGACGCTAGTCCGTTTTTTACAAAAGACAACCCGGACGGTGTTCCATCGGGTGAAAATCTAGACTGGATGATATCCACCATTAATACATTTCATGTGAAAAACGTGGATTATTTAGCATGTGATACTCTACAAAATCCCGATTGGAGACAGTATTATAATATACTGGTCCAATCTACCGGTGTAGTAGTAGGTGCGTCTGATGATAAAACCGGCAATATTAAATATGGTGGAGATTGGATTATGGAAAGCACCACAGAAGATATATCGGTCGTTTACTTTAATGATATTCTTCATTATAGTAGTTTGTTGGATACTCAAGTATATAGCTCTATTACACGAGGACATGCTGACGCGGCTACTCGTATTTTTGCTTATAATAACTATTATGGTACGAATGTTACAGCTGGTAATACTTTTCTTATCAATTTATTAGATAATAATCAAAATACACACTGGGTGCAGCAAACATCCTGGGTACTAATCCCTACCACTGATCCCATGTATATTGTATGGGATAACCTGACTCCTGTCTATATAAATCAGTTAAAAATAGCTCCTCGACGGAATTATAATCGTAATTATCCACGAAAATGGGATGTTATAGCGACAAATTCGTTTGATATTAACACGAGAACTTCTACTACCTGGACTGTACTTGCTAGTTATACTGAAGATATAAACCATATTGACGAGGGCACGAAATGGCATGGTTGGGGTATATATTATAATTTTAGACAAGACAATCCAATTGAGTATAGGTATTATGGTATTAGAATGTATGATGATTTAGTCGATACCTTAGATTCTACTGGATATTTTTATCAATTGGTGGAACTGGATTTTTTGTATGTAGAGCAACCACCCACGCTCGGTGAAGTATTTGCTACATTAACCCCAGATTTATCGGTTTCTGGTGAGGTTAGTGTAAATAATAATTCCCTTACTACCGCCCAATTATATCTATTGAATCCAACTGATCGTAATGTGGCTTATAAAATGTATAATAACCAATCTGTTATTCGAGAATTTTTTAATACTTTTCAGGGTAGTCTACTCAATAGTAGAAAAAAATACATATCTACAGAGTTATTCTATGTATATGATTCATTTACAACAAAGAGTCGTGTCAGACTAATTAATTGTAGTGTTGCTACTAATGCTACCTCATTGGTTGAATTAGAATCTACATTAAATATTACCACGGTTAATAGTAATGAATATATCTACATTCTCATGGAAAGCGAAAATGATACAATTACTATCACAGGTAGTAGTGGAAAACAATTGACGATTACTAAAAACAGCGATACATTAGATACATATACAGTAATTGAAAAATTGTCAGACGGGACTCAAGTGGGAGATACTTTAAATAAATCTACACTGGGTGTTGTTGTATACGATGACATGTATGTATATTTTAATAATGGTTTATTGGTATCTTATTTGAGTGGTCAATCATACGGGAGTATTACACGAACCCAAGCTGACAAGAACTCTAGAATATGGGCTTATAGTCAATATCGTGATACTAATTGGTACAATGAGTATTTAGTACCTGCTAATGCGTTGGATGATAATAGAAATACTATATGGAGAGCTTATGGTAATGGTCAAGCACCTGATAGTATACAATATCTTGTATGGGACAATAAACTTCCTGCTTATATCAACCAGTATAAAATTGGAAATTATTTGGCACGATGGTCTCCTAGATTATGGGAGATAGTAGGATCGAATGATTTTGTTGGTACCACTAAAGTGGCTACATGGACAGTTCTAAGCAGTTATAATGAAAAAGTGGAGTTTCTACCAGATGGAAATCAATTGGGTCATGGATGGGGAATATATTATAATTTCAGACAAGACAATCCAGTTCAATATCGTTACTATGGTATTAGAATGTATGATGATTTGGTAGATACAGTTCAATTGGGGTATTATTCATTGACATTACAAGAGCTAGATTTTTTGTATGTGGAAGAGGTGCCATTAATGAGTGAAATATTTGCAGTTATCGTACCAGACACAAGTGAAACGGGTACATTTAAAATATTATTACCATCTGAACCACCCCTTACTACCACCCAATTATATGTATTGAATCCAAGTGACCGCAATGTTGCGTATAGAGCTTATAATTCAGATTTAATATTACTAGGCGTGTTTACTGCCTATGGGTCTTCTATGAATGGAAAGAAGAAATATATTAGTAGCAGTTTATATTGGTTACAATCATATTTTACAGGAAAAACGCAAGTGAGAATAGTAAACTGTAGTCAATCGATCACTGATACTACATTGGTGGAATTAGAACAGAATCCGAGTATAATGGAATTGGATACAAACGACGCGTTATCCTTTTATATGGATATATCGGGTGATGTGGTGAATTTACATGGAGAAACCGATAAAATCATTATGATAGTAAAAACGGGTGAAGAAACATATAATATAACTGAAAAAGATAGCGATGGGACAACCATAGTGACAGAAACATACGGCAAATCGTCAGGAAATGTAGTTATATATGACTCCATGTATATCGTATTAAATGGTCGTGGGGGTCAAGTTACGAGATTATATGAATCGAATGCGTCAGGTTCAATTATACCGACTGGTTTAACTACGACAGAACAAAATAGTAGAATAATGGCATATTCTGCTGGTAGAGAACCGAATAATAATGGTGGGACTCTTGTCGCAAATTTATTAAATAAGACGGCCTATTCAGATTGGGTTTCTTATTCAAATTCAACGTCACCGTTATACATCATATGGGACAATTATGAGCCAGTTCAAATAGATGAGTTTTCGTTCCGAAATACTAATTATGATAATAATCCAAATTTTCCACGTGTATGGGATGTAATTGGAACAAATGAATTTGATACATCATTATATCACGCAAATACAACATGGGATATTATTCAATCATTTACAGAAGGCGAAACAACTACAAATACTATATATCGTTGGGCGACACGATCATATACATTAGACACGCGTTCTGGATATTATAGATATATAGGCTTTCGTGTAAAAAATAACTATAATGCCTCTACTACCTCCTTAACCTTAACATTACAATTTAATAATATAGATTTTTTAACAATTCTGCGATTAAGTACTGTATTAGAAACTATACAACCAGATACAACAAGTGATCCAAACAAGTTTGTTTTATCAACTGAGTCGAGTGACTTTATAAATAAATTAAATCCATCAAGTGGTACAGAAGAGTTTAAAAGAGATAATCGCGCTTTCATAGTTAAATCTATTTTTGAGAATTATGGAGTGGCGATGAACGGGCGAATTAAATATATTAATACAAATATGTTATATTTATCAAACAGATTTGATAATATGACCTTAATACGATTGGTAAATTGTAATAGTTTGCTATCAGTGGAAGTCGAAACAAATATAGATATGAGTAATAATAGTTTGACAGAAGCCATCTATTTTTATATGGAAAATGTAAATGATAATGTGACATTACTCGGCACTACGAATAAAAAAATGTTAATAACTAAAACGGGTAGCACAACTTATAATATTCTTGAAACAAATAGTGATGATAGTTATATACGAGATGTGTATGCTTCTAATGTAGGAGACGGTCTATATTTTGATGGAATAATGATTGAATTGGGTAGTGTTACGGCAATGACAAGAGAGGCGCCTGAATATATATCTCCTATTATGCACTATACCTTTGACATAGATGGCAGAAATACGGGGTCATTGGGTACGGCTTATAATTTGACAATACCTAGCGCGTTCAGTATTAGCACCACTGAATCAAATATTGGAACTGGATGTTTGGATACACGAGCTGTACCCACATCCGGTAGTGTTTCTACGCGAACTATACTTCAGTCATGGACTACATCTACCGAGTTTACTTTCAGTTTCTGGATAAAATGTAGCTCATATATTGGCAATGGACAACGGTTGTTTGCCGCAAAGTTTAATGGTTTGAGTCTTGAAATACCGTATTGGTCGACAAGTACCACGATGTTATTCTATTATAATGGCAATTCTGGTATATATACAATACCAAATGTATTTGATAATATTTATCATCATTATGTTTTTACTTTTTCGGACAAAACAATGATGTTTTATTTGGATGGTACATATTTACATACACGGGTATTTGCTGATTCTTTTTCACAAAAAACAATGACTCAACTCTACGTTGGATCAGGTACTAATACAGATCCTGTACTTAATGGTTTTATGGATGATTTCAGAATATATGATTATGTAATAGATAGTACACATATTGATGTGTTATATAACAAGTCCATTATAAAACTAGTAATACCAGAACCCGAACCTGAGCCTGAACCTGAGCCTGAACCTGAGCCAGAGCCTGAACCAGAACCTGAGCCAGAACCTGAACCAGATCCTGAGCCTGAGCCTGAGCCTGAACCTGAACCTGAACCAGAACCAGAGCCAGAACCAGAACCAGAGCCAGAACCAGAGCCAGAGCCTGAACCTGAGCCTGAACCTGAACCTGAACCAGAACCAGAGCCTGAACCTGAACCGGAACCAGAGCCAGAACCAGAACCTGAGCCTGAGCCGGAGCCTGAGCCAGAACCTGAGCCTGAACCGGAACCTGAACCTGAGCCTGAACCGGAGCCAGAACCAGAACCTGAACCAGAGCCTGAACCAGAGCCAGAACCTGAACCAGAGCCAGAACCTGAACCAGAGCCAGAACCAGAACCTGAGCCTGAGCCGGAGCCTGAACCAGAACCTGAGCCTGAGCCGGAGCCTGAACCGGAACCTGAACCTGAACCAGAACCTGAGCCAGAACCGGAACCAGAGCCTGAACCGGAACCAGTTACGTTTAATTATTTTAACGTAACATTTAACAACACGGCGAATATTAACGACACTGATTTTTATACTTATAAAGATATTATGTTGTCGTCATTCACAAAATGGGATTCTGTAATAAATGGTGTCTCAAATGCGTCATTAGGTTCAAATTTTGTATTGAATGTTACAGTTGACATTGATTCATTGCCAAACGGAGTTCTTGGCGGGGCTCAAGTAACGTCGGTTTATGATCCAGCAACTAATTATACAAGTAGTACAACCGAACTAGGTGGGCTCGTTTATGGAACATCATTAGTCCCACATACCGGCATATTTACCATCAATTCAAATTATTTATCTAGTATGAGTATTGATTTAAAACAACCATCTAATCTGTCTCAGTTATATTATGTAACATTACATGAAGTAGGTCATTTACTAGGTATTGGTCAATTATGGCAGTATGATGTAACTACTCCACCGGTAACATCCTATGTGGAAGATGGTGATATTAGTGGAAATTACTATATTGGTACAAACGCATTAAGAGAATATAGAAATGTATTTAATGACCAATCACTATTGGGTATTCCGATTGAAAATAATGGAGGAACCGGAACAGCCAATGCGCATTTGGAAGAAGGTACTGAATACGGAGTTACTACAAATGACCGTTATATAGGTGGAAAGCTTTATCCAGGTTTAGATCAGGAATTGATGACTGGATGGGCTGAATCTTTCAAGTTTGATATGCCATTGAGTAAAATAACCGTAGGATTACTTGAAGATTTGGGCTATAGTGTCAACTATGGACAATCAGATGCATATAATAATCCCAAGACACCATGGACAACTGACTTAACTTATTCAATCTTAGAAAATAGCAGTGATAACGTAATTACACTGAATGGTAACTGTTTTGTAGATATTAGTTTGGTATATCAAATAGATACTACTGACAATACAATTAATGGTATGTTAAAGTATAATGGTGAAGATGTTAGCAATATGATAAAATCATCAATGACTTCAAATGAATTACTTTATACTCCAACAGCCGACCAATATAATACATCTGTCTCATTCACATATTTGACATATTACTATGACAGTGTAATTGATGACCTTATTTATTCAAATGAATCAGTTGTAACGATTAATATAGAACGAGAACCAGAGCCTGAACCGGAACCTGAGCCAGAGCCTGAACCGGAACCAGAGCCTGAGCCTGAGCCTGAGCCTGAACCTGAGCCTGAGCCAGAGCCAGAACCGGAGCCTGAGCCTGAACCAGAACCTGAGCCTGAGCCAGAACCTGAGCCTGAACCAGAACCAGAACCTGAACCAGAACCAGAACCAGAACCAG
>Ga0222661_1000112_pt1 | contig 40131 bp, 40 predicted proteins | sample AntAcemetagen551_FD_179851 | JGI IMG/M metagenome (GOLD analysis project Ga0222661, IMG submission 179851) | Saline water microbial communities from Ace Lake, Antarctica - #551 | ecosystem: Environmental > Aquatic > Non-marine Saline and Alkaline > Saline | place: Antarctica: Ace Lake...
TTTCGGGTGATGCCGCGGGTGTGTCGGGTGATGCCGCGGGTGTGTCGGGTGATGCCGCGGGTGTGTCGGGTGACTTTTCGGGTGACTTTTCGGGTGATGCCGCAGGTGTGCGCTGCGGTGATATATCTGCAAATAATGCTTCCCCGTCTTCCACAGTTTCTTCTTCTGGACTGGCTCCTACAACGGGTATATCTATATCGTCTACAAATGTCACGCGTCTCTTCGGAACCGGTGGCCGTCTTCTCCTTGGTGGTTCGGGTACTCTGCGTCGCAAGGGCGTGGGCGGGGGGCCTGCATCCACCGGCTTGTCGCGTATGCGGTTTGTTGACGCATCGTATTCGCCCCTGCGCATCAGACGCCGGATGTTTGAAGTAGTTAGAAGTGTCTTGCGGATAGCATCTTCGTATCTCTCAAGTTGTGTAATTTCCGAGGAGTTTGATTCTGCGCGTATCCGCTTTGTCAGCCTGTCATCCACTATGTTGCTGATTCGTTCCAAAAGCACAATCCACAAAATCTGCCTGCGAACCTGGTGAAGGCGAGAAAGCGTATCGCGCTCCTCTTGTTTTTTCAACCCCCTTTTTTTCATATTTTTAATCACACCAACAATCTTCCGGAATGGTACACCGGTTACGCGGTCCGCCCCCCGTAATCCACGAAGGATATGCGGATAAATCTGCTTGGGTCGTTTTATCGCCCTTGCGATATCCGAATGCTTCCGGCTTGTTCCAAGAAACACCGAAAGGGATTTGTTTAGAAACGGTTCATCGGGATTTGCTGGGTCTGGTTCAAACGCACTCTGACGTACTTTCACACCACGCGCTGGACCGGTCTTTGTAAAGTTTGCTCTAGCCGCGGCCTTCCTGGATAGGTCAAGCCATACCGTTCCAACAATTTCTCCACCCGGGCCATCCGGTGGCTCGGGACCGTATTCTAAAACGACCCCCCTGTCAATCTTTCCTGTATTTGTGACACGTGGAATGTAATATACAGACCCCGTTTCCATCTATCAGGTTCGTATCAAAAAATGATTGATTGCCTCGCGCAGGATAACCTCCTTTGATAAATACGATGACCGCATCTTTTCCAGTATGTTTTCTTGTGGGATCCATTCCACACCGCTCACTTCCGAAATCTGTGATAGATTTGAAGGGTCTACTATCGGAGAAGACTCGTCCGTCGTAGCAATATACAAGTGTGTCTCGTATATGATACCGTTGGAACCGGTGTATACTTCTTTCAGTGGCATTGGTGATAGTATCTGGAGCCTTGACTTGGGGATTCCGGTTTCTTCTTCGAACTCTCTCAGTGCGCAATCAATATCACGCTCACCTTTGTGCGGCCGGCCCTTGGGAAATGTCCATTCCGGCTCTGTATTTGTATGAGTGAGTGTCCCGATATACTCACGAACGGTCTGGATACATTCTTCAAAACGCCGCTTGCTCTTCTCGTATTCTTGCCGATGATGCCTGATATTGCGCGTTGCCCACATCGTTGACCAGATGTCGTAAAACGAGTGTTTCAAGATAGTGTCGTGTTCTTTCTTGGTCATTCCTCGTATTAGCGACCGAATATAGAGCGGGTCACTTGGCTTGTACTTTCCACGAACAAACTCCACGTACGACATGCTGTCCTTCCGTCTAACGAGGAGAACCTTTGCATTTTTTTCTCGACGCGAACCATCCTCATAAAAACAGATAATCCCACACGATAAAAGCGGCGTTTTCTTCTTTTTCTTGTATAATCCACTCCGGGGTATCATTGGTACCCCAAGGTCTACCCACCGTGTATTCGGGATTTCATTACGGTGGGATGTTGGCACAAACGGGGGGGTAGTCGTAGCGGGCGCTGCAGCAGGTGCTGTGGTGGGTGCTGTGGTGGCATGCTTGATTATTTCTGACGAAATATCTACGTCTTCGAACACAGGCAGGCTCGGGAAGGGATCGCGTATCACATGTGGTATATTTTCAGGAGGTGGTATCGGTAATCCTGGTGGGTATTCCGGCCATCGTCTGTTGTGTGTCATCCTTTCTGTAACTTGAAATAAGAAGTTAAAACTTAGATGGGTACTCGACTTTGGGGACCAGATACGTGGTATGTCATTCACGTGATTGCGGACTCTGCACCCGATACACTCAGCGAACTAGACAAGAAGAACTATCGTAGGTTTTATGAATCGCTTGGTAACATTCTACCGTGTCCGTCGTGCGGTGTTCATTACAAGCAGTTCTTAGAAAAGGACCCCCCTACGTTTGATACACGAGTCGATATGATACGCTGGACAATCCGTGCGCATAATCATTCCAATGTTCAAACGGGGTCCCCAGTGTTGGACGAAGACGAGGCGTTCAAGCGTATTGAACAGGAAATAAAGGCGCGCGAGAACGGGATTGTTCGGGGTCGGATACCCACTATGTGGGAGAGCTGTACAGATATGTTCCCACCAGCAGTAATCGCCGCGTTGCTGGTGTTAGCCGTCTTATCGGTGTATAAATCTGTCTCCCGTTCGTAAGATAGATAGATGGCAATACCGACTCCGAGATTCTGGGTGTTTATCGTCGTTCTTCTCGGGATATGGTATTTTTACGAGAAAAACTATGCGGTCCTACAATCCACGTGGGAATGGGGAACAGAGAGGGCACATCGGATGAGCTGGCTCGTTGGTGGTGCGATTATTTTGTACCTGCTCTTTTCCCAGAGAGGTCTTGTTGGAAACATATTCAAGTCTCTCGCAACGATTGACAACGACCCCCGCCTCAACCGGGTATCTTCTATTGGGCCGCCGTCAGTCAGTGGGAATCACCGCCTGCCGGGGACGAGAACCAAGTACAAGCGGAGCGTGAGTGCCCTCCTGAAGAAGAAGGTCGCGGCCAGCCAGTCGTGGAAATGCGGGTCGTGTGGTCATATGCTGGATGAGACCTATGAGGTCGACCACATCGTTGCCCTTGACCACGGCGGTACGAATGAACCCAGCAACCTGCGCGCGCTGTGTCCTCATTGTCATAGGAAAAAGACGGTGGATGAGAGGATATTCTTCTGAAGATAGATGGAATACCTTCCCAGCACGCAAACTACGATAAACCTCGTTATCTCGGTGGGAGCGGCTTTTATTATCGGGAAGCAGCTCTCTAAGATGTATGCTACCACGACGTATGCGACAATGTTGGTCCAGATTGGTCTCGTAGTGCCGTTGTATTATATGTTTTCATATGTGCTGGGTGGAGTATACCGTTTTGTTACCGGGAGTTCACCAAAACAGACTCCCCCACAGACATCGGTTACGCCTAACATCAAGATGTTCCCCAGTGACCCGCTTACGATACCAACCAACGTCGGCCCATCATCACGGCCCATTGTTCCGTCACAAGGAGGTACCACCGCCACATCCTCATTTGGCACATCGTTCCTAATGTCGATCAATACAACCGTGGCAAACCCGTCCATCGGCCCGGGCCAGCTGGACTATGCCCCGTTAGTGGATTTTATGGCAACCACGAGTGGAAAGCCGGTTCTTACGATTGGGTATATGCCCCAGGGAAACCTTTTACAGGCGATATTCTATGAGGGCGGGGCCGGTGACTCGCTGGATATCCCAACCGACGACGCGTATGATACGAGGCTCACAATTGGAACACCACCGATCAAGAAGAGATTTTCGGTGTTCTTACGGACCAGGCCGTCTTCTCCGAACCACGTTACCGTTGAGGTGTATATCAATGGTGTGCTTGGGAAAACATTGACAGTCCGTTCGCTGTTCTTTGGGGGCAGCCCCGGTGGCATACTGCCGAGCATCGGCTATGCCTCAGGACCCAATACGTATCCAGCGGTTGACGCAGAGATTCAGTCTCTGATGGTATGGGGGAACGCCTCCGCGCTCACACTCCGAGACATACAGCAACTGTCTACCCAGCAGATGAACACAGAGCACGCATCGCGGCATATGGATACCACCCGTTGTAATCGCAGCCAAGGTTAGATGTTCGGTATCAATCTTTTCGACATAACGCGCTACACCGAAACAACCACCATCGCGTGGCTTCGTATTATATCGCTCGTGATTACGGCGGTGGGAGTCTATCTGATGTATTATTCAAGAACCCTTTCTCCTCCGTCTACTGTCTTGATGATTGCTGGTGCCGCCGTTGCGATGCTCGGGATAGCATCGTTCCTGGCGTATATGCTCTATGGTCCACAGATAGCGGCTCGCACATCCAGTTCGTGTGTGTACTGTCCCTCTTCTCCGGTGCGGGTGTCTTTGAATGGTGGTCTTCGTGGTACTCTTCCAGGAACCGCACCCCTCCCAGAAGCAGACCCCTTCCGGCACACCGCGATTTATTACTGCATGTTCAACGATATGCGCCCATCGGGCACAGCCAGTAAACCCACAAGTGATTCGGTGATCCAGCGGACGGACATGTACAACCTCTTCGTTGACAGCAACACAGGGCAACTAGGCATCCAAACACTCCCGGACGACGGCGACCAACCAGTCTATATGGGAAGGATGCCGCTCCAGTCATTCTGCCAGGTCACGGTCGTACAAGAAGAAAAGGAACTCCGCGTGCTTGTAAACGGCATTCCCCGGGGGTCCGTTATGCGAAAGAATCTGCCGCCCACGTCATCTATACAATCCCAGTACATACTCAACAAAGACGGGGTGGTCCGATCGGGGATCGTATACCAGGTACAGATTCACAAGGGTATCCTCACGGAAGAAGACCTTCTGAGCGCGTACGAGCGCATGGCGATCCAGTATGAAAACGATGTCACCTTCCAGAATACGCATTCCCCAACCGCGGCCCACCAGTCGCAGATGTCAACCACCGATACGCTGATGGGATACCTGCGCGTACTTGGTTCGTTTTTTGGGTATGATTCGGGGATGGCAATCTCTTCCAACAACACACGGATTATACAGGATATGACGCGAGTCTCTTTAGGAGTCTCTTCATAAGTTCTACGACTTTTACCCTTTCTGAATAGATAGAATGGCAACGAGTACGGTTACGCTTTTGGTTACGGTTATGGTGATTATTGCGGTTACGGTTGCCGTGTACTACCTATCGTACCTGTTTATTGGATCGGATATATCCACTGAGTATGTTCATCGAGGAGAGATTGACGCCGTTCACGATCCACGCGAAATACGCGTTCCGGCCACGAAGATGGATAAGCTGGCTGGGTATAATGATTATTCGTTTGCTATGTGGTTTTACATCAACGATTACCAGACTGGATTCGGAAAGGACAAGGTATTGATCACCCGCGGCAACGGCTCCTCTGTCAACCCGGTAGTGTATCTGGACGCGAAGACCAACACTCTCGTCACTGGGTTTGGCTACCAGACGCCCGAGGGAGGTAACAAGGTAATGCGCTGCAAGATACCAAACGTACCGGTGCAGCGCTGGTCGCATCTCGCAGTGAACGTGATGTCAAACGGGATCAACGTGTACCTCAATGGCCGACTCTTCCGCGGATGCTCGGTTCCGGGCGGGAATGGTCCTATCGCGAGCCCCGGCTCTGCCCCCCTCCAGATCCTTCCCGAGAAGGACGTGTTCGGTGGGAAGCTCTCTGGGATTCTTTTCCGGAGCAAGACGATGAGCGCGGATGAGATAAACTCCATCTACCACGCCGGACCGGGTGCGTCATCTACTGGATTGCTAGATGCCATCTTTGGAGTGAAGAAGATCCAGTTCGTGTTCAATGACTCGGGGAAAGACAGCACGTATAGTATTTCGTTGTAGATAGTATTCTGGGATAACCATAGATGGATACCCTGTTACAGACACCCGTTGGTCAAGGACTTGTGCTTTTAGGAATATTTCTTATCGGCATAATCGTGTTGATGTTTATAGCGTATTCGCCACAAACCACGGAGGTTCGTTTGTTTGATGGCTCGCTCCAGGGAAACCACACAACCCAGTTCCACCAGAACCCAGCCGTGAAGGGTGCCAAGATGCTGCCTCGTTCACAGAACCGGGCGGGTGGTGCCGAGTTCACATACACATGGTGGATGATGGTGAACCAGTTCGGGGCGGCATCGGAGCCCCAGGGTGTATTTATGAAGGGATACCCCAAGCCCCAGAACCAGAAGGCACCCCGCACCTTCTGCCCCTCCGTGGTCGTGTTTACGAAATCCAGCGGGGAGAACGTGCTCCAGGCCCGATTCAACACGTATACGAACGAGACGGAGGTGGTCGAGGTAGAGAACGTTCCAATCTCCAAGTGGTTCCACTGTACCCTTACCGTGGAACGGGGTATGGGGAAGATGTACGTCAATGGTCGCCTGGCAAAGACGATTGCCTTCTCGGGGGTTCTGAATCAGAACTATGGACCGCTTGTGGTTGCGCCGGAAGGTGGTTTCGGTGGGTTGGTCAGCAACCTGACATACTATTCCTACGCGATGAACCCGGTTCAGGCGGCGGATTCCGCGGCGATTCCACCCAACAAGACACTCCTCGCGCAGCCTGGTGCCGATGACTCCCTGCCGTACATCTCCAAGGGATGGTATATGTCTCAGTGATTATACCAACAACTAGACCACATTGGTCTGCTTGTTAGCAACTCCTACTCCGAAACACCGCGGATGTTCATGGTTTCCGCTTCGTGGGCCAACGCCAACTTGAGGTCAAGCAGCAGCATCGTTATGTAATGATCGGCGTCTTTTAGTACCTCATCTTGTTCCACGGTAGATATGTAATCCTGCCACTTGTGAATGTACGTGTCTACCACCGCGGAGAACTGGTCACTCTGGCGGATGCGGTTCGCAACAAGTCGGCACCGACGGTCTTCTGGGGTTTCATCTTCATCTTCGGATTCATCACTGTCTTGTGGCTCGGTATACGATTCAAGTGTGGTTGTCACTGCATCACACGCATTGTTACACATTCTCATAAACATATCCTTTCGGTCTTCTACCTTCCTACGATTGTCTTCCTGAACGGATACATAGCGATTCCGAAACTCACTACATAGTTCTACATTCCGGTTCTCTGGAAACTTTTCATTAAAATGCTTCTCCTTGACGAGGCCCATTATCGCACCCGGAATGTTACGCAGCGCGTCTACGATGAGTTTCTCCGTTATCCACTTGGGGTTTTCCTTGCCAAAGGGACGGATAATAATATTCTGCTGGATGTTATTGATTGTTGTGTTATTGTTTGTTTGGTTCTCAATGTTGTTAGTAGTGGATACCGCTGTGGGTGGTGTCTTTTCTGCTGGTACGATGTCGGTCACCGGGTGTTTTGATTTGATGTGACGGAGTAGGCCATATCGGGTTTTATATTGTTTATTACATTTATCGCATATGTTTACATCAGTTATATCATTACATACTTCAACAACTCCATACTTAAAAGCACAGTCATTCCCCTTCTTATGTTGTTGTATCCAGTGAGATACATGCCTTGATACATTATGTTTTTCCCATATTGAGTTCTGTACAATAAGTTTATATGTCGTATCATTAATTTTAACGGTTCGTATCATTGAACCATCGGGATGCTTCTTAAATCTTGATATCATTACTATCTATTGGGCGTTTATTTTACATAGTTTAGACGCTTATTATACATTATTAGACGTTTATTATACAGTTTTGGACGTTTATTATACGTTTTGTTGATTATCATACAGTCCGTACTCACACACACAACCACTGATTTTTAGGACCCATACTTTTATTTTTTATTTCAGTATGTTCACCTTGTAAATACCTATTGAAAAGTATAAAGTGAGACTTTCTTGGACACATAGTCTACATAAGTGGGTGTTTATCATACATTATGGACGTTTATTATACATTTCGTCGCTTAATATACAGTCCGTAGTCACACACACACAACCCTCAAAGGTTAGGTCTCCAGATTCCAAAATGTGTTTTGCGGTTTACTTTTGTTGTAAATAATGCGTTTATGTGTATTTTTACGATTCGGTAGATTCGCTGGGTGAAACTTCCGTTAACAACGAGAACAAGCATTTGATTTGTTGTATTGGAATCTTAAAGAACTCACGCCTTTGTGTGACGCGGTAGTCTTTCAAGAGTGTTATGTATGAGTTGTTCCTTCTTATAAGGGTTGTGTACGCGTTTGGATAGTATGTGCTTGTAATCGTCGGGGATCTTCCATGTGCTTGGTTTGTTTGCGTCTGCCAATCTATCTTCGACATTTCGTGTTGTCATTCCAATCTTGTATATTCCCGGCATAGATTCGCACTGGAAACAGTATACGTATCCAATAGGTTCGCTTGGGTCAATCGCTTCGTATTCATCTGTCTCAGGTAAACTCGGTGTATCGCTTTCGGTTTGAGTGGAGGTGGTCCGTTCGTTTGCTTCTGATGTTTCTTCGCTGTGGTATTTTTTAATATGACGTAATAATCCCGATCTTGAATTGTATTTTTTATTACACATCTCATACATATTTAATACATCTGATTCACTAATTTCTGTGATAGTTCCATATTTAAACGGTAATGTTTACCAGAACGTTTATTCGCAATATAATAATACATATGTTGACTAATTTGACGGGTTTCTGTTGCATTCCATATTTCTGATGGGATCGTTACCCTGTATTGAATTCCATTTATTTGAAATGTTTTTGTATATTTACCATGACCAATGTGTTGGAATCTTGACATCTGTTATAGAACTTATATATAGTGGTCTGTATAGTCCTAAATATGATTTGTAATATCTGAGTCACATACATCCACCTCTCAATTGACATACCGAATGGTGTACTAAGGAATCCAGCACATAGATAAGTATACAATGGACAACACCAGAACCGCCCTCGGAGATGAACGCCATTATTCAAAGACCCTGTACCAGAAGGGTGCGCGCGGAGAGACGCGCGTGTGGAGCATCTGGGTCACCGGGTCAGACGGGAAGACTAACGAGGGTGGCGAGGCAACCATCCACCGCGAACACGGCACGCTGGGTGGGAAGCACACTGGTACAACCCGGGTGATCCACAAGGGCAAGAACCTGGGGAAAAAGAACGAGACAACACCCCTCGAGCAGGCAATCGCGGAAGCAAAGAGCGTTGCAACCAAGAAGGCAAGAGAGGGTTATTCACCGGAAGAAGCAACGCGCGGAGAGGTATCCCACGACGTGGTGCTCCCGATGCTGGCCCACGATTACCACAAGCAGTCTCGTGGGCTGTCCTTCCCGTGCTACGCACAGCCCAAACTGGATGGTGTTCGCATGGTAGCGGAACGCCTCGCGGATGGAAGCATCCGGATGACAACGCGAACCGGCAAGGTCGTGTCATTCCTGAATCATATCCGCGAAGCGCTTCACAAGATTCTCCCAGTGGGAGTCGTTCTAGACGGGGAACTGTTTACCACGGATAGAACATTTGAAGAAATCACGGGAATCGTGAGGCGATCGGTAAAAGACCAGCGAGACCTTGACGAGTCAGAGCAGATTTGCTATCACATCTTTGATGCATTCCACCGGGGACAAGAGGCGATGTCTTACGTGAAGCGCAAGACCCTGGTGCACGACACGCTGCGTGATATCACCGCCGAGTCACCCCTCGTGATTGTTCCAACGGTAGATATCGGGTCCCAGGAGGACGCGGATGAGACCCACGTAACGTTTGTTGCGGAAGGACACGAGGGGACTATCTACCGGACCCCAGAAGCACCGTATAAGATTCGTCTTCGGTCGCGGGACCTTCTCAAGCGTAAGGATTTCATCACCGATGAATACCGGATTGTTGGGGCAACCCAGGGGGTCGGCAAGGACGATGGTTCGGTAATCTGGGTGGTGGAGACTTCCCCGGCTGCATCGGGGGCGGGTGATGCCCCCGGAGTAGACCCCCAGAGATTCAACGTGAGACCTCGAGGGTCACTGGAACAGCGCCGGCGGTGGTGGGACGACAGGGACTCGTACGTCGACAAGATGATTACCGTGCGATTCCAGAATCTCACAGAGGGTGGTATCCCACGATTCCCCGTGGGTTTAACCGTTCGAGACTATGAATAGTAAAGATGAGGGTATATATTGATAATCGTGAGAGGACTCTTGTGGACATCCTGACGAGCATCGGGGTTCCACACGTGTCACGCCAGCTGGATGTCGGTGATATTGATATGTTTGGAGAGAGCGGTCAGAGGTTCATCCTCGAGAGGAAGACGCTTCCCGACCTCGCAGCATCCCTCCGCGATGGCCGATTCAAGAGCCAGAAGGACCGATTGCTGGGAGTGCTACAGCGTGAACCAGCCACCGCGATAGCGTATGTCGTAGAGGGTGACCTCGGTGAGAACGACCTGAGGAAGATTCAGGGGCGCGTGAGCATCGGCACGATCCGGAGCCTGTTGAACACGATCCAGTTCCGGTACCGTATCCCGGTGATTACAACCAAGAATATCCGCGGTACCGCGCTATTGATACGCAGCGTCTACAAGCAGGTCTTATCCAAGCCGGATTTTTGCCCGGTTGGGAGTGGTCAGAACGCGGGGTGCGCGGGTCACGCTGACCTGATGCCGAAGATCCGGAGGAACCGGCGGACCGATAACGGGTCGTTGTGGACCTCGATGCTTACCGCGATCCCGGGTGTGAGCAATAAGATATCATCGGGTGTTGTTTCTCACTTTGAGGGTATTTCACAGGGTGGGATTGTCTCGTACGTACGCACGCATTCCAAGCAAGAGTTCCAGGACTGTGTGCAAACGGTTCGCATCAACGGGCGTAGGCTCGCGAAAAAGGTCTCTGCGCGTATCATCTCTCTGATGTATCCCGACACGCCCCGTTTATCAGAATCGTCTGATGATACGGATGATGCTGGAGATATCACCATACCAGACGCGAACACGAACCCGCGTGAAACGTCCTATCATCCCGGGGTGATAGACATGTACGTGTCTTCTTCACCACTTCCGGAAGCAAGTACCTCTTTGTCAAATTGACCTAAAAGTTAAAGCCTATATATATACAACACAACCTATACAGATGTCACAAAAGCACAGCGACACGTACAATCCCTGGAACTCACACAATCGGGTTATTCCCGCTGGCGTGGTTCGCACCATCCTTCAGAAGTATGGCATACACGACTCCCCACGCAATACTGAATACTTTCAGAAAGCGTGTGTGCACAAGAGTTATAGCAAGCGAGACCCCGAGACACACGGAGATGTCCTGATGGATCCCGTTCCACGACCGAGTGATTGCCTTGACCTGCGAGACGAGGACAACGAGCGGCTAGAGTTTATCGGCGATTCTATCCTCGGGTGTGCGATTGCCCTGTATTTGTACGAGAGATATCCTGGTCAGTCGGAGGGGTTCTATACGCGCCTTCGCACGAAACTCGTGAACAACAAGACCCTTGGTATCCTGGTAAAGACTATGGGTCTTCAGAAGTGGCTGATCATTAGTCGCCACGTGGAGGACCGTTGTAACGGGAGAAATAACCTAAAAATCCTTGGGGGGATGATGGAGGCCTGGATTGGCGCGGTATACAAGGAATACGAGAGCCGTGGGTACAATGCATTTCAGTACGCGAGAGCATTTGTTGTGAGGATTATGGAGGAGCATCTTGACTTTGCGTCCATTATCTTGGATGACTACAACTATAAGGACCAGCTCCTGCGAGCATTCCAGTCAAAGCACGGGGCCCCCCCACAATACAAGGTCGTATCGGTCAAGGGTCCCCCACACGACCGAACATTCAACATGGGTGTTCTCAATCCAGATGGGAGCATCCTTGCGATGGGCGAGGCCCGTGTCAAAAAGGTTGCTGAGCAGATTGCTAGCAAGAAGGCGCTGGATACAATGTGGTCTACGTAAAACGACATTGGTAATAGAGGAATGGCAGCAACAGATACGGGTGCCGTCGCGAAGATAGATGGCCTAGACGATTCCACCCGTGACCTTAAGGGTAAAACCGAATCGGGGTGGCACATTCCATCGGGCGTAGTGCCATCGGTGTCTCTGCGTCGCGGGGAGATTGATGAGGATCGGATACAGTCAAAAGAAGTGGGCGGGGGAAAGATTGCCCCGAGGTTATTCTACGAGGATGGTACACCGGCTCCCTATACCGGGGGAGACGTTCTGAGTATGATTCGGCAGAATCCAGAAGAACGGGGTGCACCGGGTCTGGTATCGCGCCTGATAACCGAGATGCTTGCTTCGCAGAGCCCGGAGGAACGCGCTGCGTATGACCCGAAAGATGCGGTCGATATGGCGGTTGCGTGTGCTCGCGGAGAAGACGGGGACGATTCGGCGTCGTCCTTTGTGTACCAGGATTTTCTTAAGCGCTATATGCGATCGCGCACACCAGAGCGGGGTGTGCTCGTGTATCACGGGCTGGGGTCCGGTAAGACGGCAGCGAGTATCGGGATGATCGAATCGTGCCTTGATACGCGGCGCATCGTAGTTATCCTGCCCGCGTCTCTGAAGGATAACTACCGGCGCCAGATGGAGCGATTCGTTCCGGCATTCTTTGGGAACGGCTACCTGGGTGGTTCTTGGCACTGGCGATTCCGTGGGATCGGTGCGGGTGATGCTAGCGAGATAAAAGAAACCTCAGAACGACTTGGGATTCCTGAAGACATCATCCGTAAAAACGCCGGGGTATACGAACTGGATGCGGATGAGAACAAGGGGGGGATACCTCGTCTCTCACTTCCACGCGAAGAACGTCACAAGCTAGACGCGCAGATTCTTCAAACGGTATTTTCGCGCATCACGATGTATTCTTCCAACGGCCTTTCTTCTCGTAAATCTAGGAAGAAGAACACCTCAAAAGATAGTGATTCGGCTGGTAAGAAACGTGTGGAACGGAGCCGGCTCTACGTTGAGGATATTAACCTAGACAACGCCGTGATCGTGTGTGACGAGTTTCATCGGATCATAAGCATGCGGCGGAATATGTCTCCGGTTGGACTGGCTCTCTACGAGAAGATACGAGACGCAAAGAATGCCAAGGTGGTCGCACTGTCGGGAACCCCCGTCGTAAACGCACCATACGAGGTTGCGCTTATCGCGAACATGCTACACGGGAAGCAGTTTCTTCATTTTTTCAAGGTTGCGTTTGCGGATGGTCGCAGCCCGGCGGACTGTGCCGATGAAGCGGTCACGCGGGATGTTCTGCTGGATCCCATCGTAAGGTTCACCCGGATTCAGCCGTCTACGCGCCGGGGTGGTGGGAATGAGTTAGTAGTCGTGAAACATCCGCTGGGATTCCGGAGCGTGTACGATAGCGAGGGTAAATACGCGGGTGTGGTATACGAACCAGACTGGGAGGGCCACGGTGCACGGGACGACGAGACTGGATGGAGGCAGGCCCTCGCTGACCGACTCAGAGGGAAGGGGATTCTCATCCTTCAGCGTCCAACGGATGTGCGCGTTGGCCACGAGGACTGGCTCCCAGAGCAGGAGGATGTGTTCCTGGATATGTACACAAAGTCGGGCGCGCGAGATGCCGAGGGTGATGAAATCATTGAACGCCGCGAGGAGTTATCGCGGCGACTTCTCGGGAAGATTAGTTATTACAGGGGTGCAGACCTGCAACTTCTCCCGAATGCTCCGCCGATTCAGGTGATCCGTGTGCCGATGAGCGAGGAACAGTTTGGCGTGTACGAATCGCAGCGCAAGGAGGAAATCACGCGCGAAGATATGGCACGCAAACGCGGTGTTTCAAACAAGTCATCCAAGGGAGGGGGTGATGATGATACGTTTGGGGCACGTGTGATGACGCGACCCGCGTGTAATATGGTATTTCCTGAATCGATCGAGAGACCCACGATGAACGCGATACGAACCCGGCTGGGTGAGAAGACCGTCAACAGCAAGCGCGTCATTGAAGCGTATGCCGAGGAGAGCAGGTTTGCGATTGAGGCACTCCGTGAACACCCAGCATTCAACGAGGCGGATATGGATGTCCGCCTGGAGAACCTCCGCCGTTACTCCCCCAAGATGGTTGCGATGATAGACAGGATCCAGAAGACGGACGGACTGGTTCTGATATACAGCAACTACCTCCATATGGAGGGTCTCGATGGTGTTGGTGTGTTCTTGGAGAAGATGGGATACGAGCCGATGCGGCTTGTGTATGAGTCTACGGAACGAGGTGGTGCGGTCCGGGAAGGCATTCGGGGTAGAAAGGCCGCCGCGCGCGGTGGGATTGACGAGCAATCCACCCTCCGCGTCGAGAGGATGATTCAAACCGAAGAGCTGCCCGAAGAACGTGCTGCTTTTATAAAGGCTCCAAAATACATCATATACTCCGGAGATGTGGATGAGATAAAGCGTTCCGCGATCGTATCACTCTTTCGAGGAGAAATCTCGCGCTTGTCGCCTCGTCTGCGCAAGGACATCGTGGAAATCGTTGGGGGTGAAGAGGCGGTTCGGGGCGATGGTACGGATAATCTCCACGGAGAGATCGTAAAAACGCTGATGATTACAGGTGCTGGTGCGGAGGGTCTTGACCTGCGTGGTATCCGACAGGTTCATATCTTGGAGCCTTATTGGAATCGTGCGCGTGAGGAGCAGGTGTTTGGTCGGGCGGTTCGTATCTGTTCACACGCGCTGCTACCAGAAGACCAGCGTAACGTAGACAGGTACACATACATCTCTACGTTTACTGAAAGCCAGGTATCCTCGGGTGGTTCGAGTGAGCTGGTTGTGCGGGACGACGGGAAGACGACGGACGAGTACATATACGAGCTTGCTTCTAGGAAGCAGCGGGTGATCGATGCGTTCCTCCGGCTCTTGCGTTCGGTTGCGGTTGACTGCGCGCTCCACGCCAAGAAGAATGATATGCTTACATCTGAGTGTTACGTGGCACCGCGAGGTGATATCCGGGAACTGGTTTCACCGTCCTTTGCGGATGATAAGGATGATATGCGGGTCATCAAATCCAGGCGTCTCCGTGGGCTGATTGATATTGAGGCTCACCTGGTATACATTGGGAAGGACAAGAAGGAATACCCACGTGGTTCTGCGGTAGTAGTCTATGACCCGAATACTCGTATTGCATATGAACTGGACCCGATACTTACTGGGTATGTGACTCCTATCGGGGAGATGACAACCTCAATGGATGGCATCGACAGGATTGTATTGTACAAGGATATCTACGGCGGTGATGATTCTGAGGTGCCGCTGGGTGTATCGCGGGGTGATAAGACAGCCGCCGCTCCAATGGTAGAATCCGTGGCAGCAGCCGCATCCAGTGGTACGCCTATCAGAGGAGATACTGGGTTTAGATATGTATTTAAGCAGGAAGACTACGACCTCAAGCCTAATCCTGAAGAATACCAAGCGGCAATGACCCAGATGATGGACGCGGCGATGTGGGACCTGATTCCCCGGTGTGTAAACACCGACGGTGTTGCTGTGTTTGCGATTGGACACCCCGGGTCTGGTAAATCTAGCACGTGGCAGACGATATATGAGGAGTCGCGTGAGACGTATTTAGACGAAACGATACCCGATGTAGACGCGTTCGTACGGATCGACCCCGACGAGTTCCTCCTTCACAATCCATTCTTCGTACAACATCTCCGCGAAAGGGTCGCCGCCGCGTCTGCGGACGGTACGGTTACGCTAAACCCAAACGTGGTTGGAAACAGGACAATCCGCCGAATGATGAGAGAGGGTGTAGACCAGTTGTTTAGACTGTGTGTTGAGAATCAGTATTCGTTCGTGTACGAAACACTCTGGCAGGACCCCGACTATTACCTCCAGAACGTGTACCTTCCAACGCGCGAATCATTCAAGCACGTGTTTGTATACGTATTCCAGAATGATTCCCTCGAGGATGTTACTAGCGGAATCGCAAAACGAGCCGAAGCAACCGGTCGCTACGTTCCCGATGTGCTTGTTCGGGAGAAATGGGAAGAGGGGATGCGCAGGACGCTTTTAGACCCAGATGTGAAATACACAGGGGGGTCAATCTTGCAAGCCCTCGCAAGCCCGTCAACACCATACATGCCGGCAAACGAGGGACAGTTGATACAGACCACAAACGAGGGGATATACGAGTCTAAATATAAGGTTATGGTACTTAATGGTATTCGGTAATAAATACGGTAATCGCCCACGGAGAGTGAAACGTACAGATCGCAGATTCAATCTGGTCGGGGGGTTCATCCGATGAGCCACTGGGTGTGTATGCAGCCCCATCCGTGTATACACGGTCACTGTATTCGTTTTTACCTCTGAGTTTGATACGAACCCCGTGTACACCCTGGGTTGCGGGGACGTGTATCTTGTTATCTTTTGTGATGCTAATACCGGTTAACTCGGTATTGACGTAGTCCCCATCTGGGTTTCGGAACGTAATCGTGTAGTTCTCGTCGGGGTGTCGTTGGATCGTATGTGGGCTTGGCTTAAGGATGGCTGGGTGGTTATGAGACTGGAACGTGTAGATGTCGTTTCCATTTAGAGAACATATCATAAACGGAGAAGATGTATCACGTATACTCTGTGGCATTAGAATGCGATCCACCTGGATATAGCGCGTGTTGTTGTCGGGTGTGTACTGGATACGCACTGGGTATACTTCGTCGGGATTATACGTCACCGACACCGTACGGACCGTACGTATTGTTGTGGGCTGGTTCATCGTATGTTCCAAGCCATGGCTGGCTGGCTGGGTGCTGGTTGTTGGGTGTGGTGGTACAGGGGGGTATGTAGTGATTGGTGGTGGTGTCATCGTGTGTGGTGCGATGGGTGGCTGCTGGCTGGCTGGGTGCTGGTTGTAGGTTGGTATATGAGTAGGTGAAGCAGCCGTGGGGGATGTGGGTGCTCCGTGATTGTATACAGGGGTATCCGGCGTGTACCCAGCTGGATGATGTTGGGGTGGAGGGGGTGTATGTGAGTCGGATGGTGGGGGCGTTACACCCAGAGATGCGTCTTGCTCGAGCCGTCTTGCCATTTCTTGTTGTACGAGATTGTCAATGGATGCCTCCTTTTCTTCTGGTGGTGCGTCCGACGTACCCTTGTGTGTATCTTGGGTGGGGATGGATTCAAGTTGCTTGGATGCTCCTGCGATTGCCCGTGGGATTGCCTGAAGAGCCAGCATCGTGGTCTCCCTCTGGATGTCACGAGGTGAAGCGTCGCGATTCCTGGATGTAGATTCAAGACACTCTGCAACGGATGCGGTTGCGGCATCATATTGTCTTCTAGTTATCTGAAACGGGATGGTACCTTGTTGTGCTAACGTCTGTAGCACGTGTTCCCGGATAATATCTACGATTGTCGATGACATACTAAAGTCTAGAGTCCTATTTTCTACCTCTTCCGAACGAGGGTGAAAGGAGATATTTTCTTAGACTTTTTACGTTCTTCTCATCGCGTATTGTGGTAACCGCTTTTCGGAGATTCCCGTGGGTTGTGATCATATCAAGGAACACGATGCAGAACGTCCCGCACTCAACACCTCCTTTCTGGTTCGGATAGTCGTTGTACAGGAGGGTCATTTTCTTGTGGAAATATGTTTGGTACTGGTCAGCAACACTCTTCATAAACACGACAATCTCGTGTTCGGGGAAAAACCCATAGCTGTCGTAGTAGCATATCCGACCGGTACGAAGACACCCATACACGCATATCCAGTGTCCGCCCGGCTGGTCGTGTGGATGCGTGTTAAAAACGATACCGAAGGATGTTTTGCCCCTGCGCACGATATCACGGATATCGAACCGACACAACTCGCTCACCGCGCACCTACCAAACTCATCTTCTGCGGCAAAATCGATCGGTGTCGTCTCCAAGAAAATGAAATGTGGGTGTTTCTTCTCCACGTGTTCCATTGCTGCGTTTACCTCATATGTGTTCCATGGTTTTCCTTTTAGCAACTCGTTGTTTGGCGCCTCTGGTGGTGGAGCATTCTTTTCGTCGTCTGACAACACCCCCGCAACGGATTTTCCCACATCAGACTGCAGAATACACGCGTCGCTATGATGCGGCAGTAGCTGTTTGGAACAACGGTCCATAAATGCGGTCCGAACTGCCCGGATAAGACGCCTGCGTGCCGATTTCGTTGGCTTATCCACCGTTGTCGCACGGAGTATATCGTCGGGTATAACACTCTTAGACTCTGGATATAGCCGATTGTAGGTTATTGCGATACGGACAAGTGATTCTGTAGAAAAACAAGAATCCCTCATTGTTTCCTTTGAGGAACGAAACACCTTCCCCCTTGATGTTGGATTTGAACAACTTTCCATCTGTCATACTCATACAGAAAGCACCAAACTCTCCCTGGATACAGATAGTAGAAGAATGACAACCATTTCAATAAAAGAAGACCCTCAGACCGCATCTGGGTACCAGGCAACGGTGGGGCTTATGATACTCTTGTCTCTGAGTTCTCTTGTGGGATTCGTACTTGTGTACCTTATGTATCTCGGTGGAAACATGCAGTGGTTTCCCGGAGCACCGTTTGTAAATATGGAAAACTATAAAACGGAACTCCTGAAGAATGCGATTCACGGCACACAGGGGTTCCTGACAATGTATGCTCCTATATTTGCGTGTATCATCGTAAGTTTCGTGTTGGTAACCAGGTTGCCGGTGATTTTAGGAAATGAGAAGAAGAGGGAAGACCTCTACAAGATGCTGTGGCACGGTGTGATCCCAATCGGGACGGTGACGTTCTTTGCCCTGTTAGTATTCAGGTTCCTTGGCGGTAGATTTATGAATATGGAATGGGTATCCTCAGGCATGCTTATGTTTATTCTGGTAATCGCGGGTGTTATATTTACGGGTATTGGATTCAAGGCGGTGCTCAATGTTCCGAAACCATCTGCTCAATAGATATACAATAGATATACAATAGAATAGTAATGGCGGTATCATCCAATCTTATGGCACCCATCCTGGTAAGCTGCATCGTGTGGCTTCTGGTCGCCGCGATGTTAATCTTCCCGGTTGCGCTCAGCTCAGCGGCAAGGGGGAATGCGATTATGATCGGCGTGATGCTGATATTAACCCTTGTGAACATTGTGATGTTCCTTGTATAACCACGTAGGTAGCCTAATCGTTATCCCACGAGGATGATTAGTTATGGAGGTTGTGAAGAAGAATCCCCCGAATATTCTATTGCGAGGATGTACCAGGTCGGAAGAAGCGACCCGCTACATTCATACGGCTATCCTTGATAAATCTTCAAGCAGTGTTCGTCCCAGAGAAGAAGAAATATCAATCCCGGGATTCAGTGCTTCAAAATCGGCCAAGATATTGCGCTGGCCATGGGGTATTCAAATCTGGGTTACTCCATATCGGACTCGGTCAGATAAATGGTGGGATACCCTGTTATCGCTGCTGTCTACGCGGTCGGCAATCACGGATGCATCGTCGGTTGTTTCGGTCAAGATTATCCTTCTGTGCGCGGTTGACACAGCACCGAGCCAGATCCAGATGGTATTCCGAGCCAGGCTCGAGGATGATTATCAGACCGCGCGCTATATCTTAACGTGTGCTGCTGACACGTACCTTGAGCGCTCTCTAGAAAGCCGCTGTGTCGTAATGCTGCCAACAAAAGAAGACCGGTGGGATGATGCTGTCCTGTACCTAGATGCTCCCTCGGATGGTATCGTTTCGTGGAGTCAGGTGAAAAACGCGTGGCTTGCGGACATTCCAGCGTTTCGTGTACTTGATGCAATATTTGAGCCACAGCTGTCATTCTATGCGCCAAGGTCTACAAACCGCAAATCAATCACACTTGCGTGGTGTAGGTACGCAGACTTGCTTAAGTCTTGCTATCAGGAGATAACAATACTAAGACAGGCTTGGGAATGGATCCAGGTACATCACAAGACACACAAAAAAGAAAGAGCCCGTGGGAAATCCTCGGAGTAGAAAAGGGGTCTTCGTGGGAAGAAGTTCGCTCTGCCTTTTTGAAGAAAGCAAAGCGATTACATCCAGATAAGGGGGGGGATCAGCAGCGGTTCCAAGAGCTGAGGTCTGCGTATGAGTCACTCCGGGACGTTATGACGGATGACGTGGCAAATGGAACCGGCCAAGACAGTGTGTGGGAAGACCTGGAGAAGTGGGTTGACTGGGCGGGCAGGTGGGGAAAACGCCTTTTTCGAGGCGATACCCCAGCCGGAAAAGGAATCACACAGGCACCTGAGATTTTACGGATACGCGTACCATGGAAACTGCTTGAGGATCGGACACAGTCGGTGCGGATTGAATATGATGGGTGGCCGGTGTGTGTTCCGCTTGGGGGGACGGAGACGATTGGGGCGATTGGACTCCGGATACGACTTGTGCCGCAGGCGGAGTATAAGACTACTGATGAAAGTGGTAACGAGGTGATCCACAAGCTTACTGACGACGACCCTTGGATGACCGACGCTTGCTGGTTGTTCGACGTCCCTTCTTGTGCGACCGAGTTCCGCGTTTGCGGCGGCGAGTGGACGGACGCTTCCGGTGACTACGGTCGCGGTGTTTCTTGGAGGCACGCTTCTTAACTCCATGTCGTCGTTTTATTGTTGTTCGCTTTCTTCGGCGTAACCCACTGCCCTTTTCGTTGGGAACTTTAACGGGAACTTTAACCGTATCCGCAGTTATCCCAGTGGAAGCACTACTAGATGAATCATCACCATCTTTTTCACCCTCTTTTTCACCCTCTTCAGGTACGATGGGTAAACCATAAATACCACCAGTTCCCCCATAATGTGGCATTTGTTCTCTATCCCCTCTGTTTAGTTCGGCCATTCTATATTATAAGAAGATGTAATACAACTTCGTTATAGTAAACTAAACTCAAATTTAATGGCGGTGGCGTCTGGAAGACATATGACAATTCTGTGGTGGCTACGGGTGCGCTTCTTGGTACCGTGCTTTACCAGTAAGAGGTACACGGTCAGTCATTCCACTTATATGTAAAAACCATCTCCATTAGAGTAAAATCAAACGAGTGAATCGTTTATGTTCAGGCCTTGACGAACAGGTGGTTCATCTTGCCGTTGAGGTTGAAATACGTGAGGGGCTCGTCCTTGATCTCGTCCACGTTAAGGCGGAGAAGGCGGGTGAGGTTGTTGTCCGGGCGGATCTCGCGGCGGTCGGAGGGGTTCTGAAGGTCGTGCGCCTTGATGTAGTCACGGATGCTCTTGCCAACATCGGTGCGGCTCACGAGGGTACCGGTGGGCTTGTCCATGAACTCACAGAGCTCGTCCGTGACGGCAACCGGCTTCTGGAAGCCGCTGTTGGGGCTCGCCTTGCGCTTGGGGCGCTTTCCCTTGATGGCCTTGCGGACGTACTTGACGGCCTTCTTTACGGTGGCCTCAACCGACGAGAGGACGGCCTTGTTTGCCTCGCGAAGACGGACGTTCTCGGCCTTGAGGGTGTCTACAACACTAGTCAGCTCACCGATGAGCTCGTTCGCCTCCACGAGAGCAGGCGACGCCTCAACAGGGGCGGCGTCCGTAGTGGCAGGCGCGGTGCTGCGCTCATTCTCCTTCTGAGAAGGAGCGGGGGTGGCGGTGGCGGCAGGGGTGGCGGTGGCGGCAGGGGCGGCATCCTTCTTCGTCGTCGTGCGGCGTACTCGGCGGGTGGTCTTCGTAGCGGGCATAGTAGTGTCTGTTTGAGTTGAGGTCTTTCGGGGCATGATTTAAACGCGTTCGGATTCTGTATACTCGTAACGCGAGTGCTCCTTAGGCCGATTCATCTCATTCGAAGAACCGGGCCCACGAGAACTCCTCGCCGAGGTACCCGCCTTCCACAAACGATCCGATCAGTACAATCGCAAACGATTTCCGATTCTCTTCGGTGGATACGTCCCCAAACTGACAAAGTGCCGTATATGTCATTACCAGTATAGCACCCATCGCCTTGTACATTACATTTGCAAGGTCCAAGAGTCCTATGTTTTCAGCATTTGGTCGGCCACGTAGTGACCCAATCGTATCGCGTATGTTACCAAGTGTTGTCGGGAGAATCCCATTCCGCAACTGGTTGTGTGCCCGACGAAGCCTTGATCGTGTGGTGCTGTTCGCCGGGGGACGGCGTCCTCGCGCAAGATTCGTAATAATAGATGTGACCGCATCGTAGTTTGTGCCTATCTCTAGAGCATTCACCAGGGGATACAGATGGGTCCTTATGTACGCAAGAACGTCCACGATATACTGGTTTGTAACACCCTCGTTCAACGAACGCCTCAGGAGAGCCACCATCTCTCGGATAGGATTGGCAAATAGGGTATCGTGTGTGTAGAAATCCAGCTCACGCACTGCTTCAGATACCGCATCGGCTGCTGGGTACAGGGTTTCTAGGTTGCGAATGGCAGACGGTATGTCATATGAACCTGGTACGCCTAGTGAGTTTGGTGAACCACGTGAGTTTACAAATGGAGACACGATATGTATAGAATCAACCAGGGAAGCCGATGACCCCGCATTGCGCGGGTTTACAAGGGTATCCTCGTGGTCATCCTCCGACGTACCACGCCGGCGAGAGCCGAGTCTGAAGTTTGGCTGACGAACCGCGAGAGTACGGTGGACGAGTGACGGGGATGTCAGGTTACCACGGGTTCCGTACAGAGGGGCAAGCTTGAATATCTTGGTATATTCATTGCAGCGGCGAACCACATCATACGTGAGACTCTCCCGGGTAAACGGATTCAAGACTCCGCTGAGTCTTTCTCCGGGGCGGTGGCTGCCTCGGAGGAGTGCTGATTTATGCGCCGAACGGAGTTTTCTCCGCAGGAAATCAATAAGCATTTTTACGTCACATCCGTATATCTTAGAAGAGCCTCCGCTATAGGGCTCACGCCACGTGATTAGTTGTGTTTGGGGTATATCAACGAGGTCTTCAAGGGAATAGGGACATTCGTCGTTTACGCATTTTCCAACCGGGATGCCGGGTCCACAAAGCCGACGAATCTTGTTTTTAATATAAACCCGAATGTGTTTTTGGATTGCGGTGATTCCTCGTATAATGCGATTCTTACGCGTATTATACGAATACGCAATAGACAGCACATCGAGGAGCTTCGCGAGATTCGCTGTCTTGGGGATCTTATAATGTAGCTCTCTGAGTGTATAATACAGCGCGTCTTTCCGGATGATGGTCATCGCATTCTTTCGCTCTTCAAACAGCAAAAAACGGAGGAGTTGGTTCTGAGTTACACGGCGTGGTCCCTGTATTTTCTCCTTTGTAATTTTGGTCTTTCGTGATACTTTATACTTTCGGCCGGTTCTCGTTGGTGCGGGCGGAGGATTCGCGGCCGTGTCATTCCTATCATTGATTGGTGTGTGAAATGGGTCACGGTTTTGGAAAATACCATTCCGTCTAGCCCTGGGAGGTGTGTTCATAGTGTTACTATTATAACCACGGATGGTTGGTTAAGGCACTTCCACGGGGTGACGACCACCGGTGCGCACGAATTGACGCGGCGTGGTGTGTGGGCCTAAAGACAACACAACTAACACCAGTACAGCAGATACAAAACAGAAGCAATGGCTTTCGTAATCACCCGAGACAATGGTCGCAGCATCAAGACAGAATTTAACCCAGAGAAGATTGGTTTCCGCCCCCCGCGCGTACTTGACCACGGCGGGAAGATTATCGGAATCTCGTACGATGGAAATCCACTCTACCTGCAGCTACCCGAGATGGTCTGTCCGTATGGAACCAATGTATACACTGACCCCGCGGGCCCGGCACCTCCGAAGTATTCGCTTGACTTCTCCTTTCGTGGGGAGGAGGACAGTGAGCGTCTTGCGCGGTTCCATTCGCAGATGGAGCGACTAGAGGAGGTTCTCGTAGAGCGGGCGGTGGAGAACAGCGTGGCGTGGTTCAAGAAGAAGCAGAGCAAGGAGGTTATCCAGGCGTTCTTTACCCCTCTTCTGAAGCGTAGCGTAGACAAGGAGACGCGTGAGCCGGATAGGAAGTATCCTGATACGTTCAAGGTGAAGCTCAATGTGCGCAATGATGAGTTTGAGTGTAAGGTGTTTGACGCCGACAACGAGATGCTTGACGAGCCGCTTGATACCCTGATTGTGAAGGGCACGCAGGCTACGGCACTCGTTCAGCCGTCGTTCATCTGGTTTGCTGGTGGAAAGTTTGGTATGACGACGAAGGCGGTACAGATGCGCGTCAAGGTTCCTGCTCGCATTGGGAACACGTGCGTGATGGTGGATGACGAGGAGGACACCTCCAATGAGTATGCCGCGACGATGCAGGCAATGGGCGGTTCTGGCCCGATGCTTGTAGACGACGAGGATGATGCTGGTGAGGAGGGGGAGGAGGAGACGGAGGTACCGGAGCCTGCACCTGCTGCTAAGCCCAAGCGTCGTCGCGCACGCAAGTCTGCTGCTGAGACGGAGGATTAGACACACATAGCCCTTACCAATCACTCTATATTTTCATATCATATACAATGTATATGAGTATAAAAAGAAAACACACCCTTGGTCACATAGGGTTCTTCGTGGGTACTCAGTCTTCGTAGATACTCAGTCTTCGTGGGTCGGATTCAGCCATTTGCGGGTCTGTCGGAATATCGTGGCACCTACGTTTTTGATATACCCTTCAAAGAACCGAAACGATTGAAGCGGGTCCCAGAGAATATGCTGCATCGGAGAAATCATAGGGTGTGATTCCCAGGTGTCGTTCGATTGTACGATTGAAACCGCCCAAACAAGCGCGCGCGCTACGCACAACAGGAAGGTATACCATCCAGCCCACTGTAGATTATACACTGGCTGACCAGGTTGCCAGAGCGTAAACGCAACTAGAAAGATGCCGATTCCAAATACAGCATACTCTGGGGATACGCGGGGGACACCATACATAGCATAGCGGGCATGACAAACAAGGAGTATGTATAGCCACAGGCTGTATGCTCCGATGGGACCCAGTCCCGTAAGACTCGTAACCATCACCATCACCATGGCGACCTGAAACGGGGTAATGACCGCGATAACCAGCCGTGTTGCGGAAGAACGATGCAGCATCGGGGTGTCGTATAACAGTGCTTTTGTTTCGGGCTGGTTCTGGATACCAACCCACTCGATGATCTCTTCAGAACACACAAAGAATACACTAAGGCACATAACGACGCCTAGGAATACTCCGATATCATATGGGACAACATCAGTAGAATCCGGGAAGGGATACCTTGTCATTATAAATCGTATGTGTCACCCAGGACATATCATATTACCGTGTCAATTTGGGGGAAGATGGATGTAAAGCGGGCCCGGTGGTGCGTGGGCCTAAGGGCTTGCGGTGTATTATGTTTGTGGTGGTAGAGTGCCTCCGTAGCTCAGTTGGTTTAGAGCGCCGGACTTTTAATCCGGTGGTCGCGGGTTCGAGCCCCGCCGGTGGCTTTTAGATAGTGTGCCAGAGTGGTTAATGGGATGGTCTTGAAAACCATTGGACGTTGTCCTCGCAGGTTCGAATCCTGTCACTATCATTTTTTATGTGTGGTCCAGTGGTTAGGATTCCAGTTTTTCACACCGGCAGCCCGGGTTCGATCCCCGGCACGGAAACATTTTTTGGGAACAATGGTTCCCATCGCTTCTTTGAAAGAAGTGTCTTGTATCTCTACAGTGCCTCCGTAGCTCAGTTGGTCAGAGCATCGGACTCTTAATCCGGGAGTCGCGGGTTCGAACCCCGCCGGTGGCTTTTAGATAGTGTGCCAGAGTGGTTAATGGGTCAGCCTGCTAAGCTGATGGGCTCTGCCCTCGCAGGTTCGAATCCTGTCACTATCATTTTGGGAATCGTACATTTCCCAATGCTTCTTCATAAGGGGCAATCCATATGACACCTTGGTGTAATGGTAATCACATCAGACTTTGAATCTGAAAATCCGGGTTCGAGTCCCGGGGGGTGTCTTAAGAATCTCCATCTGGTTCGTTATCAGATGGCAATTCTACCTGAATAGAGTATCACGTTTGCGATATTGGCAATGATATGAAGACACACGTGAGCAGTCGTTGACTGCAAGAGCATACCACGAATATACACCATCTTTCCCGCTTCATAAAAGAGTACCGCAACCAGAGTGGTGATATAGTACGTAATCCCGTTTTCAGCGTATGCTGCTATAATAAGATTTATAACCAGTGCAACCTGAACCACCGTGATATCAAGGGTACGCCGCCACGAATAGTCAGGTTTGTACCAGTACAGAACTGATGAAAGGAATACCATAAACGGAACACACGCCATCCCATAATATCCACGATATATCGCATACGCGACGGACGGTATGTTTGAGTATGATGTCACGTATAGCATACGTGCGTAGTTTGGGGGAAGAACACATCCATCGTACATTGTATGATAGGTATAAACAGGGAAACGGTATGGTTTCAATTACTTGAATGAGATCGTAATCTCTTCGTGTGTACGATTCATCTTGCGGGTTGCTGACTGGCTTATCTCTCCCCGGCGCTTTCTTCTACCAGTTCGTGAACGCTCTCCGGTGTCATTTTCATCCCTCTCGCGTGCCGCAAGAACCATATCAGACTCAATATCTGCGATGTGGGTGGTTGCCCATTGGAGTACATCGTTCTGGATGACCCAGCGGAAGAAGTTCGCTTGCCCGACGGTTGTCTCGGTCGTGTTCCCCTCCTGGTCTGTAATGCATACTCTCTCGTTGCGACAGAATGGATCAAAGTATCGCTTATTGTATGCTCGGAGCTGTGCCTTGTAACTCAGATAGACATTGAAGCATCGCATTGTGTGCGTGTGATAATACACGTTTTGTTTTTTAGCATAGTTTGTCACGAACCATTCCATCAGGCGCAGACTTACCGGACCGTCTCCGTTAATCATCTCGGTAAATATCTTGTGAATCTCTGGTTCGTTGTAATATCTTACGAGACTGTGGAGAAGCATATCTTGTTTTCTCTGCATACTCTTCTATGTACCTATCTTGTAAACCAGTCACCTCGTTTAGACCAAACCAAACGCGTCAGGATAATAGAGCGTATTGTGCTGGGTGAGAGGGTATCGTAGTATGTGGTATGTTGTAGTCCGGGAGGATACGAACCGTGTTGGTATCTGTATCCGCGAGTGACCCCCTCATGCTGAGCCTCTGGCTTTCACTGGATGTGATGGGGATGCTTCTCATACCGTACATTACTCCTCCAATCGCAATGATTATACACACAACAACTCCACCCAGTACCCAGCCAACTGGGTCAGCAGACAAAGAGACTACGCTGGACCTCTCACTGAGCAAGACACCACCCACAAAGTACGCAACCAGCAAACCAGCCAGCCAGAGATACCCACGACCATTCATATCCATCTCACGGCAGAACGTGGAATGATGCCTGTCTGTATAACACCTTGGTAGAATACTAACCAGGGCCGCGTATCCAGCCAGTGTCACGATGGCAATCCACGCGTTTATAGGATGCAATCTTTCCCCAGTATACAATGCCAGCCTCAGCGTCACAAGAAGGCTAATAATGAGCGTTGTACCTCCCAGTATTCCGTCATGAACCGTCTTGCTAAGAACATACGAAGCCAGTGTACCAGCTAGAATTATTACGTGACGAGATACCATCTAATCTACGCATTACTGAAATATACAACTATGGCGGCTGTTATGATCCCCACATTTCCCGACTGCGAGATACAACTCGTGGCAGCAGAGAACAACGACGGCAGCGTACCGGATTTAGTACTACAGTATACGAGTATTCAGAAAGTAGTATCCATAGAAGGCATCGTGAATCCAATGGGGGAGATTTGGTATGAGTGGATCTGCTCTAGTATTCTATACGGAGACTATCCATTTTATATGAAGGGATTCACAGAGAATGGAAGGGACATCGTGCGGATCATCGTATCGCTAGAATCGTTTTACAAGGTGATTCGGAACAACCCGTATTTTATAGAATCATCATTGGAGGTTATGACAAATGATTCTACGGGAATACCGACTTGGTGTGCACACGTAGACTGGTATAAATGTTCTAAACCCACCCGTGCGTGTACTGAAGTAGATGCCAACAAAGAACTCTCAAGAGACACTCAAGAGACACAAGAAGGGAGTAAGCAGCAGCGGTGCGTTTCGGTCGACCCTCCGAGCAGAGAAAGAGACGCAGTGTATTGGTACGAATGAGCGCGAACAGTCGTTGACACAGGATAAGGAGGCCGTAGACGCGGCATCCCGAAAGCTTGAGACAAAGCCGTGGAATCGCCTAGACAGGGGTCATAGAATACAAAAGATACGAGAGTGGGTAAATCGCCTTGATGGGGATAAGTATCCAGACAGCCTCAAAGACGAGATCCGGTCATCGCTTGTTCGGGCGATCCAGAGGAAAGATATCACGACGAACGCGTGTGTTGAATACGACACAGAGACGTGTAAGGTAACGGGTGTGCCTGCGCTGATGATCGTAGAGGGTGATTCTGTGACAGAAGGGAGTACACGGGTTATCATCCGTCGGCCGGAGAAGAAGACAAAGAAGCGCCGAAAGACCACGTCGTCATAAGTGTATCCACCCGTATGTAATATACGTGCTTACGTATAATGGATGCGTATTACAAGCTTGTGATGGAAGAATATAACACACAACTGGGATATGATATCCACGAGATAGACCGGTGTGTTGATACGCTACGAGAGTATTTGTATGATTCAGTCGGATACGATGATGATTACATGGGTGGTCTTGTCGAAGAAGAGATTGAATCCATCGTTGAAGACTGTAAAACAATGCTCCACGAAACTCTGTCGGGTGTTCACTGTCGCGAACCAGACGAGACACATCCCGTATCGGAAGCACTTGCAAAGATTGAATCATACCGAGGGGGTGACCAACAGCGCACGGATGAATGGTATGCTAGGCGAAGGGGAATGATTACTGCCTCAATCGCAAAGGCAGTTATGAACATTGATTATTCCACCGGAAAGGGAATCGGGGTTCTTCGTGAAAAAATCATCCAAGCATCTCGTCCAGACGAATCCGATAGGGCTGAGAGGAGTTTTGTCCCTCCCTCAAACCCAGATGCTCCTACCGTAAGGGGTATCCGGTACGAACCAGTCATACGACAGGTATACGAGCATATCCATAATGTGACGGTAGAAGAATACGACTGTGTACCACACGCTCAATATCCGTTCATAGGGGCCAGTCCAGATGGGATTGTTACAAAGGGCAGCACTCGTGGCCGGATGGTTGAAATCAAATGCCCACAACCGGCAAGCATCCATAAAGATGGTAACCGAGTCCGACCAGAGTATTGGAGCCAGATGCAGCTACAGATGGAGGTATGCAATCTTGTAGAATGCGATTACGTACGCGTAGTCGTCCGTGAAGCACCCACGATACGCGAAATACAACAACTAATACGCACCACTAAGAAAGAATACACAAGCATGGCACTGTATCCAGAGATGGGTAAGAAGGATTCCGCAGTGATAGCCGCTGGTACGGTTTGGATGGACCAGAATGGGGAGTACCATTGCTCAAATCCAATCGAGAGAAAGTTTCGGCACGAAGATTCCGTGATACAGAACCACAAGGGTGAGGTACTGTTTGTGCGTCATTTTGTAATCTTCGCGAAGGACTGGTTTACCGTAACCGTCGGTCGTAATCGCGACTGGTTTACAAGTGCATTCCTTCCGAAAGCAAAACTGGCATGGGAAGAAATCCAGAGGGGCCTTGATGATCCAGAGGAATGGGCCAGGACGCATCCGGTTAAAAAAAGAGCGCCCAAAGAATCCGTGATGCTCCAGGTAATCAAGGACCCGTCGGTTTGCTTGATGGCAGATGATTCGGACTGAATATACCTTGTTGAAAGCACCTAAGGAATAATATCCAGTATATGATGGGGGGCAGTGTAGTTTAAACACATAAAACACATACTATCAGTATGAGATTGGAGATTCCCACTCTGCTCGTGTAGCAAGTTGGCGCAATTGGTAGCGCGCCAGGCTCATAACCTGGAGGTTGATGCGTTCGAATCCATCACTTGCTTGTAAATACCGACATGGTTGTTGGTGATTACAAGTCTAAATAGAAGAATACATCCTGCCCTTTAACAAGGCGGGATTTGGATAGTTACACGGGAGAACGATTTCTTTTCGGAGAGTCTGTTCGTGAGGTCCGGTCATTTCTCTAGAGGTTGGCCATCTGTGATTGTCATGTTGATTTCTGGAAGAGGCCTCTGTCTTAAGAAGGTATGGTTGGTACACGTGGTACGCATCGTCGCCCCCCTGACCACTCTTGGAACCGCGCGACTGTTTATCAACGGGATAACCAGCAAATCCTTCGTGTCTGGAGTACGGACCCATATTCAGATACATGAGCGTGGAATGATAGATTGATATCGCAGCAGATTCAATCGACGAAACCACCGAACCAGCGAGTATATCCATTTCTATGATACGCGGTAAATTCTAAATGGCGTGACGAGGTGTGGGTCTAATCCACGCACATAGTATGGTACAATACATAGCAAGGATGGACCAAACAAACACGCTTCGGGTTACGAAACGAGATGGGTCGGTACAGGACGTATCATACGATAAGATCGTAAACCGGATCGCAACCCTTGCGTCGGAGACGCCGTGTGGAAAGTGTGCGCTAACACACGTGAATCCCATTATGGTTGCACAGAAGGTAATCTCACAGATTTTTGACGGGATCGACACGTACAAGCTGGATGAACAGGCATCGCTTGTTGCGATAGAGATGGTTACCACACACCCGGAGTACGGAGAACTGGCTGGGAGGATTATGATAAGCAATCACCACAAGCAGACGTACCCGGACGTTATGTCTGTATTTCGTGAGCTTCGTGAGATGTATGACGACAACGACAAGCCAGCCCCGATCCTGTCAGAAGAAACCCTTGCAATCGCAGAGGAATATTCGGAGAGAATCCGCGATGCGATTCAGGATGATAGGGATTATCTTATTGATTATTTCGGATTCAAGACTCTGGAACGTACATACCTTCTTCGTAACAAGGGTCGTATCCTTGAAAGGCCCCAGTATATGTGGATGCGAGTCGCGATTGGTGTTCACGGGTGGGATATTGACAGGGTGATCGAGACATACCACGACCTGTCTACTAAAAAGTACACACACGCAACACCCACGCTATTTAACGCTGGCACGGTTCATCCGCAGATGTCGTCGTGCTTCCTTGTGTCAATGAAGGATGACAGCATTGACGGGATCTACAAAACGGCGCACGAGTGTGCTCTCATTTCTAAATGGGGCGGTGGTATTGGTATCCACATCCATAACATCCGAGCAAAGGGCTCGTATATCCGGGGAACATCTGGGACGAGCAACGGGATTGTACCAATGCTGAGGGTATTCAACGCGACTGCGAGATATTGTGATCAGGGCGGTGGCCGCCGCAAGGGTTCGTTTGCTATGTACTTGGAACCCTGGCATATGGATGTCGAGGACTTCCTGCGTCTTAAGATTAACCACGGCAACGAGGAAGAAAGAGCACGAGACCTGTTTTATGCAATGTGGATACCTGATTTGTTTATGCGTAGGGTCCAAGCAAATGGTACGTGGACCCTGTTTTGTCCAGACAGGGCAAAGAACCTGGCCGAGGTATATGGTGAAGAGTTTGACACACTATACACGATGTACGAAGACGACCCAGAGACGTACGGGGGGAGGACTATCTCGGCACAAAAACTATGGTTCCAGATTCTACAGTCACAGGTCGAGACGGGAACACCATACCTGTTGTACAAAGACGCTGCTAACAAAAAGAGCAACCAGAAGAATGTCGGAACGATCAAATCATCAAACCTGTGCACCGAGATTATGGAATACTCATCGCCCGATGAAACCGCGGTGTGTAATCTCGCATCACTGAACCTCCAGGCATTTGTGTATACCGACGCAGATGGAAACGAGGCGTTTGATTTCAAGAATTTCCGCGATACAACGCGGCGGCTGGTGCGAAACCTGGATAGGGTGATTGATAGGAACTTCTACCCGACAGACGCGGCACGTCGTTCAAACATGAGGCACCGTCCAGTTGGTATTGGCGTACAGGGTCTCGCGGATGTGTTTGCGAGACTGGGTTATACATACGAAAGCCAGGATGCAAGAACACTCAACCGCAAGATATTCGCCCACATGTACTACGCATCCGTAGAAGCATCTGCTGACCTTGTTCAGGTAGATGGACTACCCAGCTACGAGACATTCAAGGGGTCCCCCGTGTCAAAAGGAGTTCTGCAGCCAGATATGTGGGAGGGAATCGTTGCAGACGATGACGTGCCTGAACTTGACTGGTCTTCTCTTCGTACAAAGGTGAGAGGTGGTATTCGTAACTCGCTTCTTGTCGCCCCGATGCCAACCGCGTCTACGAGCCAGATTCTGGGTAATAATGAGAGTTTTGAACCATTTACTACGAATATCTATACACGGAGAACTCTGGCGGGAGAGTTTGTGGTTGTAAACCAGTACCTGATAAAGGAACTCATCCAGCTTGGATTGTGGAATAGTGAGATGAAAAATCGCATCATTGGGGACCGTGGTTCCGTAAGCAACATCGAGGAGATACCCAGTGAACTACGGGAGAGGTTTAAGAATGTATGGGAAATGTCTCAAAAATCATTGATCGACATGGCTGCTGATAGAGGGGCATACATATGCCAGAGTCAGTCTCTGAACCTGTACTCTTCTGACCCTACTTTTCGACGTCTGAGCAGCATGCATATGTACGCATGGAAAAAGGGTCTCAAAACCGGGCAGTATTACCTGAGGACACGTCCCGTCGCTGATGCGCAACAGGTTACCATCGACCCAACCGTGCGTTCAAACCAGGATAATGAACCTTGTGACGTGTGTTCCGCATAGATTTGAAAACTAGTAATAGTAAGAACGATGCCAAGACAACGGCTGCGGCGGCATCGGATTATTACGCGCGAGGCAAAGCGCCGAATGATAGGAAGAAAACCCACTAGTAGTTCTGCTGTAGTCGTACCGCCCGATCTGAACGTAAATGAGAAATCAAACACCGAAATACAAAAGATAGAAGCAGAGGCCAAGAAGGCAGCAGAGGCCAAGAAGGCAGCAGAGGCCAAGAAGGAGGCAGAGGCCAAGAAGGTAGCAGAGGCCAAGAAGGAGGCAGAGGCCAAGAAGGAGGCAGAGGCCAAGAAGGAGGCAGAGGCCAAGAAGGAGGCAGAGGTCAAGAAGGCGACAGAGCCAAAAGATTTACAAAATAAGCGGACAGAATACCATGCTAGTCAAAGGGATATACAGATTGCTCGTCGACGAAAACAAGCCGCAGAACGCAGGGGCGTAATAAAAAAGGCAGAGAAGATTCACAATATAATGGTTCAAAAAAAAACTTCCACCAAAAACAAGTAGGCTCTTACTGTAGATACCACGCAGTTAACAATCTACTTGGATATGAAGTATGTGGCCTGAAGAGGTTTGACTCATTATGTGATGATTGGGATATCCTTAATAGGTTCCCAAAGGGTAACTCTAGGAAAGGATTCTTATTTTATAATAATGGTGGAAGAGACGGTGTAGATAATCTATTTGGATTTATATTATCAAAATACGACATCAACGCACGGTTTGTAGGGTATGACTTCCACAATACAAAACCTATGATACCAGATAATGCGATTGGTGCCATCATGTTCAATACACGTCACACGTGGGCAGTCCGAAAGCACTCCGAAGACGGTAATTTCTGGAAACACGACTCTTTACGAGAGGCAACCCCATATGTGCACAGGTCAACAAAGGCATATGCTGCTCTTTACTGCTTTCTTAAGTAGATATGCTACTTCCACGTATTCTTCTTGCGATAATCGCTGGAGGAATTCTCGCGTTAATATTATTCCCGGACATACGAAACGAAGCATTTACTGGGATTCGTGATTCTGGCTTCAATCGGCGTGTTGCTTTTGAAAGCAGACAAATCCTTGATAGGGTCGGGAAGGAACCACTTCCCCGTCAACCAGTATTTACAGATGATCCCAAGATGGGGAATGCTAGGAGAGATATGTCACGTCTCCCGAGCACAGAGGGGAGTGGTTTTTCATTACCCGTCTCTTACACACATTACAAGGTCCCAGATTTCAAGGATGGGTATGATATCGCGCTTATGAATGCCCCTCGAGCATCAGAAACATACCACACCCCCCGTAGTGATGCGTTTCATCTATACTACCAAACCCTACACGATACGCTAGATAACCCGAGAGAGAATGGATATATCGTTTCAGGTACCGCCCCGCTGTGACCACGTGACCAAACAGAATGTACATTCAGATTTATTACACGGAGATACGACTAGTTTAGTAGAATGGATGCAGCGTGGTAGAAATATTCAACATTTTAAAAAGAGGATTTTATCCTACCCATACAAGGTACAACATCAGTTATTAACGGATATCATCATTGATGATACTCGTGTATTTGAAAGCAGGCGTATTCGTCATCCGGGATTTTATCATCTAGGAATCCGTTACCCCCACGAATGGGTCTTATTGGAAATCATAGAACGTATTAAATATTCTATATTCGTTGATGATGAAGATGAGATATGGGCATTTCATATTATTGCTCTTACACCTACACATACGTTCCACCGGGATACACTCTGGAAATACCTTATGAATGCGTTCGATGGGTCTTCAAGATGGGTACGATGCTTTACATCGTTTTTATGTTCACAGAGTGATTTTATAGAGAAAAGGTTTTGCCGGCTCCATATGGTAAATGGGTGGTACTATTGTATGAACCATCGGAGAACGTTTGAACTCCTAAGATGCATCTATCCCACGTTCCAACACGCATCTATGTACCCGCCCGATTCAGAGAATACCGCGATTCTGAACGGCGAACCGTTTATGATGGGAGTTGTGCTTGCGTGTGAAAATGATGACCCATTCGTATGTAGTAATATGTACTATGAAAATTCTACGGTCATAGATATAATGCATCGTTTGTTTACGGGTGAACAATCTGTAAGATGCTAGTGGGTTCCCGAAGTTGGCTTATTTGCATACATTCCGGGGCGGTATACGGTTTTTGAACGCTTGATATCAACAATCGCCTTTGTCATTTCCTCTACAAAATCCATCAGCGCAAACCGAGCCTTGGGACTTAGGTATTTATCCTTCTTTTCTTGGTCAACGATCGACCGAATAGATATCACACATTTTTGGAATCCCTCCTTATCCGCCTTGGTTTTTGCCAGGGTTTTGAAGAAGTCAAGGATACACTTTATACCATTTTCGGTGGTTTCCCTTGGGATTTCCTTTGTTTTGTTGTTTGCGGACTCGATAATCGTTCCAAGAACACCTACGAGCCCTGTTGCGTGTGGACCGAGAATTGAGAGGGGGACGATTCCGATGTTCGCGGCCTCGGCCAACACGATACTATGCCCGGCTAGCTTCGTTTTCATCTTGTTTGCCGCACAAAACTCATCATAGTTATCACCGTTGTCAATACTTGTGAGAATCTTCTCGATGTGAACCGTCATAAACTCCGTCAGGATTTCATTTGCGGTCTTCACGTCTTCGCTTCTAGACTTTGCGATATCCTTGTACAGGCGGACGTATGTTGTCGCAAACACGTGCTGGCGTGTTGCGTTTTCTAGAATCAGACGAAGTGCCCACGGGTGCTCATCATCACTAAGGCGACTACATACACCATGCAATGACTTCAGGATGGAATCATAGTTTTGAGGCGTGACCTTGTTAAGGTCGCCGACGATTTTCTGCTTCATCGCATCGTCAAATGACGTTGGCTTAGGCTTGATCGATGGCTTTTTCCACACTGGGGAGTTATGGGGGGTGGTGGTTAGGGATGTTCTGATAACCGCTCGTCCTGTTCCCTCGTGTCCACCCTGCTTCCTGCCTCGCATCCGCCGATGATTATCGTGTGATGTGTGAGACCTGTCGTTTGTACGCTGTTCGCGCATAACATTCTCCAGTGTAATCTTTTGTATGTTTTTCCAAGAATCCGCACCGAGTATCGATGCGGGGTCCGGTCCCTCCTTCTGTGTAGCAAGCACCAAAAGAGATGCCGCAGAAATACAAACGGGAGTGACACACGTGACCGAATCCATAATAACCTGTATTACTACACAGATTTATACTTATGTGCCCCTGTTGATGTACATTGTATGAATTGATTCGTGTACCGGTTCAATTGGCAACAGTCACACCTAAGCAGTTGATACAAGAACATACATAGACTATACAATGGCAGATACAAACACAGAAACAGCCACAAGCACAGCAAGCACAGCAAGCACAGCAAGCACAGCAACCGCCACGAGCGCATCCACGTACACGGTAGAGCCCATTGAGTCATTTGATGATATGGCTCTCAATGAAGACCTTCTAAGGGGGATTTATGGGTTTGGATTTGAGAAACCGAGTGCGATTCAGGAGAGGGCCATCATACCCGTTACAAAGGGATATGATGTGATCGCACAGGCCCAGTCTGGAACTGGTAAGACCGGTGCGTTTAGTATTGGGCTGCTTCAGAAGCTGGATTTCACACAGCATAATCTCCAGGCGATCGTGCTTCTTCCGACGCGTGAACTCGCACAACAGGTCTATACAGTGGTTCAGGGACTATCTACGTATATGGAGGGATTCAAGGCGGTTCTCGCGATTGGAGGGGTTATGGGCGGCGACCAGGTACGAGAACTACAAAACGGTGCCCAGGTAATGATTGGTACTCCGGGTCGCGTATACGACCTCATCGCAAACCGCGCTGGTCCGCAGATTGTAAATAACCTGCAGACGATTGTACTTGATGAGGCAGATGAGATGCTTTCCATCGGATTCCAAGACCAGGTCCGTGAGATCTTCCTAGTTATCCCACAGAGTGCGCAGATTTGCTTGTTCAGCGCCACTCTGAACCCAGATGTGATGGATGTATCAAGGAAGTTTATGCGTGACCCGGTTGAGATTCTTGTTCGCACAGAAAATCTGACCCTGGATGGTATCCAGCAGTTCTACGTGAAACTCCGTGAACAGGACAAGTTTGGATGCCTGATGGATTTGTACGAGTCGATGACGATTACACAGTGCCTAATTTACTGCAACAGTCGCGGGCGGGTTGAGGAGATCGGGAACGAGCTTACAAAGAGTGGGTTCACGGTCGGGGCGATTCACGGACAGATGTCGTGGGATGAACGCAAGTCGGTAATGGATAAGTTCCGTTCCGGTGGTCTCCGCGTGCTTATCTCAACGGACCTTCTTGCGCGTGGTATTGATGTACAGCAGGTTTCTATCGTGATTAACTATGATATCCCCCGTGATGTTGCGAACTATCTTCATCGGATTGGGCGCTCTGGTAGGTTTGGAAGGAAGGGCGTTGGTATCAACTTTGTGACCGAATCGTCTTGGGAGTCTATGGAAGCAATCTGCACTCATTATAAGACCGACATCAACGAGCTCCCCGCTGATTATGCCTCACACATCTGAGTGGTTTGACTCGTTTGGTGTGTATTATCAAAAAAAAATTGTTTTTGTAGTATGGACCTAATTATCCTCCTTGCCGTATTTGTAGCGTTTTTAGCGCTCGCGTACGTTACGTATCGAAATGTATACAACTTGGACTCAAGGCTTAGAAAGATTGAGGATATCCTGAAGAACGCGCAGGTTGTTGCGGAACCATCTGCCTCTCCAGCAGGGGCACCAGAGGCACCACAGACACACGGCGCCAATACACCAGTTGTAAATCGTGATGCCCCGTTGTCAGTGCCCAACTCTGTACCCCAGGATGTCTCTCCGTATGCCGCACGGTATGGTGCTGCGGGGGGGGATTCCTTTGATGGACCCATTGCTGGCTGGGGAGGTGATGGTGGGGTTGCCCCGCCGAGAGTAACCGTTGCCAAGGAGGGAGCGAATACTCGGACGGTTGAAATCATACCGGACGACGATGAGGGGGGTGGCCGTGTGGACGAAGAGGTTGAAAGCGACGATGGCGACGATGAGGGTGACGATGGAGAGGTTGACGTGGACGATATCCTGAATGATATGGAACGCGAAGACAGCGAGGACCGTGAGGACCGCGATGATGGTGTTGAGAATCTCACACCGGCTGTATCCGCAAAGGTTGCTGACCTTCGCCGCGCACTTCGTGATGCGAATGTCCCTATTCCGAGTGGTGTAAAGAAGGCGGATCTGATACGACTCGTACAGGAGCATCACATATCGGTTCGCGCGGACGATAATGGTGCTGACGAGGAGATTGTGGAGGATACTGCGTGATAACTTGGTATGTGATGGTAGTAATGCAGGTTCGTGGATGTTGGAGGACTACGGACAATCGTCATTGGGACAGCCCCGCTAGAATGTCAGACGGGCGCGTCTTTACAGACTGGAGGTCTCCTTGTATTATCAATACGGGACGCGGCCATCTGTATAACGCGATGTTACAAACGTCGGGTGGATACATGACGAGCCGGCGAACGGCAGAATCAAGGGTGCAGACTGGAGACCCGTGGGGCAAATCCTACGTACCACCACCGCCCAAGCAGCTGATTCTTCCGGTAGCAAAAAGTGGAGTAGAGATTCTTCGACAAGATTTACCGGGTGCGATTGGAGCAGAGGTACGATCTGGGAACACCCTGACTTCTCACATACAGCCGGATAACCTCACTCGTGAAGACACGCGTGTGAGTGATTGTGGTTATCCAGCGATGCCAAGGTGTGACCCGCGCTGGGGTCTTTCTTCGGAGACGCTTGTTTTGAATATGCGAGATTCAACTCCTGCTGGTGGAAGTACAACCGCGTGGCTTCGTGGTACGCTGGGTGACCGCGTCTGATTTATGGAGTGTGTGTAGAAGTAGGATGGTTTCGTTTAAAGGTGTTGCTACGAGTGGGGTGATTCATCGTCATCCGGCTGGTTATAATGAAAACACGATAATGATTAAGGGGGTTGCTCCCGGGGCATCTGCGGTCCAGTGGTTTGCTGCGGACCCACCGCAGCGTGTGTTGAGCAAGACTGGTTCATACCAAGCATACCCGTCTCCCACCGTGGCAATCACAGGGAAGAACTGTGGAGTATCCGAGGTCACTGGTGGAGTATATACGATTGTGTGTGATGTCCCAAATGCATACTACGCGAACGGTGGGGCGATACTCCTGCCGCCACACGTAACCCTCCGCGTGTGGGACCGTGACCATTGTTTGGGTGACACGATTGCCACGCTGGATACAATGGTTCCGTACAAGGGGCTCACGTATGCTCCTTCGCGTCGTGGACCGGAGTTCTATGCCGGACAACTTGACCTACCGCCACGAACCCAGCAGCAGATATTGGAGGCACGTTCCACATTGGCTCTAGGACAGGAAATACCCGTGCGCAGATACGCAGAGGATTTCTGGGGGAGTGTGCCGAGACCCTGATTATATGCGTCAAGTATAGATTATGGCGGCTGCTTCGGTGGATACCCCGGTGAGTAAATTGTTGGCGTCCATAAACAAATCCAGGCGCGAGGCTGTTGCAACGGCAGGTATTTCTGCTCTGGCCGGGTCAATATACGTGAAAGATGGTAAGATATCTGGTGGGAAGCCTTCTAATAAATCGCGTACTCTGAAAATGGTGGATGAAGTGGGTCTTTTCCCTACAAACTTTGTGAAACACACAATCTATGGTGTGTTCAAGGACGTGTTTACATTCTTATTACCCGAAACGGATAAGCATATTAAGGCTACTAAAAATGTCTTTGCGGACCTTCATCTTTCGGGAGTATCCCTTCGCGACCTACTGGGCCTTCATCCAGGAAAGTATATATCCATCAAACACCCTCGCAAAGAAGACAGGATATATTTTTATCGGTCGATGACGGATTCAGGTAGGATATATTTTTACAGCGGGATTGGCAAGTCTGGTCGGGATGCGAAGATGGGCCCTCGCGCGGTTCGGGATGCGATAGGAAGAATTACAAATCGTATGGGGAAGACCAGGATTTCCCCCGACGAAAGAACACTTCGTTCCATAGAATCGGGTCTTATACAGGTGCATACAAACCATAATGATATCCCAGCAGGGAGATATACTCGTCGCAATAAGCGTCGTAACGGATTTACACACAATAAAACACAAGCACGCAGACACAGGAAGAGACGCAGGCAAAGACACCGGACAACACTTCGAAGAACAACTCAGTAACTCACGACGTACTAATACGTTCTATCTATCTCAGAGAGGTAGACAGAATGAAGGTTCTTT
>Ga0222661_1000125_pt1 | contig 38652 bp, 32 predicted proteins | sample AntAcemetagen551_FD_179851 | JGI IMG/M metagenome (GOLD analysis project Ga0222661, IMG submission 179851) | Saline water microbial communities from Ace Lake, Antarctica - #551 | ecosystem: Environmental > Aquatic > Non-marine Saline and Alkaline > Saline | place: Antarctica: Ace Lake...
ACGTGGACGCACAGGTGTTACTGGAGCCACTGGAGCCACTGGAGCCACTGGTGTCACTGGGTCCACTGGAGCCACTGGAGCCACTGGACCCACTGGAGCCACTGGAGCCACTGGAGCAACTGGAGCCACTGGGGAACGTGGACGCACAGGTGTTACTGGCGCCACTGGACCCACCGGAGCCACTGGAGCCACTGGGGAACGTGGACGCACTGGAGTCACTGGACCCACTGGAGCCACTGGAGCCACTGGAGCCACTGGAGCCACTGGTATTACTGGTGCCACTGGATGGACCGGTGGTATAGGTCCTGCCGGACCTCTTGTAACCACTACGATTTCTAGTGGCACTCTCGCACCTAATGCAACAGGCACATTCCAATTTTTGTCGGATTTCACAAATGTTATATATATCTCCGCCAACTGCTATGTTACGATTGCCGACTCAAGTATTCAAACTGCCTATTTTGAAGTGATCTCAACTAATTATAATCCTGTTTTCGGCTACTTTGCAACCCTGAAAAATGTTAGTGCGTTCACGGCTACATGGATAACTGGTCAACGCGTTGCATTGGTTGGGCCAATAGGAACCACCGGAACCACGGGTACCACCGGAACCACAGGTGCCACCGGACCTACCGGACACACTGGATCGACGGGATTCACTGGTCACACTGGATACACTGGAATCACTGGTGACATTGGACCCGTTGGACCACAAGGTGCGCCTGGGCCATTGGTCATCACGACCACAGCATCTGCAAGTACAAGTCCAATTTCTTATCTTGGTCAGGGCTCAATAGATGTAAATAACAATACGAGCGTAGACAGCTATATGAATACGGGAGCATACATTATACTGCAAGGTAATAATGGTTCTAACTATTTTGAGATCATTTCACGTGTTGGACCTGTTTCTAATGTATATACGCTCAGCGTGAAGAATCTCAGCTTGTTTGCGGCTGCATGGAATCAGGATGCCCCAGTGGCACTCGTCGGTAAGATTGGATTCACTGGATTTACAGGAGTCACTGGAATTACTGGCTCTACTGGAATCACCGGCGTTACTGGACCCACAGGAATCACTGGGTGTACTGGTCATACTGGCCCAACAGGAAACACCGGTTATACCGGACCTACTGGAAGAACGGGTGCCACCGGTTATACCGGACCCACTGGAACCACAGGACATACCGGACCTACTGGAATGATTGGTCCTATTGGACCTCTTGTCACTGCAAGGATTACCTCCGGCAGTCTTAATGCAGGCGAATCTGGTACGTTCACATTCCTTCCAACCACTCCGACAGAGATTACAAATGTATTGAGTATTACTGCAAATACCTATATAACAATTGCAGATGTTGGGACCTCTGCAAATGATACGTCTTACTTCCAAGTGATTAGCACAGATTACAATTCAGGTGCTGTCCCCCCATACTTTGATGTGACTATCCGAAACCTAAATGATGTCACCGCTGTGTGGGGAAATCAAGCGCAGGTTGCACTTGTTGGGCCTGCAGGAACCACTGGAGCAGCTAGCACAGGACCCACTGGACATACTGGACACACCGGGTCCACTGGAACCACCGGACATACCGGGCCTACCGGAAAGGGAGATACTGGATTTACCGGAACCACTGGTATGACCGGTGCGCCTGGTCCTCTTGTCACTGCACTGACAACAAACAGCAGTAGTGGGCCAGTGGTTTCTGAAGGCACCGGTGTGTTGCGATTTAATCAAGAAGCCAACGTATTGGATTACTTCGTGTCTGGCACTTATTTACTGATTAGTGGAATTGGTAATATTGGCGGAAACTACGTACTCGTCACTTCCCAAAGTATTATTGCCGGGTCCGTCAATATAACCATAATCAATAGAAGTCCAACCGATCTTACGTGGTTAACCGGTTCGCCTGTTGCATTGGTTGGTTTTGTTGGGCGCACTGGGCTTACTGGAACAACGGGAGTCACTGGAGTCACTGGACGTACGGGTATCACCGGTGCCACGGGTACCACTGGGTCTACTGGACCTACAGGCATCACCGGTGCAACCGGTATTACTGGCATCACAGGTGCCACTGGAATCACTGGTACCACTGGACCTACAGGCAACACCGGGGCAACCGGTATTACTGGCATCACAGGTACCATTGGACCTACAGGCATCACCGGTGCAACAGGTATTACTGGCATCACAGGCCATACAGGTCCTACTGGCGGTGCTTCTACTGGATGGACTGGCATAACAGGTAGCACTGGTATCACTGGTCGTACGGGCATCACAGGACCCACTGGACCTACTGGACATACCGGATCCACAGGCATCACCGGTCGTACGGGTACCACTGGACATACTGGACCTACCGGAATCACCGGACCTACTGGTCGCACAGGTATCACTGGACCTACAGGTCACACTGGAATGACCGGCGCGACTGGAGCTACTGGAGGCACCGGAATCACTGGACCTACTGGAGCAGCTAGCACAGGACCCACTGGACATACTGGACATACCGGGTCCACCGGCATCACCGGTCGTACGGGTACCACTGGACATACTGGACCTACCGGAATCACCGGACCTACTGGTCGCACGGGTATCACTGGACCTACGGGTCACACTGGAATGACCGGCGCGACTGGAGCTACTGGAGGCACCGGAATCACTGGACCTACTGGAGCGGCTAGCACAGGACCCACTGGACATACTGGACCTACCGGTCGCACAGGAGCCACCGGATATACTGGACGTACGGGTATCACCGGCCGTACGGGTACCACGGGAGCCACTGGACCAGTCGGACCTTCCAACACAATGTCAAAATCCGAAGAGACCACAGCCACCAATTCGCCAGCTATTTCAAAAACGTTGATATTGGAAAGTAATACAAATTATGCGCTCAGTTACACCTACATCGTAGAAGCTAGCACAATAACTGACGTGACTACAGTTGAGGTAACCTACACGAATGCGCTTGGTATAATTGTATTCGGCAATGGACCAACGACATACCCACCTGCAATTTCCAGTACGGTGATATACACGTCTGGAACAGACATCATTTTTACAGAGAGTACAAGTGTTACTATATCAATAACACTCCCTGGCGCATCACTTTCCACCGATGGAACTGCCCGTATGGTTGTCAGTCTAACAAAGTCAGAATGATATGACATGTCCATCTAACACAGCAAAACAACATTGAACTATCCTAACATAATGAACAAATAATAGGTTTCACATCTTGTGAAACACATTATTCAGTGATTGTCTGTATGCAAATACAAATACACCTGCAAATACGCGCGTTTACTTGCGATTGCCGTCGTACTTCAACATTCCGTCAATGTACGCCTTGTCGTACACCCCAATCTTGGCTGTTCTGTCCCATGCGCTGTAGCTCATGATAACGCGATCATCCTCCACAACGAGACCCAGCGTGTACTCAATGCACTCGTGCTGGAACTTGAATGGCGCGGTATGACGCAGGAAGTTCATGTTCTCGTCAAACACGGCCAGAATGTGGTAGTAGTGGCGAGGCGTCTCGTACGACACCAAATGGAGCGAGAACCAGTACTCGTTCTTGTACTTGTACCCAGGAGACGACCCACGCACGTGCTGGAAAATGTACGGCATTTCGCCCTTGGTCTCCACCAAATCCAATTTGGTAGTCTCCTTGTTCACCTTGCAAATCTGCACAGGATTCCACTTGTATATCATGTGGTCCTCGTTCTTGTAGTTGAAGAACACCCAATTCTTCTCGCACCAGCTGTCGCAAAACGCCGGACTCACTTCCTGCGGCACAATGTGTTCGCTGTCAACGTCGTAGTTGCCATACAGCATGCCAATCTTGCCGTCCTTGTGCTGACTGGTTCCCGAGAAAATGAGCTTGCCAGGGTTCTGCGCGTCGTGGAAAATGCGCACATCCTCTACGCCCATATACCGCTGGTCTTCAAACGGAACTTCAAACGTCTTTTCGCGCGTGATGTTGAAGTCCTTGTCCATTTCCAAGTACTTGTTGTTGGTGATGATGTAGTCGTCGCAGTTCAGATATCCGCCGCCCGTGTTAATCCAGTAGTTGACCAGACGAATGTTCACCAAGTATCCGCTCTTGTCCGCATTGTGGAGAATACACGGGGACGAGGAAAAGAACTCGCGTTCAGTAGGGCCAATATTCCTGTGCTCGGAATAGGTGAGGTCAATCTCACGCATTGGTGTGAGCACATCCTTGTAGAACTTCATGTTGGACATCGTATTAGAGATGATACCCTCGTCCTTGGAATTGTTCAAAATAGCCACCGACGCGTCATTGATGTTGGAAATGCCCAAGTAGCAGGAAATGATGGAGTATTCGTACTCAAACTTGTAGGTATAGACATCGTTTGCCAAGAACAAATAGCTGTCTTTATCTATGCCCTCGTTCATAGCCGCCTTGGCAATATCATAAAACAATTTAGCGGTCTTGCACTCGCCCAACACGCGATAATACTGCACAAGCTTGTGGATGTTCTCAAGACGCTTGGGGTTCTGATTATATCCTTTGAGCCAGTAAATCACCGCGTTCCCCATGTCTCCGCGCGCCTCGTAAATATTAGCAATGTTGTAATAGCTGTACCACACTTCTTGCTCCCAATCGCCCAAGTCAATGCGCTTCTTGTAGTACTCAATTGCCTCGTCAAATTTGCCGCAATCCTTGTAGCTGTTGGCCAAGTAGAAGTGGTACCGGACGTTTCCAGGGTCCTCCTCAATGCCCTTGCGCAAAAGACGAATATCGCGCTCAAACTTGTCGGCCTTAGCGCCACCATCGCCGATGTCGTTGATGAACAAGACATCGCGGGCGAGGTTGACATTGTGGTTTCCAGGCGGGGTAGACACGTATTCGTGGGTCACGCCCATGTATTTGAATGCGCCATTGTTGCGCACTATGCGCATGTTTTGGTAGTAAAACTCGTCGTTCCCTTGAAGCAAACAGAACGAATCGGCGGTTCGCAGGATGTTCTTATCAAAGTTGGCCACTTGAAGAATCATATCCGCATCCAATAAAATGGCGTAGTCGGACATGTCCTTGCACGCCTGCAAGGCAAAACTGCGGTTGTATCCAAAGTCCTTAAAGGACTCTTCCACAATTTTTCCAGTAATGCCCCTCTGCTCAAAGTATTCAACGATGATTTCAATGGTGTTATCGGTGGAGCCGGTGTCGCAGATGCAATAGGTATCTATAATGGATACAACTGAGTTGAGCAGACGGGTAATTACCTTGCTCTCGTTCTTTACAATCATATTAAGACATAATGTGGGGGCGGTTGAGTCTACTTCTTGTATTTCAAGCTTCATATACTTAGTTGTTTAGACTTTCTTATATTCTTTTAAACTCAAAAATTAGCTAAATAAATAATATAGTGTCACGAGGTGTAAATGAATGAATATGTCGTTCTGGGAGCATTCATTCTAAAAAAATATTTTCAATAGATATAGTAGCAGATGTCAAATACACGATTTTATTACGACCCTTGTAGAACAATTAAAAGTTTACAGCAGTCCACCGACCCAGGAAGATATATGCTGAACGTTCCCGGAAACGGCGACAAGCCTTGCTATATGGAGGACCCATATATTCGCATGCAAAAGTGGGGAGGCAATTTACGCACAAATAGCATCAATTTAGAAAGCGATTTGCGCGGGCTGACCAGAGCCGTAGGCAGAGATTGTTTAGGAAAAGACGAATATCAGCAGACATCGGTAAATAGCAATCCTATCTCGTATCCCCAGTGCGCAACTCTTACCACCGAACAATCTAGAGCCATTATGCCAGCGTGGACCGCTAGAGATTTGGAGCAAGTAGACTGGTACACCTTGCCTCTTGACCCACAAGAGAACACATGCATGCCATTCCTCAACAATCTGAGCACGCGCATTTTGGAGAAGGACTATTACCAAACCTCGTGCAATTACAAAAATAGCACCTAGGTAGAATATAATAATAGATTATTGTGTCAATAATAATAATCTATTCTATGTTATATATAATAATATGGAACTTGCTTTACCAATAATTGCTCTTGGAGGGCTATTTATCGTATCTAATCAAACTAACAAAGAAGAAAATGCAAAAAAAACCATCAAACGAAAGGTACAGACCGACACATTTACAACCATGGGCAAGCCGGCCAATTACATACCCAATGCAGACATTCCTCCCAGCAATTACCCTATCACCAACAACAAGGAGCTTTCGCACACAACGGAGTTGTATCCTAATCCAAATGCGAGTACGGATAAATATTTCAATCAGACATATTACCAAAATCAGGAAAACAAGGGCGTCAAGGTGGGCAACAACATGCAGCAAATATACAGCATGACTGGAGATTATTTAGATAGCAAAGAATTCAAGCATAACAACATGGTCCCCTTCAACGGCGGGAAGATTCGCGGCAATACTTATGACATGGCGTTGTCGGAATCTATCTTGGACAATATGGTCGGGTCTGGGAGCAATGTTATTAAGAAGATAGAACAGGCGCCGTTGTTCAAACCGGAGGAGAACATTAGCTGGACCCACGGGGCCCCGAACAACAGCGACTTCTATCAGTCACGAGTAAACCCTGGGTCTATGAACAGCAACAACAAGCCGTTTGAAAGTCAGCGTGTGGGTCCTGGACTGAACCAAGGATATACCACACAAGGTAGCGGCGGGTTCAATTCGGGTATGGAGGCGCGAGACATGTGGCTCCCCAAGAGCGTTGACGAGCTGCGCGTAAGCACGAATCCCAAGCTGGAGTATAATTTGAATAATTTAGAAGGGCCCGCGCAAGCCATTATTAAGAACCCAGGTATCATTGGCCGTGTAGAGAAACACACTCCCGACACATTCTTTATCAACAGCCAAGACCGGTGGCTCACGACAACGGGAGGCGAGAAGGGGCAAATGTTGCATTCAGAGCAGGAATTGGGTATTATTCGCCGCCCAACAGATAGAAACGACTATATGGGTCCTGCTGCCGCTACTGAGGTAGGTGTCGGGCCAGCACCCACATCATTTGACGATCCGCGCCGTAACGCCCAGCTACCCGAAACTTTCAATAACAAGAAGGTGGTTACGCCGACGGATAGACGACAATGTAGTGACATGGAAAGCGCGACCAAGTCGGTTACAAATTACAATAATAGTCGCAGCACGACCAGACAACCAGACACCTTCCGCTCAGGATTTAGCGGAGCAATTGGCGCGGTGGTTGCTCCTTTTTTAGATGCATTAAAACCTTCTAGGAGGGACGAAATATGTGCAAGCATGCGTGTATATGGCGGTGCAGGAGCTCCAGTGGAATCCAACTACGTAATGAACCCCAACGATGTTGTGCCCCCAACAATCAAGGAAACCACCACACACTCGGTTGAATTCAATATCAACAACCAATCTGCGCAGCAATATGTAAACACCTATGTTCCTCCCGCCGAAACAAATCGCCAAACCACACAATATGATAGTTATGGGAGTGTTGGAAATAATTATGCTGGAGACATGAGTTATGCCGCGGCGTATAAACAACACAATAATGACATTAAATCACAAACGATTGTTAATCGCCAGAACCAAGGGGGGACCCAGATGTTTAATCAAAACATGAACGTATCTATTGCCAAGCAAGACACCACTTGCATGGACAACCGCCCGTTTGGTCCCGTTTCTTCCATTACAAAACCTATTGCAAAGGAGATGTATGGTCGATATATACCTCCCCAAACCCTTGATATGACTATGCAGACGCAGCGCAATACGCCTGATATTTTGGACGCGTTCAGGAAGAACCCTTATACGCAAAGTCTCACCACCTCAGTATAAGATGATAAACGTGTATGATGTTAATTAGGTCAAATAGGATATTAAAGTAGCACAACTATTATATTATGTCATCACATATTGAAATACATGAACCCATTAGAGAGAAGTTGAAGTACTTTCACTCTGTGAGGAAGATACCCAATATTCTCTTCCATGGTCCGTGTGGGTCTGGAAAGCGAACTATTGTGAATGAATTTATTAATCTTATCTACAACAAAAACAAGGACCTGATTAAAAATTTTGTCATGCACGTAAATTGCGCATATGGAAAAGGAATCAAGTTTATTCGCGACGAATTAAAGTTTTTTGCCAAGACGACTATTCAATGCAATGGCGGAGACACGTTTAAAAGCGTTATTTTATTCAATGCGGACAACTTGACGACAGATGCTCAATCTGCGCTACGAAGGTGTATTGAGTTGTACAACCACACAACGAGATTTTTCATTATTGTAGAGGACAAGTACAAGATATTGAAGCCCATATTGTCTAGGTTTTGTGAAATACATGTATATAGGCCCATATTGAACGAGGTTCACACAAACATGTACTGCTACAACGTTCAACAGACGTTCCGGTTGAAGACGTACATGAGCCAACGCACCGAGTGGCTGAAAAAAGAGCTGGCAAAACCAAACACTGATGTAGGGTCCGTCATTACATTATCCACCAAATTGTACGAAAAGGGGTACTCTGCGATTGACATTCTATATTTGCTTGAATCCGCTCCCACATATTTCCCTCACTTGAGTGATTTGAAATTAAATGAGTTGGTATTAGGATTTAACAAGATAAAACGAGATATCAAACATGAAAAAACCATGATGTTTTGTATGCTAAACTTTTTGTATCTTGATACCACCACATCGCTGGAAAATGTGTCTTTTATTTGAATGAGTTAAAATCGTAAAAATAAATATTTGACCAATAGTATAATGGACGATTTTAACGTAACATCATTGCATGAGTCTAAAAATGAATGGGGGGCGAGATTGCTTACCATTTTAACCCCGTTGATAATTGAAGGTTTTAATTCAATTTATCACGAGGCAATGACATTGTGTAAAGAGAATAACGAGGTAGATAAACACTTGATGACCTTTCAGAATTTCCTGACCAGAATTCCAAAATGGAATGCCGCAATCATTGATGCTGAATACAAGAGAATCCTTGAAAAAAGCAGCTGTGCCTATTTAGAAGATTTAGTGACCTGCGTACATGTAATTCAATTGAAGCTTCTTACCGCCGTACGTGTCGGAAGCAAACAAAAGAAGATTGATGTCAGGATTCCCAAAATTCAGGATTTTATCCATAAGGCGTATGTTATTTCTGCGCGAAAGGTTTACAAGAATGTCTACCTATACGAGCGAGCCATCCCCCCTCTTCAAATCCAAAAGAATACAAGAGAACTGGAAATCCTTGTGCAGGAATCCATATTAAACGCTGTGCGAGAAAGTATTCCCATTGACGTATTATTACGCTCCTACTTGGATGAATCGGTCGAAGAAGAGGTACAAGTAGAAATTCATGAGGAGGTATTGGATGCGCCTATTGCAAATGTAGAAACCATTTCACATGGCAGTCTCGGTGGTGAGAAACGTGTGTTGTCGTTTGACAATGTCGATAGCGCTATTTCAACGGATAGACGTGAGGAGAAGATAATTGCCCCAAAAGATATACCTACTCTTGAAGAAGTAAGCAATATAAGACACGACGCTAGAAAAGTAGAGGAATACGATGACGACCGCGGTAATGTCCGGCTATGTATCAGTGAAGATAATGTCAAATTGGACCATACCGATGTGCATGACTTGGACACACCTTCTATAAATGTTATGCCAGACCTTCTTATAGACGATATTGAACTTTTGGAGTAATTAAGGTGGTAGATAATACATGGTATGCGTATAAACGCCAAACACATTTTCAACAAATATAATAAAATGAAGACTCAGTATAGTGTCTCTATTACAATTGCCATAGTTCATTTTATTATAAAATATATAGAAACCCGCGCTGTGAAGAAGGAACTAGAGCCACTCAAAAAAATGTTCAGAGACTCCTTTGTCGTATTCTTATCGTGTATTATGGGGTTCTTTGTAATGGATCAGATAGGTCCCATGTTTGATGACATGGGACCCTCCACACGCAAGGGCGGGTCTATAGCATTTACAGACGACCCATCGTTTTAAATTGGTCAATCCATATAGAGATAGAGAGATAGAGATAGAGATATAGAGAGGGAGAGAGATATTGTCTAAGTTAGTAACATACCATGACTCTTTATCTCTCTTTATCTCTTTCTATCTATCTTCCGGTCCAAACTTTTACAATAGGTAGCATCTTGTACGCGTTGTTTTGAATATATTCGTCATAGGTATATTCCCACTTTTCATATCGCCAGATATTTCCAAATAGAGAGTGAATTTTGTACAGATTGTGGTATTCTCCGTAGAACATCGCGCCAGCAATTCTCTCTAATGCACACCTATCTTTTCGTGTTTTCACATGTTTCAAAAGAGCAAATAGATTATACTTTACATGGAGGGTTTGTACAAACGCAATGCTGATAATAGATTGCACACCAAAACATCCGTGCCATTTATCTGTTTGTCTGAATGCAAATGACTCAACTGGGTTGTGACGCAATTTCTCCATGAGACTATCTCCGTTTCTGAGCATGGTTGTTAAGCGCAAGCAGTTATCTATCTCATCTTTGTAATCAAAATGCCACAATGGAAGGACTGGGTGATGAAGCAATTTTTCAAAATGAATTCTTTTCTGGAAAAACACACTATCGTGAATAATCACGGCATGTGGAAAGAATTTATGCTTTAACAAGTAATAGTATGGCAACAGCTCGCCTGCGCGCGGAAACTCTGAATTAATATACTGCACGTTTTCATATTCCATTTCAGGGCGTACCAATGCAGGGTTACTATCATCATCTATAACGACTATTTTTTTCATAGGATAAAATTTACGTATAGATCTTACACAATGATTCCAATATAGATTCGTTTTGTGGCTATTCACATGTCTAGTAATAATAAATCCAAATGTCATAGAATAATATACGTAATAAAAAAAAATATAATTACAAACCTAATAGTATAATATGCAAAACACCATAATCACCACGGACACAACGGACACAACGGACGCCTCGGACGTTGAGAGAATTGACGTGGAACTTCTTAACGCATTGCAAAATTCAAAAGACCCAGATATATCGCGGGAGGCATCACTTGAATTGGCTAGACGTATTAGATGGTCCTCTCCACCTAGTTGGTTTTTCTCTCCGGAGAGAAAATCGTATTATAACAATGAACACAATTACTATGTATGCAGTTTTGGTGGGTCTGGTTCTAAGATGTTGCAGACATACCTCGCCAACTTTGGCAACACCTTTCACATACATAGTCGATATCCGCCTAAAAAACTTACGCGAGTAGGAACTGCAGAATATCCTGAATGGTTCAACAATATTGAACTCGTACCTACGCTAAATAGACAGATACCTTTAGAACAACTAAAAAATACAAAGGTCATATTCATCTACCGCGACCCCATATACGCAATCCGCAGCCGTATTATCCCAGGAAAGACATATAGAATCAGCACAGACCATTTGAACAACATAAGCGCAACGCACTGGAACATTGAAAGCGTGGTGGGAAACATGATGGATTTGTGGGGGCTGGAAGAATTCTTTGATAATTATACGAAGAAGGACCCTGAGAGAAACTACCAAATATATTGCGTCAACTACGACACAATCTGGGAGAATTTGCCATTATTCAATAAGACATTGGGTATTCCAGATGTCCCCACGTTATATCCTAAAAAGAAAGAAAGCAAGTACGACCTTGTATACGAACCAGAGCTACGAACTATTTACAGCTCGTTACTTAAAAAGATGGCTGACCTACCTCCAGTATCTAAGATATAACCCCGTAATAGGAATATATAGATACACTCACCCTCACCCTCATGCACCATTTGCACCATTTGCACCATTTGCTTATTAACTTTTGTTGTAAAGTTAATAAACTCCTCGCATTGCGCAGAATGATTACATCTTGTCCATTACGTCAATGTTCATGACATGTTCATTCTTGGGTATTTTTGTTTTAGAAAAGACAAATGAACTGAACTCCTTGCGTTTTAATTGGGCGATAGGAGTATGGTTATGCACGCATCTTGCAATCATCTTGTAGAGCTTGAACTCTGGATACCGGTCAATCCCATTATTTTTGTACAACATGTGAATTCCATTGTCGTCTCTACACCACTCTGTGATAATGCGCGTGATCGGACTGCATTTACTGAGCTCACTCACATCACTCATGTCTTCCACCAAATAATCAAAAATAGAACACGCTAACCGACACAAATCAAAGCTGTAGTTTGGTTCTAACCGAGGTTTGTTTGGGTTGTAGTAAGGCTCAATATTATATTGGGTTGCCGCATCCCCTCCTGTGCTAAAACTATCGCTACACATGACCTTTCCATTGTACTTATAAATGGCTCTTCCAAAGTCAATAATCTTGAATATTCTACCATAAGTAGGCACCCGATAGTATGCATTGTTCACCTTGTAGTACAGAAACTTCTTCTTGGTACTGACATACATGATGTTATTCGTGTGTAAATCATTATGCGTAAAAGACAATACTTTCTGGTAACAAATTAACGTCATAATAATCTGCATCAGCGTGGCCAACCATCTAGATTCGTCCAATTCGTCATCTGCGATAAGTTGGTCCAATGTGTTTTCACATGATTCCATGCAAATCATTTGCACTGGATATTCTGGAAAAGTGGCATACAGAGTCTCCTCGGTCTCATCTGTGTATTCACTGCTCCTACCAGAGCCAGACTCACCAGTGCATTTACTTTCTTCGTCTCCTTCATCGCCTACCTCATTCTCATCTGTATGGCTGGTCCGCGATGAACACGTGCTGTCGCTTTTGGACGCACTATTTTGCAGAATAGCGGAAGAAATGATGTTATGTTCATGCATATTTTCTTCGGTCAATGCAATGGGTTCAATAACTTCCATATTGTTGCTCGTTTCGCTCGTTTCGCTCGTTTCGCTCGTTTCGCTCGTTTCGCCCGCCAGTTTATCGCAAAATACATTTTCAAACATGCTATTATCCAGTTGTTCCACATCGTCCAATTCAATGGCATCCGCGTTGATTTGGATGGCGGGCAAATTGCAACAACTGGCAGTGTCTTCAAAGAAATCAGTATAATCTTCGATAGCAAAGGATTTGTTCTTGTGCTTGTTGAAATACTCCGACTTCACCAGATAATCCAAATCATCAATCACATTGACCTTGAAATCTTTTTTCATGGTTAAAAAAGAACCATAATATCGTAGTCCGTGAATAAAGCTATTTGTGCTGAGCAGCTGGTTTGTCAAATAGGAAAACATGCCGTCAACATAGGCGCTATTGTTTGGGTCTAAGATTTTGGAATTCACCCCATCGGGGGTGGAGTTTATTTGGGGCAGTTTCATAATGGTTGCGTCGTCTTTATATTTTCCAATCATTACCTTTACCGGATCGATGAGAGGCGCAAACTTAAAAAATACCTCCTCGTTAGTTGGCAGAGTTCCGTCTGTAACTGCGCAGTGATAGTGGTTTTCGTCCATTTTTTTTATAATGTTATGAATGTAAAAGTCGTGGTTCAAGTTAATATTGGTGTAGTTTGTCTCATTTAAATTGAAAAAGTTGTTGTAAATAGGGATGTAATTTTGACTAGAGTTGCATCCAAACTTTACTAAATTTTCAAATGTCTTGTGGTTCTTTCTCTTCTCATAGTTAACAACTGATGTCATATACTGCCCCTTTAGAAAAATCGGTACTTCTTCAACGCAATTCACCATTATTTGCTTTTGCGTTACAACTAGTAACGAACCTTTATATGAGTATTATATATGTCATTAGAACTAAAGAGATTCAACATGAAGAGAATTAGCTTTAAACCTTCTGAAAACAAGGGTCCCGTGGTTGTATTGATCGGGCGACGTGATACGGGAAAGAGTTTCTTAGTTCGAGATTTGTTATATTATCATCAAGATATCCCCATTGGCACAGTCATCTCTGGTACAGAAGAAGGGAACGGCTTTTATGGACATATGGTACCTAAACTTTTTATTCACAATGAATATAACACTGTTATCATTGAAAATATACTAAAACGACAAAAACAAGTATTAAAACAAATCAAAAAAGAAATGGAAACCTACAAGAAATCGTCCATTGACCCGCGCGCATTTGTTATTCTAGACGATTGTTTGTATGATAATACATGGTCTCGTGATAAAATGATGCGGTTGCTTTTCATGAATGGTCGTCACTGGAAAATTATGCTTGTCATTACCATGCAGTACCCTCTTGGTATTCCGCCGGCATTACGAACAAACATAGATTATGTATTCATATTGAGAGAACCCTATATTGCAAACCGAAGACGTATCTTTGAGAATTATGCCGGTATGTTCCCGACATTTGAATCCTTCTGTCAAGTGATGGACCAATGTACAGAAAATTATGAGTGTCTGGTGATTGACAATAATGCCAAGTCAAACAAACTCCAAGACCAAGTATACTGGTACAAGGCTGACTCGCATAACGACTTTAGATTGGGTTCAAAGGAATTCTGGGAGTTGTCAAAGAACATGAACTCTGATGATGATGATGAAGCATATGACCCCGATAAAGCCAAGAAACGAACGGGACCTCGTATAAGCGTGAAGAAGACAAAATGGTAGTGTAGGTGTTTAGTTAAATGTTCAAATCTGTAATAACACGTCTTATATACAGAGTATACATGAGCGAAGACATATATACTGGCATTGAGTCATCTGATATTGATAAAAAAATCATATTGTTTTCGGTAGGACACAGATGCACGTCAGCATCGCTTATCAAAGAACTGCGCATCAAGTTTGAGTCGTATCCATTTGACTGGGTGGTATCCAAGTTGGATGTGGTTCTGCATTGTATTCAAGATGATTTTTGTCAATATTTAGACCAAGGCAATTATGAAAATTTAATTAGCGAAACATTCAATCGATGCGACGGAGAGAAAAGACACATTTGTCACGAAACTATAAGTTTTAATAAATTTTACGAAACAACATTCTTACACGAAACTGGGGGTATCGAAGAAAACGTATTGGGGACGTATGGAATGATGTTGGCGATGACCCATCACAATATTTGCACGGATCATGACAAGGGATATTTTGAGAGATGCGTTGCACGTTTCAAGAACGTACTGACTCTTCCCCAACGAAAATATTATTTATATGTCCATCCTCTTATGGGCATCAAAGAGTTTGAAGAAAAGGTATCGTCGCTTTTGGTATATTTTATGGATTTTGTGGATGGTTTTAAAGGGTGCACAAAGAATTCCTTTGGTATCTTTTTTGTTCCTGTGAAAAACCATGCCAGAAAAAACCAACGAGAGACTATATTCGAAAACGAAGATATGATAGTATTTGTGTTATATACCAATGATAATCTTATTGACGGCGGAGGCGTGTATGACGGCGATTTTTACAATGAGCAATATACAATTCTCACGACCATTGAAAAGGTTGTTGGTATCGGTAGAGAATAATAATAATGTATTATTACCCTGTATTTTTTACAATAGATAATAAAAAATCATTGTATAATATATATACCGAATGCGTAAAGCATATACAACCAAGAAATTCAAGAAATTCAAGAAATTCAACAAAACAAACAAAAATAAAACTTTCCAAGTTAAGAAGAGAAAAAGTAGAAAAAGTAGAAATCGTTCTACAATACGTAATGGTGTAAAGAGTGCAAGAAAATACGCACGTGCTACGCGGGTATTAAAAGGATTTGGTTCAAGAAAAGATATGGACAAAGAAAATCAAAAGAAGAATATATTAAAACAGAGTATACCCAACGTAGCCCCTGCCTCGCTACTTCGCGCATTTATATTATACTCCCTTGAACAAGTACAACAGATGACCAATGATGAGTTGAAGAAAGTATACGTTCACTGGAGGGTGGTAGAAACCGAACGTAGACAGAATTCAAGAACCAAACAAAAAAATAATATTGATATACCCATCTTACCAAAAACGCCCAGCCCACGCGCTTCACTCCCCAAACGTAGCAGAAATGAATCAGATAACATATTTAATTCACCTTTCAAAAAGAAGGCGTTGAATGTTGAAAGTAGTGTAGATGAACCAACTGCGTTGAAATTATTCACTAATGAGGAGGGCAATATAAATGACGTTGATGCCACGCATGACGAGTTAGCTTTCACCCAACCCACCAGTTATGCAAATTCGCCACCAACTGAACAAAGGGCGAATATTAATTTGAACGAGGAGGATGATTTCTTGGATACATTTGACGCCTACGATACAAAATAAATAATGTGTATGACATTTACACAGATGTCTAGCTCTAGGTGTCATAATAGAATAAACATGGACGCCCATATTTATTCTATTTAGATGTGTGTATGTGGTTATAACAATATGGGTATTAATCCGCCTTTTCCTTCTCCTCACTGCACGTGGTTGCAAACGGACCACTCACAAGCTGGCTTTGACCATTGTCACTTTTGCCAATCACAATATTCTCGCCTTCAAACAACTCTGATCGAATATCTGCAGTAGAAATCTCGGCATCATCCTTGCTTCCGGTCATAAGACTCTTTTCTTGGGTGTTTGCGAGACCTACGCCAATCAAATTACCCGCGGCATCTATAGTCTGCGTAAGAGTATTTCCGCTCTTCTCGGCCTTCTTAATATTTTCATCAATTGCCTGCTGCTTGCTATCCTTGACGCGCTTCTCAAAACTCTCCTTTGCATTTGTCTCGTTTCGGTTCTTCTCGCTCATCAACTTGTTCAACTCTTCCTCCATGTACTCAACACGTCCAGTCTTGTAGGCCTCAGGGTCCCACGGCATCCACATGCCAACTGGACCGACGTATACATCATGACTTGGGTCAACCTCGCGCAGCATCTTGCATCTTAGCTCGGCTTCCTCCATGGTAGGATAAGAACCACGCACTTTGATGCCGCGAGTATGAGTTTGAAAATTATGCGCCACACCAAACATCTTCTCTAGATTCTCCTCATTTTTATCAATATACGTCTTGTAGTCATCTTCCAATGCGCTGGGGGTAATATTCTCCTTTTCCTCCTTTACGAATTCTTGAAAATCTGCCATAACGTCGTCAAACGTAAGTTTGTACTTAAAAGAGACAAAGTTTAGGAACTGGACAAACTTCTCCATGGACTTGTTCATATCCCAAGACTTGATAAACTCTTGGAAATAAAACATATCCTTCTGCTTCAATATCTTCTCGGGGGAGACGAATGAAACACAGACAAATTTCTGACCAGCAAGTTTGCGGTCTTCCTCTAAAAGATCAACATATTTAGGGTTGGAAGTTCCGTCGGTATTAAGCTTTCGCTCAAACGATGCGCTATTGGACATAATATAATACTACCACAAGATGATTTTAAGTAATTATTTATAATATATTCTATAATTTCTATTTTTTTCTGTATTATTAATATACATGAATCGCGTTTTCGATGTTGGTGAGCTTGTGAAAAGGCTAATAAAATACCTAGTTGAGGGTCTTATGGTTGCTCTTGTTGCCTATGCAATCCCCAAAAGGTCTCTGGATTTAGAAGAGATTGGAATGATTGCTCTGGCTGCAGCGGCTACCTTTAGTATATTGGATACTTACATCCCTACTATTGGTGCAACTGCACGTTCGGGTGCCGGATTCGGTATAGGTGCTAACCTAGTCGGATTCCCAGGAGGCCTATAAGCAAGAAGTTGTCTAAGTTGATATAGTGCACGTAACAATACTAAAATAATATAATGTGTCAATGTTATATTATTTATATAATTATATATGTTATTACCCGTCAAATATATACCAAAAAAACTTACCAAAAAAGACAGAGCTCGACAAAAAAAAATGCTGTTAACGTCAAGAAGACTATATAAACAGCATAAATATTACACGCGCAAGAATGTGCCTTCCTACAAATCAAAGCCTTCTAAGCATGTGTTGAAAGCGATGAAGGTTTACCATGTAAACAATATTATGCCAACTGCAGAGCTCGCTAGAAAAACTGGTTGTACCCTAACAGGATTGAAGAAAATAGTAAACAAAGGCGAAGGAGCATATTATTCATCAGGGTCACGGCCAAACCAGAGTGCTCGTTCTTGGGGAATTGCGCGATTGGCAAGCGCCATTACAGGCGGAAAATCGGCTGTGGTTGATTTCCATATTATTAAGAAAAGTTGCCAGCCTACCAAAAAGGCCTATTCTTTAGCAAAAAAAGCGCTGAAAAAATATGGTCGCGCGACAAGCCGTGTTCCCAAAACAAATGTGCGTGCGTAGACATTGGCATTCCATATATACTTATTAGATAGTTGGTATAAACTCCCAGTTTAATTCATGGCATATTTGTTTCCAAATATTATCTTGGTCAATTCTCTTTTCCCTGTCCTTTAGCATCGGAAAATGTTCCAAGTATTGTGTTTCACCTAAGAGTTCACATAATTTATATGCAGTGTAGTAATAATTCAAGAAATTCACTCTGTCGTCGGGACAAAATTTAGAATATGGTGCCTGTAAGTCCATAAATAAACTATATAGCGTATCTTCAAACTCCGGTGACATGACAGGGGGTTTAATTCCCAACTTGTCTTTAATGAAGGGAATATGCTCATAATATTTGTTGTATCCTAGTTTTTTTAATATGTCCTTTGTCTTGATGTTTGTAACATGAGAAAGATTAATTCTCTCCTTTTTAATCTGAAGCCTGATATTTTCAACAACCTCCAATGGAATTTGGGTAGTTTCTTTTCCTTGAAATTGAGCAATAATCTCTTTGAAGTGATTGATTCTTTTATATGCATAAAAACAAGCTTCTTTAGGGGGTTCTTTATAGGACGGCTTTTCGTTCTCAATTAAATATGGCGTATTTCGCGAACATTTATTGCATATAAGTATACCTTCATCCTCAAGTGGTATCAGCTCGCCTGCATGACAATACTCGCAAACACTGGATGATTTTACAAATGTATTCATATCAATAAAAGACTGATCTATGCCACTTAGGTATGTTTTAACAATATTGTTATAAGTATGTTGGTTTGTGTCGCTGGGAGTATTTAACTTGAAAAATGTGTCTATTTTACTATTTTTCTGTCCACCTGCATTGGTCTCCATATTAGAAATATTCTTTTTTGTTTCAAAATACTCAAACACGTGTTTTGAATTAGAAAGGTAGTAATCTTTTTTCTTAAGGCGCAATAATTTTATTTCATTGTTTATTTCGGATATCCTATCCCGAATGCTTAGCTTATCTTCTAATGTCATACTTTCTGTATTAATTTTTTCATATAGGGAAGTTTTTTCTTGTTTAAGGTTAGGAATCTTTTCATTGTCATTTTTGTCAAATATTTCTACAAACTCGCTATGTTTACTATCTAACGTAACATTTGCATTTTTTGCAACCTTTATTTTTTTTGCTGTTTTAGGCTTGAAGCCATTTGTAAACATGTATATACAAATATCTATTTAGTTTTTAATTTATATTTTTATCAATCTAATAATATGTTTAATTAAGATGTTTGTTTTCTAAGGGACTACTAATGGAGACTATTCAGATAGATATTGAAAAGGGTATAAAAATAGATGATATTACTTTAAAAAAAATGACCTTTTTTTATAACGCATTGGAATCAGGATGGTCTATCAAAAAAATAAAGGGGGACAAGTACATGTTTACAAAGAATCATGAAGGAAAAAAAGAAGTATTTTTAAATTCGTACATTACTAATTTTTTAAAGTCAAATATTGACATGAATAAGCTTATGTCCCGTGACATAGAACCATAATAATTTGATAATTGTGAAAATCTGCATTGTTTTTATAATTATTAGTCGTAATTTTATTTTTTACGTGATATTTTTTTCTTTAGTCATAGTATAATATGGGAGGCGGACTCATGCAACTAGTCGCCTACGGCGCACAAGACGTTTACCTTACTGGCAACCCCCAGATCACTTTCTGGAAGGTTACATACAGACGCTACACCAACTTTGCTATTGAATCTATTGAGCAAACCTTCAACGGACAGGCTGATTTTGGTCGCCGTGTCCAGTGCACGATCAGTCGCAATGGTGATCTTGCTTATCGCACATACTTGCAGGTGACTCTTCCTGAGATCAACCAGCTTATGGGCGCTGCCAACGGATTTACCAACTCTGGTGTCTATGCCCGTTGGTTGGACTTCCCTGGAGAGCAGATTATTGCCCAGGTTGAGGTGGAGATTGGAGGTCAGCGCATTGATCGCCAATATGGTGACTGGATGCACATCTGGAACCAGCTTACCATGACCTCTGAGCAGCAAGCTGGATACTTCAAGATGATTGGAAACACCACTCAACTCACTTTTATCACCGATCCCTCTTTCGCCGACGTTGACGGACCTTGCGACTCTCAGGCTCCTCGCCAAGTGTGCGCTCCCCGTAACGCTCTTCCTGAGACCACCCTTTACGTGCCCCTGCAATTCTGGTTCTGCACCAACCCTGGACTTGCTCTTCCTTTGATTGCTCTTCAGTACCATGAGGTCAAGATCAACCTTGATATCCGCCCTATTGATGAGTGCTTGTGGGCAGTTACCTCTCTCAGCTGCGCTACCCCCACTGGACAGGCTGCCTCCGGCAAGCCCGTTCCTGCCTCCATCGCCTACAACCAGTCTTTGGTTGCTGCTTCCCTCTACGTTGACTATGTCTTCTTGGACACTGACGAGCGTCGCAGAATGGCCCAGAACCCCCACGAGTACCTCATCACTCAGCTCCAGTTCACTGGCGACGAGTCTGTTGGTTCCTCCTCCAACAAGATCAAGCTCAACTTCAACCACCCCGTGAAGGAGCTCATCTGGGTTGTGCAGCCTGATCAGAACGTTGATTACTGCTCTTCCCTTGTCTGCGACGCCCTCCTGTTCAAGGTGCTCGGTGCCCAGCCTTTCAACTACACCGATGCCATTGACGCTCTCCCCAACGCAGTCCATGCTTTCGGAGGACCCGACGCTGTTGCGGCACACGACCCCAACTCTCTCATCGGCCAACATGCCTTCATTGACTCTGATGGTCTCTTTGAGTCCGCCGGAGCAATGGATTCCAGTCAATTTGCTGACGGTCAATTCACTGGATACTGGCACGGACCCGGAAACCCCTACAACGAGCCCGGACTTGGCGGACCTACCCTCACTACCAACGCCACCACTGGTGTTACCACAGTCGGTACCGGAAATTCCATCGAGAACTCCTCCGTCTCTGATGCTGGCACCTTCGTGCTCACTGAGACCTCCTTGGACATGCATTGTTGGGGACAGAACCCTGTTGTCACTGCCAAGTTGCAGCTCAACGGACAGGACCGCTTCTCTGAGCGTGAGGGAACCTACTTCTCTTGGGTTCAACCTTACCAGAGCCACACCCGCAACCCTGATGAGGGTATTAACGTGTACTCTTTTGCTCTCCGCCCCGAAGAGCATCAACCCACGGGCACGTGCAACTTCTCCCGTATTGACAATGCCACCCTTCAGCTTGTGCTCTCCAACGCAACTGTTGAGGGAACCAAGACTGCCAAGGTGCGTGTTTATGCCACCAACTATAACGTGCTAAGAATTATGTCTGGTATGGGTGGTCTTGCTTACAGCAATTAAGCAGTTGTATTACGATACATCGTCTGGTTTTTATTTGCGTAGTATAAAAAAATAAATATAATAATTAAAATAATCGCTTTTTAATTATTACACCCTTGAAGATTTAAAACGGAACAAAATGTATAACAATGAATGAAACATAAAACAAATGATAAGACGAGTTTAACCGAATTGTCTTCTAACCCCAATGTGATTCATCTTTTGGAAAACACACACTTGGACAGAGTTCGTTGGGATAATCTTGTCTGAAAAATATATGTATTTAATTGTTTCACAATATAAAGGGTTTTGCCTACTATATAATAAGGTATAATGTCGTCAACTATATTGATGAATGTATCGCTTACTTGGATTCCTGTCGATAATGTGAATTGGTCTAGTTCGTTGTGTAATAATCCAAATGTTTCTCAAATTTTGGGACAAAGCGCGGAGAGAGTTATGTGGAAGGAGTTGTCTTCTAATCCAAATGCGATTCATATTTTGGAAAAAAATCTGGATAAAGTGAAATGGGATTGGTTGTCTGGTAATCCAAATGCAATTCCTATTTTGGAGAACAACTTGGATAAAGTGGATTGGTATCGGTTGTCTTCTAATCCAAATGCGATTCCTATTTTGGAAAAAAACTTGGATAAAGTGAATTGGAAGGAATTGTCTAAAAATCCAAATGCGATTCCTATTTTGGAAAAAAACTTGGATAAAGTGAATTGGTTTGAATTGTCTCAAAATAAAAATCCAAATGCGATTCCTATTCTGGAACAAAACTTGGATAAAGTGAGGTGGGGTAATTTGTCTAAAAATCCAAATGCGATTCCTATTCTGGAACGACGATTGAATAAAGTGGATTGGACATATTTATCTGAAAATCCAAATGCGATTCCTATTTTAGAAAAAAACTTGGATAAAGTTGATTGGTTTAGTTTGTCTCAAAACCCAAATGCTATTCCTATTTTGGAACAAAACTTGGATAAAGTTAAATGGGATTGGTTGTCTCAAAACCCAAATGCTATTCATCTATTGGAAAAAAACTTGGATAAAGTGAATTGGGTTGAGTTATCTAAAAATCCAAATGCGATTCATCTATTGGAAAAAAACTTGGATAAAGTGAATTGGGAAATGTTATCTAAAAATCCAAATGCGATTCATCTATTGGAAAAAAACTTGGATAAAGTGAAGTGGAGTTATTTATCTTCCAATCCAAATGCGATTCCTATTTTGGAGAAAAACTTGGATAAAGTGTGTTGGTATGAGTTGTCTCGAAATCCAAATGCGATTCCTATTTTGGAACAAAACATGAAGAAAATTCAATGGTATTATTCGGCTGAAAATCCAAACATAATAACCTATGATTGTGGAAAAGGGATTTTTATTCAAAGTCCATAAAATCTAAATCCAGTATGGGTATGAAAAGACCCATTTTTGAATATATTTTATTTGCTATTATTTAGCAAATAAAATAATTTTGATAGTCGTTTATCTGTTATTGAAAACGTCGACTAATAAAATACGTATTGAACTAAATATAAATCTAATATAACTACATCCAATTGTTTATTTTTACGGATATTTTGTTCCGTTTTAAATCTTCAAGGGTGTAAAGCAAAAAAGATGCTGTCCATACTATGGACACCATCAAATAATATTATTTAGTTTAGTATGCCACGCAAAATATGGAAATTCGTATTGGTCCAAGAATGACTTTTGACGGACCCCTCATTAAAATACTTCATAATAAGGACTTCTTTTTTGGTATCTTGTTCGGGAATTCCTTGACAAATTTTGTCTGAAGAATTATCGTCATAACATTCAAATATACATATAAACTTTATAAATCCAGCACATTTTGTTTTATGTAGGTGCTCTGAAATAGAATATTCTTTTCTAATTGTAGTGTTCTCTCTTCCCATTTTCACTACTATATTCATTTTACTATGATTCTTCTCCAAATACGCTAATAAAACTCTACTATCCACGTCTTTTTGTTTCTGTAATAATTTCACAATTTCTATTCTATTGGCAGTATCAACCGCATCACATTTTACATAATATTTGGAAGTGCGACTTGATATTGAACTACTCCTATTTTTATGTAGGAAATAAGTAGACATTATAGTATAGAGAATCAAGCATTTATATGAATCTTTTTCAAAACTATATTTGTGTTATACCGAAAAAAGTATATAATTAGATACTAACATAATAAGTATATTGATAGCACACAATGAATAATCAAATTTATGAAGATAATTATACCATAGTTGAACCCAAATATGGAAATAAAAGGGATGTTTCCAATGATGAAATACTTACGCGTAATATATCCAATAATCACTCCTATTCTATTACACAAACAGAACGAGTAGATATGACATCATATGAAACCTATAGTATAGACCCAATCGGATGTAAAGATGCGGATGATGCGTTTTCAGTATATACTAAAAACAATAAATTATATTTCGCAATTCATATTGCTGACCCAACTGAATACATAGATTTAAGTTCAAATTTATGGAAAGATATAGTATCGAGAACAACAACCAAATATCCATCAAATCGTGCCCCAATTCACATGATGCCGGACAAAGTGTTGGAATTATCCAGCTTACAAGGAACAATAGAAGGTACTACTAAAAATGCGATTACATTATTATCTGAAATAAATTCAACCACATATGAACCTATTAACGAAATAAAATTATTATTTACAAGAGTGTTCGTAAAAAAAGAAAATGCTTATAGTTATAATGATGCTGCCCTTATATGTAATGACATAAAAGCGTTTAATATAGGATTAAAAATAAGCGAAACATTGAAAGCGAGACGTTCATTAAAAACAAAAGGAATCAAGTTAAATGAAGTTTCCACCGCATACCCAATATATGAAGATAATCACGTATATTTATACGAAGATACAATGCAAGAAAGATTGATGAAGCAAATGATTGCGGAATTTGCCATTTTCGCGAACTCTTTTGTAGGTGAATATTTAAAAATAAATTTAAACACGGGTATTTTTAGAACGTGCAATGCGAGTGAATGGTTACAAACTGTATATAATGAAATATCAGGCGAAGAATTGTTACAGGAAATAATAACGAATGGTATCCGTGCTGATTATATGGCTAACGTAGAATCACATGATTTGGTAGGAATGCCTGAATATTGTCATTTTACATCACCGATTCGTCGTTTATCTGATTGTGTATGTCATTATTTACTGAAATTCATCTATTTCAAACATAAAAATTATAATATACCATTTTCCGAGCAAGAATTAGACCAATTAGCAACAAGATGTATGAAAATGACACGATTTGAGAAGAAAAATCAATATTTAGATATCAAATTTCGTTTATTACAAGTGATGGCGAATATGATTTTTGAGAATAAAAAAATAGACATAGAATATTACATTACTGGATATAGCGGGTTATTTTTGAATATTATTATTTGTAATATAAATAATTTCCACGTTCATATGTCATATACATTACGCGTTCGTGATTATGTAAAGGAGATTAACCCAAAAGAGAAACATTCAATCAGCGTTACACATGTAAATTGTTTTACTACTTATGATGAAAATACCATACCCGAATTAGACGCACATATATTGAAATAAATATCTTGAATATGTATACAATGTTCTCAAAATTAATAACTATATTAGCAAGTATAAGTGTGGTAGATTCAACAAAAATATATAACTATTATGAATTAGCAGTCCAAAAATGGTGTAGTACCGATTATATGATTCACGGACTCTGGCCGCAAATAAATAGCACATCCTATCCTGAAAAATGTAAAAGTGTGTCTTATGTAAAACCCACTGGTGAATTATTAACCGATATGAATACGTATTGGCATGCCTGTGATAGTACATTATGGGAACATGAATGGAAGAAACACGGTTCTTGTATGCAAGAACAAAACAACATAGACGAAAACACTTTTTTCAATACAACCATTTCGCTATTTTTAGAGAACATGAATCTATTAGATAAATGTGAAAATGATGATTGTATAGTGGCATGCTTTGATTTGGAATATAACCGAATCGATTGTGAATAGGAAATTACATGATAAAAATGTAATGTATAACAATCACTATTTTAGAACGATTGGCAGCAAATTGAAGTGTTGCATATGAAACGAACCGATGAGCGCATATTCCGGAGGACTGAATATAGTAAAATGGAGCAACTGCAAATAATGCACATTCAGACATTCTGCATGTGCATTACGAATGAGAAATGGACGATGAGTATTCTATTACTGGACTGGGTATTTTTGTTACACGTTCCTCGGTCATCATGGCCTCCATTTCATCTTCCTGCGCGTCTTCTATTTTTGCAATTTTATACGCTTCGGCCATGTCTTGGATGGATATGTGTGGTTGATATATAAGAACATCGCTTATAGATAGCCAAGCATCCTCTGTTCCAAATGCGTACATTTCATTGCGGCCACCGAACACCACGTATTTGGCGCACACGTAGGGCGTGAGTATTTGGGTACGTACAAGAGTTCGCAAGTTGATGGCTGAGTTGTGGATGTTCCACACGATGGTGTCAATATCGTATGTGACCCGGTTCTTGTGAAGGTCCATGTCGGTTAGTTTTTTGTAAGGAGGGGTAGATGTTATCTGTTGTGCCATATTTTATGTATTATACAACACTGGCCATTTGTTTATACTTTATCTACATTTACATTTACTATGAAAATACAAATGGATATTGTGGCCGGAAACGAGGAATAAGTGTGGGCGAAGAGGACGCTATTTGCATATACCTTGAATAAAAAAACAGGGCGTCCCCCAGATTGTTTCCTGCGTTACGTATGCGCAGGGAGTCGGCCTTCTTTACCTGATTGTAAAGTGAGCCTATGATAAATTTTTTAGATTTATCACACATATTCACGAATAGTACAATTCTAGACTATTTGTGGTGCATTACGATCCAATCAAACTCCATCCAAGCAACAAAGTCACAACAACTGTGGGTTCCTGTATTGTGACCAGTTACAGATAATACCGCGTCAAATTGATTTTCATGGTGGGGGCCTAATCCACCATTCCAATAAATTACCACATATGGCCGGTTAAGGATATATATGTTTAACTGATACAACAGACTTCATTTGATTTTCATTATTACACAGAGGGAACGGGACGAGTTTTGGTGGTTTCGTCCAAGAATATTTCACAAATCAGGGGGATAGCTGGTAGCTTGCGCGCTGATATATAATAGTATCAACTAACAATTAGTTTGCTTGACCGAATATATATCGGCACTATCAACTATATCTGAATTTGTAAATCACTCCATTTATACACTTACGAGGTGCTTTTCACGCTATCTGTGTCTAACATTACACAATTTACCACTATTGAATAAAGCCATGTTAGGAGCTTTACTCAACATAGGTGTATATCCATCATTCCATTTCATTTTTTTTATTTTACACCTTTAAATGGTACAAAAACAGGTTTTCCGTGAGTTGTTTTTTGTTTTGTTTTGTTTTGTTTTGTTTTGTTTTGTTTTGTTTTGTTTTTGTCAGGTGTTGTGTAAGCTCATCTGTCCACATAAACTAGCTCTGGATCTGCATTTCGTATTAGATCATGTGCTATCATATGAATGTTGTCTAATGTTTCGTTATTAAGTGTAATTTCGGTACGACACAATGGGCAAGATAGACATTTTGTATCATCCCACACATGATTTACATAACCTCTCTGTCTAATACCGCTTAGAAGTAGCCTGCCCCAACATCCACCGCAAAATGTGTGTTTACACCGAGTAACAATGGTGCCACGAATACTACGTGAAGTAATTCTTGCAAACTTGTCGCACCACTCATGACGAGCAATTTTTTCCAAACATATTGGGCAATCATCTTCGTCTTCCATCTCTTGGGTTGGGGACGACGTTTTTTTTTCACGAAACGTTGCAAATCCGTTCCATCTATCAACCAACGCCTTGACCATACGTTTCTTGGACAGCGTGAGCGGAATAGGGACATATCCAAACGCGCGATTATATCGGTTGCCAAGTTTTGTCTGCCATGCGGAAGGATTCGCCTTCTGATACCGAGCATAGTGAAACGCGATATACCGCAACTCGTTGATTGGATACTCGTCGAATTTGGGACATTCTTCAAACGCCATGCAATACTCCATCCTATCTAAATGCTTGAGTTTTGGTTCGCAGCAATAGATGTGCTTGTGATGATTGCTTCCGCAAAACACACACGCAACGACTTTTTTCACGCTCATCCTACAATTTCAATTGACATACGTAAGTCATATAAGTTGATGTATAAGTATTCTGCTAATCATATTCATTTTTATTTTTACATTCACTGATAGTCTCTCCGTGTATCTTTAGCTCTTCTTTTGGATTTTTGAACAAAAGATATACAGATACACGGAGTAGTATAATATATCATGGGAACGCGCACAGAACTTTTGGGAACCATTCAAAAAATTTGTCAACCTGGAAAAGGTATACTGGCGGCAGATGAAAGTTCGGGAACAATTGGTAAGCAAAGGATAACATCATACGTATTGGCCGTATCATGTTATCGTTCTAAAATTATTTTTAATAACTCTTGTTGAACGAGACTCATGCATTGAGCATTCTTGCACAACGGATCACACATTGGGTTTAAGGATTTACATAAATTAGATATGGCGGTATCTGCAGGGGTCACCAATGGCAGGGTATAAGTATCAATTGGTATTACTTTATGGGGATAGGCCCTCTTGAAAAGACTTATGAACCACATCATGTATGTATACTCCATGGATTTATTTATTTTGTTTTGTTTTGTTTTGTTTTGTTTTGTTTTGTTTTATTTTATTTTATTTTGTTTTGGTATTGGTCCTGCCATAATTTCTCCCTTTCTTTAGCTGCTTTCTGCGTCATTTTCAGGGTATTATTCATTATACTTTCCGCGCGAAGCATAACATATTCATATCGCATTTTTTCAGGTCGCTCCGCTTGTTCCATTTTATAATTTTCAATGTCTTTCATGTGCATTGCAATAGTCTCACGATGCAAGTGTCTTGGAATGTGCGTAAGGTCTAGGTCCATGACCCCATTGTATCCTGGAATAATGAGGGATGTGTCAGATGTATATTGTGAGGTCATGATGTAATATATGCAGTCTTTTTATTCTGTTATGCTTATCAATAATGGAATATATTATAATGTTACCAGAAGAGAAGAGAGAAACAGCAAGAGTGAATCATGTACATCCCCTAATAATAAGTAATAATTATACTAATTTTTTATTGCGATTCAGTATAATGAAAACCATCTTGGTGACGGGAGGTTCAGGGCTTGTGGGCCAAGGAATAAAAACTGCTACATCGCACAACTATCCCAATCCCAAATACATATTCAAGTACGTCAGTTCCAAAGAGTGTGACCTATCTTCCATGGAAGACACCAGAAAGTTGTTTGACGCTATACGTCCTTCGCATGTCATCCATCTAGCGGCATGTGTAGGAGGGTTATTTAAAAACATGCACCACAAGGTAGATATGTTGGAGAAAAACCTGCTCATTAACTACAACGTGGTGAAATGTTGCCACGAGTTTGGCGTGGAAAAGCTTGTGGCATGTCTCTCTACGTGTATCTTTCCTGACAAAACAACCTACCCAATCAACGAGGCGATGCTCCACGATGGTCCCCCACACGTTTCTAACGATGCATATGCTTATGCAAAACGTATGTTGGAGATTCAGTGCAAGGCATACAGAGAGAACTACGGGTCTAATTTTCAGTGCGTAATTCCCACAAACATTTACGGACCTCACGACAACTACCATCTTGAAGACGCTCATGTAATTCCCGCGCTCATTCATAAATGCTATCTCGCGAAGAAAAACAACGAGCCATTTGTTATGCGAGGCACAGGTAAACCCCTCCGTCAATTCATCTACTCGCAAGATTTAGCGGACTTGATTATGTGGACGCTGGAGTTCAACGACGAACCCACCATTATTCTCTCTGTGCCAGAAGACAAAGAGGTGTCCATTGAATATGTCGCGCGCATAATTGCCCGTAACTTTGAGTACGAGCACAAGCTTACGTTTGACCCCAGCTTCTCGGACGGCCAGTTTAAGAAGACTGCCGATAATTCACTCCTTGCGTCTAAACTCAATTATAATTTCACACCCATTGAGGAAGGTATTTCTAGGTCGATTATGTGGTTTATTGATAACTACGAAATTGCGCGAAAATAATGTCGGTTATAATAATTTCTAGGTAGATTATATGAGCAACTCATTTTCATTCAACCTGATAAGAGGGGAACATGGGTATAATTACTACGATATACCCAAGGGCACTATAATGTATCGTGGTGACACAAACTCGTATCCTAGTTTTCAGGTTCCCAATGGACCGGCCTTTTTTAGTACAGAGCCAAAGTTTGTCAAGCATTACGGGTTAGTGTTTACGTTTGAAGCAACGGCGCCATTAAAATTAATTGCCCTTGATAATAAAGGCGACTATTTGACGTTTTATACAAACGCACCCGCAGACATTCGTAAAATATTGGATATGAACTATGGACGTACAAGCGGGCTTCGGGACACAGTTTACGTCCAAGACTATAAATTAGTAAATTATCTATGTGGTCTCGGGTTTGATGGATACGCAAACGACCGGATGGATGTGACGTTTGACTCGGTGGTTGATTTGTACGAGGGCGAAGAAGAAGACGAAGACAGAAAGTTCCACCCCGAAATGGCAATATGCGACACGACAAAACTAAAATTTGTTGACCCTAGGAAGGACATGGCTAAGTATACGCAGCGCGAGATTGACAAAGCGTTGCTTAAGAAACAAGAAAGCAAACAAAAACGCGCATTAGACGAGCAGCGCAAGCAAAAAACCCGCAAACGAAATCCGCAATATGACGAACGCGACGCGACAGAATCTAACGCGGTTGCGCCATTTCCGGCACATACTGGATTGTTTCATGCAAATAACTTTAATAGTCCGCCTTCTTCGCCAGCAGCATCAAGAAATAGACCGAACATATTTTCGTTGATTAATGAGGGAAACACCACATCCGAATCCAATGCGTCAGACTCGTCTGTTGCGTCGACGCCTCCGCGCGCTATGTCATTTGACTTATCCTCAATGGATACGCCTCCCAATACACCACCAAAGCGCCAAAAGCAGGCATATAACGGCGGAAAACGTAAAACAAAAAATCGTACAAAACGCAAGAAAAGGGGAGGGGGAATACTTAATTCTATAGTAAACGTTAAAAACTTGAAATTTCGTAAAGAACTAGAAGATAGACTAAGAACAAAATGCAACGACGGAGATTGGCTTAATAAAAAACGTAAAGCGTATGGTTTTATTGGTGGAAGTGCCAAGCATCGCAATAAAAAAATTACACGCAAGCATCGCAAAAGCAATAAAAAGAAACGCACAAACAAGAGAAAGTAAATATATGTTCAAATAATACACTATGTATTGTATGTCACAATATGAGTGTATTATTTTATTCAGTTTTCACATGCGATGTAATAAGATGAGAGCATAGCCAAGTACCAAAGACAATCCACATATTATCAATTGTACTCCCGCCATGTTGTATTACCCAGCGCAGGGCTCGGCAGTGAGGTGCTGCAATGAGGAATGGCGACATGAGGAATCCAATAAAGTGCTTAGGAACGCAACATTCTACGTAGGCGTGCGCAGATATGTAGTGGGCAAATATCCAAAACAGGTATATGGACGACACATTATACGTATATACAAATGCGGGTCGCATAATGGGGGTTATGTACGCAGCCGACGAAACAATTAGGTCTTGGATCTCACGTACATGTACATTATGTTTTACTTCATAGTAGGCTACTAGCGTCTCGCAATAATGATTTGCCGCGTCGCCACCAACGTTTTCTTTTGACGGCTCTTCTGTGTTATCCGTGGCAGACACATATTCATCTTCGCATTCGTCTTCGCATTCATCTTCGCATTCGTCTCCATGGTTGTCTTCATTCTTGTACCCATCTACACAATCCGACTCCTCTTCAGTATTCTTTTGAGACATTATACTAGTATTCAAGTGGTCTGAATCTATGCTATTGGTACGGCGCCTTCGTCTGGGCATTATATAAACAACATTATAGTTGTTTAAATCACTTTTATATGTATTTATTTATCGGTTTTCTGTTGTACGTCGTCTTTTCATTCGCTCTCTTAACTCATCCCGATAATTTCTTGGTGTATCCTGTGCAGGTGCAGGTGCAGGTGCAGGTGCCAGGGCAGGTGCAGCAGACGGCTGGTCTATAATTGCTACGTTGTTATCATCTACCATCCATGAAGCTCTAGGTGACCCATTTGTGGCATAATAATCATTTTTGAAAAGATGTACGTAACTATGTCCAGGATTAGACCTAGAAGATTGGCGTTGTAATTTAACACTAGAGTCATTCTTATGCCGTCTATACCAAGACATTTTCAACGTATATGTTGCGCGTATAATTGCGTCTCTTACATTATCTCTCCTTGCAGCAGCTTCTGCATTTTGCACAGGGTACTTATTTTGTAATAATCTATATGCTTCACCAACCTCCGTTGGTGTGTCAAAATCAACATATGCATAACCATAATCATATTCTGGGTCAAATCCTCTTTTATAGTCATTATATGTTTTTGCAATAAGTCGCCCATCTTCACTATACTCTTCTACTGAAATGGGAATACCAGATTTTCTAGAACGACGTTGTAATGAAGACCATTTAATTTTATCAAAGACTTCTCCAGTACTTGCTGTCTCTTCTGCATCGCGTAAGGCTTTTTCAGTAGCAATAACAGCATCTTCTTTTTCCCTCTTTTCTTTTGTCATAAAATCTTTCATCCCCTTTTCTTGTTGTTCCATGTTATGCATTTCACGGCGTTCAGTTTGACGTATTCGTACCGCCTTTTCTTGCTGTTCATTAACATCTTTATATTCATGAGATTTTTGCATTTCATCATAATCTTTATAGTATTCACGCATCATCACGGCAACATGGTCAATCAATGTAAGGAATATTGGAGAAGTATTCAAATTTTCAGGACGATTTCTATTTCTCTTCATATTAAGAGTACGATTAATAGCCTGTACATCTCTTCCTTCGGCAGTTCCAAGAGAACTTGTCCAATTATCCTGCCACGTTTTTAAAAACCGAGGACGAGGATACTTCATATCTTCTTCATCAAAGTTAAAAATACCAATTCTAAATTTAGGATTTCCTACCCCTGCATAACTAGAACCTTGGCGCCATTCATTCAATACGTTTACTAGTGCATTTAACATGACAATTTTATCCTGCATAGTCTTATTTAAATATTCCTTTGAAACATTATTCTTTTTCTGTTCTTTGTACATTTCATTTGATTTTCTAATATCGGTTAATATTTCTTGCGTAGTTTTATCTTTGTATCTATCTATCGCCTTTGTTCTTTCTGTAGTATCCTGTACATCAAAAATATGATATGGCATGACACCAGGCTCTTCTTGCATTCCACACATGTTATATAATTCTCGGTAATCTTGGTCGGCAATTTCATTACTATTTTTTGTGTCCAAAGTTTCTACTAACCATTTTTTCTTCTCGTTGTTATCTTTAAAAAGAACACTTTTATTATTCTCAAAATCTGCTCTTTGTTCAATCGTGAGCATACCAATAAGTGTCGGAATATCCTTTTGTTTCAATGTCTCTTTACGCATAGAACTATATTGGGACGATGGAGGCCCTTCCGCTAACCTACGTTGCACTTCCTTAAACTTATTTACATCACATGAACTTTTTTTAGGACCACCCGCTCGTTTTCTACGTGTGACGCGTCGTTTTCTATTTTTTCGCGCAGACGTCCTTGGTTTTCGTTTTGCTAAATTTACACTCTTTCTTGTGCGTCGCCGACCTGATTTTTTAGAAGGCTTTTGAAAAAAATGTTTACGTGTTTTACCCATATACTATGTGTAGATAAAACTTAAGACCGAGGCCTAATTGGGTAAACAAACCCCTCTTCTTCTAACATTGCTCTTACTTTGTGAGCATCCTTTATGTGCGCAGTATGTTTAAATGTTTTCACCATGTTTACACATACTGGATTGATGGTGTGAAACATGGTGTAAATATCGTTTACCACGCTTTCTTCTGCAAGAGTCACCTCAGTGTTATTTTTTAACCATTCATACAAACTAACGTTGCTCGCGGTTTTTTTGTATTTGTAAAATAACTCAAATAACGTATTGATGTTATTGTCGCATTCTATATCGTAATCTGTCCCTGACAATATACACAAGTACATGAACTCGTGTTGTGACATACCAAGCCTCTCCAATATACGTTGTGTATTGTATAACACAAACGTGTTGTTTATAAGGCTTAGGTAACGTAACACTCTAGGGGCCCCATGCACAAACATGTCCATGTCTTCGCTCAAACATGCCCAAGCCACTCCGTGGATCACAAACGCGGCACACAGCTCGTCTGCTTCGTTCGGGGCAACACAATAACTATATCCATAGGAAGCAATCAATTCTTGTACGCGGTCAGTGTTCTCCTTGGAAACATATACGCACTTTCGTTTCAAGAGATGAATCGTATTGGTTATTTCTCGTTTATCGTCATTACTTAGACTATCGGTTTCTATTTGCTTACATAAATGTGTGTATTCCGACTCGGCATTCATGCGTGCTAGATAGCGTTTGTTTATCATGTTGCGTTTTTCGGGCGGGGGTTTTCCGTCAAACACAAATATAGGTATAATATTATATTTTTCAAACAGAGACAACATGATGTACATATTATCTATTAGCGAGTCGGTCATTTGGAATTTGTACATATATATACTTATGTCCACGACAACGACCTTGTTACTGCATTCGCTCATATGTGTCAATACAATATCATTCTTACAATTTGTTACTAAATACCTGTTCAAATATTTTACGCCCATGTAGTTAATATAATTGACAACAAAAATTACGTTTCATTTTTAAAAAATAATGTCATGGTTTAATATATGAACCACGAACCTCCGAAAACTACAAATTACCAAATTGATCTAACGTATACAGGCGGCGGTATCATCCCTCCCTCTAATGATGTAGATATAATTCCTAATATTATCACACTGGATTACACGAATACGGATTTAGATTATATTCCACAATATAATAAAACATACAATTTGGTAAATACAAACGGCGAGGATAGGTCCGCCATTATTACCCGCTATTCTGGACCAGTTCCACTTTCGAGACCAAGTTACTTGGCATACGACGTATCCAATAATTTATATGGAACAAATGAATCTTTGAAAAGCATATATAATGTTGATTTATCCACCGGTACATTGACGAATATTTTTTATTTCTCATCAACGAATACCGCAATAGTCATTACAGACGAGCCACTAGCCATAGCCATTTCACCTATTATTCCAACTGCAATGTATGTTGCGGTGAAAACTTTTATATCCTCTTCGCAATCTATATATTCAATAAAAAAGCTCAATCTAACAACGCGTCGGTTGTTTGATGTCGTTGTATCTGGCGCATTTCTTACCAGCTTGAGCGGTCTTGTGTTTGACTCTTCTGGAAATTTGTATTCTTGTGATGTAATATCAAATAATATTTTTCGTATTGATATCACCTCGGAGAATACACTATCCAATGGTGAATTGATTGGACCAGGTACCGCAACTACCACAATTATTGCGTCTAGTTTTGCGGGAATAAATAGTCCTCGTGACATAACCATTGACAGATACAACAACTTGTATGTCTGTAATTCTGGCAACAATTCTATACTAAAAATAGATCCGAGCTATAATGTGACTATATTATCCAACGAGTCAAATATTATAAATCCGTATGGGATTTCATATAATTATTTGAATGATTTCATTTACGTAGCTAATTTTGGCGTGATTGGTGTGGATTATAATCCATCGTCCAACCCTCTTTATGTGACCCGCATTGCAAATGGCATAACCAGCAACTATTTTTTGGATGCGTATACTTCAACACAGGGGTCGTATTATTATAGTATTGCAACTGATTTGTCGGGCAACATAGTAGTAATGGCGTCACAAACCAACGAGTTGGGGAGTACCAGTGCGGAACAAGAAATTATTAGTATTTATGATACCTATACCGCTATAGGAATGCCTGGAAAATTTACAGGCGGACAATCATCAAGTTCAAGTCAAATACTTACATACTATATCACCCCAATAACATCTGTTGCACTTGATGCGGCGGAAACATTTTTATATGCAGCAGAATACAGATCCCCGTTTCCCAGTGAATATCCGTTTGACCTAAGTTATAACTCATATCCATATGGTATAATATGGAAAATAAGTACAGCTACTCCTACAAACGCGCCTACTATTTTCTATCCCACGTTTTCAGGGGGTACAACTAGCGACATTTCTCTGAACAATCCAACGTCTATTGCCTTTGACAATGCCGGTAATCTATATGTTTCTAATTCTATTGATAATAAACTTATTATCATAAATAATGTGAGTGTGGGAACGCAAGTAATCATTACTGGAAAACAACTAGATGGACCGACGGGGATTTCTTTTGATAGCACAGGCAACATGTATTTGGTAAATTATAACGACAATACACTATGTAAATTGGTTTTTGCGACCACTACAACCGCAACATCTACACAGATATCTATTACAGAAGTACAACTTAATAGACCATGTGGTACTGCGTTCAACAATGACTACACAACATTGTTCATTCTCAATCAGGGGGGTAACAATGTGGTTGCGTTAGATATTGCAACGTCTACTGCTGAAATATACACCAATCTAGACACATTTACTGATTTGGCATCTCCCTCTGGTATTGTATATGATAACAACACAGGGATTTTGTATATCTCCAACACAGGAACAAATCAATTATGCGCCATCACGAATAACGGGAATATCAATACCATATCTATTACTTACGGAAATTCGGTAAATCACCCATACTCAACTTTAACAATGAATAGTCCACAAGGGCTGGTGGTGGATAGTAATAGTAATCTATATATAGCGAATTATGGAAATACCATAGATGCTATACTTAAAGTTACATACGACCCTAGTAACAACACCCTATTTGATTCAACAATAAACGGGATAAATAGTTCAAGATTGTTGGCGTTTGACAACCAATCAGGACGAATGTATATATTGACTAGTGTGGACGATTATTTGCCCGTAGTTACGAATGATAATACCATTATTAGATATGGTCAGGATAACCTTTCTAATGGTCAATTTGGTTTTGTACGTGCATTTGGGTTAAGAACACAAACATATAGTGGTTATGAACCTTACGGGCCATTCATAGCGTTATATGTTCAGGGAACTGACTTCAACCCATCAGTGTCAACTTCCAATATATGGAGCATCATTCCTGACCAATCTGATCCTAATGATACATCGGTATGGACCTTGAGACCTGTCACGATTACGGGTTACACTATTCCGACACCAAGTGGACTTGACGATTATCTTCCATATCTTAAGTTTGGTACGGGGTATCCAGAATATTCAACTCCATTATATTATTTAACTCTTCCAAATACAGGCAAGGTTCTATCACTGGAATTCACTGACAATATAACAGCTACCGCCCGAGAACTTCCTATCAGCGGATTTATACCAAATTTTGCACCAGAAGTACCTTTATTCCACAATACCGAATCAATCATGTATTTGGTAGGGAAAACTTCAAGAAATGGTAATACATATTATATATACCGGATACCCAATTACAATGCTAGCCCTTCCCCCTCTGATTTGCCAGCAGTATTGTTAACTACCATCACTACAAGCGTGGTGGGTTCACCAGGTCACTCTGTACTAGATAATTTAAATTTTATTTATCTAAATAACAACCTGATATGGTATCGTATTACTGATAATAATGGCACCGCAACAACAGAAGAGTTAAGCTATCTTGGCTATACTGAATATACTGATATTAGGGATGCAGTATATAATTCAATTGACAATTCTATTGTCGTTATAGCAAGACTTGGTGGAGTGCTTCAAAAAATACCATTGAGTTTTAATTTTATAACGAGTAACTATGGACTACAGCCATTTGAAAACAATCTAGTTGTGAAAGAAACATCCTCGCTGGTTGTGAACACATTTGTGTTTTCATTTGACATATATTCAACTTTCATTGCAGTTAATCCGTCCAATCCAGTTCCGAACGTGTTGACCAAAAACGCATTTTATTTTGTAACGACTCCAAGTGTTGATTCTACTGACCAATCAACCCCAGTGTATCCCGCCCCATGCGACAGCTATTATTTACAATGTAATGGAATAAATATCAGTAACATATTCTGCAACAACTGCACCTTCAACAATAGCAAATTTTTGGCGGGAACCTATCCAACTGCTATTGTGATTAGCCCATATTCTTATTATACGTATGTGGGACTACAGAACAATACTATTTCACGAATCAATCCAGAGGGGGTTGTAGAGAACAACTACATTGGAACAACATATGGACTTCAAGACATCATATCTCTCGCATTAGACGCCAGTTTTAATATGTATGTGTTGAATAAAAATTCTAAAAATACCAACAGCCTTGGCGGGTATATTACCAAAATCACCCTTGAAAATGAGGTTATTAGCGCAGTTAATATTGTCACTGGTATTGCCTCTCCCATAGATATGATATTTGACACAACGACTAACCTGTATTTGTACGTGTTGAGCGGTGATACCCCAGATGTACGAATTGTTCGCTACACATTATCTAGTCCACAAAGTTCCGCGTTAACCTTGCCTATTCCGTTTGGATTCATATACGACCCACAAGGCATCTGTATAACTGAAAACGTGCCCGGCGAAACGATCATGTATATTACCAATACAACGCAAACTAATGTTTATCAGGTGGCACAATTGTATCTTACAACTTATCGTAACATTCCCCAGTATACTTTTAATAATATAGCAACCCTTGCCTATAAAG